>Ga0065711_1042529_pt1 | contig 15325 bp, 6 predicted proteins | sample Hoacrofraction12_FD_59098 | JGI IMG/M metagenome (GOLD analysis project Ga0065711, IMG submission 59098) | Hoatzin crop microbial communities from Cojedes, Venezuela - Epithelial fraction 12 v2 (version 2) | ecosystem: Host-associated > Birds > Digestive system > Esophagus > Crop | place... | reverse complement strand
CCTGTCGTCCACCAGGACACCCAGGTCCCTCTCCGCAGAGCTGCTCTCCAGCAGGTCCGTCCCAAGCCTGTACTGATGCATGGGGTTGTTCCTCCCCAGGTGCAGGACCCTGCATTTGGCTTTGTTGAACCTCATCCGGTTCCTCTCTGCCCAACTCTCCAGCCTGTCCAGGTCATGCTGAATGGCAGCACAGCCTTCTGGTATATCCACCACTCCTCCCAGTTTGGTGTCATCAGCAAACTTGCTGAGTGTACATTCTAACTCTTCATCCAGGTTGTTGATGAAGAAGTTAAACAAGGCTGGGCCCAGTACTGACCCCTGCAGGACACCACTAGTTACCGGCTTCCAACTAGACTCAGCACCACTGATGACAACCCTATGGGCTCTGCCATTCAGCCAGTTCTCAATCCACCTCACTGACCACTCATCCAGCCCGCACTTCCTGAGCTTTTTGTTGTAAAGGGGTTCCTTCCCAGGTGTACGAGTTTCCATTTTTCTTTGTTGAATATAATTAATTTCCTGTCAATCCACTCCTCCAGCTTGTCTAGGTTTCCTGGACAGGAGCCCTGTCCTCAAGCATATCAACTAGTCCCCTCTGTCTGGTGTCTACCAAACAGCTTATGCGCAAGAATTCCATAAACTCCTCCAGGTTACCAATAAAGATGTTAAGCAGGACTGGTCTATGTGTTATCAGACTTATTTCCAGCATCCAGGTAGAGTACAACTCATTAGCCACCACCTGCTGAGTCTAACCTTTTAACGTGTTTTGTACCCATCTGGTTGTTCTCCCATCCAGACTTTATTAGCCAAACCTGGATACAAGAATACTGTGAAATACAGTGTCAAAAGCCTTGCTAAAGCTGAAGCAAATTACATCCATTTCTCTGCTGCTGATCAAAGATCTAGTTATTTGATCACAGAAGGCAATGCACTGGCTTAAGCTTAATTTGCGCTTGATAAATCTATGCTGACTGATCCTAGTCACCTTCTCCTTCACAGGTACAGATATGTGTTCCAGTAAGACTCACTCTGATTTCCCCTGGTATTGAAGTTGGTTGACTATTCTGTACCTCCCCAGATTGATATTTTGGTGTTTTTTGATAAAAAGTGTAATACTTGTTTTCCTCCAGTCATCACAGATGTCCTCCAATTTTTATAGTTTTTGAAGGATGCTAAAGAGCAGCCTTGTGAGGATATTGGGCAGCTCCTTCCACAACCTTGGATGCAGCCTGTCTTGTACCATGGATCTACTAGGGATCAAGTTCTCTCAAGTAACCCCTGACTTCATCTGCATCCACTTTCTTCTCCTTGAATCCCTTGATTAGTTTTTGCTGGTAAGACAGAGGCTATGAAGGCATTGAATATCTCTGTTCTCTTTGTATCCACCATCTTTAAATCACTTGCCCCAGTCAGCAATAGCTTCATCTTTTCTTAGTTCAACTTTTAATTACTAATTAGTCACAGCTTCTTGCTGTTATTGCTTATCTATGCAGATGACTGGCTGGGGTGTTCCTCCACCACATAGCAAATGAATGACCTAAGAGCACTGATTTTTCACTCAGGCATAGACTTGATATCCAGCTTTCTCTCACTTATAAGTAAAGAAAAGCTTGATTTTCATATTTAAACTTCACTTGCAAGTAAATCTATAACTTCTGCCACACTGCAGGCATTCAAACACTATATAGATATACATATGCTTTCTGAAAACACAATTGTTTTATGTGCATTGTACTGTATTTGCTGAAAAAAAAAAAATTTAAGAAGTGAGCCATTCCACACAATGAAGTAGGATTTCCTTTCCAAATTTCTTTAAATCTAAACATGTTCACAATCAAATCCTGACATGTCTTTAGGGCAATAAATGAGCAACTTTTTCTTAAATGCTATTTTAGAATGTCCATGATATTACTGAAGAACTAATTTCCTTAAACATGATAAATACATTTATCATTCACAACTGTGTGTTTGTGCACACCAAATTTTATGTTCTAATTTAGTCATTTGAATTGTTTGAATGCAAACTGAAGTTTCAGATATCTCTTGCATCTGTATCTTGAAATACTTGGTTATAGTTTTGTGGGGGTTTTTGTAGTTTATAATCTGACAGTGCTAATACAGCTCTTTCTCTGTCTTATTCTCTCACAAATTTTATCAAAAACATGTATTTCTAGACACAGACAAGTGTGACAAGTGTAGCAAGTGTAATACTGGATCCCAGACCATTATCTTTGGGCAGAACAATCCATGACAAACAAAACCAAAGATAAAGCCATAAGCTGAAAAAAAGAAAATTCATACAACTTATGTTACCTGCACAGTATTGTTGTCAGTAAGGCAAGCAAAATAATAGGATACATAATGTGTATAAATATGTGCTTATAATTCTATACAGTCATACACAATACACTAATTGTGATCATGTATCTAATTGTATAAGACAAAAATAATAGGAAAGACTTCTTTGTAATAGAATTAACATTTATTACTGATGATATGTTAAGAGTGCCAGTTAAGTTTTACTTAGAAGTGTATATTACATAATAAGGCAAACGATAATTTTTTTTCCATTGAAAAGAAAGCAAGAATTGCATGCAAAAACTGTCTCATCCAGAAAATAAAGTGTGAACTGTTCAATCACAAATTGCCAGGTTAAATTATACCAGCATCCAAGACTTTAGCATTAACTATTTCTGAAGGTAGCCGGGGGTTGGGGGGATTGCGGGGCATAAAACAGAGACATCTAGAAAGCTTTTTCTTAATCCTTCTTAGTCAAAACTAGGATTTTGGCCAAAATCTTGACGTCTTGTATCCTTCTGAAGCCTTATGGCCAAATTTTAAAACACACAACCATGCCTATTTTTACCATTTGAATTACAAACATTTATGTAGTGATGGTGATAAAAACAACACAAAGCAACCTTACCATTACCTGTTCCTGTTTGTCTATAATTCTCTGAACCACACTAAAGGCACTTGATTTCTCTACACCTTCTGGAAGTGAGTGATTAACTCTCGTAATATTTTTTAGTGATTGGTATTATTATAATCTGTATAGACCTTCTATTTAATAAATTTTCACAATGACTTTGCTAGTATATATTGTACTGTTGCCTTGTAATGGCTAGACTATAAAAAACTGTTCAGCTGTATAAACCAGATTTTAGTTGCTTACAGGTATTTTTTCTCCCTGTGCTAAAACATGGAAATTTAGAATACTAGAGTAAAAGTGATGGATTCCAACCCCACTGTCACTATGAAATTCCAAGTGACTGTTGTGTGCAGAGGAGTGATATTAGCTGTGAGACACTAGTGGGCTGCACATTTTTTACAGCATCATGTCTTTGCGTTGTTATTTCAAATGACATGCATGCTGTCACAGATGACCTACCTGTTCAGGTTTGTGGATGTTTTCATTTCATCTCAAGCATCACTACAGTCTTCAAGACAGCAAAGAGCGAATTAATTCATTCTTTGGGCACTGGTTAATAACTAAACACTTCTCAAACTCTGAGACACTTGGTAATGTGAAGAGCTCTTAGAAGTTACATAATGAGTCTACAAAAAAATCTGTAGTTTACAGCACAAGACCTGTGCTAATTTGGAAAACCACATGTCAGTAGTAGGTCACAGAAAGCAGACTTCTGAGACTTGTAAATTAATGGATATCAGGTAATGATTGTATGCATGTGATAATTTTTAAAAAAGCTGTTACTCACTAGAGGCAATGAAGAAACTAACTGGTTAGATTTATCAATTTCCCATCCTCTGATGTTCAGCTGTGCCTCCAGAAACTACCATCCCTGTTTTCAGCTACTGGAGTCATCTGAAAATTTGGCTATTTACTCTATAACTTATTTTCACTGTGACTAAAACCTGGGCATTAATGCATATCTATTCAGCCCATATTCTACAATAGGAGTGCACACATCTTCTGTGTAAACTTCTGTATCCCATTCATCATTTCCTTGTTAGTTTATATGTTATTCGCTTATGAGCTATAAGCTTCCTTCTTCTAATTTATTAATCAAAGAATTTCGCTAGTGCTAGGACTGAAGGATTAGGTCTTATTCTTTAACAAATCTCCTTTATAAATTATCCCTCTTTACAGTTCTTACATCACTGCTAGCACTGCTTGTTCTTTGGTTTCCTTTATATATGAAGACCAACCCCTTACTCCATTAAAACCACTGGCAAAATTCCCGCTGACTTCAGTGGGAACAGATTTTAACTCTTCTGTCTCAGCTGTCAAGCAATAGCTAGCACCTATAGTGATAAACTCCTACTCTTTGTTTTCTAACCTTGACAATATAAGCAGGATAATAATGTTAAAGTAAAAGCTAATGGCGGTTTAGGCTGATGACACCACCACATCACTTTGCTCTGTAACTGGCTTAAGATTTCTATTCTTCTTTCTTTTGCTTTTGCCACACATTAGGTATTTCAGAGTTCTGACATTAACTTACTTAAGATTAACGTTGTGCTTTTTTGAAACTCTAGCAGTGTTATGCAGGTGAAAAGCATGGTACCAGGAATCGTTTTACCCTTTGGGAATAAGAATTCTTTCTGTGGCAGTGCCTAGCACATCATGGCGTGGTTCTGCATAGTCCTAAGTATCAGAAGATTTTTCAGCATATTCAACAGCAAATGAAATCAGTGAAATAATATTTGTTAAATTAAGATCAAAGAGATTTGTTTCACACAAGTGTATGCTGTCAAACCCAAAGCAATTAGGGAGTAACACACTGGTCTCCAAAATCTCATTCTATACCTGAGTTTTATTTTTATAACATTAGCACCTAATAAGCAAAAAGGTGATGAACATCTGCTAAGGTGATGACTGGCTAGGTGGAGAGCAGTTTGTGTATAATACAAAACCGGGATGAGTGGCTGAGATTCTATGGCCGTCCTGCCATTCAGAGGGTTCTGGACAGACTGGTGAAATGGGTTGGGAAAAACGGCATGAAGTTCAGTAGAGAGAAATGTAAAGTTTTCCCCCATGGCAGGCAGATAGCCCAACGCACTAGCACACACTGGAAGCTGACCGGCTGGAGAGCAGCTTTGAAGAAAAGGACCTGTAGGACCTAGCAGATGCCACGCAGATCATGAGCCAGCAATGTGCTCCTGTGGGAGTAGGCTTCCCAGTGCAAGACAGACACAGACATGATAGAGTGAGTCCAGCTAAAGGCCACAAAGATGATTAGGGGACTGGAGCATCTGTCGTACCAGGAGAGGCTGAGAGATCTGGGAGTATATAGCCTGGAGTAGAAAAGGCTCAGAAGGACCTTATGCATGTCTATAAACATCTAGCTGGGAGCAGGCGTGAGCAGACAGTATGGAACCAGACTCTTCTCAGTGGTGCCCAGTGACAGGACAAGAGGCAACGGGCAAAAACTGAAATACAACAAATCATCCTGTGTGCCACATTGGGCATGGGCAACTTTTATTAGTGCACAGGCAGGCATGAATTAGGCAGAAGTGTACACAATAACGCTAAGGCTAAAGGACACTAGTCCCCATAGAATTTCTTAAGAATTACATCATTTTCCTTATTCTGAAGGTGAAGTCAAACTAAATAATTCTGCAGATTTTATTTCTCTAACACAAACCAAGGAAAGCTACTTTATCTTTACATAGTGACAGAAATGTGCCTCATGTAGACATACTATTTGAATAGTCTGTGTTAGACATTGTCTTTCCCAGTGAACACGCTGCTTTTTTAATTGCAGGACTCAGTGGTCAGTCAGAGCTTATATCACTGACTGCTTCAGATCAGAGAAGATTTTATTTGTAATTTTTTATTGTTCTTCTAAAACAGCAGGATATTGCTAAAAGACTGAATACTAGTCGCATATGCTCTTCACTTTTTGATATTTTCTGGAGTAAAATCTGCTCCAAATGGATGATCTCAATTTTTCCTGTTTCCTTCACCACCCCACCCCCACTGTAAGACTCACAATTTCACTAATTGTGAAAGGACTTTACTATGGCTTATGAAAGATACTTGAATGGTGACTTGTGACTTAGGGAGAAATGTTAGACTTCAGTCTAACTTTCTTTTTTAATGACTGTGTACAACATGACTTTAACTCTTAAGGTCTCACCAGAACACAAAGTTTGGTATGATCCCAAATGGTAGGGCACAAATCTAAAGTGCCAGGTACTAATTTGCTATGTGCCTATAATAGATACACATTACAGATCTCAAGATTACAGCTCAAAAAAAAAGAAAAAATCACATCCAGGAGATATAAAACATGAACATGAATTGCAAGGTCAAAAGTCTTGCTCACTAACGGAAACATGAAAAATATTTACAATCAATCAATCAACCAATCAATCACCTACCCCCTCAAAGGAAATGGTATATTATTTCATGTACTGCATTTCAAACCACCTTCTTTATACTGTTCTCACAGTAATCTGCTCTACAAACACAGAATGTAATTAGGATTTTTTTGCAGCGGAACAAGATAACAGTACCGGGCCTCAAACAAAGCTGAATTAATCTCAGTGTTCTGTTTAAATTATTCCACATATTGACACTGTTAACAAAATGACAGCCTAGGAAGCTATTGTATGAGATTTTTCTGACTTAAGGCATTTTCCCCTTCATTAGGATGTCTTAGGTTGTGCCATTTGTCTGTTGATAGCCTCTGCTGACAGTTACAGTCTAGAGCAACAATGCTTCAAGCAGCTAGCAACAATGGTAGCAGCATGGAGGGTGCTACATTTGATTTTCTTAGGCATGACTAAGGAATAGACTTCTATGGAAGAAAAAGTTTCAGTACAGTGAATAAGGATGTTGACAAAGAAATCGTTAATTTCTGCATAACGATTTAAAAAGAAAAAATCAAGACTCAAATCTGAATTATCAAATTCATTTTAGTTGAGACTTTAATGATCGCTTACTTGATACAGTTTCTACTGGAAAGAGTGACTTACAAAATAAAAGTATTACACAGTTTTGAAAAACATAACAAGCAAAAACACAAATAAACAAAAATTATTTACAAGACATAACAGCAGACTGCTAGTGTGACTAAAAATTCAGGCCTGAACAGAGATGGAAGAAACCTCTGCAATTTTATCAGTGCCAAACGAAGATGCGTTTCCCTGAAATCTTGCATAGTCGAATGACAGTTTTTAACAATAATTTTGTCTCTAATATATAGTATTCAAAATTTGAAAACAGGGTCTTTCAAAAATAAACTTTCTTAAAGCCCCTTCAGCTTCCCAGATTTATGCTTGAAGTATCTCCAGTGTTGATAAACATGGCCACGTGGAAATTCCTTAGATTCTTCCTCTCTTTCCACCTCCCCCAGTCCCTCCCTTCAAGGATTCCTCCTTGAAAGAAAGCTCTATGCACTGACCACTGGCATACATGGTGACACAGTACACCCCTCACTATGCTCATGGGAATTCAATGGGTAAGTTAAAAAAAAACCTAAAAAAACACAATTTATGTCATACACTGTCCTACAACTAAGTGTTCCATGTTGCTACGAAGCTTGGGGAAATGAAGCAAATCAATGGTCATTGTAAAAATTTAGGAAGCAATTGTAGTATTTCACTAGTACTTAAAGAGGGTGAGAGTGCATGTGATCTCCACTTGGCTATATCATCTATACAGATTAAAAAAAATCCCATTTCTACACTCTGTGAAGGACCATTTCTGCAGGCCCTCCATTCGGTTTTGTTTAGACAAATGACATGTCAGAGACAAATGGTGTATAGACAACTCACGTAAGGATATAAATAACAGTCACATAGCATCTTCTTTATTTCAGAAAAATAATTAATTTATTAACTAATACAATTAATTAAATTTCTGTGGGTTGAAGAAGTGGCTAAGGAGGTGGAAGAAATCTTTTCCCAGCATAGCACTGTCAAACCATGAGATGTTACCTGCAGGGAATAAATGTCCTAAATCCTTCCCTTACAGTGCTGAAAATATAAAAAGAAAAACAAGACCATTAGGATGACCTAAAGTTCATTTTTCAGCTGCATAGTGCAGAAATAAATGCTTTGAAAACAAAATAAAATAGAGATCTGTTTAAGCAGAAATGCATCTGATGCAACACAAAACACCACCAGCAATCTCACAGGCTGCTGGATGCACTGGCAGTAGTTCAGACATGAACACTAAACACAGTGTACCTGGTAGCAAGCCTGCTAATCTTAAAAAGTACCTAGAGCCCTGTTTGACTTCTCTTTCTAAACTGCATGAAAATAAACTGAAAATTTGCATGCACAAATTTTATGCTTTGAGCTTTCTGATCTGTTTAGGTGGGCAAAGAAATCACTTAGTTTGTAATTCTGCATGCCAACAGTGAATTTTGCTTTCACAGGCTGTACAATACTGTTTTCTATTTTATTCTGATTATATTTGTTGGACTTCCAGGTAACAGACAAAACATTTTAAAACAGAAACTGTGGGAGCAACAGAACCAGAAAGTCATCATTCATCTGGCTACTGAAACAAGCAACAGACTGACTATGAAATAAAACAACGAATTGTTGACAGTTGGTGGATACGGGAAAAGCAACTGACATGTTCCAGCTGGATTTCTGCAAAGCATTTGACACTGTCCCAACACAATAGCCTTATCTCTAAATTGGAGAGACATAGATTGGATGGATGGACCACTCGGTGGATAACGAATTGGCTGGATGATCGCTCTGAAAGAGTCATGGTCAGTCGCTTAATATCCATGCGGAGACCAGTGATGAGTGGCATTTCCCAGGGGTTGTTATTGGGACCAGCGTGGTTTAACATCACTGTCGATGACATGGACAGTGAGATTGACTGCATACTCAGCAAGCTTGCCAACAACACCAAGCTGTGCGGTGCAGTCAATGTGCTGGAGGGACAGGATGCCATCCAGAGGACTTGGACAGCTTGAGAAGTGGGCCTGTGAGAACCTCATGAAGATCAGCAAGGCCAAGTGCAAGGTCCTGCACATGGGTCATGGCAATTCCAAGCACAACCCCAAGGCTGGGTGGAGAACGGGTTGAGAGCCACCCTGAGGAGAAGGACTTGGGGGTGTTGGTTGCTAAGGAGTTCAACATGACCCGGCAATGTGTGCTCACAGCCCAGAAAGGCAACCATATCCTGGGCTGCATCAAAAGAAGTGTGGCCAGCAGGTCAAGGGACGTGATTCTGCCCCTCTGCTCAACTCTGCTGAGACCCTACCTGGAGTCCTGCATCTGGCTCTGGAGCAGTCAGCACACGAAAGACTTTGACCTGTTGGAGCGGGTCCAGAGGAGGGCCACAGAAATGATCAGAGGGATGGAACACCTCTCCTTGTGATGAAAGGCTGAGAGAGTTGTGGTTGTTCAGCCTGGAGAAGAGAAGGCTGCGGGGAGACCTTATAGCAGCCTTCCAGTACCTGAAGGAGGCCACCAAGAAAGATGAAGAGGGACTTTTAACAGGGCTTGTAGAGATAGGACACTGGGTAATGGCTCTAATCTAAAAAAGGGTAGATTTAGATTAGCTATAAAAAAGAAATTCTTTACTATGAGGGTGGTGAAACACTGGAACAGGTTGCCCAGAGAGGCGGTAGATGCCTCCTCCAAGGAAGTGTTCAAGGCCAGGTTGGATGGGGCTCTGAGCAACCTGGTCTAGTGGAAGATGTCCTCCTCATTGCAGGGAGGGTGAACTAGAAGATCTTTAAGGTCCCTTCCAACCCAAACCATTTTATGATTCTGTGAAATTCCTATGAGACAAATCGATGTGGTTTAGCTGAACAGCAGTAGTAGTGCTTTAGCAGAGGAGAAATTTCATTTTGCTTTTAAGTGTACTATAGTAGTTTGCAGTAATAGCCAACGTAATTCCAGTATTATTCTGTAGGTTTCTTGGTTTTTGGGGGGTAATCCTTAAGAGGACCTTTTACTTCCTTATAAGGTATGTCTTTATCTCAAGTAACATAAAACCACACACTTTACACTATCTTCAGGGAATAGTTGAACCACTTAAGTGTGTTTAAGTTTTGCATATATATATTTAGCATGGGAGCTTTTATTTAAAATACTCTTGAAGTCTCAGTTTTCTACACTACTCCTTTGACGTACATCAACCACTGAAGACTGGATATAAATATCTTTCCACTGAAAGGAATTCTGAGACCACGTTATACCAACAGAACACAACAAACACTTCTCAGTAAGATCAGAAGACTGACAAGTCGCTTATTATATGAAGAAGACAGATTTTTCAACTAGTATGGCCATTATAAAAAAACCTCTTCTATGACCTAACAAGAATAAGAAATAATTTTATATATTCAGCCAAGATGTGGTGAAATCAAAATCTAAGTTATATTTAGAGATTCCATTCACAGAGGCATTTTCCCTTAAATGCCTTAACTACTATACTGGTAAATAGATGCATGATGTTAGAGCTATTTCTCTATTTCTCTGCCATATCTTCCTTTTCTCACAGTGTTTTCTGATTATATATTTTCCAGCAATCATGCACTAGACATGAACAGTACAGTTGACTTCCAGTTGTTTTAATTTTCTATGTGTGTTTCTGATGATGAACACCACTCCTTGGAGTCCTCAAGTTTATGTTCTTGTGGTACAACTCGAACAACGAATACTGCAAATTTCCAGTAAGCATTAAGCAGCTAAACTCAAGATCTCACATAAATCTTAAAATATGCCATTTTACTGCAGTAATCCACATTTAAAACAGAATAACAGAATACAGTGTTTTGCCTTTGAAATTCTATGGCATGTAAATGGCAATATTACCAAATATTACTCAATTTAAAGTTTTTTAAAAAACCAATAAACCTGCAGCATTCCCAAAGGCATAACGAGTTATTCAATTAATAGGCTTTTCAAGAGTACTGCCTGCATAGTTCCTGCACATGTCACAAATGTCAATGACCACAGCCTTACAAAACTCTTCCTATCATTAGCTTACAGATAAGGAACTGAATCATAACAATTGTTAAATGTTAAGTCTACATTTATAACTAGCAAAGCATGACAGGAGTGGGTTTGTAGACCAAAACAGCAGGTGAGGAATATCAGAGATTGCCACTAAGTGAATTTATAGAACCATTCCAAGGTGCAGAAAATGGCCTGGAGTTGTGCTAGTATATTTAATTTTAATTTTCAAAAACAATTGAATTCTCTGGGCTTTCAGGCAAGCCTGGTGAATGATGATGTTCTTAGATGTTTCTAGCATTTTATTTAACACATTTCTTGCTCCAATTTCCTGTTAGATGACCCACTAAGTACAACCTTTATCTCAGCATCTTTTCCTTTCTGCTTCTGCTCCATGTTGAAATATTCTTGTGCATTGGTCAGGTAATGGACAGTCATCTCTTCATAGGAATGATGCCTCTGGTTGGTGAAGAGTAGACCAGGACAAAATAAATCTAAGGCGGTCTAAATGTCTCAGAGAACCAGAGACTGAAACTGATTGCAAGTTGAACTGCATTATGTGCACTTTTGAAGTCCCTGCCCAGCTTCATTTCACCTTTAAAACCTTATTCAAATTAGTCCAAAAACTATTAATTTTGTGCATTTTTAAGAATAAACTGTTCGACAATGCAAACCATAAGATACCCATTGCTGTTGCAAAAGTACACACCTGATCTTAACCAAAACTGTACCATAGACATACCCAAAGTGGTTATGTGCAACAAGGCTGTTGCAGTGGAAGAAATTTAAACTTAATTACATCTTCCGAGTTTCATTCCATAGATTTCACAGTGAAAGTAAATTCCTTAGGCTGATACTCAGATTCTTTTTGAGCGAGAACATATGCCAGCTCCAGCTCCTCCTTTATTCCATAATCCAGGCATGTAGAATATTCAGGTATTCTGGAACTGTGCAACAGCTTTGTATGCTACCTGTCACCTTGGAATACACAAATCTGTTTAAACTATGAATATTTTTGTGGGACCAAATGCACCCACAGATAAAATAAGTACAATAAACTCAAGTAAAAAAAAAAGAAAAATACAATTATTTATGAACACTGATTAAGGGCTAACCAGATTTTCAAAATTATTATTTTACTTTTTGAAATATGCAGACAGAAGTAGACAAAGAAAGGAGGGGTATTACTACAGTTCGTATTGTTATGGCCTGGATAATTTTAGTATGGTAGGGGGAAGGAGAAAAACATTAGAAGAGGAAAGATAAAAGTGTGATGTAAAGAGATTGTCTGGGACATTAACGTTTCTGAGAAATCCTCACATGTTCTTTGAACATAGGTCCAGCACTTATTTTCTGAGCTCCGTAACTCAATTGCAATTTCATACTGTTAAGAAATAGCATCGGACTTTTGGGAGATGCTGTTCTGAAGATTTTTTGCTTCCATTCATCTTACCTTCATCTAGCTCTTGCATTTCATATTTCCTCAGGGTGAGACTCTGCAGAGTCAAAAGTGAGGTGAGTAGAGGCAAAATCACAGCCAAACAACCATAACAATTAGTAAATCATCCAGCATGGTATTTCTGAAAGAGTAAAGGATCCACAACTAGGAGGGATTAGTGCAGTGAAAAGTTAGGTGTCCATCAAGCTCCGTCCAGATATCACTAGTCCAGCTAATCACTACTTAGGAACTATTAGGCTTGACAGCATAACCCCTGTCAATCACAGGTGGTACAATGTCGTGTTGAAAATGGAGCAGTCACTAAAGATGGCACTATTTGTAGCTAACCTGTTTTGGCAGAATGTTTGTGTGCATCAACAAACTGAAATGTCAGAGAGATGAAGATGATGTGGGTGAATGTGAAAAAGCAGAAAAGACTGCAGAGAAAAAGGAAGAAGCCAGAAGAAAAAAATGAACAAGAAACAAATACAAGCAAGAGCAGAAGATTAAAGACATGAATCGATGTAGCAAAGAATATTCTTAAAACAACAGACAGGAAGTTTTGCAGCAGGAGTATAGTTCAATCTGGATGCTGTAGCAGGGAGGAGAAACATGAATGGAAACTGATCATTCAGGTTATTAAATTCTTTATGCCACTAGTGTCCTTTAACCAATTGTTACACCACACAGCACTCTTCATGCTAACTAGAGCCTAAATGACACTAAAGGATGGAAGGAAAGCAATAGAAGTCCCAGGTCTGAGGAATTTTGTACCCTGTGATCAGGCATGCACTCCACTGAAGCTGTCCATTAACAACTTTCACAGAGCTCATAACCCTGAAATACATATTCCTACCTCTGTACCACTAACTTCTCCTTCTCTGGAGATATTCCAAGACCCTCCTGGACAAGGTCCTGTGCAGCCTGCTCTAGGTGACCCTGCTTCGGCAGGGGAATTGGACTAGATGACCACAGAGGTCCCTTCCAACCCCTAACTTTCTGTGATGCTGTAAAGTTTTAAATAATTTTAATATTATAGGCATTTTGCGTGTTCACTGGATGTTCCTGTTATATGTCATCACGACCGATTTTCACTTACATTTTATAAATAATCTAGGTTTGAAAAGTTAGATCTTGCTTTTGTGCTGCTTTTGTGGTTTCTTTTAATTGAGTGTTAATATTTTTTTTTTCTTTTTCCTGGGGTAGAGAGCTCATTCTGAGTGTATTTGTGCTTAATTCTTATGCACTTTCATTTAACACACCAAAGCAAAGAATGCGCAATAGGTATTAGCAGTAGAAAATTCTTGAGGACGCACATAAAACACTCTAGATATCTGCAAAAATGTGATGCTTTAATTTTTCTAAAAGAGAATGAAAATAGGTCTTGCCTCTCTCTACACTAAAAATACTGTCAACAGCCTCAGTTATTTCAGGAGAGTGAAGCATGCCAGAATGGCATGTTTACAGAAAGCAGACTAGCTTAGACCTCTTTATTTCCGCTGCTTATTCTGCATTTATTCTTTGTTTCTTTTCTTTTTCCTTTACCCTATTATGACAGTATAACAGGCTCAGAAAAGTTTATGGCAGGTTTTTCAGTGACTCTGTTGGTAAAGCTTGGTTAGTCAGTCCATGCAAAGAAAAAAAATTCTGTTTAAATACAGTAGTCGTGGACATATAAGTAATTCCTCTTAGTGGAGACAGACTATTGGAAAGATTCTGCAGAAGTAAAAGTCTTTGAATAATGTTGTTATAATAGTAAACTACAACCTACAATTATAACATTATCTGGAATTGGGCACATCTAGAAATATCATCCAGATCTGGTTTTGTACTAGTAACTACCATAACTACTTTTAATAGCTTCCTTTAGCTGGCAGCTGCAGTTTCCAAACAGTTATACACACAGCTAGACGTCCTGCGTAAGAGGAATCCTGTGGAGTCTGTCACTTGTCAGGTTCATGTCAAGTGGCAGCAGAAGTCACAGTCAAGTCACAGAATCATTGAACCATATAACAGTTTGGGTTGGAAGGGACCTTTCAAGGTCATCTAGTCCAATCCCGCTGCAGTGAGCAGTGACATCTTCAGCTAGATAAGGTTGCTCAGAGCCCCGTCCAACCAACCTTGAATGTTTCCAGGGATGGGACATCTACCACCTCTCTGGGCAACCTGTTCCAGTGCCTCACCACCCTCATAGTAAAGAATTTCTTTCTTCTATCTAATCTAAACCTACTCTCTTTCACTTTAAAGCCATTACCCCTTGTCCTCTCGCAACAGGCCCTGCTAAAATGTTTGTCCTCCTCCTTACAAGCCCCCTTCAGACACCAGAATGCTACTACAAGGTCTCTCCAGAGCCTTCTCTTCTCCAGGCTGAACAGCCCCAACTCTCTCGGCCTTTCCTCTTAGGATAGGTGTTCCATCCCTCTGATCATTTTTGTGGCCGTCCTCTGGACCCACTCCAGCAGGTCCATGTCTTTCCTGTGCTGAGGGCTCCAGAGCCAGATGCAGGACTCCAGGTGGGGTCTCACCACAGTGGGGTAGAGGGGCAGAATCCTCTCCCTCAACATTGCTGACCACGCACTCTCAGAGCAGTCTCTTAGTTACAAGATACGTAAGTTAACACAAAATTGTTAACCTAGCTTTGTCACTGTTTTGATGATACCACCTCTTTCTGTCCTCACGCTAGTGTTTCTGTACCACTCCACAACTTCATGTGCCGACCAGGAGAAAATGCCCCCAAGAGCTGCAGGGGGCTACGGTTCTCTGAGGTCATACGCAGCGACCATAAACTCAGACTCAAGAAAAAGTCTCAATGTACAGGAGCAGCCTAAACGGCGCAAGGGGCAGGGGAAGACGGGACTGGCAGCAGCAGGGTCGCCAGGCAGGCCGAACCGCGGCCCCCGCCGCCGCGCGTTTTCCCTGCGGGAGAGCGCCGGGCTGGCGGCGGCGGTGGCTGTGGGCGCGGAGCGGCGGGGGCGGCGGGGCGGTGAG
>Ga0065711_1007231_pt1 | contig 15326 bp, 13 predicted proteins | sample Hoacrofraction12_FD_59098 | JGI IMG/M metagenome (GOLD analysis project Ga0065711, IMG submission 59098) | Hoatzin crop microbial communities from Cojedes, Venezuela - Epithelial fraction 12 v2 (version 2) | ecosystem: Host-associated > Birds > Digestive system > Esophagus > Crop | place... | reverse complement strand
AGAGGTGCCAATATGCATGTACAAAAGACATTAATATAAAAAAAAAAAAAAAGGGGGGGCAGGAGAAATGGAGAATGATAAGTACTTTGCAGAAATGTAGTGATTATGTATGTTAGCATGGCATAAATATCTAATAAGAGTGTCTTTTCGGTACACACATTTGAGTAGAGCTATTCCCTGTGCGTTCAGTACTGCAGTAAAGAATGCCTGCTTTCTAGAACTCCAAAATTAAGTTTTAGGAAGTTAATTATTTTGCTGCTTTCTAGTAATAAATTTTGAGTACCCAGGTAGGACGCTGCTCTTGAACTTCAATGGTCCGAGGGATTACAGGACCTCCAGCCGACACCGAGGGATTCTCGGGGAGAACCTCTGATCACTGGACCAAAAAGTTCTGAGCACGAACCTTTAATAAGACAAAGGCATTCTTCCAGTATTGTTTCTTGTTGCCTATTTGTTAGTCATAGTAAAAGCTTCACAGCATTGAGCTATATCCCTGACGAGAAGGAAAAAAGTCCTTTCTAATCCAGAATTGAAAAGAGAGTACTCTTCCTGAAACTGAAGCTTGGGAATTTGTCTGTTAAATGTAGAATATTATTGTAAGTCCTGTCTTTGCAATATCTGGATTTATGCTGAAAACTTGGTGTGCCTGTGTGTGTGTGTGTGGTCGCGACCATGAACGTATGATTTTATGTTACAGTGTTTGTATTTCTGTGATCTGATAGATTTATTTGGTTTCTGTGATCCAACGGATTTGTCTGGACTAAGTAACTGTTTTGTGTCTTCTGGTTTGGTAAGTTCTGCAGGTATTGACTATTTCTGGTTTTTGACTTTAGACTGTTGTATTTGGACTCTGATTTATCAAAACTTCGGAAGCATTTGATGCAGCAGGGAATAGATGTGGTGAAGTTTGCAGCTTTATGCTTTAATGTACATTAATTTTAACCTATATAGTTAACGAGTCATAATTCTAGATACATTGATCTTAACCTAGGTGATTAATATGGATAGCCAATACTAAATGTTATGGATGTTTGTATAAGTGATAAGTATACCTATAACCCAAGTGCAAATTTACTGAGCTCATATTGTTGATACACCGCTATTTCGACGCCTAAAGCGGTGAGATGCATCCCCTCCCACTGACAATAATGATATGTTGTGGTCAAGCGGTACTTTAGTCCCACCATCCACACAGGAAAATAATTGGCTACAAGTAAATCCAGCAAGAAAATTGAACACAAGTAAATCAATCTACACCCATATGCTAGGTAACAGATTTACCATCAGTATGTATCATTCTCAAGTTAATTTGATCTTTCTTTATATCCAGCAGGTTACGGTATACACTTCACATTTCTATGTCTTCAATTAGCATTTGTGTTCTTATATCTGTTAGTACTGTAGTTTGTGTGAGCCTCTGAGTGGTAGCAAGCTGAAGACCAAAATTATGTCAGCTCTCATCATCATCAACAACGTCATCAACTATACCTGGCTTGCTCAAAAAACAAAAAGGGGGAATTGTGAAGTCCTGGCTGGACGAGACGGGACATAGTTTGGTGCTGTTGAGCAACCCGGGCTTGGTAACGGAGACAGACCTTGAAAGTAGCGAACACAGTACACTGCTATAGAAGTAGAGTGGCGAACACGTAACGCTGGAGCAGGGGGACTACCACGTTGTTGCTTCCTGCCTTAGCCGATTCCGGCCACGTCGCTGCTTCCTGCCTTATCGTCGCTTCCACATCGAGATGCAGCTCTGCACCAATCACAGCAAGTTGCAACTATTTTGACTATATATGGTTAAGATAACTAACCAATCAGAGGCTGTAACTGCTTTGCTATATAAACCTTGTTTTGCTGACTAATAAAGGTTGAACGATCAATACTCATATTGGGGTGACATCATTACAATGGATCCGTAACCCACGCCAACATGGAATAGTAAATATATAAATGCTACATTGGTCAGCTTTGATTTGGTGCTTTGTTGTTTCTTTTTCTACACTGTTCTTAAAGGAATCAAGGCTTTGTGCTCTGAACTCTTTGGAAGGCCATATAAGCCAGCATTTCCTTTTTTTTTCTGCAGCAAGTTTTCTCTTTATTACCCTGATCCAAAAAAACACAAGGTCCAGCTGAATAACTCCTGCCACAGGATGTCCTGCCTTACTCCTTTAGATTAGCATTGTAGAAAACTCCTTTTTTTTCTTTTCTTTTGGGTTTTTTTTGCTTGAGTTTTTTTTTTCTTTTGGACAAGCATTATGCGACAACTGAGTTCAGTAAGTGTTTAAGAGATAAAAAGTTTACATTTTCCTTCACTTCTCCAAAATATATGCACTATTTGGGGTTTATTGCCTCTGTGCAGGCTCAAACTGATGAGAAGTTTCATAAACTTTACCAGTAATTACCTACAGAATTATGCAACACTGTGACTTTTTTTCACTGCCTTCATACCAGTCTGTAAAAATCCTGTTATGTTACTGGAGTGCAAAAGAACGACGCTGTCATTCTGGGGTAGTTTTCAGCTGCCAGCTTAACCAGGTTAAGGCAGTTTTAGTTTGTAGGTAGGTAAGTAGGTAGGTATCTATCTTTCCATTTGTTTGTTTGTTTGTTTGTTTGTTTATTCTTTTTCTTTCTTTTATTTTTCCTCCAGAGTTTTACAGATTTTCACTGAGGTCTGTTGCTACTCCCTTCTCAAAACTGTCAAAAAGTTGGGAAAATTGACAAGCTCTCTAATGCTACCTGCATGATACAATAACTGTCTTATCTTCTGGTCTGGAGAAAATCAAATCAAGCTATACTGTTTGAATTGTAGGTTTCAGGACAGTTTAGTTAAATCAGTTAGAGTGGATATGCAATGGTTTTAAAACCGGCAGTAGTTATCATCTGTGTATATAGTTATCATAGTAAAATACCCATTTTATTTAAAGCATGGATTGTTTTCATGCTAATAGCTGGAAAAAAGAACATGAAACACATGAGATGTTTCAAGCATTGCTGTACTAGTGACTGTCTCTATTATAAGGTATTGTCCATCGTAAATGATAAAGGTAAACATACTTCAGCAGTATTTCATAATGTAAAAGATAGATCTGACATGGCAGGCAGCAAAGATTTCACATTTTAAATTTCACAGGTATCAACTGAGAGTTTCGTTCTCCTTTGCTCATTTTAAAATTACATTTTAGTTATACTTTACTAAGTTACTTATAAAGGAAACCAACAGTTTCTGCACAGGCTTAGCTATGCACTATAATTCAAAAATAAATGTTCAGTAAAGAACATATTTTCTTCCTTCTTGTATTAAAGGCTATAAAAAGACAGCTCTTTGATCTTCAAAGTATCTCACTTCAAAATAACTCTGTAAATTATAGCTCTTGTTCTTCTAAAATTCACTTCCATGTAATTATTTTTCTCACAGGAAGTCCTTGTATGCCCCTGACACTGAACTGCATGTGATGTAAAAAAACTGATTTTATGTATTCTGTATATTTCATAACTTTCTATCCATTGCTAATAAATGGATTCCAAAAGTGTCTATAATTAAGAAACCTAAGTGCATGTTCAAAGGCGACAAAGATTCAGAGCTGTTTATTAAGGAATAAATCTACAAAAAAACTAAGGAAGGCACATAATGAGGTGTCTAGATAAAATCACAAAAAGTCACTGATCTCCTGAAACCTTTTTTTTCAGCTGCAACTTAACTGTAGTGTCTTTCAGGTAGTGGGCTAGTATGAGACTACGTTTAGTCTTGAAGACAAAGACCTGATGGCAGACTGGTAGAGTCTTAAAGGTCATTTTTGATAGTTTAATCACACAAGAAGATTGAGATATGTGGACTTCAGTGGCAGGCAAAATGCCATTCCCATTTTTTTAATAAGCTTAAAGAAAATTAGTTCACAGTAGCTAGGAAGAAAGAGGTTCAGATTCTAGCCTCTGCTCTGCTGGAGCCTTGGGCAGCATCACAGAACTTTCCTGTTAGAGCTGGTCCAGACTGTGGCATGAGTAAAAGGTGAGAGGAGTTCGGCTATAAATATGCTTTTCTCCTTACCGAGTCTGAAATACCAGCAAGTTAAATGTTACTTCTCTTTCACTTCCTTTGCCTTTGGGCTCAACAAAGAGACGTTGACTCTCAGCTGTGATGTGCTGAGGTTTTTTACAGATAAATTAAAAACTGGTTTCATGATACTCTCCAGTAAAGTTGGGATTCTCACTGGCAGGCTCATCAACAAGCTGCGTTATGGTTTACCAGCCCAGACCTGCCTGCTTTCCACCAGAGCTGAGATGCTTGCTGCTGTTCTCATGAAGACAGACCAATTAAGAATAAGCACAAAGGAAAAAGCAGAAAACGTGCTGTAAATTTACATGCCACTGAAGTTACAATTGCTCGCTTAAGTTGCTCTTGGAAAAGAAAATTTAATTCTGATACTGTCTCTAAGACTGATGACGACATTGTCTAGACATCTATATAGCAGTTTGCTATCTATATTCTTTCTTTAGCAGAAGGTGTTGATTTTATAACTGTATTGTCCCTATATCCACGTTTTTCTGAGACAACTTTTTAGTTTCTTAATTAGATATAATCAATAGTAGTTCTAGCACATAGAAAAAGAGCTCATCCTTGATAATTTCTGGAAAAGGCTGTGATTACAATAGCATGCATTAATCAAATGGTGATGATAAGATTCTGGACAACTGTATGGAAATATTTTGTCTACTTAAATGGTCTCCAATAGTTAAAATATCTACATGTCTTAACAAAGTTTTTATTATGTGGACATGAAAAGGAGAACCTGTTTGAAGAAATCTGTTGTTAGTAAGGGAAGAGGAACTGAGGCCATCAACCTGGACTCGGGCAAAGTATTTGACACTGTCCCACACGACACCCTTGTCTCTAAATTTGAGAAACATGTATTTGACAGACAGATCATCGCTGGATGAGGAACTGACTGGGTGGTTGCACTCAAAGTGTTGTGATCAACATCTCAATGACCAAGTGGAGACAAGTGGCAAGTGGCATTCCTCAGGTGTCGGTATGGGAACCAGTGCGGTTTAACATCTTTTTTGACAACATGGACAGCAGGATCGAGTGCACCCTTAGCAAGTTTGCCAACAACACCAAACTGTGTGGTGCGGTTGACACGCTGGAGGGAAGGGATGACATCCAGAGGGACCTGGAGAAGTTGAGACATGGGCCTGTGAGAATCTTATAAAATTTAACAAGGCCAAGTGCAGGGTCCTGCATATGGGTCAGGGTAATCCCAAACACAAACACAGGCTGGGTGGAGAATGGGTTGAAAGCACCCCTGAGGAGAAGGACTTGGTGTTGGTTCGTGAGAAGCTCGGCATGACCTGACAGTGTGTGCTCACAGCCCAGAAGGCGAACTATGTCCTGGGCTGCATCCCCAGCAGCATGGTCAGCAGGGTGAAGAAGCAGATTCTGCCCCTCTGCTCACCTCTGGTGAGACTTCCCCGGAAGTCCTGTGTCCAGCTCTGGAGCCCTCAGCACAGGAGAGACTTGGAGCTGTTGGAGTGGGTCCAGAGGAGACCCCAGCAATGATCTGAGGGCTGGAACCCCTCTGGTGTGAGGAAAGGCTGAGAGAGTTCTGGCTGTTTAGCCTGCAGAAGAGAAGGCTGTAGGGAGACCTTAGAGCAGCCTTTCAGTACCTGAAGGGGCCTGCAAGAGTGCTGGAGAGGGACTTTTTACAAGGGCATGTAGGGATAGGGCAAGCAGTAATGGCTTTAAACTGAAACAGGGGACATCTGGGTTAGATATAGGGAAGAACGTCTTTACTATGAGGGTGGTGAGGCACTGGCACAGATTGTCCAGAGAAGTTGTGCATGCCCCTCCCCGGGCAGTGTTCAAGTCCATGTTGGATGAGGCTTTGAGCAACAGCAACAGCAAGCAGTCTGTGCAAGGGTAAAAGAAGCAAAGACACTTTGCAGACACCTTCTTGCAATGTCTTGTTCCTATCACTTCGGTAAATTACTCCTAACTGTTGCGAAGGTGTCTTTATCCTAATATCTTATTCCATTGCAAGTAACGATAAAGATGATTCCAATTTCTTACAGAAGATCACAGCTTCTTCCATTAGGTAGATGGCTTTGTCATACCTGATTATGTCCCAACAGGACTGCTACATAGATGCATTTCCAAGTTTAGGTACCAGTCCAGTTCCAGAGAGGAGCAAAAGTGACCCTCTGCTCATTGAATCATCTCATTTGTAAGAGGTGTTTACTTTTTAAGAAAGAAGTCCTTGGTTAGATCAATGTATGCAAAATCCAACCAAAACTGCTAGAGCTTAGGTGGTATGAACTAGAAGATCAAGACTATTACATTTTCTTTATATATATTAGTATGACGTGCATTTGCTATTCTGCGTACACAAAGGACTTTGAAATAGTTGAAAATGAAAATAATTTTGTTTTCCATTTTGAGGAAATGAAAAAAAAGCAGACACTTTGGATCATCTAGCGTATAATGGAAGTTTCCTTGTGCTATTATTTGAACATTTGTGTGGCATCTTGAAAGTGGAATACGTCATACAGGTATATTCATACAATTATAGAATCACAGAATGCTTTGGGCTGGAAGGAACTTTTAGCGGCCATCTAGCCCAACCCCCCTGCAGTGAGCAGGGACATCTTCAAATAGACCAGGTTGTTCAGAGCCCCCTCCAAACTGGGCTTCAATGTTTCCAGGGAGAGGGCCTCCACTACCTGTCTGGGCAATCTGTTCCACTGTTTCAACACATTCATTGCAAAAAATTTCTCCCTTATATTCAGTTTAAATCTACCCTCTTTTAGTTTTACTCCTTGTCCTGTTACAACAGGCCTTGCTAAAAAGGTCTTCTCCATCTTTCCTACAGGCCCCCTCCAGGTACTGGCAGGCTGCTCTAAGGTCTCCCTGCAGCCTTCTCTTCTCCAGGCTGAACAGCCCCTACTCTTTCACCCTTTCCTCATAGCAGAGCTGCTTCAGCCCTCAAATCATCTTTGTGGCCTTCCTCTGGACCCACTCCAATAGCTTCATGTCCTTCTTGGGCTCAGGGCTCCAGAGCTGGAAGAAGTACTTCAGGTGGCGTCTCACCAGAGCAGAGTAGAGGGGCAGAATCCCCTCCCTTGATCTGCTGGCCACTCTTCTTTTGGTGCAGTCCAGGTCACAGTTGGCCATCTGGGCTGCGAGCGCACATTGGTGGTTCATGTCCAGCTTTTCATCCACCAGTACCCCCAAGTCCTTCTTGGCAGGGCTGCTCTCAATCCCTTCATTCCCCCAGCCTGTATTGATACCAGGGGTTGCCCTGACCCAGGTATAGGACCTTGCACTTGGCCTTGTTGAACCTCATGATATTCACACAAGCCCACTTCTCCATCTTGTCCAGGTCCCTCTGGATGGCATCCCATCCTTCTGGCGTGTCAACTGCACCACTCAGCTTGATGTCGACTGCAAACTTGCTGAAGGTGCACTCGATTCCACTGTCTAAGTCATTAACGCAAATGTTAAACAGCACCAGTCCCAGTACGGACCCCTGAGGGATATCACTTGTCACCGGCTTCCTTTTGGAACATCAGATTTTTGACCACTACCCTCTGGCTGCAACCTTCCAACCGATTCCTTAGCCATCAAACAGTCCACCCATCAAATCCATATTTCTCCAATTTAGAGAAAAAGATGTTGTGAGGAACTGTGTTGAAGGCCTTACAGAAGTCCAGGAAGATGACATCTATAGCTCTTCCGTTGTCCACTGATCTAGTCATGCCATCATAGAAAGCCATATCATCAGTTACATGAGGATTCACTTTATTCCTGAATTTTTTTCCAAGGAGTCAGTTGCTACTTGGAAACTTCTAGCATTCATCTGCGTGAAGGAAATTTTTAGACAGATGTGATTTCTGCTAAAATATTCTCATTGTAGTTTTTGCTAAATGTAATACAAACCAGAGCAACAAATGTTTCTGGGGGATAGGCATTTTCTTTTGAGAAGCATTTCATCTGAAGCAATATTAGGCTTAATGTTAGTAGTGAACAATCCTGACCCTAAGCAATACCTTGTTAAACACCTACGGTTATTAGTACCTGTCCATATTTTTGTCCATACATTGAAACTGTACTGACTGTAGTTGTCAAACTGAGAGCCACTTCAGAGGGCAGTTTTAAACATCAACACCTGAATATTTACTGCAACTTCAGAAAAATATTAATTATAGTTCTAAATTACTAAAATCAGGGAAAGACCTGGGGGATACTCTTAGGAATATATTAAGCATTTCCTATGGAGCTTTAAATACAAAGCTTCATTCTTTTCCCACAAGAAAATAATTCTATGTATATTTCATGATTTTTCTACATAGTCAAGGAATTATCACTGTAATGAGATCCTGGCTAGAAATACATAGAGATTTTAAGCAAATAAACACTGTGAGAGGACCTTCAGTGAGGCAGGTTCACAGTTAGAACACAGAAAGCTGCTAACTTGCATTTTGCATGACCAAGTGTGCATTCTTGCAGTGTTCATGTTACTTTCTACACGTATTGCAAGGAATTATCTTGCTACCTTGTACCGTGGGTAAGGGAGGATTGCTCAGAGGAAACACTCATAAGTGGGGGACTCTGGAGATGGAAAAACATTTTTTCATGAGATTATCTCCAAAATACAAGACTGTTGCTAATTTAGTCACTTGCTTGCATGGCTTTTACCATACTTTTCTGCCACCACAGTGGTATCTTCTCTAGCTGGTCTATTTAATTATAGGCTATTTGAGGCTTTTTTTAGTGTTTTTTTAACTTGAACTGGCTGCTAAACATGCTTGTTATCTTCATCCCACACCCTTCAAAACAAGATAGAGATGGCTGACTTAACCTTGAAACACTTTGAACTGGCTCTTTCACTTTTATCTTTCATTTCTCTCAATTAGCTTAACACATGAGTGGGTCTAGGAATAGAAGAGAAAAGAAAAGGCACTACAAAAAGGCACAGCAGAAATAATCCATGGACTTGTCCAGCTTATGCAACTCCCCAGTGTGTATTCTGACCGCTTGATCACTGAAGCAACTACTCACCTTTATGGCCTTGTAGCCCAGAAAACATGGGATTGCCATTGTTTGCAGGAGGCCACAAGCTTTTCTTTGAGGTAACCAAAGACATTCTCTGGGTTTACCTTATCTGACTGTACCAGGAATTGTCTATTTCTTGTTACCGTGTTTCGTCCAAACATCTGAAAGACTGTTGAAGACTATGTACACCACATGGAGGTGTACAGGCATGGGATGACAGCAGACTTGAAGGTGCAGGCACAAGATAATACTGGAGGTCCCAAGCATATAAAAAGCTAATTAGTAGCCAGCTAGTGGTCAGCAGAGAAACACAATCTTGAGAGCTGGGCAAACTACATGTGGCAAAGAGGATGCAGAACATTTACTTTATGCATACAAATACCCAATTCACTTTGTATAGGTAACTGGGATGTAGGATGAGGCTGCAAACCTATGATGAAAGAGAAAGATGTAGACCACGCTGCCCAAAACATCAAAATGCCTCTGGGAAGGGTGACGATGACTCCTTATATCCCCCCAGCAGGCAGAGGCCATCTGCCAGAGGTGCCAAATGTGAGTACAGCACCAAAAGAGAAGGGATAGATACTGGAAGACTTCTATATGTAGTGTTTCAACTGGTTTTAACCTGAACTATAGAAGTGTTATTGTCAACCAGACGAATAATGGATTAGGCTCTTAAGGCTCCAGTTAGACCAGTAATGATTTCTTGGATCTGCATGCACAATGTGTTGCTTTTGCCCATAAAAAAAAGAGTTTGAATGTAACAAACTTACGGGAAATCAAGCAGTCTGTTTTTTACTGGAATGCTACAATATGATAATAGCTCTTGTTGGTAGCTTTGACAGTTGGACTGTAAATGGGTTTATTGAACTGACGAGGACTATATTTCACCTGTAACTCACTGAGGGCACAGAAGATGGCAGCTAGTCCTCAAAGTGGGCAAAAGTTTTAGACAATTGGTCACTCAAATATTATTTCTTTACACTACCAAGTAGCTGTGTCTTCATTTTTGTGTTGACATTCAGGGTTTTTTTCTGTCCTGGAAGGGTGGATTCAATAAGAAAGACTAAGAGACAAACTGTGTAACTACATGCTCTTTCAAAAATGTTAAATGATCGACAGAGAAAGAGAGTTATACTCTCAGTTGTAAGGTTAATAAGCATTATTAGATAAATCAAGTAGACATAACCATACAACTGTTCATATACTGGTAGTGTAATTAACATTCTAGCCCCTGAAAGTTTTTTCTGTTTACAGATTGTTCTCATATCGGTGTCATTATTTTTGCCTTTCTAGCTAGCACAGGGAAACCTGAGATTCAGATAATCATTCATTTATTTTGTCACAGGTTTAATCTTTGATGAAGAATCTTGTGCATCTCTGCTAATTACTCATTCTGTTATCAGTTTACGGGTCAAACTCTTCAAACTCTTTATGGCTCCTATCAGTAAGAAATTTCCCGTTCTAAAGCAAGTAATGTCACTGGAGATTCTGATCATCTGCAAATTGAGGCTGTGAATGCTCACTGGCAGCGAACTTACCTCAGTATTAAAGAGTGGACAGTGACTGAGAGGAAAGGCAACGCCAGCCTTCCTCAGTCTTTTCCTAGCAACAACAGAGCACTGTAATTGTTATGTCAAAGGAAAGTGTTGCAGTAAATAAGCATAGAGGGGGAAGAGAAGCAGTATAATCCATTCACAGTATTACCAAATTATCTTTCCATTGTTTTGCAAGGAACTTATTGGAGCATTTTGCTTCTCTCCTTCTTCAGAAAAATTTTAAGGGAGTCCTAATTTGTTTTCCTGTGTCAAATCAATTGAACGGAATATCAGCCCTTTATATACAGGTGCTTTTGGAAAGTTTTCTTGTTAACATTTGTCCTTTTAAATTAATAACAAAAAAAGCAAGTCAGTAATTCATGGAGTAAGATGCAAATTGATTTAGTATTGTTCTTAAAAAAAAAAATAGTCTTTGAGAAGTAAGGCCTTGAGAGAAAATCAGAAAGCCACAAATGTGTGAATTGCTCAAGATCTTGCTATCACATGCTATAATCATAATTGCAACAAACTGATGCCTCCCACACATCCATATTTACCAATGTCTGAAAGTGCAGAAAAATCTTCAGATCTTTTAGAATAACGTTTCTTTTAGCTTCAAACTACTTATGCAAACTATCATGTATTTGGAAAATGTTAATAATCCAAGAAATATGGTTTTACAAGACAAGGTCACAATATGCTTTTTCATCAGAAGAACAAAATATAAGCATCATAAAAAAAAAACAGTATTCAAATGTTATGTGAATTCAAAATATGATTGTATATAATGAAGTAAGACTCTCTTTAAGGTTTTGAGGTCATTAATGCGTGCTTCTGAAAGCCTACAGGTGTACATGATAAAAAATCTCAGTAGATCACTACTTTAATCTTTTGTTGTTGCACTAAAATTGAAAATTTTCCTTCTGAGAAGACATTTTCTCTTCTAGCATAAACAAAATTTAATGTTGGAGTTAACAGAGTTCTTAACTTTTTAGTTTTTATTAGAAATGTAGTTGAAATAAGTAATGATTAAAAGTCATTTCAAGGCAGAAAATGGGACTATATAATTCCCTTTTCACTTTTTTATTTTAGGATATATTTTAACAAAATCAAAACTCTCCTACAAAACTTTTTGTTCTTGCAAATCAGTAGGCTTAATGAAGATCTATGTATCAAGGAAATTTTCAACTGAGTGTATTCTGAGGGTGTGTGTGTTGTGCAGATGTATATCCCTATAATTCAACAGGTCCATTAAAGTAAACATGAAGAGTACTTTGGTTCTCTTTCAAAAGCTCCTTTCTGCAGCGTTAAAGGTGGTAGCAGCTTTGTCATTTACTGTGATTAGCAAAGACTGAACTTTTTAAATGCTTTTCAGGTCAGTGTGCCTGGCTTTGGTTGTCATTTCTCAAAACCAGACCACTTCTTACTTTAGCATTTCTGCTTTAAGTAAACGAGATAGTAACCAACATGAACCTGACTGGACCTATTCCTTAGCATGTTTACGTTTGACTCCTATTGATTTGGGCACAACTGCTGGGAGCATGTGTTGAACACTGGATTGCTACTGTTGTGCTCACCCAGACTAACTTCTAAGCCTCATCTAGCTCCCTGCCCAGTTTCAGGAAGACACATGAACAAGGTAATATAGAGCTTTTGGTCTTTGGACACACATAATTAACACAGATGGTAAAGTTCTAAGACCGTATAACTGAAAAAAAAAAGAAAGAAAAATGAAAGAGGAAAAAAATGTTCTACTAAGCACTGTTATGTTCCATGTAACCGTGTTTTAACACACTTTTTTTCTCTTCTGACTAAAGTGCTATTTATGTGTCCTCTGACAACTGTAGACACTCATGACTCCAAATTCCAGATCCTCTCTGAATTTGTATTACCTATTTTGAATGAACCAGGACATTTAAATATTTTTTTTTTATATACTGCCAAGGTTTATCTTCCTACTGTATCAATCACAAGATAAATACAAAATGTCAGTCACTGTAAAACTAACAAATTTCAGATGTCAGTGTAGTAAATGAAAGCTTATTTTATGACAGAGGACAGCATCTGTTCTGCGGTGATAGTATTCAATTTTTAGCTAGAATAGATTAGGTAGAACACAAAAACATATTTAAAATTAACCTCTGGTTCTTTTACATAACATTTGCATAATTAAGAAAAGCTGAACTTAAAACTCTCTTACTGTAACTGACTTCAACTGATTATAAAATCACAACTCTGAACAGCATTTTTGTTTTTCATTAATGTGTATATCTCATTGCATGTACATTCCACATCGTTTGCTCCATATATTTCACACGTGTCAGTATGAATATTCTCCCTGTACCCATTCTAATTAGAAAGGATGCTTGAGACACCTGATAATGAGCTAATGTCTCTGTGGGTTTGAGCTCATTCTATATTTCAAAACTGATTTTACATATCGTATAAATAGCTATCTATATAGCTTGACAAGAGCAGAACATGCTTATAATGTGTAGGAGAAACAGGGAGATGTCTTGTACACCTCACTCGTAGCGTGGCTTTGTTGTTCTTCAGGTCCAGATTTCACTGATGTGTTGTAGGAATTAATGTTCCTTTGAGATACAGCAGTGAAGAAATGGAGCAAAGCGCTGCTTTCAGGTTAATCCTATACTTGTACCACCAGTGAAAAGGCATGAAAGAACAACCTGAATGTTTTTTAATAATAATTTTTGGAAGATGATGAACCTGAAGTAATAGTACATGTAGGAATCCCTCTGCCCAAATGTTTCAACCACTAACTGAAAGTTCTAGAACTCTGCCCAGTTCATGACCCAAAATAGTTGTATTTAAAAATGGGGTTGGGCAAGGTGTGGGAAGAATATAATTTCTATAACAGTAGTCTTAATTTTAGCAATTGAAGAGGAGATGACATGAAAGAAGTGAGAATCTGAAAGGCAAATCCACAGTATGCAGCTCAGCAAGGAAATCATTTCTTACCATTACCGTCTCCAAGCACTTTCAAGTACTTGAAAAATGTCACTAATCCAGCACCTTCTGCAAACTTCAACTACTTAATCCTTCCCAATAAATTGTAAATAAGAGCTTTCTCTTATAAAGAAAATGGAACTGTTTCTATTCAAAATTTTGAGAGGAGTTGCTGTAGTATGCACAAAAAATACTATTTTACTGGGAGTTTAAGGCTATTGAATAAAATTATTTCTTTCTTGCTCCCATACCACAGTAACAATTTTTATATAGCTGGAGGAGGTAACCTGAGGTTAGGAAATTCAGTAAGATACTACACAGATACACTTAAGAAGTGATAAATCCATTTCAGCCTTGACAAGTGATGCTAGAAAAGAATTTCCAAGGCTAATTTTTGACATACTAATATTTTTGTACATATGTATCTTTTCTGCTCATTTTACTGGTGCTGATTACAATGAAATTGTAGTGGCCTATATTATCATTTGGTAGTTCCTTTATATGGAGTCTGTTTTGATGGGGTGTAAAGTAAATAAAATACATAAGATACTTCTGTTTAATTACCTGAACATTTCTTAGCAGAACAGTTCTATAACTCTGTTACTGGAATACTCTTCAATTTGTTTTTGTTCTGATAACATTAATTCTCCAAAGTGTCAAGTGCTGATTAGTAAAAAGAAAAAACCCGAACCCTGGGATTTTTATGCACCTGGGGTGCATTAAGAAGAGTGTGACCAGCAGGGCAAGGGAGGTTCTCCTCCCCCTCTACTCTGCCCTAGTGATGACCCATCTGGAGTGGAGCCCCTATATATGCTTATAAATGTCTGAAGAGTGGGTGTCAGGAGGATGGGCCAGACTTTTTTCAGTGGTGCTCAGCGACAGGAAAAGGGTCAACGGGCACAAACTGAAGCAGAGGAAGTTCCAGCTGAACTTGAGGAAGAACTTCTTCACTCTGAGGGTGACAAACCACTGGAACAGGCTGGGCAGAGGGGTTGTGGACACTCCTCTGGAGACTTTCAACACTCATCTGGATGAAGTCCTGTGCAACCTGTTGTAGGTGAACCTGCTTTGGCAGGGGCGTTGGACTAGATGATCCACAGAGGTCCCTTCCAACCCCTACTATTCTGTGATTCGGTTGTTCTGTAATTCTGTGATTCTGTAATTCTGGAGTTGATTCCGAGAGTAAAATAAAGTAGAAGCAGATCATTCTGTCTTTGCTGAGCATATATGTATTTATTTCAGTACGAAAATACAACATCTTACTGAAATGTGGAAAAACATGACCCTCATGAGTTAAATACACCTTTATAGCCAGGGAATTATGTTCAAATTTGGCTGAATTATGAATTTCCAGCAATCATATAATCAATAAAAACTGTTTAAGTTTGGTAAATGAATGAATCTGGTATATGTTCTTGAGGTGTGCCAGAGGAATGGTGTGAGGTTCAACACGGCCAAGTGCAAGGTCCTACACCGGGGTCGGGGTAATCCCCACTATCAATACAGGCTGGAGGATGAAAGGATCGAGAGCAGCTCTGCTGAGAGGGACTTGGGGGTACTGATAGATGAAAGGCTGGACATGAGCCGACAATGTGCGCTGGCAGCCCAGAGGGCCAGCCGTCTCCTGGGCTGCATCAAGAGAAGAGTGGCCAGCAGGTCGAGAGAGGTGATTCTGCCCCTCTACTCTGCTCTGGTGAGACCTCACCTGGAGTACTGCGTTCAGCTCTGGAGCCCTCAGCACAAGAAGGACATGGAACTGTTGGAGCGGGGCCAAA
>Ga0065711_1042528_pt1 | contig 15327 bp, 15 predicted proteins | sample Hoacrofraction12_FD_59098 | JGI IMG/M metagenome (GOLD analysis project Ga0065711, IMG submission 59098) | Hoatzin crop microbial communities from Cojedes, Venezuela - Epithelial fraction 12 v2 (version 2) | ecosystem: Host-associated > Birds > Digestive system > Esophagus > Crop | place... | reverse complement strand
GAACTGCGGCACGAAGGCGCGACGGCAGATCCTCTGGTAGACGGTCCTGTGCGCAGCGCCCTGCAAAGTCCTCCAGCATACGTTCCGCTAGTGCATCCAGTTCCTCAGCTTCGTTCGTTTTGTCTGCGAGTCTGTGATAATATTCCCACAGTATGAACGCGGTCCTGGGGTTCATGCCTCCGCCTATGGCATGTGATGTGGCGAGCCCCGTCAGCGTGGAAAACTGCGACTTTGCATATTTTTCACCATCCGTCAAAAGGCGCAGAAAATATTCATTATTTACCGGAGGGATTCCCCAGGTATTGACCGGTTGCAGTCCGCGCCGCACCCGTTCCATGAGCTCCGATTCAAACTGATACAGCTTATCGAAATCTGTTTCCTCAAAGGTTTGTGCCTTTGCCAGAATAAATGCTTCCGCGAGATCCTGATGGAGGGCATAATTTTGTTTGCTATTATTTTGCATATTTGAAGCAGCCTTTCTGTGTTTTTCGTAGAATTTGCCTGATACGATGTGTTGATTTTACAATAAATGCGCCATTTGCGCAATTAAAGATTAGCACCCTGATGTATAATATGGATGCATAACCTTTTATACAGTAGCTACCGGATGCGGCGGATTTCCGTCGCTTCCTGTGTGCTACTGTATAATAATTTTCGCGAGGAGGATAAAAGATGAATATTAAAAAAGTAACATTGCTCGGTGGCGGTGTTCTTGGCAGTCAGATTGCTTTCATCAGTGCTTACTGGGGCTATGACGTCACGTTCTATATGCGCTCGGAAGACTCCATCACCCGTACGAAGCCGAAGGTTGATCATCTCAAGGAGGTATTTACCGCTGAGATTGAGAGCGCGCGCAGTGCATGTGGCAATTCGTCTGCCAGTGTCGCAGCCGCATTGATTCCGGACATTGCAAATACCACGCCAGAGAAGATCGATCAGTATCTGAAGAACGTTGAAACGGCTTATCAGAATCTGAAGTACGAGACCGATCTGGAGAAGTCTGTGGCAGATGCCGATCTGATTATCGAAGCCATGGCGGAGAATCCGCAGCAGAAGATTGAGATGTACACGAAGATGAAGCCGTTCATGCGAGATGAGACCATCATCGTGACTAATTCTTCCACGCTTCTTCCGAGTTCTTTCGCAGAATATACGAAGAATCCAGCCAATTATCTAGCACTTCATTTTGCAAACAGCATCTGGAGGAACAATACTGCGGAGATCATGGGCCATGCAGGAACGGATCAGGTCGCATATGATGCTGTTGTAGACTTTGCGGAGTCTATTCATATGATTCCTCTACAGCTTCACAAGGAGCAACCTGGTTATATCCTGAATTCCATGCTGGTGCCGTTCCTCAATGCGGCTGAGCAGCTCTGGGCCAAAGACGTCGCTGATCCGGCTACCATCGATCTCACCTGGAAGTGCGCAACTGGTGCACCACGCGGACCGTTCGAGATTATGGACATTGTCGGTCTGGCCACGCTGTACAATATCGGTTCCATGCATCCTGGTGCAGATGATCCATCTACCGTACAGGGCCAGATCATGCTTCGCCTCAAGGAGAAGATCGATAAGGGTGAGACCGGCATGAGTGCGGGAAAAGGCTTCTATACATACTAAAAGACTAACAGCAGAGGGTTTTGTTAATTAGGCGAAAGCCGGAAACAGTAGCGATTGATGGTTTCCGGCTTTTATTGTGTTCCAAGCTGTGGTGACTGGTACATAGGCGCCAACAAGACTATGTTGTCAGAAATGCGAAATAATCCAAATATCACCACGAGAGAGTTACGCACGGAACTTTGAATCAGTGAAACCGCAATAGCGAGAAATATTGCGTTCCTGCGTGAGAAAGGATATGTAGAGCGAGTAGGCTCAAAAATACGGATATTTGAAGCTTAATGACGTTTGACTACTTATCACGAACACCAGACCGCTCAAATCAGCCGAAAAACCGCCTAAAACTTCCCAAGAACAGGCAAAACGGCAAAAATCGGTCGATATGTTCCTGAGAGGGGAAAGCGTGAACACCCGGATGTGAATGATATTGAAATTATTTCCTCGTTACACGTTGAGACGGTTGTAACATTAATAAATAAGTTTATCTATTTAGATGTATTTACTGATGAAATATACGGATGTAAAAATAATATGCAAAACGATGTTGGATATGCTGACATTAAGAAATATGTCCTAGATAATTTTAATCTCAAGGTTTCTAGCTTATATATTTCGCAAGTTAAAGACAAGATAAGGAAAGGCAAAAGTGATAACTATAACATCTTTAATGATAGTACTTATATGCAACCTCAATGTCCCAAAGAAAAGGAAGAAGCAATCATTCAAGCACTAAAACACTATAAACTCATCTAAAATTAAGGCATTTCACTAGAAATGTCTTTTTAATAGTATAGGATTATTTAATAAAACATATTCAAGTTAAACTTAGCTAATATATTAGATAATTTATTCGTAAAAAAAGATAACTTTTTAAATATTATACCTATAAATAATAGGTTGAATTATACTATAAAATATCTATAATAAAAAAGAGGTGATTAAAATGATTATCAATACAGAAACTATGGTATCTATCTCTGATGCAAATCAAAATTTCTCTAAAGTAACAAGAATTGTTGATGAAAAAGGATCTGCTGTAATTATGAAAAATAATGTACCTAGATATCTGGTGATTGATTTTAATAGTGTCGATTCAAATAATAATATTTCTGATAGCGAACTATTTTCTTTATCAAAGAAAATGATAGAGAAAAACAGAGAAGCATATAAAGAGTTAGCTAAATGAAAATTATATCCATAGATCAAATAATTAAACTTCACGAAGAATTGATAAATGAAACAGGAGGATCAACAGGAATTAAAGATTATGGAATGCTAGAATCTGCTATTTCAACTCCTTTTCAATCTTTCGCAGGAAATGATTTATATTCAGATATTGAAGATTAAGCCGCTAGATTGGGTTATGGTTTAATTATGAATCATCCTATGATTGACGGAAACAAAAGAATTGGCGCACAGGCAATGTTACTTTTTCTAGAAATTAATGATGTCCATTTAAAATATACACAAAAAGAATTGATTGATATTATTTTAAATGTAGCGAAAGGAGAATCTTCATATGACGATCTTCGTAAATGGATTATAACGCATAAAAAAACTTAGTTAAGGTTATATTTGTTTATATATCTATTAATAATTATATAATCATCAAAAAAGTAAGCTTACGCTTACTTTTCATTTACTGTAAAGGTTTCAGAAATTGTAGTATCACTTTCCACATCTTTTATAGTTAAAGTAAATGTAGAACCTACTGGAACATCATCTTTAATTTGAATGGTTAAAGAATTTTGATCTTTCCAGCTAATACCTTCATTATCTGCTTGTAGGCTAACCTCTATTTCGCTTCCCGCTCCTTCAACAGAGAAGGATACTTCAGATCCAGGAGTGATTTCTGAAGTCTTCTTATTAGCACTGATACTTAGCTTTCTAGCTTCTTTAATGTAGTAATTAACAGTAATAGTAGCACCATCTAATTCACTCAACTTAATGCCGTTAACACTACTTCCGGCAGCATATTCGTGTTGCGAACCGCCAAATTCTAATTGGAAGGTGTAGGTATCAACTAGATCTTTATCACTAGTACTTACTTCTTTAATTTCAACATTGACATTATATTGACTGAAAGGTTGGTACGCTTTAATTTCTTCTTGGCTTAAACCTTTTTCTGGCAATTGTAAGTCGATTGCATAGTCTTCTAACTGTAAGTAGAAACAAGCCTCATTTTCCGATCTTGGATTGTCTCTATTTTCATAACCGTAGTAAAGACAAATATCAACACTATCACCAGCTTTAACTTCTAGAGTTTCTGAATATTGTGAATCTTCACTTTGAATAGTAGTGGTTTCACCACCATTAATTGTAATATCTGCCTTATATCTAACTGGACCATAAACCCAAGAGTAATCAAATAGTTTTGTGCCATAAGCTTCGACGATTGCTGTACCATCGCTTCTTCTTAAAGAAATATCTAAGGTATTATCAGCCACGCTTAGTGCTGAAGCATCAGGATATTGAGGCCAAACAATATCCATTACTTTGTCATAACCTGAGATAGATACACTTGAGTTATTGATATCAATATCATAAATATCAACGCTCTCTGGAGAAACGAGTTGAGCATCTTCAGTTTTAATTAGACCACTTGTAATATATTGTGAATCCATACCTTCAATAGTTGCTGCATAAGGGAAAGTAGCTAGTATATGAGTTATAGAAGTAATACCATCTGGTCTACTAACCGCTTCTGGACTTCCGTATAGCTCAACATATTTATCTAATAAGGCATTAGTGATCTTACCTTGAATATTGCTGACATAAACATCCCATAAAATATAGGATTGTTTATCAACTGAAGCCTTTTCATAACCAATCCAGGTAGCTACTGTATTTTCGCTAGTCGAAGCAACCAACCAACCATCCTTAACAGCACCATCAGGAATACCATATTCTCTACCATCAGTACCCCAGTCAGTAGTACCAGTTTTAGCATAAACAGGGTATTCATCTTGCAATATTTGCATTAAATTCGCATAACCACCATAAACGTTTGAATAAAGAATATCGCTCATTAAGTAAGCTGCTTGAGCACTTAAAACAGTGTTAGAGCTATGTTCTTCATTTATTGGGCTTTTACCATTTAAAAATTCAATCTTTTCAATAGTGTGAGGTGTATTATGGGTTCCACCATTAATAATGGCCGCTTGAGCACCAGCCATCTGTAAGACTGATACTGTTAAGTCAGCACCGCCAATTGCATATTGAATATTGAAGTTTTCTACTGTTACCTGTTCAAAGCCCATGGCATTCATATAAGCCACTACTTCGCTGGTTGAAGTAGCCTCTATAACCTGTTCTAGTGTTTGAATGGCTGTTGTATTTAATGAGTTACCGACCGCATCTCTTAAACGAACTTCGCCAACATATCTACCATTAGAATTAGAAACCACAAAGTTTGTTCCAGCATACATTACTGGTTTATCAACCAAAACGTGAGATGTGGCCCAACCTAGATGCTCGAAAGCCAAGGAATAATCAAGAATTGGTTTAATGGAAGATCCTGGTTGTTTATATTGATCGATTGCATGGTTAAGTAAAAGTTCGCCACCATCAGCATAGTTTCGACCACCAACGACAGCTCTAATAGCACCAGTTTGCGTATCAATAGAAATCGAAGCAACCTCAAAATCTTCATCAGGATATTCAAATTCTTCTAAAGCATCTTCTTGAATTTGATCTGCTAATTCCTGTAGTTCTGGTGACATATAGGTATATACCTTCATTGGAGTAGTATAAGGATCAAGATTATAGGTACGATTAAGCTCTAAAACAACCGCATCGATATAAGCTTGATATGAATTATCATCATTTGTGCCTGAGCTTAAGGTACGATCACTTTCGTCTACCAATAAATCTTCTACCTTAATACTTTTAGCTAATTCATATTCTGATTCAGAAATATAACCATGATTATACATTTGATATAAAACAGTATTTCTTCTTTCAGTAGAAGCTTCTAAAAAGCGATAAGGATTATAGGAATAAGGTGCATTAATAACTCCAGCTAATAGTGCTGCCTCAGCAATATTTAATTCACTAACATCCTTATTAAAGTAATATTCAGAAGCCTTTTGAATACCTCTAATATTACGATCGCCACCAAAGTTTAACTTATTAACGTATAATTCAAAGATTGTTTCTTTATTACTGTTTCTTTCTAGCTCCATCGCTAAAACGATTTCTTGAGCTTTTCGAGAAACCTTTTTAGGTGCATTAATACCGGCTTCATCATCAACGAAATAAGTATTTTTAACTAGCTGCATCGAAAAGGTAGAACCACCTTGTGAGAAGCTCATTGTTTTGACGTTATTGATTAAAGCGGCTGTAAAACGTGCAATATCAAAACCGTTATGAGTAAAGTAACGTGAATCTTCTACGGCTACAAAAGCATCAATTACACAATTTGGTAAGTCTTCATAAGAGACATTTTCTCTTATGGTCATACCTAATTCCGCAATAATGTTATCTTCGCTATCATAAATCTTTGAAGATTCGCTATTTTCAAAATCATCAATATTAAAAGTAGGTTTATCTTCTAACATCTTATTAGCGAACAGACAAGCTGCTATCATTGCTAGAAGTTCTAAAATACAAATTATCGAAACAATAACTGCTGCTACACTGACTTTGTTTACTTTTCTTTTTTTCTTAATCTTAGCCATAAGTCTCCTATAAATCGTAAAGCTTATCAACTACTGGCAAATAATCAACTGGTGCATATAAGCGAAAAGAGATTAAGTGTCCATTTTCTTGAATCCAAGAATAGGGTAGAGATTTACGTTTTTTACTGTCATAAAACTCTAAAAAATCTTCAGCTTTAATCAGATAATCTTCATTAAAGATATTCATTCTTAACAGAATAAACGCAATCCCACCATGCCTGTTAACGGAACGTAAATGTTCAACCTGATGAGGATGAATTGAAGAAAAAGGGAAAGACTTGTCACTATGACACTCCTTAGCTTCAAAATCTAAATATTTACCTTTATAGATTCCGTTATAGTCGGTAGTACTAGGCAATTTGAAATAAGCTTCAGTGATTTTGGCAGCTGAACGTTGAGGATAACTAACCTTAACTATTGTTACAGGGGTTGGTTTCTTATGTACAACTGCTAAATCTTGTTTTAGATAATAAAGGTTACTTTGATTTATATCTTCTTCAAAACTCATACCTCTTCTTGAGGTATTATGTGAACTAGTCTTTTGGTATACACGAGCTGAATTTGGATATCTCATCTTTTCACCTCGTTTAATTATAACAAAGTCATCTTAATCCTGGAAATATTGCGAAAGTTTTCTCTCCTTTGTAAAATATGTTGAAGGAGAAAAATTATGAAAGAATTAAACCTAAGTGCTGAAGTTATCTACGATAAAGTATTTAGTTCTGACTTTAAGGGTTATTCTGCTAGTGAAGTTGATTCCTTTCTAGATCAATGTTTAGAAGACTATCAAACTTTTGAAGAAAACCAAAAAGAATTAGAAGATAAAATTGTTGAACTAAACCAAGCTTTACAAGAAGCTCAAAATGAGATTTTAGAATTAAAAGGCAAGCAAAAAGCCTTTGATTTATCATCGACAACTTCATATTCATCTGTCGATTTATTAAAAAGAATTTCTCGTTTAGAAGAAGAAGTCTTTCGTAAGTAAAAATAACGATTCGGCAATCGCTGATCATTTTGATTAGAGGAAAGTCCATACTCGCACATTCTGCGATGAATGTAGTGTTTGTGCTGAATGAAAAAATAAATTCAGGCAGCTTAAGCTGACGGCTCCTGAACTCCTAAGGGTAACTAAGGAGGGAAGGTATAAAAGTGTCAAAGAGACGAGCTCAAGGGAAACTGAGAGAGTGGAACGTGATAAACCCCGCAAGCGAGAAACCCAAATTTGGTAGGGGAACTCACCAATTCGAAATGAAGAAAAGGTGAGGCAGAGATGCAGATAAATGGTTGCCACCGCAAGGTACAGAATATGGCTTATGAATCGTTTTTTGAAGGATTTTATCCTTCTTTCTCTTTTTTAGGAGGGGTATATGAATTTACCGAATAAGTTAACTATTTTCCGTATTGTCTTAGTACCATTACTAGCCTTAGTATGGTTATTTCCGTATCAACAATTTGGCATTAATTTAGGTGAGATAAATGCTGGCAGTGTTTCTTTGCCAGTTATTAATTTGATTGTTTTAGCGATCTTTGCGATTGCTTCTTTAACCGACATGTTAGATGGTAAGATTGCCAGAAAGAATAATTTAATTACAACCTTCGGTAAGTTTGCTGATCCAATTGCCGATAAGTTATTAGTTAATTCAATGTTGCTGTTTCTTGCCTGTAAGGGAATGGTACCAGTAGTGCCAGTATTTATTATGTTAGCTAGGGATACGATTGTTGATGGCTGTCGAATGATTGCTTCTCAAAACGGGGTAGTAGTGGCCGCTGGTATGATGGGTAAATTAAAAACTGTTTTACAAATGTTTGCGATTATTTTTGTCTTATTAAATAATTTGCCTTTTGAATTATACGATTTACCGGTATCTACAATCTTAATTTGGCTAGCATGTTTTGTTTCGGCCTTAAGTGGTTATTCATATTTTGCTCAAGTAAAAGAATATATTTTTGAATCAATGTAGGAATTAATTAAGTTATAGGTATAAATAAGTTAGATGGAGGAAGTATGGAATTAGAGAATAAAGACAAGATATTAGATGAAACATTGAAACAAATAACTAAACAATTTGGTAAGGGATCTGTTATGAAACTAGGAGAAAGACCTAGTGTTGATATTGATACTATTTCTTCTGGTTCTTTAGCAATTGATGCTTGTTTAGGCGTAGGAGGTTTTCCTAGAGGCAGAATTATTGAGATTTTTGGTCCTGAAAGTAGTGGTAAAACTACTCTTGCCCTACAAACTATAGCTGAATGTCAAAAGGATGGTGGTAAGGCAGCTTTCATTGATGCTGAACACGCTATTGATCCTACTTATGCTAAGGCGTTAGGAGTTGATATTGATGAATTAATTCTTTCTCAACCAGATAGTGGCGAACAAGCCTTAGAAATTACAGAGATGTTAATTAAAAGTGGAGCAATTGATTTGGTAGTTATTGACTCGGTTGCTGCCTTAGTTCCTCAAGCTGAATTAGATGGAGAAATGGGAGATCAAAACGTTGGTTTACATGCTCGTTTGATGTCTAAAGCAATGCGTAAATTAGCTGGTGCTATCAGTGGTAATAACTGTACAGCTATCTTCATTAACCAATTAAGAGAAAAGGTTGGTGTCATGTATGGCAATCCTGAGGTAACAACCGGTGGTAGAGCTTTAAAATTCTATTCTTCAATAAGAGTAGAAGTTAGAAAAAGCGAAGCAATTAAAAATGGCAGTAATGTAATTGGTAATAAGGTCAATGTAAAGGTTGTTAAAAATAAAGTAGCTCCTCCATTTAAAGCCACTCAGGTTGAGGTTTATTATGGCGAAGGCATTTCTCGTCTTGCTGAGGTAGTTTCTTTAGCAGTAGAGATGGGTATTATTGATAAGGCTGGTGCTTGGTTCTCTTATAAGGATGAAAAGATAGGCCAAGGTGCTCAGGCTGTTAAAGCCTTCTTAGAAGCTAATCCGGAAATTGAAAAAGAAATAACCGAACAAATTAAAGCTAATTTATATAACAGTGAAGAGAAGAAAGCATAAGCTTTCTTCTTTTTATACTTTTTATCTTTCTGTTTTCGTGTAAAATATTAATGGAGAAATCCACTAAGTAATAAAAAAGGAGGTAAAGGTTATGTCTAACCTACTTACTTCCATTCTATTTGGTGTCCTTGGCTTTATTTTAGGAATCATTATTATGATCCTTATTTCCAAGGCCGGTTTAAGTCGAGATAAACAAAAAGCGCAGAAAATTTTAGAAGAAGCTGAAATTGAAGCCAAAAATACTGTTTCCCAAGCAGTATTAGATGGCAAAACGCAAGCTTACGATTTGAAACTGCAAGCCGAAAAAGAAATCAAAGAAAAGAAAAACGAAGCTCAAAACCTTGAGAATAAGCTTTTGCGCAAGGAAGATTCTTTGAATTTCAAAGAGAAGACATTGCAGGACAAAGAGAAAGAGCTCGATAACAAACTGTTAGAAGCTGATAATAAAGTTTCGAAGCTAGATAAAATGGAAAATGAACTTCAGGAACGCATTAACCAGCAAATCAGCGTTCTCGAACAAACCGCAAATATGAGTAGAGATGCAGCTCATGATGAACTTTTAGCCGCTGTTGAAAAGACAATGGATAATGAGGTTGCTACTTATATTCGCGATCGAGAAGATGAGGCTAGAGAAACAGCTCGTCAAAATGCTCAAGAGATTATTGCTACTGCTATTCAAAGATACTCGCAAGATGAAGTGATCGAAAGAACAGTATCAGTAGTAACTCTTCCTTCTGAAGATATGAAGGGGCGTATTATTGGCCGTGAAGGTCGTAATATCAGAGCGATCGAACAAGCCACTGGTGTTGATTTAATTATTGATGATACACCAGAAGCAATTACTGTATCCTGCTTTAATCCGATTAGAAGAGAAATCGCTAGACAGTCATTAGAGATCTTAGTAACTGATGGTAGAATTCAACCTGGTAGAATCGAAGAGGTTGTCAAGAAGGTTACTAAAGAATTAGATGAAGATATGATGAAGGCTGGACAGGATGCTATCTTCAAACTGCAAATCGGTAAGATGAATAAGGAATTAGTTAAGTATGTCGGTCGACTAAAATATCGTTATTCATATGGCCAAAATGGTTTACAACATTCTATGGAAGTAGCTTTCTTAGCTGGTATGATGGCTGCTGAATTAGGATTAAATCAAGCTTTAGCTAAAAGGGCTGGTTTATTACACGATATTGGTAAGGCGGTTGATTTTGAAGGAGAGGGTACCCACGTTGAATTGGGTGCTAAATTAGCTAAAAAGTATGGTGAGGATGAGGTTGTTATTAATGCGATTGAATCACATCATGGCGATGTTGAAGCTACAAATCTTATTTCTAATCTAGTTGCCGCTGCTGACACCTTATCAGCCGCTAGACCTGGTGCAAGATATGAAGGAATTGAAAACTATATCAATCGTTTAGAATCCTTAGAAAAGATTGCTACTGACTTCCAAGGTGTTGAAAAAGCTTATGCTATTCAAGCTGGTAGAGAAGTAAGAGTAATGGTCGTACCAGAAGAGGTTGATGATGCTAAGGCTAGCTTAATTGCTAGAGAAATTAAGGAAAGAGTTGAAAACGAATTAACTTATCCTGGTCAAATTAAAGTCACTGTCATTAGAGAAGTTAGAGCTAGTGAGGTTGCAAAGTAAAGGCGAAATTTTTCGCCTTTTTTAAAAGGTATTATGATTAAATTAAGAGATTTTAAAGAAAGTGATATTAACGATTATATTAATTGGTTTACTAAAGATACAGAATGGATGAATTGGGATGCTCCTTGGCAAGAGGTTGTAACTAGCGAAGAAAAAGAAAAGGAAAGATGGAGCAAGTATCTAGAAAAAGTGAAACAATTAAAAGATGATGATTTACGTAATCGTTTTGAAATTGATTATGATGGTATTCATGTAGGCTGTGTTAATGCTTATAAAGATACTGCTTATTTTCCTAACCCTGATAATCATTTTGCGATTGGGGCAGGAATAATCCCTCAACAATATCGTAGTAAAGGTATTGCCTATGAAGCATTAAATCAATTTATGGATTATTTGATGCAAAAAGGAGAAACTTGTTTTTATACTCAAACTTGGTCAGGTAATATACCAATGTTAGCACTAGCTAAAAAGTTAGGATTTGAGGAAGTAATGCGTTTAAAAGATTATCGTTATATTAACGGTAAATATTATGATGCAATAACTTTAAAAAAAGAAATAAATTAATTATTTCTTTTCAATGTTTTTAATTCGGTTATACATACCAGGATGATCATAATCTAAAAACTCAATTAAAGGATGAGGATTAACATCGATCAATTCATCACTAGACATCTCTTTAAAAGTTTTGATTAAGGCTTGTCCATAACCTTCTTTTACTGCATTATCATCAGCTTCATACTCTTCTTTTCTACTTACAAATTTATTGTAGATAGATATTAAAGAAGTGATAGGCTTTAAGAAAGTACCAACAACAGTTATAAGTAAAGCATAATTCATAGTACTTAAATCAAAGCTTTTTTCAACATAATTAAAAAAGTTAAAGTACAAGGGATTACCTTTAAAAATTACATAAGAGAATGCCAAAACAAATATTAAGATAAAACTGTATTTTAGATAGTTATAGATATTCTTTTTGTGTTTTAAATGCCCAACTTCATGAGCTAAGACAGCCAATAGTTCATCATGGGCATTTTCATTAATAAAGTTATCAGCAATACCAAATTGACGATACCAAAACAGTTTCAACAAGAAAGCATTCTTACTAGTGGATTTAGCTGATTCATTATAAACTTCTATCTTTTTAACTTTCTTTTTACTACTATCCATTAACTTTAAGATATCGTTTCTTAATTCTCCTTCTTCAAGTTCCACAAATTTATATTGAATCTTAAATAAGAATAAAGACAATAAACTAACTAAGATAACAACAATAAATAAAGCTATAAATATTAAAGCTACTAAACCTAAAGCTTTAGGATAGGTAAAGGAGAAATTATTAGTCCATTTAGGAAGGTTTTCACCTATAAAAGCTATTAATAAACCGATAGCTAATACCATTATTAAATCCCCGAATAAAGATAAAAACATATCCTTATAGAATTCTTTTTTACTGTATTTATTTAATCCATACTTTTCTTCTACTGTAAAAGTTAAGTAATAGTTAAAAGGTAATTCTAATAAGGTATCTAAAACTGCTGAGATAGCTAAAGTAGCTACAGTAATAATATAGGGATTATTAGAAATTGTTTTTTCTAAGAAAGAATAGTAGGGGGAAAGAATAAAGAAAATAGTTATAGCAAGTCCTATAAGACGACTAATATTATTTACTTTACGACATTCACTTTTATAATTTATAAATTTATTCCATCTTTCGCTATCATAAACATCACTTACCTCTTGTGGTAAGGGTTTTTGTCTTTGTTTATCTATTAGTTTTAGTTTTAAAGTTTTAATAATTTCAGTAATTATAATAATTAAAATTAAGATAATTCTTAGTTTCATATTGACCTCCAATGTATCTATTTTATGGTTTGTTGTGATAATGAGCTTAGTTTATTTATTAGTAAATATTTTAATTAAAGTACATAACCTTAATTCTTTTTAAGCTTAGTTTTAAAGGCTTTAACTATTTTTCTTTGCTTAGGTTTGGGTAATTGTTGTTTAGATTCTTTAGTTGTTTTCATCATATAATCTTGCAAAGCGAAGTTTTCTTCTTGCTTAAGATAGGTGTATTTACCATTACTTTTAAGGATTCTACCACCTACATTATCCTTTAAACATAAATTAAAGTAATTAACTAGATAATCAGCTATTTCTTTATCTTTAATAGGAGTAGCTACTTCAACTCTATTTTCCATATTCCTAGTCATAAAATCAGCTGATGAAATATATACTTTTTGACTTCTTTTGCTACCAAAAATATAGATACGAGAATGTTCTAGATATCTACCAACAATTGAATGAATTTCAATGTTTTCAGTTTTTCCTGCAATATTAGGTAGTAAACAACAGATACCTCTTACTACCATTTCTACTTTGCATCCCTTTAAAGAGGCTTGTTGAAGGGCATAGATTAATTTATTATCGGTTAAAGAATTTATTTTAATACCAATATAGCCATTTATCCCTTTATTAGCTTCTTTATCGATTAACGATAATAACTTATTTTCCATCTCTTTTGGCGCAACTAATAACTGCTTATAAGCTCCTTCAAGATTACCGATACTCATATTTCTAAAGAAGTTACGACAATCATTAATAATGCCACTATTAGCAGTTAAATAAGCAATATCAGTATATTGACTGGCAGTTTTCTCATTGAAATTGCCTGTTCCTATTAGGGCAATAGAGCTCTGTTTATTATTAACAACTTTAGTTATTAAACACAACTTGCTATGAACCTTGTAATGTTCAAAACCATAATAAACATTAACACCACTATCCTCTAATCTTTGTGAGTAATCGATATTGTTTTGTTCATCAAAACGGGCCTTTAACTCAATTAAAACATTAACTTCTTTACCGTTTTCTGCCGCAGCACATAAAGATTCTATTAGTCTACTTTGTTTAGCTAAACGATATAGAGTTATTTGAATACTACTTACATCTTTATCATTAGCTGCCTCTTTGATTAATAAAAGGAAAGGTTCAATGCTTTCGTAAGGATACATTAACAGTTTATCTTTAGCTTGAATTTGTGAAAAAAGAGGTTTTGAATAATCAAAGTTAATCGATAATTTAGGTTTATACTCAGGATAAAATAAACTTTTATCTTCGGGATAAAGCTCATTTAAAGAGTAAACATAATTAAGAATAAAAGGCATTTTATATTCAAAAACAATGTTTTCTTCTATTTTCCACTGTTGAAAAAGGTATCTTCTTAGTAATGCGGAAGGTTGATGATCAATATCGACCCTGACAATTGTATTTCTTTTTCTTTCTTTTAAAACCTTAGACATTTTTTGGCGATAATCATAAATGTCTTCGAACTCTTCGGCCTCAGGATCAACATCAGCCGATCTAATTAAACGGAACTTAAGCTTTTCAATTACTTTTACATTTTTAAATAGGCTAGGAAATAAATTTAAGATTATATCTTCACTATGAACAAAATGCTTTTTATCAGCTAACATAACGATATCTTTAACATTTCTCGGCAGTGGCAAGTACGCAAAAACATATTCATTTTTATATTTCATTAAGGCTGATAAATAAACAGCTTGTGATTGTAGCTTAGGGAAGGGGTGAGCTATATCAACAATTCTAGGATTTAAAAAGGGTAAGAAATTATCATTAAAATACTGTTTTAAGTATTTCTTCTCTTCCTTAGAACAATTACTGTACTTTTTAGCATTTGGCCACTGTTTACATAGCTTTTGATAGATCTTTTCTCTTTTCTCGATCTCTTTTCTGCTTTCTCTATAGATTAGTTCTAATTGTTCTTTGGCGGTGTAAGAGCTTTTTAAATCGATAGAGTTTTTCTTTTTTAAGGAATATAAACGCCCAACTCTAACCTGAAAAAACTCATCTAAATTAGAGCTATGAATAGCGACAAACTTAAATTTTTCTAGTAAAGGAATATCTTCTTGAGCTTCTTGTAAGACTCGAGAATTAAATTTTAACCAAGAAAGCTCACGATTCTGGGTAAAGCCATATTCATAAAGTTTTTTATTCATTAATTAATTTTAGCAAGCTTTTAGTAAATGTTTGCTAAAATGTTCATATAGGGAAAGGAAAATAATATGCCAATCCAAATGAATGAATATCATCATCCTAGCTCTTCTTTAAAGCTACGCTACACTGCTGGCCATTTTGCGACCAGTCATTCACACATCAATTACTACGTTGATCTTACAATGAGTAAGTATCGTCTTTCCGAAGCTAAGGAAGCTGCTAGACTACTAGCTAAAAAATATCAAAACTCAATGATTGTTGATACGATACTTTGTTTAGATGGTACTGAGGTTTTAGGAGCTTGTATCGCTAATGAATTAACAGCTTCTGGTTTTAATAGTATGAATACTCATAAT
>Ga0065711_1042527_pt1 | contig 15327 bp, 8 predicted proteins | sample Hoacrofraction12_FD_59098 | JGI IMG/M metagenome (GOLD analysis project Ga0065711, IMG submission 59098) | Hoatzin crop microbial communities from Cojedes, Venezuela - Epithelial fraction 12 v2 (version 2) | ecosystem: Host-associated > Birds > Digestive system > Esophagus > Crop | place... | reverse complement strand
CAATTAGGGCTTTTTGTCCAGAGCTTGGGGGGGGGGGGGGTGGGGGCAGAGGAAATGGAAAGCAAATGCTTCCACAATGTAGCTAAGAACCTCATCAGGTATCCCCCTAGAGTCCCAGATAACTCAAAGGGAACTTAGAACAGCAAGCTCTTCTTCGTACGAGGAAGCATTATTTGAGGCTTGAAACATTATATAGAAGAGTTTGTAGTGGACAGACAATTTCTTCGAGTACGAGTTGATGGCAGTTTCTAAACAGAATTGACATTTCACATTACTGTTAACAAAGATCACCACCTGGCACACCTGGGAGTTCAGCGTCAATGACTGAGCAGCAAAGATAAGCTAGACTCCTGTAAGACCCTTAAGGCCTAATATTATCACAACCAGCTACACCTGTACTGAAAAACCCTAAAGATCCTTGAGTTGTATTCCCTCTGCTCCCTAAACTGCCTACTTTTTCCTTCTTTTAATTTAGCACTTATTAAACACAACACTTACCCTACAACTTCAAAGATATGTGGCATATAGGCCCACCTCTAGCAATTACAGCTGGGAAAGTTTTCATTTTCAGACTGGAAAATTAAGAAACAACTAGATATAAAAGCTGATGGAAAATATGTAAAACTGTAACAGATAATTCAATACCGTTGGGTATTTAAACTACAGCTCACAAGACCATTTTAGACAGCTTTTAATGTAAGAATCCAACAGAATTCTTTTTTGTACAATATCCACATAAATATCTATTGCACATACAAATTCTATATGCACCATTCAAAAAAACTGAACTGTGACTTAGTCTGAACAAAGAAGTCTTCAGAATTATACAGAAGGTGTTTGGCCTTCACTGCTCAACAAGTCAATCCTATTCATACCCCTTTTATTTCCACTCACCTCAGGGTACTATTTATAACTTCTTCATAGTCAAGACTAAGCTTGATTCTTTTCAGCTGTATTATTTAATCCTTCTTTATCCTCCCTGTATCCACTACCTCAATGTATTTCAAACTTTACTCACTTCCATCAGAGCTTCGAATACTGCACCTGGATGGTCTTTAGCTTATTTACAGCCATGATGATCCTGCAAAAAATATTAATTTTAGCTCTTACACTTGCCTTTAAGCTTACAGACATGTAGAAAGTTGTGTCTACGATATGCTTATTACCTTTCCCTCTGAAAGGGCAAAAGACACAAGATGATAAACTGATGCTAGTACGCTTGCTCCAGAGAAGACAGGAAGCTAATAGATGCAACAGCAGACTGCAGTGAAAGTCATGCATTCCTCAGTTCTAGAGAGTACTCACACAACAACAGTGAGCCACTGAGTGCAGGTGTTAGCCAACTTTTCATCACTGTATAAACCAGTTTACTTACTTAATACAAGTATCTGGAAGAAAGACTTGTCTACCTACCTTTTTTTTTCCTCCCATATACATTCCAGCACAACTCAGTGCTGGAGTTCAGTGCTGAACTCAAATACAGTGCTTAAAAGGTTCTGGGGTTTTGTGGGGGTTTTTTGTTTGTCTGGTTTTTTTTTTCTTTTTTTTTTTTCCACTGCCCAAATGAAAAATAGACATGACAACACAGCAAGGTACTAACATCTTAAAAAAATTTTAAGGCACATTCCAACAAAATAAACTTTTATTGAATGCAGAATTAGGCATTCTATTTTGTTTAAGGGAACAGTGCTTCCCCCTCCCAAAGAGATTCCCTTTGACAGTTTCCAAAACCTGTCTTTCAGTTACAGAAATATTTTTCATGTCAAAAAACACCAGACTTCAGTCTAAATTTTTTTTGAATTATGAAGTATAACCAAGTCCTTTCAAACGATAACAGTTTTCAGTAGGCACTAGAATAAGAAACCTGCAAATTGTTTACAATTGCTGGGTACAATGTTATGCTAATTCAAATTTCATACTTACCCATCTAGAATGTTGTTCTAAAAGAATCATATCAAAAGTGGCATTTAAGAACAAAGAAATGCAGCTTAAAGAGCAGTTTATCACCATTAAAAAAAAAAACAAACCAAACCCTTAATGGTAACCTGCATATTTATTACCATTTCCACAGTATGTCAGCTAGCAGAGGCTTAGTCCGATAACTTAAAACTTTAGATAGGAATGTCTTTTGGTTCTGAATGGATATCACAAGTCATCATGCCCAGTGGGTGAAGGCTCAGTTGTTTCACTCTCTACTTTCTCTCCTGTGAAATTAAGTATCATAATTAGAATACAAATGTATTATTAATTATACCATATAATTTTTGACATTAGGAATTTTTTAAAGGAGAAACCCAAATCAACATATTTATCAAGACCAGACAAGCAATAAAGCCATACAGAAGAGCTACTTTCACCATTCTCCTAGTATAAGCTTATATTTTTTTTTTTACTAGACACAAACAGAACATTTCAAGTAAATTGGTATGATATTGTTAGTGGAAGATAAAAGCAGCACAGCTGTTTCATAGAATCATAGAATTATCTAGTCTAAGCTTTTGTTTTCAGCTATTCACAGTGAACTTTCTCCTTTCCACATGACCTGTCAGAAGAAATTCTGAGATTTGAAAACAAAAAGCAAGCATTACTAAAAATTATTTTCTATACTGCAAACTGCTCAGCTCAGATGTTGAAACAACCTTTAAAAAAGCAGAGCAATTTTATTATATTGGTAAAACCATTAACCTAAGAAAAAAGCTAAGCCAATTTGTCAACTTTTCACTTTACTTTTACTGTCATAAAATGTCAGGCCACATTAAAAAAAACATAGTAACTGATATCCTGAGTATCTACACCGGTGAAGTACATAACTGATTTTAAAGGACAAATAATATTGAGTGCTGAAAGTATAAGGTCTGGACTGAACGGCCTTTAGTAGCAGTACTACATATATCTTCACAGTTTTTTAGTACTAGATGAAAAAGCAGCAGAAGGGGGGGAACAAAAAACCCCAAACAAACTAAAAGGAAAACAACGGTATGAAATTGATCGTCTCTCATCTATTCTCCTACATCCTGTATTGCAAAATAATCCTGTCTTTCACTTTGGAATTGAAAAAAGCCTAGATAGAGTAATAAAACACTAATAAACATAATTCTGTCCACTACGTGTCATATATCCCACAGCAAATTAAGACTCAAATGTCTTGACTGAAGGTATAGTTTAAGTCAAGATAAACAGTTCTCCACTACTGAAAGATGGGTGTTTTCTCCATATTCACCTTCACACCAGCTCTGGCACTTGCGTGATCACAAAATAAACAAGTTCAGCTTACTCATCCAGCAAAAGGAATTCTGCTTAGCTTTCTGAGATTTCAGCGAGTTGAACCAGCTTGCATGCAATCAGATAAATCCTTAAGTCATTACAATTAACAATACAGGAAAAAGTGGGGAGGAGGAAGACCTCCTTTTTATGATAGCAGTAATGAAGCTAGAAACTTGAGTGGCTTACAAACATAACCTTGAGTTAAGCAAGAAAATATCAACACAAGAACAGGACGTTTAAAAAAACCCCACTGTCTTTAATCAAGAAAACATGCATGCCAGAATGTGGCCTACACCACAAACTACTTGACACACATCACAGCTGTAGGAAAATGAGAAATTATACAGAAGAGTTTACAAGCAACTAGACCCTTAGACAGAAATACACCTCCAAATTGTCAATATAACGTATTTTAAAAGAGCCACTTGCCTGTTTTTACAGTTTGAACACATGTTCCATCCTTATCTTCAAACCCTTCTGAACATACACACTTGTAACTACCTAAAGTATTAACACAGTCTTGATTCTCTCTCACGCAGACCTTTTCAGGAAGGTTACATTCATTTATATCTAGAGACAGGATAAGGAAAGAAAGAGTGCACTGCTATTATTTTGTTATAGAACTTCCTTGTGCTCAGTCCTATAAATAAAATACTATTCAAATATAAAAAAAACTGAGGAGCAAAATGCTGCTGCAACAGTTTTAACTTCTGTTAAAATAATCTGTTATGATTCTTCATGACTTTGTGTTTCAAATTTATTCAGATAGTACTTTTTTTTTTTTATGTTCTGCAGGCCCCTATGTCAGGACATGAATTAAGCAACGGCACTCATCTTAACTACTGATGATTTCCCACAGTCATTTTCTACTGATGCCATCAAAGTGCGACTAAAGCGAAGGGAGTCTGTAAATACTACATCATCATAGTTAACAGCTACTTCAGATCCTGTGTACCTTCTGCTCTTCCCCACAAAGAAACTCTAATTTCACTCGTTTTACTATCACTTCACATTGTAATTCACTATGAAATAGTATCATTTGAACTTGGACATTAATGGATTAACAGAAACACCACAGCATCCACATTGCATCCCTGTCTTTCTGTTACAAAATTAATACAGATGCACGCTTCTAATGAAGTCGTAGATAATTGACAAGAGCCTGATGTATTTATTTCCTGAACCCGGTATAAAATACTCTGTTCCTTTTGCAGGAGTGTTTCACCTTTCAGCCATATCATGCATATTAACTCAATAATACAAAGGAAGTTATAAAGAAAGTCTTTGCTGCTAATACCAGAATGACTGGGTTCATTTTGACAGGCCTGAAAACTGAAGCAGACAGACGCAAACGTACTTAACAGCTCCTCAGCGTGGCTAACCAAGAGTGAGCTAACTCATGTTCTACAATGTACTACTAAATCCACCAACCTGTACATTTCTCATCTTCCTTCATGTATCCAGATGCGCAGGTCTTACACTCGTCAGAACCTTCCCCTGTGCAACCTACACAGCTGGCATCACATGCTAAGGATAAAATATTTTAAGCATAAAAGATCATATATTTGAAGTTTAAAGTACTGCCCTTAAAGTCAGTCAGCTTACCCACACAAGAAACCATAGAATGGTTTGGGAGTTGGAAGGGACCTTACAGATTATCCAGTTCCAGCCCCCTTGCCATGGGCAGAGAACCTTCCATTCGACCAGGTTGCTCAGAGCCCCATCCAGCCTGGCCTTGAACACTTCCAGGGAGGGGGCATCCACAGCTTCTCTGGGCAAACTCTTTCAGTGCTTCATCACCCTCATAGTAAAAAATATCTTCCCTTACAGTTAATCTAAATCTACCTTCTTTCAGTTTAAAACAATTGCCTCATCCTATCACTACACTCCCTGACAAAGAGTCCCTCTCCATCTTTCCTATAGGCCCCCTTTAAGCACTGGACAGATGCTATAAGGTCTCCTTGAAGCATTCTCTTCTCCAGGCTGAACAAGCCCAACTCTCTCAGCCTGTCCTCCTAGGAGAGGTTCTCCAGACTGCGGATCATTTTTGTGGCCCTCATCTGGACCCGCTCCAACAGGTCCATGTCCTTCCTGTGCTGTGGGCTCCAGACCTAGACGCAGGACTCCAGGTGGGGTCTTACCAGAGCAGAGTAGAAATAACCAGAATTCTCTTGATTTCCTCATACAATACTTCTAAAGCCTCATCCTCCCCATGACCAGGTCAGGACCAGACCACACTATTAAATGCCTGGAATCACACCCTCTGTATAGCAATATCTCTAGCATTAGATTAGGATTCTAGACAATGAAAGTACAACAGCAGATTGAAAAAGAAACCTTTGCATGAGAAAGATCCATCTGTGTTCAAACAATACTGGTGATCTTTGCAAGGAGAATCAGCACATTCATCTAAATCTGAAAGACAGAGTGACAAGTTACCTAAAATAGCCGTCATGATTAAATAGCCAGACTAATACATAAATGCTATGCTTTGAGATCTTCTAAGAACTGGCCCACGGAAGCTATAAGCTTAAACTGACTGCACTGAAAGTAATTGTTACAACAAGTTTAGGATCAGATATGCAACATGCTAGACATAAAAGTAATTTGGTAACTTATATATTGTTTTGTTCAGCTTAAACTTGTATTAACAAATCAAAACTGATTCTGAGAATATGTTTTGTGATGACAATAACAGATATATCAGAAATTCAGGAGAGCATATTAAACAAAACTTCCAGAATTCCTGCAATCCTTGTCATTTTTGAGTCAGTGTTTTGCATGCATTTATGCCTTTTATGCAAATAGAACAACAAATAAGCAGAGAGACTAGTCTTCTGGATTACTGTTCATTTCTCTACTCCTATATTACCAAGCTATGGAAATATTAAAAAAAAATTACACAAATGCACACACATATACCATTTAGTTTTCTGCGTAAAGCAAACTGGAGAAAGCCAAGTTATTATTAGGACCAGTCAAGCTGAAAACCAATTCTACCTGGGAAGTTCAAACACGCTAGTCTCGTGAATTCAAGGAAAGGGCACAGCAGTACTCACAACTAAAAAATTTGGACAGAGGAAGGCTATTTCAGTCCCCCTTGCTGTCTATCTCATCTTGTTATTGCAGACATCACTCCCACTGATTACTCCATTAACTTATACTTGATCAGTTGCAATGATTATTTGGAAAAACACAGCTGTACAGAAGACAATAACAGAGCATCTTAAAAACCCTCTCGGAGCATTCAACAGTTGCCTAAGCAGGTATCGCAGTAGCTGTAATGCAAAAACTAGTTCTCATTAGCACTTTTGGAAGAGTAGCAGTGCTCACATAACTTCTAAGACACTGTTTCCAGACATTACATTAAGGGTCTTCAACTGGTCGAATTCAACCAGTTAAACAGAATGTGTTACTCTCCTCCTAGTGTATTGCGAGCATTTTTATTATTTGGGTTTTTCCTTTAGTGTTCCATGTGTATCTCCTCATAAACCAAGAGAAAGGCTAAGCTAGAAATAGGGAAGAGATTAACGGAAGCACTGAGCTTGATGCCTCCTTGTATTTCTCTCCAATAACAGGAAAAGTTAGTATGGCTGGCTTTTAGTGAAATGTTTCGACTCTATTAGGGCTGAGCATTTACAAACATACAGTAATCTGAAGACAACTGTGCAATTACTACAAAATAAGTAGATAAGCTGACAGGAATCTTCCAGTAGTTGACAAAATAGTTTAAATCAACGGCAGGGCACTGTTAGCATTCAAATGAGCACAAAAAACATGTCTTAAAAGGAACATCCCACTTGCTGCTATCTGTATTCCACTAAACTAAAAAGATACAGAGCAAACAGTTTGATAAAGACTACTATAATCACCAGGCGATCAGTGGGTAGGAAACACCACTTTCCTGCAATGTGAAACAAGTTAGAGAGATTGCAAACTATAGAAATCTAAACTGACAGTACACTTGCATAAAACACTATAAAACTCAATATGATGTCATCTAACCTCACTAGCCAGCAGTAAAACCTCTTTGAAGTCTACCAAGCATTACTCACCCACACAAGCTGCTTCTTCATTTTTAATCCAGCCTTCTTTACAGTCTTGGCAATCCTTGTTACTTGAACCAGTACAAGTTTTACAGGCAGTGTGGCATGCTGAGATCAAAGAAAACTACAATCTGAGCTTTGTTGAGAAATTCCAAGTCAAGTTTGGGCATAGAAATTCTCAAAGAAAACCTTATTTAGGATTCCCTGGAAGCTATGATATTTTAGCAGCTTGACCCTCCCATTCACAAGATAAAATCTTGACCTTATGAAGACATCATTTACAAAAATGCAGCTCTATCCTACGAAAAAAAAAAAAAACACAAAAAAAACAAACAACCCTGCAAAAAAAACAGGAAGCCAAATGTGGCAATTGCAGTTATCTGCACCACTTAAAACAGTGCCATGAAATTCTAGTGATCAGAAGTGGGAGATCCAATTTCCAACATATTTGGGAAGAGCAGATCAAGGAGGTAAACTTTGCTCAGCCATTCAGGGTTGGGACAACAGTTTAAGGATTCATTAGGTGGGAGTGTTAAGTCTAGTGTTTAGACTACTGCATTTGCAACTAGCTAGGAGACAAATGCGTACAGTAATATTAGTCTGAAGAACTCCACAAGGAAACATACTAGAAATCCAGTTGTATCTGCATAATATATATAATACACATGCAACATGCAATATCTCACATATGCATATGATATACTGTAATATAAACCAGATCATACACAAGAATTACTACACAGCCAGGTTAAAAAAAAAAAAAAACAACACAGTGTCGAAAACCCTATGGTCAGGATTTAGCTGCTGCAGCATCCGATACAAGATACAAAACCAGATGAAAATCTGACCAACTGAAGAAGTTTATTCCTACGACCTGGCTTCAAAATTAAGCTTAGACATACTTAACTGGGATCTATGTAGTCTACAGTACAGATCAGCTGTTTCCATGCCCATTTACTCCAGTTAATTTTCTCTCAGACATGAGGAAAACCTGGCTTTCAAAGTAGTCCACTAGCAGCAATTTCAGCTCAAGATTTTTGTACAGTACTCAAGGCGGTGGGGGAAGTGGGAGGGGGCCTCCCACCTTCCTCATGACAGATGAATACTGCTTCTTAAAGTAGAAGAAAAAGTTTAAAAAAAAAAAAATATCAAGGGCAGTCTAGAAGGATGACTTCTCAAGTCCTTAGGATTCCAAACTGACTGATTATTCATGGGTAAAGCTGAGTGACCACACTACAACTATTTTTCTGTTTTTACATTTGTCAGTTTAAATTGTTTCTAGTTTTGTTTACAAATACTGAAAAAGGAAGACTAAAGATCTAAGCACATGTCAAAGACTGTGTTACCTGTACAAACAGAATGTGTCTCATTTCTCAAGGTACTGAAGTAACCGTTAGAACAGTCCAAACAAAAATCTCCTGTGTATTCCTTATTACAGCTACATGAGCCATCTCCACCTCGGGTACCATCACCATCACAGTGGCCATTTCCATGGCAAGGTCTTTCTGATCCACCATGACAAGCTAAACAGAACCAAAAATACTTTTAAATCAGATGTTAAAGGAAGTAACTTCCTATTCTCAGCCACAAGCACCTGAAGTCTCTCTCTGCTCATAGACGTTAAAAGGTAAAAAAAAAAAAGTCACACTAGACCAGGACATAATTTCCAAAAATCTTTTTTCCCCTTGAGAGCAACAAAACGGCTTGCAACCAGGAATGCTCAGTAACATACTCAAGCATACGAGTAACTCAAAACAATCTCCAGGAAAGTTCAGTTATAAATTTGAGTAAAGATCATGGCTTACAATTTTATCTATTTTCCTAGCTTTCTGGCTAAAGTTAGTATCTTTATCTATTCTGGATTTCTAAGAAGGCTCATACTACAATTGGAAAAAACCTACTAGCAATCATTTAGATCACTATGGGGAATTGGCACTTCATTATTAACAATATAAGAGGCCAAAGCTGATCTCTTAAAAGGTGCAAAGTTTCAGAGATTTATAAGTTATACAAACTTCAGGGGCCAAAATACCTGCTTCATTATGTTTGCATCAAAGAGCTTACTTTGATCCAACTGTTTCCCACCTACTTTTATCCAGTTTCTCTCATTGCCTTTTTAACTAATCCTCAGTTGTGAGTTTCCTCATTTAATCCCCAACAGTGTTTTGGCCATCTGACTCTTGAAATTGGTCACGGACTGTTGTCTACATTGCTTCTGAAAGACCAACAGACTTGATGCCATAGAGAGCCTTTAAACATGGGTCAGGTGTGGATGTGAGCATCAGATCAGATGGATTCTGATCACTTAATTATCCTTGATAGCTCTACACATTACTGCATGCCCACAAGACTTTCCTCCAGGCAGGATGCTCACAAGGCAGCTACCTAACCATCAGGCAGGTACATACTGCACAGCAGTTGGTGTCTCACACAAAGTATCATACTTCATGTATTTGTCCATGTTATGAAAGACTGAAACAAACAGGTACACAGAACATATCTGCTACTCTATTTTTCAAAAGAAAATTTACCAAGGCAATCTGGTCCATAAGTTCCAGCAGGGCAGCAAACTTCTATTGTTTCTATGCAAAACCACTTAAACAGATCAGGATACTTCTTCTTTCTGTATATGAAAGACATTAATTAATCAATAAAAAGAACGAAGATTCTTTAAAAGCCAGCTCGCACAACTGAACCCGCACAATGCAGTAATCTATTGCACATGACAGATTAGTAACCTGTTTTTTTCTGTTCTGAAGATGATTTTATTTCAGGAATCAATTTCTAGAAGTCCTCCAACCTTAGATGAATTTTCGTATTAAACTACAACACTGTTAACAGACTCTACCGAAATTTTGTAATTATAAAAAATATGAAATAAAAGCAACCAATAAAATCAATTCATCCTGATACACTGCACACCCCCCCACCCCTTTTTTTTAACAATTTATTTTTAGGGAAGTTTTATATATAGTTTAGATTGTCTTCTTTATATCTTCCTCTTAAAGATAACGACAGCGTCTTTATCTCAACTATGCAGAAGATAACCCAGGACAGACACTAACCTTAGCTCAAATTATGGCCAACCTGGCTTCAAGCTAGGGTGTCTGCTAAAATTTCTCCTCTTTTTTAGCATAAATCAAGTACTGTTTTAGAAAACTTTTTCTTAATATTAAGAAGTTAGTTATGTGCTACTTTAGCACTAGTATACACCCCTAATTAACAAGGAAATCGCTAGATATTTTGCAAGCAAGCACAAAGGACTACTACAATTCTGAATGACAATTCACAGATCTCAGTATCATGCTGATGCTAAAGTCTCAAATATTTTAGTAAAGGAAAGGCTTAGCTATTCTATAGCCCAACAAAAGTCTTCAGCAACTCCTGAGGCATTTACGGTTTCTCTTTCTAAACCATTATGTCTGACTGTATTGACTCCGAGGCTCAGGCCCTGAAAAGTAAATTTATGAAGTACCACGTGTAATGTAACAACTTCTTAAAAAAACAATTGAAATTGAAAAAGTTTGACACTGTCTAGCACAACATCCTTGTCTCTAAATTGGAGACATGGATTTGATGGATAAGCCACTCGGTGGATAAGAAATTGGCTGGATGGTCCCACGCAGAGTGCGGTCAACGGCTTGATGTCCAAGTGGAGACCAGTGGCGTTCTTCAGGGGTCAGTACTGGGAATGGCGCTGTTTAACATCCTTGTCAGCAAGATGGACAGCGGGACTGAGTGCACCCTCAGCAAGTTTGCCAACAACATCAACTTGTGTGGTGTGGTCGACACACTCAAGGGAAGGGATGCCATCCAGAGGGACCTTGACAGGACTGAGAGGTGGGCCTGTGCACACGTCATGAAGTTCAAGGTCCTCCACATGGGTTGCGGCAATCCCAAGCACAAATGCAGACTGGGTGGAGAATGGATTGAGAGCAACCCTGAGGAGAAGAACCTGGGGACGCTGGTTGATGAGAAACTCAGCATGACCCAGCAGTGTGTACTCGCAGCCCAGAAGGCCAATCGCATCCTGGGCTGCATCAAAAGCAGCGTGGCCAGCAGGTTGAGGGAGGTGATTCTGCCCCTCTGCTCTGGTGAGACCCCACCTGGAGTCCTGCGTGCAGCTTTGTAGCCCTCAACACAGGAAAGACACGGACCTGCTGGAGCGGGTCCAGATGAGGGCCAGAAAAATGACCTAAGGGATGTAGCATCTCTCTTATGAGAAAATACTGAGACAGTTGGGGTTGCTCAGCCTGGAGAAGAGACCTTATTGCAGCCTTTCAGTAACTGAAAGGGGGCTCACAAGAAAGCTGGAGAGTGACTTTTTACAAAGGCATCTAGCAAGAGGACAAGGAGTAATCACTTCAAGCTGAAAAGGGTAGATTTAGATTAGCTATAAAGAAGAAATTCTTTACTCTGAGGGTGGTGAGGCACCGGAAGAGGTTGGCCAGAGAAGCTGTGGCTGCCCCCTCCCTGGAAGTGTTCGATGCCAGGTTGGATGGGGATTTGAGCAGCCTGGTGTGGTGGAAGGTGTCCCTGCCCATGGCAGGGGGGTTGGAACTAGATGACCTTAACAGGTCCCTTCCAACTCAAACCATTCTATGATTCCATAACTCATGGACAAAGAAACTGTCTTTGGAAACTACCACAGAAATTGAATGACATTTGGATACCACAGGGTAAAGGACAGAAGGCAAAGTTAATCAATTGCACTCAAAAGGTCTATTAAATACAGAATTTAAAAAAAAACAAAACCCCAATGCATTTTATGAATGGTTTTATTTAATTTAGGAAGTCTAGTTTGCCAAATTCCCTAGTTTAAGACCCATTTCTTTCAGTTCTGCAAATTTAAGACAAATTTAAGACTCTGGGTCTCAGGAGCAGCTAAGGACTTTGGGCTTTTCTAGTTTGGAGAAAAGGAGGCTAAGGGGTTACCTCATTGCGCTCTACAGCTTTCTGAGGAGGGGCAGTGAAGAGGGAGGTGCTGATCTATTCCCTCTGGTACCCAGTGCTGGGACGCATGGGAATGGTTCAAAGCTGCGCCAGGGCAGGTTTAGAGTGGACATTAGGAAGCACTGCCTTACCACGAGGGTGGTCAAACACTGGAACAGGCTTCCTAGAGAGGTGGTCGATGCCCCAAGCCTGTCAGTGTCTAAGAGGCATTTGGACAATGCCCTTAATAACGTACTTTAACTTTTGGTCATCTCTAATTGGTCAGGCAGCTGGACTAGATGATCACTGTACGTACCTTCCAACTGAAGTAGTCTATTCTATGCTATGCTACTCCCTTCAGTTGCCATGCTAATGTGTACACAATCCTGCATAGCTACATAAAGGATAAAGCAATAAAGCAATCATTAAGAGCAAAGTGGGTTATCAAAAATGCTTATCCAGTCATGAAATGTTATAATAGCAGTTCACCCTACTGAATTCTAAATGACTGGGAGCGCTGACAGTCTAAAGTAGTAAAAAAATACTGAGAAGAAATATGATTTGTAATTAAAAAAAAGATCTTAAGAGATTTAAATGTTACAATGCCATTTTTGCGCTAAATGTATTTTATAACGGCATATGAAAAGCTTAGTTATAACAGAAATCACACGCAAGCTTAGAATGCAGATAGAAAAGTCAGCAGCTATGCTACTATCCTCAAGAGATCCAACTTCTAGATTTATTAGTATCATTTTTTTTGTTTGTCAAGAGAACAAAATAATGTTTCAGGAAAAAAAGCAAACAGACAAAAACCCACAAGAGCCAGAGTCACTTGCAGTTTTATGACAAAGGAAAACAAAAAAGGTAATAAACCTCGAAGTTTTCCAATGTTAAGTTTGCCTCAGCACCCCACTGGTAACTGAGACACAGTACAGGAGAAGCCAGACTGGATGTTTTGGTGCAACTCTTCCAGAACTGAAATTAAAAAAAAAAAAGAACAAGGTACAGCGACACATGCTATTACGAGTCAGTCTGAACCCAGCTGTACCCAATGGCAACTCTTGAAGGATAATGAAGAATTACCCACACTGCTGTCGTTCAGGAACAAGATTTAACATTAGTAGTTCATCCCCTTAGATAACTTATCCACACACAGATCTCGACAAAAAAAATTGATACTTACAGTTTGAACCACCATTTCTCTATTTGCTCTTCATGCTCTTCTACCATGTTGTTACATTCAAAGTTACTACTGTCACACAGATTCTCTATGATCTCTACAAGCCGAATTTCGCTACAAGCAGACAAGGAAAATTACAAGTTTAATTTAAACATTTGACACCACTCAAGCCATCACAGAGAAGCTAGACCTTAGCCAAGAATATGTCATCAGATTATGGAGTGTTCTGAATTGGTTCCAAAACAAAACAAATACCAGAACAAAGAACTAATGAACATTACTTCAACCAAAAAAATTAGAAGGATGACCACAGGAACCACTTTGGCTTGCTTGCATTTATTCTTTCTGCAGACTGTAGGTTTGATAGATTTTTATCTTCCCAGCTAATTTTGAGTGCAGTATTTTTCTCTTAAGTTCAACAATAAATTCCATATATTATTAATATTTGATACAAGCCCTCAAAGCAACTGAGGTTCAGAAATCCCACACTTACATCTCAAAACTCCAACTACGATTAAAAAGCTAAACTGAAATTTGGAAGAAAGATAGATACCAGATCACTTTGCTCAGTAATCAAACATACATAGAAAGAGTACAGTAATCTACACCTCTTCTGTTCGGCACTGAAATAGTGATGAGGTTAGGGAGGAGATAGTGCTTTAATTCTAAAACAAGTATTGCTGTATTCCACACCTTTTATGACTATCAGTTAACTATTGACCATTATTTAAGATTGTTGCTTTAGGTCTTTGATGGGTAAGTAGAAAAAAAACTATGACCAATGATGGTATAAACTTTGTTGCATTTTTTACTTTTCAATGTAATGTTACATTTTAATCAATAAGAATTTAAGGCTTGGGCACGTGAAGCTTTAGCTAAAACATTCAGTATTTAAGTTCCAGACAAATACTGGTACAGTGAAATTATGCACAGTGGACATGAAACATAGTCGAACAAAAAGTACTGAGACAGCTTACCTGGACTCATACTTTGACAACGTCTTCTCTTCCCAAGCAGTGTTTCCACCACCAAAGTTCTTTTTAGCTGTATCTGCTAATCCCTACAAATGAAAAGTACCAAACGAATGTAAATTACATAGAGCTTGCTTCTAACAAAAAATATGGGCCACAGTAAATGCTCATAGGAAAACTGTGAAAGCACCACGCAGAAGCTCTGAAGCTGCTGATCAAATTGCCAAGCGAAAGAAAGAGCTAGTGACAACATGAAAAGTGAGAAAGCGTAAGTTATAGCATAACATGACTCAAGTTTCACTACGCTTACGCAAAGCCTTGTTACAGTCTTCATTTACATCAAAAAACATACATGTATGAAACTTTCTACTGTTCTCGTTTAAGTTCTCAGGAACTTTGTTAATCTGTTGAACAGGACCTCTGCTTCATTCAGTGTTGACAGCACTTCGCCCATTCTTCACCGTGCGGTAACTTTAACACGCAACAGGACGGCTCACCGCGACCAGCACAACCTCCCCGAGTCCCAGCCAGCGCCCACCCAGCCACACCTTGCAGAAAACCCTCGCAGGTGAAGCGATCCACCAAGCGCCCGCCAGCGAACGGAGCGCACCGAGAGGCTGCCGCGGGCCGAAGCCGACAGGACGGCCCGGGAGGGGACGGAGCCCGGCCCGCCGCAGCCAGCACGGCCGCTCTCTTCGCAACAACGCGCCGCAGCGCCTTCGGCGACGAAGCCGGGGGAGCTGCGGAACCCACCGACCCGAGGGCCGCAACTGCCACCGCACCAGGCACGAATGGCTGCCGCGCATCGGCTCGACCAGGCGCGGGCGGCAGCGGAGCGCCCGGCGGAAGCGCCCCCGGAGCTTGGCTGCGGGGAGCCAGGCGGCCCGGGGCACGGCGGAGGGGGGATGCCGCCGCCTGCCCAGCGGGCCCCGCT
>Ga0065711_1013151_pt1 | contig 15327 bp, 10 predicted proteins | sample Hoacrofraction12_FD_59098 | JGI IMG/M metagenome (GOLD analysis project Ga0065711, IMG submission 59098) | Hoatzin crop microbial communities from Cojedes, Venezuela - Epithelial fraction 12 v2 (version 2) | ecosystem: Host-associated > Birds > Digestive system > Esophagus > Crop | place... | reverse complement strand
TGGGAAATCTCTGTGTGTACATGACTGTGAATTGGATCTGGTTTTAGAAAAAGGTGGGTTTATTTTGTAAAGTCAGAGATGGAAATCGGCAAGTGTTCTTGATTCTGACCGTATTTTACTGTTACAGATGTGCAGCAGGCACTTCATTGGTTAAATAGGGGAGAAGTGTGTTTTGCACATAGCCCTCTTGTATTTTGGATACAGAATTTAAAATGATCAGCCAAGACAAGCCGATCTCCAGCAGGTGTCAGTGGAAGCTTCAGAATGGAGAAACTCCTGCAAAGCCAGGCTTTACTCCCCCCTCCCTCCTACAAGGTGCTTCCTGGCCAGGGGAGAGAGTGAATGTTCCATTCTACGAAGAAATGTTATTGTAAGCCAGGTTACTTGATTATTTTTTTTCTTTGCTTGAAGTAGAGCTCAAAAACTTGCAAAGTGGAATGCCGTGACTGTCAAAAGGGGACAGTGATGAGGCAGGTGTTAAATAACTTATTGAAGGGACAGCAGATGTATTTGAAAAGTTTGCACTAGTGACCCAATTCACTTGTATTTCTGCAGGGAGTTAAGGGTCTTTGACTTTACTCAGCAGAGTAGTGCTTTACCCTGTGCTGCACAAACACGCAAAAGGGCAGAGATAAGCTTCTCTCAGTAGCTTAAAGCCTGACATTTCCTAATATTTGAGTGCTTTAGATATAACTGATGGAAACTCTAGAGATATGTTGATATGATGGCTACCGACCTGATGTCCTGCATCTCAAAGGCAGGGGATTATCGCTTCCTCCAGACTCAGTCTGTAGTTCCCACAGATTCCACAGCCCCTTCCGACCCGTGAGCACTAGCATTGCTTGCTGCTTGCATCCCACCTTTCTCCCTGCCAGCTACTTCGTTCCTGGTGGCTGCCTGTAACGTTGAATGGTCCCAGGGATGCATTCCTTGAGCCAACAAGGAGCTGGGGCCAAGGTGCATACAGTCATGGTCGTGCTTTGCTGTGCAAGCTGATGGTGTTAACTGGCTGGTGCCAAAAACTACGTCTTGGGTACAGGGGTCCATGAGTGACCTCTCCCTGTCAAGCTGCTATGAATACAATCACTCTAGTACATGTTTTAAAATGGGACTAGAATATAGTTGGATGAAGATGGCTGAAGATCAGAGTGGTCTTCCATGCAATGGCTCCTGCTAGAGCACTAATGAGGACTTTATAAAGGCAGAACTACCAAGAGAGCTGTGCTGCCATACGCAGACAGCTTGTGGGGACATCCGTATATCTGTATATCTGATCACAACTGCACGAAGATTTCTCTTTTTTCTAGTGGCTCTCCAAGCAAATGTTGGTAGGTATTCAGCAAGGCTGCTAGCAATTCCCTTGCTCTCCTCCTCTCGCACACCACGCAGAACAGTGTTAACCGGCTTCCAGTGGCTGAAGCTGCCCCACGCAGTTTCAGGCCGATTGCTACTGGTTATCGTTCAAAGCAGGGGCAGTTTTAACCTTATGAATAGCAGGGTCCATCCTCATCAAAACATCAGGAACTTTTCTAGAGTCTTTCTCTGCTGTTCTGCGTTACTGGTGACACAGAGTGGCAGCATGATACAACAGAGGTTTAAGAAAACACAGTTGTACAGTATAATTTCTTCATTATCAAGACAACACTCACAAGACTACTTCATTGTCATACACACAAAACCAGGAAAAATATTACCTTTAACACATAAGGGACCTTGTAACTGGTGTAGGACTCTTGTGCTTGGCCTGGGCTGCCACTCGTGTACCCTGCATGCTTGCAAACGCCCTACTGAGGGCTGCTGCACAGGCATCCTCACGCATAAAAAATCTGATGGTTTTAAACTTTAGTCAAAACCAATATTTAGGACAACTTGTTGCAACATGTAAACAAGTTTCCTTAGGTATTTGTTTCCACTAACGTTCAAATGCGTTACAGAGTTCTCAAGCATTTGTGGCCCTGCAGAGTAACTTCCAGTGGGGATTTTGCTGGCTGTCCCCAAGCTCTCAGAGACAGACACATGCCAGCGTGGGTGGGCTGTGAAGAAGGGTGTGCAGAAGAAACTTTACAAGGTCATTTGGAAGGTAATGTCCACTTTTTCTTTTTCCCAGTGTATAACAACAAAATAGTCTCATCTTCTCAGTATTATCTTGGCAATGAATAACACGTGCTGTCTTGCACTCTGTGATGTTCTCTGAACTCCCTGTTGCCTGCGCATGCACAAACACACACCTACCACAAAATTTTCTGTGAAGATCGCAAAATGAATTTGAGCCTCCGGTGACTGAAAGCAATGGTGACGAACAGCGGCTGAACAGACCTACAGCAACCCGCTACAGCACAGTGCAGAGCTGGAACTTAGTGAGCTTTGGTATAGCTGGAGGCAGAATTTCTAAAAAATCTGTGGCTCAGCTTCTTGGCATTGCTGAAATATCCTAGGCACCAGATGAATTTGGTACTGGATTCCAGCAGAGGTTGGGCTTTTGAATACTTCTTGAAGACTTGTGCCTGAATTCCATAATGCTGCTGGATGTATTTATTGCTGCACAGCTCTGATACTCTGGCTCACTGGATCCAACAAGTGCAAGCTGCTAGAAAGCATTAGCTGATGGACTTAGAGTTGTAGGTTAATCACCTTTTTGAAAAAAATAGGTAAGTGAATACTCATTTCAGGAAGTAAGAGATGGGGAAATATGATTTTCCTCTTGCAGAGGGAAAAAAAAAAGAGCTTTATACTCTCCCATTTCCATACTGAGAACCTTTCACTGTGTTTTTAAAGTATATATGAAGCGATACCTCTCGTGTAGAGCTGCACTCACTTGGGGACAGATGTTTAAAATGGCACCAGTAACATTTGTGTGAGACAATTCAAATAACAGGTGCTGCTGAACATGAACATGTGGCAATTTTAAGCCACTGATGTGGTGTATTTCTCCAGATTTTATTAAAGACATTCCTACCCCATATCACTCACAGATCATGATGCCTCAGTGACACTTCAAAAGGACATTTTAACTTCGTTGCACATTAGTAAGGGGTGAGCCCACCTATCTCGTGTGAATAAAACATTTTGTGTGATGTTATATTAAAAAGTTAATCGACACACATTTGCAAAGGTTTTCATGATCCTCTATCCATTAATCCATTTACCTATTCAGAAAAACAAATTTATTAAAACATGCGTCCATTATTGAATACTGACACTAAAAGTCTTTAAAGACACTTGGACTAATACACAAAATCAGTTTCTATTAACATCAAGTATTACAAAAAAGAAAAGACTTAATCTTAATATCCATTATCTTAAGTTATAATTCTCTAGCAAGAGAATCTTGCACTCATTTATTCCTAGATCTATAATTGAAGGCTCTTTCATAAATTCCCAGCATCTTCATTTCTATTGTATTTTATTCGTTATGTTGCATCAGAATTCACAGAAAGAAGTTGTACATGATTCTTGGTGCATTATGCAAAGTTTTTGCTTGAAGTAGATTCAATGAGGGTTACAAAATCCATCTTTAAGAAACATTGAAGAAAGTATATAAGGAAAGGATTTGGAATTGACTGTAAATAAGAACCATTCTTACTCTCACGCAGGAAATTACTGAAATCTCTTGCCGTTGCCAGTTTACGTAAAACTGAGGAGCTGGTCTATTGGTGGTTTGCATCTAACATTGTCCCTGTATATCCAGTGCCAGCCTTTACTTTTAAAACAAGAAAACTTGTTTGTAAAAACAGCAACATGCAACTTCCAAGGTAGTAGGGATTTCCTACAGGCTCCTTTCCAGTGGCAAAAGGGATGGGGTTTTGGGTGACAAATGCAGGGAGAGCAGCTTTGGTTTTGGTGACCAAAGATGGGTCAGCAAAGGGCTGCTCCTTTCTTCAGGAGGGTTTCGCATGACAGGTTCTACACTTGCAAGCACTGGGCTGTGTTGCAGGGCTTCTGGGCCTGAACTAAGGCGCTTGGACACCTCCATGGCGCGAACAAGTTGGGGAGACTTGGAAGCTGAAAGCTCAAGAAGATTTTGTACACCAGAGCCTTGCAGACACTCCCAAGCAGGGAAGTAATTCTGTAACAGCAGTCGTGTGAATCACTTATTAAAGTCAATATTATGAGCCAGAAAAGCTTGTCCCAACACTATACTTACAAATCTCTCTTAGCCTCAGTGGGATGGGGAAGAACCCAGGGAGGAACGTCGCAGCTGCCTGGATCTGAGATGTGCGAAGGTGTCAGCCCCAGCAGCTCCCACTTTGTGACCCCAGCCAGGCGTTTGGGCTGGATGGTGGCTGAGGCATTGGCCATCTGGCACAGCCCTGACCCGGGGAACCACACCAGAACTGCTCACAACCAAAAGCTGCAAGCTGGCACCCTGGCAACGAGGAGAGAAAATAGACACAGGAAGAATAATCCCAGCTAGCGGAGACAGTTTGTTATGAGGCTGGACCACTTTGGACTATGGATGTCACATCACAAAGTGATCTACTGCTCTCATTTTCTGGCATTCGGTTGTGCTTTCATCTATCTCGGTGAGGTAATCAAACCACGTTGTGAGAATAAAATCTAGCGAGGCACTGTGTGTATCCACATGTTTAGGGAAAACTATTTCTTTTTTTTTTTAAACATGTGATGCTGATTATCTGCAGACACTTGATGTGCTTGTGATTTCAATCAGCATTTTGTTCTTTCATTGCCTCTTGGTTTATTGATTTATAAGCCCTTTAGAATGGTATGATTAGTGCTAGCATTTTATTCTCAGTGGGGGTAAAATGGTATTTCATTATTAGCGTGTTAGAAGCTGTTTCAAACTGACAGTTTGTTTTGAACCTGGGCAAGAGAAGTGACATTTATGTTTGGAAGCGGAAGATTGACATAGAAATTATTCTGAAAGATAATTACAGTAAAGGCAAATGCAGAAGGCGGCAGAAATTCCAGCTACAGATTCTGGGGGCTCCTCTGCCATCGGTAACTAACTCCTGCTCTTTTCTCAGCTCGGCGTAATGAGACATAGCGGTGGTCCCTGTAGGTGTTCTTAGTAGATGCAGGATCAAGATTTTTACACATTTAGGCAATTCAGCACAGAGCTGTGAGGGAGGAGCGAAGGCAAATGTTTGTTCTGCAGCCTGTCCCGGCTATCCCAGAGAGATGCAGTGCTCTGACAACACCCTGCACCGGAAAAAAAGAGGAGAGAGCTGGTGCCAGTGAAGCAGCTGATGTCCCGCTGGCATTTATGCCCCTTTGCACTTGGGCTGGTCTCAGTCAGCGTTCACCGTGGTACCCGGGCACTCGTTTGCTCGCCGCAGCCCAGTTGTCCCTCCACAAAGGCTGCGCAGCCCTGCACCTGCCCCAGGCACGCTGTGAGTGCCCAGGGCTCAGCTCAGGGCTTTCCGGGAGCAGGGCTGACTTTGTGTGCACCCTGGGGTTGTTCATATAAGCTTGTCCCATTTTTCTCAAGCTAAACATTTATCTTACATTACAAAGGTGTCTTTTCTTGCCAGTGTCCATTCTCCCATGGTACAAGAGGACTCAAGAAGAATTTATAGGTCAAGTTGCTGGATTTTATAGATAGACTCTAGTACGGGTTTTTTCCCAAAGGATTTTGATTTTAGTGAATCACCCTCCATTACTGAGGTCTCAAATAACTTTTCTGTCGATGTGGGTAGGAGCAGAGGCCGGGGCTGCGCTGAAGGGCTGGGAGTTTCTATCCTGGCACTAGAGCTCATGAGATGGGGACTTTCTGCAAGTTTCGTACAGAAGTTATATACAACCTGTCAGGCATGGCATAAGGAACACACGGACCCAGAGAGCAGCAATGAGTCAATACGTCACCTGAAAATAGTTGCCAAACATGACCTTAAGTGTTGCTGTCTTCTCTGGACCAGAATGAGAAAGAATACAAATCTGCCACTATTCCATGTTTTGTGTGTCGGGTGGTTTTTACAGTTATTTCTCAGAGGTACATAGTATCTATTACAATGAAGCTTTTAATATTTAATATTTTGTAAGTAGATGAAATAAATAAAATGTAGGGACTCAAAATTCTTTTACTTAAATGCATAGGCTTTCGTTTGTGTAAGACTGAGAGCCTGAAACTATGCCGGTGAGTATGCATTTCTGCTTGAACTTACTTGAAACTGCAGTATTATTAAATTCTTAGGGTGAAACCCTAGCCTCACTAAACTCAACCAGCGCTGCCTCTCATTCCAGGAGGACAGAGATTGCAGATTTCTTCACGGTGCGCTATCACTTTACCCCTCCTGAGCTGCTGCGTCCTGGTGGCCGACCTCATTACATTGCACTGTTTTGTATTCCTTTCTAATGAATGACGTAAAATGTGCATCCAATATCCATACATACTCACTTCATAATGAAGGCAGGCAGCAAAAAACAATCACTAAAATAAATGTACAGTTTTATCTGAATGACACAGGGAAGGCAGCTCAATGACCAGACATGTGGAAAAGCATAAAAACATTTGAGACTAGAATTACTCAACTCCAGATGAAGAAGAGTTGAAGGAAGCAGTATGCAATTAGATGAAATTATGAAAGATATACAGGAAATTAGAGCTGTTCATAGATATTTTTCCAATTAACATTTGTCTTTCATTGGAGGAAAACCTTTAACTGGAAATAACCACCAGAATTTTGCCTTGTCAAGCAAAATGCTGATTTCTTCTTTATTGGAGAGGGAAACAAAAAAACCACCCTCCCTAAAGAGTTTTTGGAGGGTGAAAGATTCAAAGACTGAAAAGCGTTTCTTGTTTCAATGAGAAAAATAAAAATTTCCATGAATAAGTTCCTGGATGAAATAGTAGAACTTGTCTGTATCCTAACGATGACATCTGTTTGCAATAACACTCCATGCCAGTAAACGATGTTATTTTAACTAATCTATTGGCGTGGCGATGAAAGTGACAGTAAAATGTTGATATGGAAGCTAATTTCTGTGTTTGGCCTTGAGATCCATATTCGCAGACACAGAGTGAGTGCAGAAACTATTTCTGGCAACATCGTAGGAATCCAGATTTTATTCTGACACTTCTCTGCCTTCCTGAAATGCAAGGAAGACATCTGGCTGCTTTTTCTGCATGTCTTTGTGAAGTGCCATTGAAATCATTTGCATCAGCAATGAATTTGGAGATAGAAATGTGACGAGAAGGTGGATATGAGGAGGAGGGGGACTGAAAGCTTGGGTTATGAAGAAAAAACGAATGGCAAGTCTTCAACATATAATGTGCTTACTGAAAGCTGGGAATAAGATGTCATTCTGAGTGTGTTTCTGTGAACTTTCAACTTGGTTTAGTGCTTCTATGTTGTTCAGATCCATGATTTATATGGAATTATGCATATGCATGACATGCAAAGAACGAGAGGATGGTTCTGCCTGATTCCCAGGGGAATCTCTGCCAAAGGTGCTTGCAGTCCCCGCCATGCCTGTGATTCCAGAGCCCTTTAGAAGAACAACTGACTTAAGTGTGAGTTATCAGTTAATTTAATACTATATAGGGTGGCTGCAGACTCCTCATCATTTTTTTGAAGCTAGGAATGTTCATTAAAGCAAAAATAGCTCCACAGGCTTTGTTTGCAGTCCTTAGGCTTAATATAGCACCATCTTTAACCAGAAGCTGAGCTTTTCAGTTACTCGCAGTGTGCTGAAGTTGCAGACTCCCTGAAATAAAAGCCCTAAAACAATAGTAGAGCTCCTCATCTGCTGCAACAGTTGCGTGCTGGTCTCCGGCAGCAGTGGCGTGGGCAGGCGGCGGCGTGGACAGGCACACATGTGTGTTGAGGCACACACGGGGTGGGAGACCGCTGCCAGACGCGCTCGCCGAGGCAGCCTGCAGCCTGCCCACACGGCAGCCATGTGGGTGGAAGGCAGGCGAGCGGTGGAGCAAACTGGTTTACGGCTGTTTGGTTTTGGAGACTGCTTTTTCCAAGCATCCTAAACGTGGGCCTTAATCATCAGCACTTCTGAAGCACTCATCATTCTTGTATCCAGGCAAGGAGCCTTGTTATTACCCTTTGAGAGATACCACATTCCCTCATTTCCGATGGAAGGAGGCCTGCCAGCAGTATCAATACCGGCACTGCTCGGTTTGTTTCGGATTAAAAATGTCCCCAGGGAAGATCTGTGTTCGTCTCTGGTGGGGTCTCAATGCAGTCATGGGCATAAGTTCTTGCACTGGGCCACAGATGGTTACCTCCAGGGAACGCATTGGTGGCCACCTTTACTGAATGCACTTCTCTGCCTTTACCAAGAGGAGAAAATGCTCCGTGCCTGAATTGAGAAACCCTCCCTCTTGGGCTTCTCGTTGCTCAAACGGCGGTAAGAAGAGGTTACCTCCCTCCACTGACCATTCCTTGAACGTCCCTCTGTGTGGGAGCAGATTGCAGTGACGCCGGCCCGTGGCCTGGTGGCTGGCCCTGGGTGGTACGAGCCAGTCTGATGCTGGAACAGATGCTTGGAACAAAGGGAAATGCAAACTACTGTCTGCAAGGCCTTCAGCGCACAACTGCCCACACCCCGACCTGCTCCGAGCTACAGCTCGCAGCAACAGAGAGTGCAGGAGGAACCAAAAGGAAAAGCTGTGTTTTCAGAAAAATTTAAATTTGTCTCCTGTATTTCAGAGAGTTATGAGATGCACATACCATAACTACGTATACTCTTTAGAAGGGTCCATGAATGCTACAGACCATGGCTGTTTGCACAGGGAGACCAAGGGAGGTTGCAGTCCAGCTCGAGTAGGAAAAGGCCAGTCATTGAGGGTAAAGAAAATACAGTATAAATGTGATATCACAAGTTATATAATATCATGGCCAAATCTCCGCAGCTGGATATCATCAAATCAAAATTAGAAACTCATTGGAAGCAAAGGACAGTCTTTGCACAGATTGCCCATAAATCTGCAATAACTAGCTCTCCCTGGGCGTAACATCAAAAACATTTTTTAGTGTCTCATTAGTAAGAAAATTTATTGCTCAACTATTGAACTATGTCGATTTTTGAAAACATTGTGTGAATAATTCCAGAAAGCATGTGTTTGATTTGTGTTCGTTTTGTGCCGCTGGATAGAAAAAGTGGCTTTTCCCCTATGATGAAATGACACTAATCATGAAATTAAAAGGTAAAACATGTCTACAGTTTTAGAACAAGGTAAATTTTTATAAATATGCTAATGCCCTCCCTCTCCCATAAGTCAAACTAATGTTAAGGAGTTCATACCCCAGCTGAGCTTAAAAAAAATAATAAATGGAAGGCCCAATTACAGTTCTGCAGAGGGGAAAAGAGCTCCTCCCAGCCCTTATTATTTTTAATTTGTGCTGCAGTGTGTTTCCCAGCTGTGTCTGTTGGCCAGTTTTGTGGCTCAAATAGACTTTAAAAAAAATTAAGAAACAAGGGGGAAGTTTAAATCAAACTCAGCGTTGTTTGGATAGGATGGATGGGAAGAGTTTACGGGTATGTGCTAGGCGGTGGGGATTTATTGACAGTAGTGCGTGTGCATGGATTGGGTTAACACTGCGAAGTGCAGGCACAGCGCTATCTTTTCCCATGTTTGAGCAATAGGGAGGGTAGAATAAATGGCTCCAGGGTGATCCACGAGCATGGGCCCATGTGTGCAAAATTCCTAAACTTTCGGGCGCTGAGGCAGGTGGTTCTGCACCCAGGCATCTCCCTCAGCTTCAGCAGGACTGCACAGGTGGGTATGGGTGAGAAAACAACGCGAAGGCACCATAGCCTTTCACCAGTGCTCCCTCACTAGATTTTACTCTGCAAAGAAATGCTTATCAGCAGGCCCATGAGACAAAGGAGAACCCTGAGCACGAGGACTGGTGATGAGTGCTGGCCCTGCAGGTCCGTGGGGCTGGAGTGCAGGGGCAGCAGGGGCAGGCAGGGGCTGCCATGAGCTCTGGAGCAGCTTTTGGGACAACCCTCTGGACCATCCGCAGGCTCAGCTGGTGTTCAGGTTTGGGTTTAGCAGCTGAGCAAAGAGAAGGACAGACAGGTTGTGCAATTAAACCCTCCTGCCTTTGGAAATGCAACCGATTGATTGCTTTCACCACTCTGTTAGCAGGGCTGCTTCAGTGCCTTTGCTTTGGCCCTGCGCTCTCCCTCCTTGCCCAACATGCTCCGTAAATGCCGACCAGAAACCAGGTCTCTTATCAAGGGATTTACACTGCGGGGAAAAGAAAGAGAAAAGAAGAAACTGAGTCAGAGGGGCCAAGTGGTCTGGTCAAGGTTATTCACATCTCGGCGGCAAAGTCAGAAACACACTCAGGCTGGGAATCTCAACCTGATGCCCACCAGACTGTGGAAAATGCAACTAAACTCCCAGCTGTCTCTGCAAAGTGACTGCTTTTTTCAGCACTGAAAAATAAAATAAAAGAAATAACTGAATCTAGGTAGCATTTGTAGTATAGAATTCCTTCTCATGAAACAGTTTCCGCGTTGTCCAGGCAGGGAACTGGGGAAACCACAAAAAATAGGCACAGCTATGGTAAAGACCCATTCAAATCTGTGAGCAGCTCTTCCCAAGCCCTGTAAACACCTGTGCCAGCATCACCAGTGCAGGTGGAGCAGCTGGCCGTAGGAAGGACTGGTGGGGCAAGCTGAGTCCTTCCTGAAGAGGTGCTGGATGCCTTCAGCACAAGCGAGCCCGGTGCCGCAGACGTTTCTCAGCCCAGACGTCCCACTCGTGCTGGTGTTTCGAACGAGGGGTGCCATCCCCATCACCGGGGCATGAGGGGAGAGGGTCCGTCCCCAAGGAGGTGAGCCTCTGGCTCCGGCAAACCTCCCTGGAGCTCCTCTGACTTGCCTACACAGGCGTCCGAGCCGGGATCCAGAGAACACCGGCAGCGCTCCCCCGCTTTCTTCCAGCTGTGCTGCGAAATCTCTTTCCCGAACGTTCATGGGAAATGAGAAAATGCAGGCACTGCCCCGGCCTTCGCTGGAATGAAAGCGAGCCCCCTGCGACCCTGCTCTCCCACGCCAGGCCCCTCGAGCCCAGCTTTATGGGTGAGAAGGATCAAAGGGCCCCAACTGCTCCCATATGGCGAATGGCCCTATACGTTGTGTGTAACCACACACAAGCATCCCCACATCCATGTTCGGTCTCTATTAAAGATCGCTGGGCGACAGCCAGCGCCGCTTTCTGAAGGCAAGAACATCTCCAGACGTCATGGCCTTGGCGTCACGCGCTCTCCCACGCACCTCTCGGCAGCCGCGGGGCCGTGGCGCGGGATCCCCTCCGTCACCCACCATCCTCCCCACAGAGCGGGGCCGCGGTGATGCCGACGGGCAGCACAGACCCCCCCCTTTGGATGCCAGCTGGGAGACGGGTTTCTCAGCCTCAGGGTGGCATCTGATGGATGCGTTCGTGTGACGTTAGCGCTGCTCGGGGCGGATTCGAAGCTGGCCTCTTTAAAAATTCATTTAACTTTGTTAATATAACTCCCCAAAGCAGTTTGCTTTTTATTAAGACTGGGCAGAAACAGGAAGAAAATCAGCCCTTCAGTCACTTGTTTTGGGCTGTTATGACCCCTTTTTTAAAGGCAATGGAGGCACAGGGCAGCCCACAGGGCAGGGCTCTCACCCTGCTTGGGTGTTGGAACAGCGCTGGTCGCAACATAAACATCACCCGCAGCTGGATGCTCCGGGAACAGGAGTGCCAGGCCATAGGAAACGCAGATTTGTTCTGCTTTTACAGACTGAACTCTCTGGAATGCATTCCTGCCTTGCCAGCTCTGTAGAAGGAGGTAGCTTTCTTCTGGCACCAATGTGGAGAGAAGGTGAGGGCAAAATGGATGAAAGAGGTGTGAAGGCGGTCTAGCAGGGAAACACATTTGATTTTTTTTCCTTGTGTTCAAACAGAAGAATTTGAAACAACTTGGAGCTGCAGAGGGAAGCACCCCTTGGTGCCATAAATGACGTTGGACTAAGCTGGAAGGGGCAGGAAATCCCAGCTCTCACTTTCAACCTCACAGTGGAGCTGCGTGATGGCCCCGGAGGAGTGTGATAGCATAGGGTCTGCATTCAGCTTGGCCACCCACCTCCTCTGCATCGCTCCCTGCTGTTTCCCAGGCCAACACTTAACAAACACACGAAGCAAGCTCATTTCAGCAGAGCCATCATACCTGGGTAAGTCTGTCCTGCAACAGGACACTGCCTGATGTTGTTCCAAACCGTAATTGCCAAGCTGCCATCCTTGATCATCCTTCTGGGCTGGAAATGGAGAAGGTCCATCACCAGAGGTGTGAGCCCTCAGCTCAGCCTGACTGCATTTCGGGCAGGGCTTTGTGGCATGTGTCACTGCTGGATGCGTTTCTTCCTCACATGCAGTGTTGCAAAAGCAGCACTGGAGGGTCCTAGGGTAAACAGGTTTCTGAGATGAAGCTCAGAGGCTGACACAACGATTCATGTGAACACGCAGGCTAATACGACAGCCACCTTTTCATAGACACCACTGTGAAACTTGGGTGTTGTCTGATTTTTTTTTTGACCGAAGAAATTCCTCCCTCCTACCTCTTCCAGGTATTGTTACCTTGGGTCACCTCCTGCAGAAGCTGGTAGCAGATCTCACCTGGAATTTTTCTTCAACAAAATGTTTTCAAACAGAAAACGTAGCCGCAAAGGAAAGCCTGTGTTTTGTGGCCATCTGCCCAGCTAAGAAGAAAAAGCAACCGGACTTTTCTTCGGGAACATTCCTCTGGTGCTCAGAGGGGGACCCCGGGGCCATGACTGCCTCGAGGACTGGGCTGCTCACCTGTTTCTGCGAAGGGCTTTCTGCGGGTTGCCGCGATTGTCGGCAGGGCGAACAGTAAGGGACGTTTTCCTGCTTTGCTCCCTGCTTTCCCCTATTGTCTGCTTGCTGGCCGCTGTGGTTGGAGTGACAATGCTGAATGGCAATGTTGATACCTGGTTTGCGTCCAAGCAGTGTTTTTTTTCAAGTAATTAGTTTGGGAAGTAAAAAGCCTGCATTGCTACGCTTTTTCAGGGACTGATGGGTTAGGTTACCCACTGAGTTAGAGAGGTTACCTGTTTGGGTATTTTTTCCCCTGATTCTAGACTTGTGATAGCCTGGGAAAAAAATTGCCTTTATAGAGGAACCCTTTACAAACAACCACGGGCACCCCCACCTTTCTTTGCTCAGTAGCCCAAGGGCAGACTTAATTAAAAGTTCCTTTAAAATATACTCCCTACTGCTCTAAGCTACTGTGTTTCAAAAACTCTGGTGCTGTGCCAAAGTGGGAGCAGGCGTATATTAAAGTGACAGGTACAAAAGAGATTGTTATATTCCTCGTGCTCCCTTCTTCTCTGATCCCTCTGTGTGAAAGTCCCACAATCTAAACATTCTTGAAAATAAAGAATAATAGCCCAGCTAACGAACAGATGATGGCTAACCCTTTGCCTTTTGCAAGCAGCCTCCTCGGGCGTAGGTTCCCCCTCCTTGTTGAGATTCAGCCCTGACGTCTCGGGAATGTTCTCCTGGAAAAAGCAGCTTGGCCACACCATGTCTCTGCTGGCCGCGTGTCCCGTGGAAGGCTGCCACGCTGCCTGCACAATGACCATCAGGCTAGAGGGCCTTAATATCTACCAAATTCTTGTTAGCAGCTGAGATAATCAAAGCCTCCTCGTTACTGGGATACTCCGAATTTTCCGAGTGCATCTATACACGCTGGCCTTTCTGCTAACAGCACGTCCCAGGCGCCAGAGACCGCAGCCTCCGCGGTAGCCAGCAGTGACAGCCAGTCTTGGGTTGAGAGACAAAGATTTCGGAGAGAGAGGTGGAATCTTCGCTTTTCCAGCCTATGACGGAAAACTAATGACACCCATTGCTAGGCAGTGGGAAGAGATAAACATCCTTCCCCAAAGACTGAAGAGAGGGAAGGAGCATGAGTTGGAGCACATTAAGTTAATCTAACAGCTTGGCATGGAACAGCTTCCCATTTTCTCAGTAAGTGGGAGCCTTATTCTGTCAATGTGCTGAGGATTTTATTTCTAGAGATTTATAGCCACAGGTTCTGGAGTGCTCTGTAATTACATGAGTTTACACTTGCAGGGACAAAGGCTGAGTAAATATTTTATTAGGTAATTTTTTATCTTATTGAAACTGAATACACATGTGATAATTTGCCTGGTGAGTGGGGGAAGGATAGTGAAATAAATAAGATAGTTTACACAGAGCCTTGTTTGTGGGCTGCATGCAGAATCAGCGCCGTGCGCTGCGTTACTCCCAGTGCAGGTACAGGGAGTGACACCCACAACCAGCACCAGAGCCCACGCGCAGCCACGATGCAGATGGAGCCACTGCTAGGGGTGAAATGTGCCCATTCCAGGGACAACAGGGACATGGAGAGCCTCCTGGTACAGAGACACAGTCCTGGGACTGACGGACTTGTTTGGCCTGGTGGGTACTGACCACTCACACCGACATAGGCTGAAAGTACCAGGAGCCCTGCTGTATGGACTGGTTCGTCTTCAGCTGTTTTCTGATCTTAACTCCATGTGCTTTGCTCAAACTACTCCTTGCTAGTAGTAGTAAGGAGTCTCCAGGACCACTGCAAGGACACTGAGCAGCGAGGGTCCCTGGGGGTGCTGGTGCTGCCGATATGCAGCCCTCCACAACACTCTTCCATTGATTATGATAGAAATAATGAATAATATAGGTCACAGCCTTTAAACAGGACATTCTGTTACTGCAGGAGGGATCATCCCGCTAGAGAAGCAGATGCAAACTTAACTCACTTGGGGAGTGGTGTACAATCATCTGTGGCATTGATTAACACACAGAGCAGATTTATTTCACTGCAGTGCAGAAAGTATGGCAAAACTTGAGGCTCATATTCAAGAGCACGCCAGTAGGGCTGCTCTGAAGTTTACTGTTGGCTCTCACAAAGAAGCGAGAGTGATGAAAGAGGAAGATTTTACAAAAGAAACACTTCATTTCGTGGAAGCTGTTGAAATTAAATAGTTGTCATTGTCAGGCAGGTAAGTGGCCCAGGGAGGCAGAAATGGATGGATCCAGCTGGGCTCGCTACTCTTGTCCTGGGCTGCCCTATGCTGCAACCCAGAGATGGGGCATGTTTTTTTAATGCTGTCAGCTTTGGCTCTCTGAGAGCAGGTCCTGACGCTGTGGCTCTGCTAGCAATGAAACCATGCTCACGTTGCCACAGTACAGCCAAGGAGACATCGGCTCCTCAGGGCTGTATGTGCTCAGACACAAACCCCACGGTCTGCTTCACTCACAGAATCACAGAATGGTAGGGGTTGGCAGGGACCTCTGTGGGTCATCTGGTCCAACCCCCCTGCCGAAGCAGGGTCACCTACAGCAGG
>Ga0065711_1010672_pt1 | contig 15327 bp, 10 predicted proteins | sample Hoacrofraction12_FD_59098 | JGI IMG/M metagenome (GOLD analysis project Ga0065711, IMG submission 59098) | Hoatzin crop microbial communities from Cojedes, Venezuela - Epithelial fraction 12 v2 (version 2) | ecosystem: Host-associated > Birds > Digestive system > Esophagus > Crop | place... | reverse complement strand
TCAGTACTTAAAGGGAGCCCATAGGAAAGACGGGGACAATCTGTTTAGTAGAGACAACAGTGACAGGACGAGGGGTAATGGTTTTAAACTAAAACAGGGTAGGTTTAGGCCGGATACAAGGAAGAAATTCTTTACAATGAGGGTGGTGAAACACTGGAACAGGTTGCCCACAGAGGTAGCGGAGGCCCCATCCCTGGAACCATTCCAGACCAGGTTGGACAGGGCTCTGAGCACCCTGATCTCATTAGCGATGTCCCTGCTCACTGCGGGGGGGTTGGACTAGATGACCTCTAGGGGTCCCTTCCAACCCAAAACTTTCTATGATTCTATGATAAGTTTCATTTTGTTCATCAGCCCGTTGCTGCAAGTGCTGGCCTACAAAGTAACACTGAGCAGTAACACAGGGCTGGGCCATGCACTATTACAGAAACCAAACTTCTACGGAATGACATGAAATGCTTCAAAACACCATTGCAAAGGGGTTAAGTTCACCTATCCCAGTCCAGAGACAGTAACGTTTACCTGCCACAGATGTTGTACAGAACTTTCCTTGCATGAAGATCCTCCAGCTGCGAGTTATGGGATTTCTCTGCTCACTGCTGTAAATACAGTCACTTCTGGGAGTGAAACATAGCACCAACAACATCAGCGAGCCAGGACCTGAACTTTGTTTCAACCCATGTCTGCTAAATCAGAATGGCTTCTTCAGCCCAGAGCCAGCTGATCTGCTTTTCCACCAGACCATCATGACAAACTGCAGGTTGGAAAAGCCAGCCCGTGTGGAGGTGCTATCTACATGGTCCTGGGACATGGTGGTCAAACAGATTAAGAGAGTTGCATGCTGTTACAGCTAAACATGGGAGACAGAGACCATATCTGAACCTGACTGCTCACCCTGTCAGATGGAGCAAGCCCTAGGGAGATAAGTATTATCTTCTAAAGACAGTGACGAGTCGTGTAGGGAGCAGAAATTCCTTGGCATGAGCATCTCCCAAGGACAATATCAGATGAAAGCCCACAAAGCACCCAAATAGCCCACAGCCATGGTTGATGGCTACAACACGTAACAGAAGGGTACATATAACAGTCAAGAACACCCTCAGATGAGCAAAGCTTTGGTCTGACAAGCACCCAGCTTCTCTGCTCTTACACCAGCACAGGCTACATCAGCCCAAGCAAAGGCTCAGCCCCAGGATCAACACACTGCTGCCAGCAAAGGTGGGCTGACACTTCCAGTTTCTTGTTAGCCATGCAAGAACTGATGGGATCCTGCACAAAAAGGGGACTCCTGCAAACAGATTGCGGGCACTGAACAGCAGCTCCTGCGGTGCATCGATGCGGAGCCAGGCCATAGAATCATAGAATGGTTTGGGTTGGAAGGGACCTTAAAGATCATCTGGTTCCACCCCCCTGCCATGAGCAGGGACATCTTCCACCAGCCCAGGGTGCTCAGAGCTCCGTCCAACCTGGCCTTGAACCCTGCCAGAGAGGGGGCAGCCACAGCTTCTCTGGGCAGCCTGGGCCAGTGTTTCACCACCCTCATGGGGAAGAATTTCTTCCTGATATCTAATATAAATCTGACCTCTTTTAGTTTAGAGCCGTTCCCAGGACAGTTTGGAAAGTCTCCCTGGGATTCAGGCAGAAGCTGCCTTGCTTCCTGGGAAAGAGACTTTCCCAAAATTTATCCTCTCTATTCCTATGCCTAACCATTAGACTGTGCCAGGACTTGGTTTCTAATACATGTTCAAGAAAAGCACATCAAGAGAAACTGTTAATCCCTCTAAAAATGAGACACGTTCACATGTCTTCTGACTTCCTTCCAGCGCTGCTGTAGCCACAGGAACACGGCTTACTACAGCCTGCAAGCAGAGAGAAAGTGTTTATCCTGCACCACGGGCTATTTCTTTTCTCCTTCCCTCTCTCGCTGCAAAAAGGCCCTTTGCTGTCTCACAACAGCATCCTCTCAGGCACAGCTTGAAGCCAGCCGCCGCTTCCCAACCCCGGCGCGAGAGCCTGTCCTGACATTTGTAAACTGGTGTTTTGTACAGCAGCCCAGCACAGAACTTAACTTGTACAACCTAGGCTCCAGGCTTGGCCCCTTTTCAAACCTACACGGCCTTCCCCCAGCCATACAGAGAGACCCACACAGCCTCCCAACTAATTGAATTTTAATGAGAGGAAGTCTTTTTTTCCACTGGAAGAATGTTGTAGCTAGAGAAATATTTTGAAACTCTCCTAACCTTTCCCGCCAGGCTATTTCTGCATCAGAGTGTGAGCGAGGAAGTCCCCGACCGATGAATACGGCAGAGCCGCTTCGCTTGCGACCCCAGCTAGACCCGGAGCTTAAATAATTACAACTTTCAAAACAGAAGAAAAGTGTCTGGGGTTTTACTCGATCTTCAGTCCTGACAAGGAGGATGTGAACTCCCACTCCTTACAGCTCTTGCTGACCCACACTGAGACACAGCCCCTCTAAGCCCTCCCCAGCGCTGTCTCCCATCCCACTCCCAGCCAACTGCATTATTTAAATTTCCAGCAAAAGCAACAAAAATGTAAGAGGCAGACAACTCCACGGGTGCAGAAAACACTGGGGAACATGGCGTTAGCCGAGGTCTGCAGAGCAGCTGCCTCCAGGACAGCAGTAGCTTCACCTCATCGCTCTGCATTTCGTCCAGAAACTATCAGCTTTCCAGGAACACGTAACTTTAACAGTTTACACCCATTTCCCATTGCTCTGAGCCACAATTTCTGCCCAGGCTTGCAGAAAGAAGAAAGGAGGGGCTAAAGAAAAGTTAGCTGCTGAGATATGAAGGAAATTAGGTTACAGTCCACTGCCTTCATGACACTTCTTAATCACATTCAGTTTAAAGCTACTGGTATCTTGAATAGTGTGTGTGGATACACTGAAAACCCTGTCTGATGAGGATGACAAAAGAAAAAAGGACAAATACCAGAACTAAAGAGTTCTTTTAATATACATGCTCTATAATGTTATAAGACAGAGTAAAAAAACCTTGCTAATTGTCCAATTCGCAGTAAGTGCCTGCAGTGATCTTGTAGCTGCATCTTGTACCCAGAACAGGCAACAGGCTCCAGCGGAGGGGAACGCTTGCTCTGTTTTTCCCCACCTCCCAAGACTGTGGAGGTCTCACAAGCCCCCGAGCTTACACCCCTAGATGCAGCCTTTTCAGCACAGGAGCTGTGGCCAGCCCCATGGGAAGGGCTTGCAGCAGGGCTGGGAGAGAACTGATGCCCTGAAATGCGTGTGTCCCTGCCTGGCCAAGGAACCTGCACTCCTCAACCCAGGCAAGCCCTAACAGCCACCTGGGAACATCTCAAGCTCCAGGGACAGCTACGGAAACTGTGTTATTCTGAAAAAGTAGTCTAAAGTGCAGATTTGTTATCCAGTTTGGATGTGACACCAAGTTCTTTAAATGCATCTACTAGATCCCTGGGTCCAGCAGCTCCCCACTTTATACAACAACTCCGCTTAAATTACAGCATCCAGTGTGACTGCAGAAATTTTTGGCAGAACAAACACTTGCGAAAGACACTCCAGTGCCCATTAAACCCAGCTTTTACTTTCCATTTTAATTGTTAAACTTCCCAGGGAATGTCTCTGAATTTAATACAATTTAGAGATTCAGCTCTAACTCTGTAACTGGGATTTTGGCAGCAACGTTCAATCCACGCATTCTTGCTCTGTTTACAGCAGATCAGCTCCCAGATGTTGGTAATGTTAAACAGACTGGAACCTGCCTTCCGAGTGACAGCAAAATGCAGACAAGAGCTGGCTTCGCTACGGCTCTAATTATCCACCAACAGGAGATATTCCCCATCCCTCTGCTGGGATGGGCCCACGAGATACAACTCTTCCTCCGCATAAATGCAGTAGAAGTAAAGAGACAGAGATCAATGGGTCTCAGTTTACACTCCTTTGCACTGGCACTGATTTCAGGGAAGCAATTCTAGCTTGCAAGAAAGATCAGGGACATGACTCTCATACACATGGAAGCCTCAGCAGTGCAGCAGACCACAGAAGTCGAGACCGCTAGTGGGAATGCATATATTAAACTAGCTGCTGAGCTACGGCAAGAACTTCTACCATATGTACCTCATCTATAAATAATCCCCTATCTCTTTGCTTAAATCAGAGGAGCTCATGGGAACATTCCACCCATCACGATTTCGGTTTGCTTTTCAAAAGCAGTCGCTGTGTGGGAGGCAACAGGGCTGCCAAGCAAGCTGTCGAGGACAGTCTCCTTATGTCATTGTGGTGCGATGACCCTAGCTCCATGCTAGGTACCCACCAAAGCTGCTCTATCACTCACCTCCTCTGCTGGACAGGGGAGAGAAAATGTAACAAAAGGCTCCTGGGGCAAGACAAGGACTGGGAGAAATCACTCTCTAATCACTGTCACAGGCAAAACAGACTCGACTTGGGGAAATTCAAGCAATTTCTTACCGCATTAGAGTAGGATAACAAAAAATAAAGCCAAATCTTAAACACACCTTCCCCCCACTCCTGCCTTCTTCCCAGGCTCAACTCCTCTCCCAAACTCTCTCCCTCCTCCCCATGAGCAGCACAGGGGGACGGGGGCAGGGGTTATGGTCAGTTCATCACACATGGTCTCTGCCACTCCTTCCTCCTCATGGGAAGGACTCCTCACACTCCTTCCCTGCTCCAGCATGGGGTCCCTCCCACAGGAGACTGTCCTCCATGACCTTCTCCAGCATGGGTACTTCCCACAGGCTGCAGTTCTTCACAAACTGCTGCAGCATGGGTCCTTCCCACAGGGTGCAGTCCTTCAGGAACAGGCTGCTGCAGTGTGGGTCCCCCATGTGGTCACAAGCCCTGCCAGCAAACCTGCTCCAGAATGGGCTCCCCACGGGGTCACAGCCTCCTTCGGGCACCCCCTGCTCTGGTGTGGGGTCCTCCATGTGCTGCAGGTGGAGACCTGCTCCACCGTGGACCACCACGGGCTGCAGGGGACAGCCTGCCTCACCATGGTCTTCTCCACATGCTGCAGGGGAATCTCCACTCCGGCCCCTGGAGCACCTCTTCCTCCTTCACTGACCTTGGGGGCTGCAGAGCTCTTTCTCTCATATTCGCACTCCTCTCTCCAGCTGCTGTTGCACAGGTGGTTTTTTTCCCTTCTTAAATATGTTATCACAGAGGTGCTACCACCATCACCGATGGGCTCAGCCTTGGCTAGCAGCAGGTCCGTCTTGGAGCCAGCTGGCATTGGCTCTATCGGACATCAGGGAAGCTTCCAGCATCTTCTCACAGAAGCCACCCCTGTAGCTCCATCGCCCCCAGTACCGAAAATCTTGCCACACAAACCCGCTACAGTCCTGGCACAAGAAATGAAGAATCAAAAGCCAAGGCATGGGAAAAGAGCAAATTCCTATCGCCCAGAGTGAACTGTGATGCAAAAGTCAAATACAGCTTACTTTTGAAACTTGTAAATACCTCGTCAACCAGAGCCCAGCTCCTCACCTCTGTGGAACATCTCCAGAGCTGTTCATTGCGAAGACTTACCTCAAAGACTTCCTCATCCAATATCCTTGTCCCAAATACGATGATGCCATTGACATCAATGATGGGATGGTCACTTCGGTCCAAGAACTTGGTTATCTTCTTTTTACAGTCCAAAATCAAAGTGACATTTTTCTTCTGCACACTGATAGCTACTCTGTGCCACCTAGAAGAACACAGTCCACAAATGTGTTAAACAGAGCCTTAGGCTTTCAAGGACAAGCTAACAACTGTACGACAATGAAGCTTTCGCAAACTGACATTCTGCAAACCTCCATGCCAGCCATCATCTCTAAACAGATAAAAATCCTTCCTGGGCAAACTGTAAAGATACCATTTGAAAGAGAAATGGCTGTATTGACAGATGATGCCATTCACTTCTCATCCCTCCAAAACAGCTAGCAGAGTGGTGGTTCTGGCTTCAACAAGAGGCAGAGGAAAAAAACTCCCTGGCTATCTCCCTCTTCCACCCTCCTTCTATCCTGCAAAGGACTCGGGGCAGATTTTGCAAGACAAACGGATTTCTTAAGGCCCTTTGCAGCAAAAATCAACAGCATTCTTCTCCCCATAAATGTCAGACGATTTGCACTGACTGGTATGCGATTCACCCTTTTTATATATGCAATATTATTCGCCAAAGGGCAAAGCTAAAGAATGGCCCACTCGGAAGTAGTCAAGAGTGCGTATACACATTTTTATATATAGATTACTCCTATTCCACATAATGTTCAACATGCTGGTATTGATAAAAGCAACGTACTGTTTTTTCCTTCGTGCACAAAATTTCACTTACTTGCCATCTGCTAGGTTAATGCCTCTAAAGAGAGGATAGTCTTCTGGGCCTGGCTTTCCTGTATGGTCTTCATACAGGAATACAGGAGATCTACCCATCTCCACACCAATTTGCTGGATCCCTTGCTCATTGTAAATTGAGATCAAGAAGGACTGACCTCCTTTCTTCGCTTTTACAGTGGTTAGAATGGAGAAGTCCTCTGGGAATGGGGAAGCTGGAGTGGAAAAGCAAAGAGGTTAGTCAGGTTTCTTTGAAAAAAATCAATCCCTAAAGAAACAACTCTGTTGTCTAACGACCCATGGGGAGACCACTGCCTTATCCCTCCAGATGTGTGCACATCAGCAACCCTAAAAATTTATATTGGGCAACATCTTAGCTGCCAGGTGAAGATCTGGCTTTCTCCCAAAGCCTGTTGTGATACACGGTTGGGATGAGCTTCAACCTAAAGTAGACTGCACCAGCAAAGCCAGTGTAGAGCAGTGTTCCTCAAGGGCTACCTGCACTAATGACACATTAAAAACTCAAGCGCTGAGTTTGAGGAATGCAAGCGTCTGAGAATCATTCACTTACGATCAGAAAGCATTTTTCCAGCCTTTACTGCAATCTGTCACAGAGCCAAAAACCACCCCACATTTGAACTTGCAAGCAAAGGATGGAAAGGGGTCTACTGTTTTGGGATGAAATCCTAGTGCTGGGGCAACAGCGCTGTTGGTTTAAATCTGCATCATTTGCACTTAACCCTTCCTCAGTGTGCCCTAGAGCTTTTCAGAAGATAAGGCGAAAAACTGTGTGTCATATATCATGAGGTCCTCAAATTAACTTAAGATGTCAGAGGAACAGAGGAAATTAAGCATCCTGTGCCAGCACAGCACACGCAATATCGAAGAGTTTTATTTAAGGGAGTAAGGAAGTTGCATCAGGTTTTGTCTATTCCAGACAAGAACAGAGCATTCTGTGGCTTTGGCTTTCAGGGTTGGTGCAGACAAAAAAAAAATCTGAAAACAGAAATAAGTCTGGCAGTCAGTAGGAGATGCTGATTTGTCTGCATATTAAAAAGCATCGAACAACTTCCCTAGCTTTTTCTCCACTCGGTAAAGGAACCCTGTCTCATCTCAGGTGATTCCTGTCTGTTTTTACAAGGTGTGGAGGATTAAAGCCAAAGCATGGAGCAGGTACAGTCAGTACAGAGGCAATGCTCTTCTCAGGGGCAATCCCCTGCAACGCCAGATGAATGCATTTCAAGTTCCAAGCCAATATAGGCATCAAGTCCCACCCTGCGCAGAATACAATTCCTCCCTTTGGGTTTTCTCTGCCATTCAGTCTGGAAAGATAAGCCCAGACTGAAAAGCCTGGATGCGTACCCCAAACAGGACATCTTAAAGACCAGAAGCAACTTTCTTTGTCAAATTCTTATTGGAGATGGGACCTATTGAAACAGAGGGTACCTACAAGGCATAAGCTCCTCAGATGCAGCATTCCAGCAGCATGAGACTTGCAGGGTATCTTTCCTTTAAGGCCCAGGCTTTCAAAAACAAGGACTGCATTGTACAACTGGGTATCTGCTTTGGAAATCTTAAACCCCGGCAGGGCCGAGCAAAGTGGGGCAGCCTGGCCACGGGCACTGCCATGGTGTGTGCTGGGACCAGCTACGTGTGTGGCAGCCGGCAGCGTGCAGGGAACGGAACAACACAATGGGTCATTTTTAAACTGCAGATCCGTAGCCATATAAAACCACAAAAAAAAAAGCTCAGTGCCCATAAGCTTCAAATAGATTTCTTTCACCCCTTTAGGCTTTTCTTAAATGGTATCCCAGAGCTGCATAAGGGATTTTGACCTAGTGAGGGGACTGGGAACATGGGAGCGGGGAATTCTTCCAACCACAGCAAAGCCAGCAAGTTCAAACGGAAAGAAGCCATGAGCTCATCCTCTCTTTTGCCTGTGAGTTGCTTTAACTTTTATTAACAAACTGGTGTTTAAAATACATCTAGGTGCCTAGCACGGGGCTGCACTGCTGGGCAGCGGAGGGGCAGGAGGCACGAGCAGGCTGAGTGTACCTAAACTGAGCACAGCCATAAGCAGCTCGAGGAAACAGAGGACACCAAGGGGGACATCTGAGGATACCTACAGAGACACATTGTGTCTGCACCAAGTTAACAGCCCTCACCTTAGCTAAATAACATTTGGAAAGAAGCGTAAAGCAGTATTCCGAACAGAGGACTCGCAGTCAGTAATTGAATGCCACGGTTACAGGCTGATTTCCCGCTAGGACAAACACCCAGATATTTGGCAAAGGCAGGCATCCGATTATTCTGCCTCCCATAGGATGAGCTGAGCTTTATCTCCCTCCTGCTGCATACAAATCCTCCTGTAGCACTGAATCAAGACCATACGCCTTCCTGGTTCCAATTACAGGCTACAGTTTTGGGCCTTTTATGTAAAATAGTTCATGTCCAAAATTTCATTATGAATCCACAATACAGTACCTTTCAACTTGGACAAGCTGCCAAACTCATTAAAAAGCTGCTTTTAATTTTTTTTTCATTATTATTAAAATGTCTCTATGGTGATGTGAGTTTCTCAACCCAAATAACCATAATGGATGAATTATAGCTGACATTACTCTGTTACTGCTCTGCTGTCCTGGCAAAATAACAATGCCTTCTCTGTCATAGCTAGAAATGACCCAGGCTATTGAGTGATGTATGAAAACGGATCCACACAGCAATACTAATAAATACATCATAATAAATATATGAAGCACATAGCAATTGACCCAAATCCCCTTAAAGACAACAGAGACACCCCTCCAACAATGGGTTCAGGATTAAGCCCTTATATTCAATTCACTTCTTCAAATGAGCTCACGCTGAGAGACGTTGCACACCCATCTCTTCACATAACAGCACTGCACCAACACTGAATTTGGCTCAGCAACGCTCTTTTACCCCCTGGCCAAGTCCTTTCAAATTCACTACGCGCAGCCTCCTGCAAGGCAGCAAAGGGTTAAGACCCCTTTTCTGCAGATGGAGCCATGGAGAGAGCCGAGGAGGTCCAGGGTGGGCAAAGATCCCTCCACCTCATGCAGCTCCCCACATGCTGCTGCCAACAGCCTCGCTTGAGCAGATTGCATCTGTGGTATGCTCCAATATGCAAACCAGTAGAGTCAAGCTAAGTTTCCTCTTTCCTGAGCATCATGACCACGGATTAAAGGCTCTCGTGNCATCTCATGGTCTTCAGAATAGGGACAGCTGGGACCTCTTCCTAACCCAGATCTTGCAGGTCTATCCAAACACAGCCTAAAATACTGCTCTTGTTCTGGGAAGGACAGGAAAGCTGCAGCTTCTTAATAAGAAAAAAAAAAAATCAGCAAAAACAATGATCCACTTCCTGACACAAACACAAAGCAGATCTGTGTGAGATGGTGTCATTTTCAGAGCCACTTTTCAAAGCAAAGCAGCTCTTCAACAGTGTCACCAACTTCTGGCCTTTTTCTTCATCTGAGAAGACTCAATTTTGGAATCACTTGTTTTCCTTAGAGATGACTGTTCAAGCTATAACAAAGATTTTTGAGCTCTTAAATGTATATGCAGACACCCACAAGCAGTGTGGAAAATATAGAGTTCGCCAGAAGAATGCAAATGACATTTTGCTGGCTGCCACTGAAAACTTTGCCTTTCTTGCCTCTGTTGGAAGAACACAGTTTTGCTGGGAAGCAGAACTTTCGGGAGCAAGGACAAAGAGTACCTCAGCAGATTTTCTCACTCTTGTGGGCTTGAAAGAGCAGACAAGTTTTTTTATGTGTGTGTGTGCATATATATATCTTGCTTTGCTAGCTGTGGAAGCAGAATGCAAAGCCCATAAAATTGCTATCTTAGAAAAGGACCAACTTCTAATTAACACAAAATATTATGTACAGTGTACATTTGCTTAGGGCGTTCTATAGCAGAGAGGGAAAGTTATGCTACTACCCACCCACCTATTAACATGAAATCACAAAAACCACATTTCCCCTGGTACATTGCACTGCAATTACTTTGTTCTCTTTATCTCCTCTCTCATTTATTTGATGGTGTGAGCTGAAGTCACATCTAGTTATGGAGATGTACTGAGAAAACATCTGTTGATCTGATGGAAAACACTGGGAGTTCTTCACTTCGCTCTTCCTTTCCTATTTCCTCAGCAAGCAGCAGATTAGACTCAATGACTTTGGAATTCTCTGGAGAGGGACAAAGCTGTTTCAAGCACCCCATGGCTGTCCAAATGATGAAAAGATTGCAAAGTTGCTTGATGACACCACGGAAACACCACCCAGATCTTCTCACCCAAGGAAGGCAGTAGATGCAAACCAAGAACTTAATGGGTATGTACAAGTAGTAAGGTGGGACAACAACAAGAAAATCTCCTACAGTGCCGAGTTGTCTCCTGTGACCACGATTCAGTTCTGCATGCTGTCTTGTTGTGTTAACCTTTGTCAAAAGTGGTGTCATCCAGTCTCCTTACTACATTAACCAGAATACGCCATCCTTAGTTTTATATCTTGGGGTCACCACTGTTTGCTGGTTTCCAGAACAAAGGCGATGAAGCAAGATTTCACCGTGGCTACAGCAACTACCGGAAAGCTCTCGTATCCACTACAGTTGTACATTCCAAACTGGAACTATTTCCTTCAAGCACTTCTGAGCTTGAAGATACCAGCTGGGCCAAAACTTCAAGTCATTTTGGATAGACAGAGAGACAGTATGTGAAAGTAAACAAACACATGCTGGTAGGGTTGAGCTGATCTTGCCTAGGGAGAGCTGGATGGACTTGAGGGCCACTGTAGGGCCCTTGCAGCCTGTCACTGGGATGAACGTTCCCCATATCCACAGGCAATCCTCCAGAACATGAAGGCACAAAGTGGCAGAGGGGTGCATTTGGGCACATGATATTATCTATAGTCAGAAAGGACTGTTCCGCCCTGGGTAGCAATCAATACATGTATAGGGCCTGTTCTGCACTTCTGCAGAAATTGAAACAGGGCTTTAGGCAAAATTGAGCAGCTCCTTTGCTAAGGGTTGACCATATGATGGTCAACAGCTCCTCTCCTCTTCATGTCAGGCTCCCAGTTCATATGCAAGACAGGGTATGCTCCTGCTCACCAAGGATTGCTTATTGTCACAGCAGGGTAATAATGAAGGCTGAAAATAACCTTAATGATAACACAGGCAATGAAGGACTGGAGGATGCAAGCACATCGGCAGACCAGCCTCGGAGTCTTCATTTAGGCCATTGACATGCTGGGTCTGATTAGATACAGCATGTTAATTAAAAAGCTTTGGGATGGTGGCATGCCACATTACCTCTGATTTAGCTAATGCATTTTCTATCATTAATTCACTCAAACACCAAAGGAGAACATGTGTGTCCATCTGCTTTGCTTGAGTCATCAACTGCTTTACAGACAAATTATATGCAGCATCTTTCTGCCTCACTGCTAAGCCTTCCCTAGCAAAGGCACTTTTCTCAAACCTAGAAAGTCCTGCATGCCTACTCCCAGCATCCCTGCACTCGCCCACGTGAAACGGATACAGCAGTGCTCCTGGATGGCTTTGGAAGGAAGACTTCTGATGGTGGCTGTACGTTCAAGACTGAAGCTCTCAGGCAGCGAGTAGTTTGGGTCCATATTGGGTCCAATCTTTTTACAAGTATATTTTACTTTACAGTAGTGACTGTCGTTTAGCCTGAAAAATTAAACTCCAGTACATCCTCAGGTGACAAAATGGCCAGTAGCCCACATGCTCTTCAAGGGCTTTGTGAACTCCTGCATCTTAGCAGCTTCTTCTAATGAACCTCTGATTTCTTCAAACAACTTTTCGCGGGACATCTGTTCTTGTGGTCCAGTCTATTATTTTTATATGGTGATTATTTGTGTTATGAGAGACACCACAGCCACAGAATAAGACCCTACTGTGCTTGGCACTCCACAAAGGCAGAACAAAACATGGTCTGCGTTCCTTTGCATCTTCCAAGACTCTCCCCAGCTGGATGTCACTGTGTGATAATGAGACAGCAGAAACTTTCTAATATAGGAGGGAACAGATGTAGGCATTGGCCACATCTTCTGCAGTGAAACCCACCACGATGTGCAAACGCAATGATAAAAGAACAACTCACAGCAATGTTATTTGATGGCTGAAAATCTGCAGCCCCCTGAAACAGCAGAATTGCTCCCTGCCAAGGGAGCATGCAAGCACGCTTGGAAAATGAAGGAATTACACAGTGCCCTCCCTATACGTGCCTGCAGAATCCAAGAAAAGGTATTTCCATGTGACAAATAAAAAGCCGCAGACTCACCAGGATACAGCTGCTTTGTCGGTGCACTAAGCTGAGCATCTTTTGTTACTCTATAAGCAACATCTGCTTCTTTCGAAGATCTTCTGCTTGTGCAAAACCCTGTTGTTTTTGTTATACCATCAGGTAAATTATGAAAATCTAATACCTTCAAGAGGTCTGCAGGTTCAGCTGTAAAAAGAAAAGGAGAAAACAAGAATTAGCAGGCAATAAGACTGGCACTGGCTCAGATCCAAGTCATTATCAGCCTCCCTCACACAAGTCATTCACCAGTTTTAAAAACAGATGAAATATGATTTCAATACCTCTGCAAATACACTATTAATACCAGCTTCAAAGCTAGGATGCTGTGCTGCTGGTCAGAGACACTAATTCAGTGCAGAGAGGAACAGCTGACCATCTGTCTACACGAGGGCAGAAGAGAGAATATACTATCTTATTAGCTACAGTAGTTCTATTTTCTGGATGTCTTCACCCAATCTCTGTCATTCAGGCACATCCTGAAGATTAAGCATCAGACAGGAAATTCATGATCTCACAGAAAGGCTTTAAATCAAGAAGTTGCCATCACACTGATGCAACCAGTTCCATTCTTTTTTTTCTTAAGCTCGTTGATCCAAAAAGTTGTTTTGAAGCAAATACCTGAGCAAGCTTCCCCAAAGGATTACGCACACCATGCAAAACAACCGCATGTCAAGTCACACTAGCTGGGATAACAGGTAAACCCACAGCCATGCCTTCGGCTATAAACAAGTTACAGCAGTGCAGCACCCCGGCACGGTGTGTTGGTGCTCATGGGTTGTTCCTGCTGCCAGCAGGCTCACCCAGTGCCTCACAGGGTTTGTGCACACCATTTGAGCCTGCCCAGGGTGAAGGCAGGTGGCATGGGGCAGCAACACAGCACAACTCCGCTGCAGGCAGCCAAGGGCCCCCCCGGCAACCCAGCCCAAGGAAGCCCCATCAAATCATTCCACCTCTGCCAGGTATTCCACTCCCATGACACTGGGATTTCTGCACAACTACCAGTGCATAGGAGCATGCAGCTGGACTGGCCAACACCACACACAGTTACAGAAGAAGAAAAATATGCATGGGCATTTTGACTAATGAAATGAAGCAAAAGGCTTGTTTCCTTAGCAGCCCTCCTCAACCACATCCCGTTAGGCTTGTATCCTGACTGAGGCTCTCGCTGTTGCAGACACTGAACTAGTTAACGGTGAGCACTTGTCTCACACTCAGCACTCCCCACACCAGCAAAGTCAGGGCTGGTTCTCCTCCAGATGTTCAGGTCTTTAGAACATCGATTAAGTAATGCAGGTGACAGGTCTCATTAATTTCCTAATCTGGTCTTGCTCATGTCAGGAGAGATGGCATCTCCATAAGTGGAATAACCTGATCCAACTTTAAATGCTTAAAAGAAATTACTTTGAATTTTGACTTGATACTTGGAGCAAAGTGCTGTCAGAAAGATGAACCACCCAACCTGGCAAACCCTTAGCAGTGCCCAAAGCAAATGTCTGCATGACAGCTTCATTTAGCCTTGCCTGGACAATATATCACAGCTGTATTCTTTTGCCACTTGATCCATTATTTTCCCCAAAGAGTGTTATTACTCAGACCCGCAAGGACAGCCATGCATTAGATAGTCTGATGTTTGCGATGATGCCCAAGACAATCCCCCCAGGCTGGCTGCCCCAGCTCCCATCAGGACCACGGGGCATCTCACCATGCTACGTGGCCAAGATTGCAGAGCTTACTACCAGCTTGCAGGATGACCACAAACAGCCCAACTGCATTCAGGAAGGCGCATGGCATCACTACTACTGCAAAAAAAGTACAGATCTCCCACAGGACAGGAAAATAATACAGGACAAAAAGTTTGCCTTATGTTGGATCAAGTATATTACTAGAAAGGCCAGAGAGGAAAGAGGGAGAGGATTTGCAAGGGATATGCCATATGCAACTGGCTGCATCCATGAGGAAGGGCTACAGCATGCACATCAGCGCTGAACACAACAAACAACCCAGCAGTAGAAAGAAATAGCACGAACAGATCTTTTACAGTGTAAAAAGTTTTGGTTACCAGGAAGATCGTCCTAATATTTGCATGGAAAACTCATGTACATTGTTAGGCAGTTTTTAAAAGTTTCCACAGCCCTAAGAAGTTGGGCCCTCAATGAGAGATTACAAACATATGGCGAATCCAAGTCAACACTGGAGATAACAAGCCAGCTGAGGGTGTCTGGCCCAAGCAGCATGCAGCTGTAATGTTTCCTCATCTCTCTTACTCTCATTAGACAGTATATGGATGACACACATTTGTCTAGGCTGTCCTTGCCATTTAGATCTTCCCACTGCCTTTAACCATGTTTTATTTCACACAAAAGTACCCAGGCTGTGTTTAAGTGACTAAAATTACAAATAAAACTCCAGCTCTCCTTCCAGTTATCTCACTGTGCTCGAAAAGATTCAGATCAGCCAGCTCCTAAGCTGCCTCCAACATTTATTTAGGGAGGAGAGAGAGGAAAAAGGCAAAGGCAAGGGGGAGGGGATGCGAATTCCAGACTCCTGACATCAGCCCGGTCCCTACGCCGGCTGTGGGGGGACCAGAGCCACGCTCACAGCACAGCCCATAAACCATCCCATGGCGGGGTCAAGGCATTTG
>Ga0065711_1042526_pt1 | contig 15328 bp, 18 predicted proteins | sample Hoacrofraction12_FD_59098 | JGI IMG/M metagenome (GOLD analysis project Ga0065711, IMG submission 59098) | Hoatzin crop microbial communities from Cojedes, Venezuela - Epithelial fraction 12 v2 (version 2) | ecosystem: Host-associated > Birds > Digestive system > Esophagus > Crop | place... | reverse complement strand
GGTTTTGATCCTGCTTATCGCCCTGCTTCCTCCACGCAGGATCCTGAACTCGACCATTTCATGGTCACTGCAGCCGAGTCTACCTCCAACCTTCACATCCTCCACCAGTCCCTCCTTGTTTGTTAACACAGGGTCCAGCAGCGCGCCTTTCCTTGTTGGTTCCTCCACCACTTGGATCAGAAAGTTATCATCAATGATCTCCTGGACAGCAGGATGCCTAAAAAGTCAGCGGATCTTAGCCACAAGTTGTTGGTGTCTCCCAACGAGGATGGAGTGTCCTTTAAAATGAAATTGATTTTCCCAGAAAGAGCACGCAAAAAAGCTTGAAAATATGGCCCTGAAATTCTATGGTGCATAAAGACTGCCTTACCTGCAGACAGCCATAGGCATAGACATAGACATAGACATCAATCTGAAATGAAATCTCTGTGTTTCTCTCACACATGAAATCAGTTGCCGACCTATTAGCTGGCAGCCACTGCTGGGGCCCAGGATGGGAGCTCACCAGTGAGATGTCCTGAGGTCAAAAGATTGGCCCTGAACGCCAGGGAAGGTTGTGCCAATGTATTTTCTATTAATGACCAGAGATGCTGCAGTATCCCTTGCTACACAGCCCTTACGCTTCGTTGGCAGGCAGCTTAGAACATCAAAAACCAAACCTGCAAGAATAGACCAGCAAGACATATTCCATTCCCACAGGCAAATAGGTGCAGTCACTCATCTTATCTGCAAGGTAACCACGCAACGTGACAGTGCTGAAGTGCTCAGTCTGCTCCTGGTGGCTGTAGAAACAGCCTGTGCAAACCCTCTGTGGAGAGGAGCACTTGAAGTGTCACAGAACTGCTGCTGCAGGCAGCAGGCTGCGGCAAGAGCAGACGGCTCTGCTGCTACTCTCCTGTCTTGCCAAAGGACACAGATTTCCCATGTACCCTGCTCCTATCTGTGTCTTCCATCAAGCCCAGTGGAAGGCATGGAGTCTTGAATTAAAGACCTGTCAGCGTGGCAAGGGTGGAAATACAGAGTTTGACATTAGCTTGCAAGCCCTGCGCCGTGCTTGGAGCGGGTATGTGCTGGCCTCTCTTCCCAGTCTTTGCTCCATGGGATTTGACTGTTCACCAGGCAATACAGCTCTTGTATTTCAGAGTTACTGCTGTGAGTCCTGTCCCTTGATTTGGGGTTGTTCACCTTGTCACAGCTTCAAGTCTGCAGCTTCCAGAGAAAACAAGAGCAGAGATATACGGCCTGTAACTACAGCCTTGATCCTTTTATTTTTAAATTTTGGGTAGTTTAATTCATACTAAGAGCTCTAGGAGCGTAACAAAATTACCCATAGTTTTCCTTGCAGTCAGTATCATACCTACTAGCAACACCAGGCATTACTAGGCTGAGATGTACATGTAAAGCATAAGGCAGGTGAATCAAGCCAATAGCTTCTAAGATGACACAGTTTTCAATCCTTGTGAAGAAGAAAGGTAATTTGTGGTTGTTAGCATTCCTGTGACAGTTTGAGAGTTTGTAAGTGGCTTTCTGATACAACCTGATACAACAGCAGCTCTTCACAGGTACCAAAGCAAGCCACCTGATGGGGGTCATTCAGGAAACCTTGAAAGACTGTGTGAGCAGGCACATTTTCTGATATTGTTACAAATATCAACCCTTTCCTCCCCTCTTTCCTCATATAAATTAGGTTGGTAGATCAGCTCTTTCTGGGTGAACTGGTGTGGGTTCAGGCTGCTGGACCACATGCTCTTTCCCACTGCTGCTTTCTGCTTTCAGTATTATTGTGGGCTTTGTGGATGGCAATGGGCAGCCTTGCCTAACCTAGTCGAACACAAGTAAGGAGTAGTAGTGAGTCTGAAAAGGAGCACAGGGGCCAGAGTTTGCTTCATCTTTTCGGATTTCCAATAAGGGCTCTGTGATTCACAAGGGGATAATCACATAAAATGTGAGTCTGAACTCAATGGCCCCCAAAATTCCACAATCAGGGAACCCTCCTTAGAGCTGCTGGATGATTAAACGTGTTCAGTTGTGCATGTGGGCATGACAGAGAAAATAATTCCATGGACATGGGGGAAATACCCTGACTCTGGGCACCTTTCCCTCTGTGTCTCCCTGTCACCGTGGGGAGATGCTGGTCTCCTCAGGCTAAGAGTGAATTTGCTGTTGACAACACTGTACCTGTACGTTAACATCCCTCCATGCCACCACGTAAGGGTAGCCACCCCAGCCAGGCCACCAAAATTTGCAGCCTGGTGGGAAGCATCTGCCTCCTGCATGAGAAGGCTGCTTCCTTCCATGGGAGGCAGGGGAGGAGGGATGGGAAAAGAGCTCTGGGGGAGCTGTAAATAATAAATAACCATTTGAGCTGTCGCAGCAACAGCAAAACAAAACCAGGGAGGAGAGTTGGGCTGGGGCGCTTATGACCGAGCGCCTGTTTACCAGCAGCCACCTCGCTCCCCTCTCCCCCGGGCGTGGGGGGCCGGGGGGAGCCGGGGGGTCCGTGGGGTCCACGGGGCCATGAGCGACGCTGGCGGGGCTGGGCGAGCGGCCGCCGGCTCCCTGGCGCTGCTTGTTGTTGTTGGTCCAGCGCAGGAACTTGGCAGGGGTGCGCAGCCGGTCCCCGCTCCGGGTCCCACAGGCAGGAAAAGTCTCCCAGCCTGCGGAGGAGACAGCCTGGCTGAAAGAGCCCCGCCAGCTCCGCTGCAGATAAGTTAATGTACACAGAAGGGACGTAAATTACCACGACCCTCAACAGCAGGACATTGGCCAGGGCCTGTCAGGAGGAGGACAAGCGTCGGCAGGCTCCGCGCCTCGCTGACATTTACCTCCAGATAGAGCCGCCGCGAGGAAGGACCTGGTGGAGCCAGGGCTTCCTTGAAAACAGCCGCCTGTCCCCGACACCTACAAACTAATGCGGTTTTAATCAGGGGAATTAACGGAGGGCGGTGCACTGTTTTCCCACACGATTTGCATGGGGACGGCAGCCTTTTTCCCCCTCTTCTCCTGCCGCCCCCTCTGTGGCTCCGCTGCCATTTCCCTTATGTTTCTTTATCTGCGCTGATTTTTTCCCCCCTCCCCGGAGAGCCAGACGTGCCTTCATCTCCACCCCCCTGAGCCCTGACGACACTCACCTCCCTGTTTACACACTGACATCACGCTGCAGACTCACTCCAGCCCAGAAATAACCCCCAGAAATAAAGCAAACAGGAAAAGGCCTGTGATGCAGGCACCGCCGTTGCCTCCTTCACAGCTACAGCCACGTCACCCCCCTTCAGCGGCCGTACCCGCACAGAGCGACGCATGGGCGCTGGGATCAGAGATTCATGCAATTGGTTCGGGTTGGAAGGGACCTTAAAGATCATCTAGTTCCAACCACCCTGCCATGGGCAGGGACACCTTCCACTAGACCAGGTTGCTCAAAGCCCCATCCAGCCTGACCTTGAACACTGCCAGGGAGCGAGCATCCGTAAGTCCTGTGGGGCATCCTCTCCAGCCCCATGTCACCAGGGCTGCGCATGTTGTGACGTGAAGTCACACAGGATGCCCGACTCACGAGCCCCATTTGGCAGATGCATGGAGCCGAGATGGAACAACTGCATCCAGATGACAGAAGTCAGTGGCAGAGCCAAGACTGAAGACCAAGTTTTCCAGGCTTATACTTCAGCCACTACACCACACTTCCCCGTAGAAATACATTTCCCTCTCTCTTTCTCCCTCCCTGTGTTTCATTTCCTTCATGGAGAGGTGCAGTTAAACTTAAAGCTAAGTATGCTGAATGGACAACTGGAACAGCAGTGGGAAAATGTCTGCGAAGTCACCCTCAGTGATTCCAAACATCATCTTGTAATCCACACACAGCCCATTAATTTCAGCAGGACTCCTTGTGTGGTAAGCTCCTAGCTGAAATATGTGGGGGAGGCACATTTGGGCCCATGGAGATTTCATTATTATTGTAAGCTTCAATGTTAGAAGGCTCCGGGGGACAGCACTTTGCTCTTCCTCTTAGGGAAAAGCCAGACTTGGTCAGGTTAACTTCTGTGTCTTAACATACTGCTTGCCCTTGTTTTCATGAGCTCTGCTCTCTTGTGTTTGTTATATATCCTGTCTGAATACCTGGCAGCAGACCACTACCACGGTTATGCTCATTAGAATTATGCTGGATTGTTTAGGTTGCAGAAGTGTCCCTAAATGCATAGGTTATTTGCTCTGGCTTTGGAAAGGCAACTGCAGTTCAGCAAGGAGTGGGTAAATTTATGGAGGCCAGAGAGCAGGTGCTGCACCCACAAGGGCATTTTCACTTTTCAGTTTTCCCCTGGAGATGCTGGCTACAGCATGATGCTTTGGGACCAGACCTGTCTAAATCCACGAGATGCTTGGCTACAGCGTGATGCTCTGGGACCAGACTGTCTAAATCCATGATGGTTTTAATGCAGTTGGCTTCACAGGCATGTCTGGATATGGAGTAGGAGACAGCATGCACAGAGGGTTCTTGCCCAAAGCCTTTATAACCTATGTTAGAGACAAGTATGTACAAAGGTCACACAAAACCATGATTATTCTGATAAATAGATTTTAGAAAAAAATAGGTTTATTGTGGCCAGGATTTCCAGTGGCTTCCCGTAAGTACCACCATTCCCATCCATGTTTTGAAAGGCAGAGATCATGCGTGATCATGGCTTTCCCATCCGTAAGGCTGCGTCCTAAGGGTCAGCCCGGGAACTTCGCTGGGACATCCATTTTCCCAGAGCAAGAGAAGGTGCTGTCTCTCCCATTCTGCTGCCCCAGCCCTGCTAACACCACACAACCTCCGAACAGCACAGCATGGGACACAGACTCTCCAAGCTAAGGCAATACCCTTTGTTGTGGCCCTCTGCCATTGCCTTTTTCCTTCTGGCAAGGAGTGACAGGAGACCTGCAGCCCTCCGTGTGCCTTCTGCTTCTCTCCCAAAAGCAGAGAGTTAGAGAAAAAAAGTTGTATGAGGAAGGCTAATGGCAGACAAAATATAGGGACAGGGCAGCTCAAATGGCTATCACTTTACTATATGAGTAGCTTTGGGATACTCTGGGTTGAAAGAAGCTTAGTAAGTAGCATTGTTAGTAGAAGATGCAGGTGATGTGCCTACCATTCTGAGTCAAAATACCCAGTAAACTGGTAACTTACTGCCTTGTGTGTCTTCATGGCTTAAGAAAAGTTCTGCCTCTTAAGTAGGGAACTGGTCAGAGGACTGATTTTCTTTTCTGTAAGTGCAGTGCTCTGGGACCCAAAAGATGATATCTCCTGGAGAAGAAGAAGAGTGCTCCAGCAACAAAGTGGATATATACTTTCAATATATTATTTTTTGTTCTGCATTGTAAGTAAGAGAAAAACTAGCAACAAGACAAGGAAGTAGGTTGATAACCAGGTATACATTTAACAGAGATCAATGACATCTGTTCCCTTCTGACATACACATGCTGGGCAAGGGATAAAAACATCATTGGCCTTGGTGGAATTGTTACAGCGTTGCATGTCATAATGGCTTTTCTAAGGACCACACAGTCATCCCACTGGATTGATAGATTCCCTTTTCCTTGAAAGCTTTCACATTGTTGTAGGGTCAAAGCATGACCGATGTGTAAGGGCTTGGTTGTGGCAACACCTGTTCTGCTCAGGAAAGGACAAGGGTAGATTCCCATGGCAGTCCAGGATTGCAACGGGGCCAGATGGCCGAAACCTCTCCTGCCCCCAGAAACTGTTCAAGATCCATCCCTGCAAAAGAGATATGGTTGGGGTCTGTCTTCTGATGCGTTCCTTCAGCTCCCAGAGGACAGAGGAACACATACTGCTCTGCTGCAAGACAAAGAAACAAGTAATAGCAGCAGTCACTCGCTCTGCGTGTGTGCCAAGGACAGGACTCTCCAGAGCCTCCTTCTCTCCATCTGAAGATGTGGCTTTCCCAGGCAGCCGGCGCGTGTGTGCTGCAGCACTGGCAGGCTCCGCAGACTGACGCACGTTTTCAGCTCTTCCTGTGCAGAATGCCCCCGTGTTTTCTTCCAAAATACATTCACGTTCCTGGCACTGGAAATCTTTATCTTTATGTGTTGTTTTGAGCACACCCACTGCTTCCTGACTTAAAGCAGTCATAGCATAGACAGAGATTTGCTGACATCAGATAGTGGTTTTCTTAAAGCTTGCTTTAAGCCAGATTGTTCTTTTGGTGGACAGGACACAACTGGGCTTCATTTGGATGGAAAAGAAAGATCAGTTTTCCCAAAGCGAACATGTTTGGAGCAGGAAATTAAACCACGAATGAATGTATCTTGAATGCTGAGGGGCTAATGGGAAGGACTGGAGTAATTGTGATATTTGAGCAAACGCTGGTTTTGGTTCCAGTGGGGCTGAAATTTGCTTCTAATCTGGGTGCAGCTGAAAAGTGAAAATGCCTAGTTTCACAGCAGGTGCCAGCAACTTCAGATCAGGACCAGAACCACCCAAAAGACGTGCAGAAATAGCTCCAAACATCACTTTCTCAGTCCATCCGTAATGACAGAAGTGAGGAGGAGGATGGATGGTACAGACAAGGTTTCCTTCTGTGCCCAGCTCCCACAGCTGCTTCACCCTGCCCGTGCTCCCAGAGTCAGCGACTGGCTGCAGCAGAGGACCCCCCACCCAGGATGCCGACCAGGAGGACTCCCACAGGCTGGAGAATCCAGCCTCACATATTTTTGTGATCTGTTGCTGTGTTCACGCCTCTTCAGTGCATTTCATTTCAAAACTATGATCTTTCTTGGTTTCAGATAGGACTTCTGTAGTGAGTCACCCCTAAAATACCCAATGGTATGTAAACATACCCGAGCTCTCCTGAAAGAATAAATCCCAGTTTTTAATTCTGCAACAGACACCCTGATGAGATGCTGGCCCATCTGTACCTCTAAATGTCCAGGCATGTTGCTTCAGGATGCACAGGCCAAGGTCTGCCTTTTTACTAATGTAAATGCAGATTTTGACACACAGGTGCTGAGGGATTTGGGAAGGTATCTCTGGTTCAATAAAAATGAAAGGTTGTTTGACTGTACATAGATGGCCTCTGGCTTCCTTCAGGGATGTTTCCCCTTTCCCCCAGCCTTGCACTTTGAATGAGCATCCAGAGGCTTGGAAGCTTATCCAGACTTATCCAAATCTCTTTGAAGGGATGGATTAAGGCAGGAACCCTGGGACCCAGGCCAAGAAACCTCAATAGTGCAAAATGTCAGTGAGAAACCAAGAGTCTGTCCAGGGGAGCTGGCTAAGGAAAAATGAAGAAGTCCACCCCAGGGAGGTGACGGGAAGGGATCATCTGTCTGGGGAAGGAGGGCTCTGTCGAGAGCTGAGCAAAGGAGATGAGAGAGTGGGGAGGGCACGGGCCAGACTGGGAGGGGTGGAGGAAGGCACACTGTAGTAGGCTCTGGCCCCAGTTGCCTTAAGCCAAGCCTGCCTTATGGGTCTGTGACTCTGCCTGCAAATTTTCTGTGAAGAAATTATGACGGGAGGCTTCTGGTTCTCTCTGACACTGGCTGCATCAGCAACAGCAGTGGAGCAGTCTGTTATCCCAGCACTGATTACCTGGTGGGAGACATAAATAAGGGCAGACATGAAGAAATCATAAGAAATAATAAATGATCCCCAGGAAGAAGACTAAGAGGTTTCTATTCACTTTGTTCCATGGCAAAGGACAAGAGGACATTTAATAAAAGCTTGAAATATGGCAAAATAAGAATAGATGAAAGGAAATCCCTGTTCATACAGCATAGTCTAACCTGGTGTTGTACTTTGCTATGAGACATCACTTAGTCTACAAGTCTTTAGAGGCTGAACAGAGAGTGAGATATACAGACAAATATCAGGGAATTAATTTAATTAATTAATCTGTGGTATTAAAGATGAGTAAAGGTGCTGGGATTGTCTGCTGATCTGCTGTAGGTTTTGCTGCTTTCTTCTTTTTTCTGGGTAGATCATAATGTTGCCAGAAGAGTAATGTTTGCACTGGGAAGGGCAGACTGAACAGCCCCAAGACGTGGCGAGGGGCATCAGTTGTGCAGGAATGGTGGAGGGGAGGCAGCAGGAGAGGGGGATGGCAGCCAGCTCCACTGTCCTGCGGTCCAGCAGCTCTGTGGCCCCAGAACTCTGTCCTGCTGTGGGGTGAGACGGAGCCTCGACCACCCAGAATGACTCCCAGAGCAGGAGTTGCCCTTTTCCAGCCACCTAGTTTGTTGTTGTTGATGTTTGTTTGGCTTTGGTTTTATCTTTGCAGTTTCATTCGTCTTTACTTGGTGGTTTATTTTTGCTACCCAAATTAACCAAGCAATAGGCAATTAAACTGTTTTACTAAATAAAATATATGCATGTCCCATGTTCTAGGCTTCCAAAAATGGGTGGGAGCAGAAGTCACATCATTGATTTACAGATTTTTTTTAACGATTGATGTTGTGATGGAGGTTGGAGACTGCCTTAAAGCAGAAAATGTGAAGCAACTTCCGAGCAAAGTTGGAGCTCAACAAGCATGTCTCCACATAAAAAGATAAATCGATACACAGGTAAAACAGGCACTTGGCTGTGAAGGCAGAGACTGTTTTTCTTTTTTCAGTCCTTTCTTAACTGATACGCAGACTTTTTAACTGACTCTAACTATAGGCTAAATTTCAAATTCCTTGGAACAGTGGTTATGCCTGAGTGAATCTTGCGGGTCATGGAGGAAAAAGACATGTGCTAAAATCAGTGCTTCAGACTCGTACAGTGTGTTTGAAGCTTGGACAATCCTTCACCCCGTTCTCCAGTTCACATTAATTTTTCTCTTTCTTCACTCTCTGCGTGCGACAAGGAGTAAAAGAGGGAGCACAGAGCTGAGCCCCCATCTCAGAGCGTGGTGATGGGGGCTATTCTCTCAGGTCTGCTTCTCAGGAGGTCAGAAACCCCAGAAATTGTTAATGGAAAGCTAATCAGGCAAGAGCTTGCACCCAGCTCAAAGACCTGGCTGATTCATAGCAGGCAGAGGAGTCCATCACGTGGTGATACAAGTGCTTACTGTGTCTACCCAGCATCAGAAACAGCAGCACAATAGTAATATGGGGGAGGGGGGGTGGTAAGAGGGCAAGTGGCAAGTTACTTCCAAATATGAAGGAAAAAAACATTCAAAATATTTGTCTTAGAACTATTTTTCTAGTTAATGTTTAACCTTTCACTTCGCCAAAGTAATGTTCTTGTTATCAGCTTCATTGCTGAAGGTCACATATAGAATAAAAGTCATATCTTAAATATGAATAAATAACGCAAGCAGAAATTAATTGAGTGTAAGTGACTCATGGGACATTTAAAGTTTTCTTTACCTACCAGTGTAAGCAAATGGTGTAAGCATGTCCCTTTTTGTCCCATGATCTGAAAAGAAAGCAAGTGAGACAGAAATGACCTATTGTGCTGCAAATGCACTCAAGCTCCTTTAGGAAGGCTCTCGTCCTCAAATTCAGTTACTCTAGGAAGCAAACAACTGTAGGATGAGGGGATATCGGTGCCCTGGCAGGGGATGTGCTCGAGGGGTAGGGCAAGGGTCTCTGCTAATGGAGAACACTGGGGAAGCCCTTGAGTTGCACTGCGCCATAGTGAGTGACAGCTGTGATTTTGACTGATGTTGGGAGCTCTCTGATAAGAACCCAGGGGATAAAAAAAAATGCTTTTGGGGAATTTGTGACCAATAAATCAATCATTTCATTAAAGCAAACAAATGCAATGCATATGGTTTACCTCCCGTCTTTGGGGGTCTCAACAACTTTAGATGCATGGGAGTTCATCCCCTAAGGGGATTTGCTCATGCGAAGGGGAAGGTAACTGGCATCAGCAAAGAGTTTCATTCAGGTTTTCTTTACGGTAAATCCCTAACTGTGTTTATTTATGGTTTAAAGTAACCATACTGTTTCATAAGAGAGAAACAGGGACGGAAAAGAAGCAAATGCTGCTACATAAGGATTTACAAGAAAGACACCTGGCTCATTGATGGGGTTCATAAATACAACGTTGTGTTGCATAGTCCAAAAATATTAAATATTGAGCAACTTTTCTTTCATTCCAAATATACTAATTTTTCATCCAAGATCCAGACACTAGAAGAAAAATCCCTGCTTTCCAACGCCTGAAGTGTAATTCTCTTGTTAGTACCAATTATTTGTACACTCCAGGTGAAAGAATGGAGCAAGTCCTCTGTTGCTGAGCAGATGGTTGTCTTCTGTAGAAGGCATAGAAGAAGCAACTGCTTGTCTTGCAGATTTAAGTGGCTCTGAACCATTTCTAAGATTACTGCTGAGACAATTCTTAAGATAATTGTCAGTAATTAGGTAGGATTTGTTTATCCAGGTCCTTTGGTACTATGCATTGTTCTCTACTCAGCTGATAAATCCAGACTGTTCTAAGTAAAAAGGAAAATAGAAAGCAGTATTGTCCAAGGAATCTGCTTTCTAGATCATTTATGAACTACTGCCCTCGTGGTTAAGTTTTGATGGTGCCACTCTCTTCTTTTTGCTTATGGTGGCTTGCAGGGGATCTATGTCTGATACAGCTTTTGCATGAATCAGATGAAAAACCTTCCATGGTGGTATTCCTGGCTCATGGATGGCCATCAGAGGGAAATGTCACTGGATGGAAGGCAGGTCATTCTGGGCACTGCTCTAAGGGAAACAGGTGCATAACTTGCTTTGTTGCTGGGGTGAAGACTGCACATTGCAGTTATGGCCCAGTCTGCACATCTCTCAAAGTGTACAAGTGGCTGAGCCTTAAGAGTTTCTAAAGGCCTTTATAAGGTTCTTGAAAATAAAGTGTCAGAGCATTCAAATGGCCCATATGCTTTTAACAGTGATTACAGTTTTTCTAAAGGAGTCTCATTTTACTTGACCTTTTGGTCTGTGCGCTGCAAAGTTAAGCCAATAAATTAAAATCCAGCTTCGATGTTGATGAGTCATGGCATGCTCCTGGAAATCATAGAATGATAGAATCATGGAATATTTGGAGTTGGATGAGACCTTTAAATGTCACCTAGTTCAACCCCCCTGCAGTGAGCAGGCACATCTTCAACTAGTTCAGGTGGCTTAGAGCCCCGTCCAACCTGGCCTTGAATGTTTCCAGGGACAGGGCACCTACCACCTTTCTGGGCAACCTGTGCCAGCATTTCACCACCCTCATTGTAAAAAATTTCTGCCTTATATCCAGTCTAAATCTGCTCTCTTTTAGTTTAAAACTATTACCCCTTGTCCTATCATAACAGGCCCTGCTAAAAAGTTTGTCCACATCTTTCTTATAAGCCCCCTTTAAGTACCAAAAGGCTGATGAAAACAGCTGTCACAAACAGCATCTTTTTGGTTGGTTTTTTTTTTAGAAAATAAACACTGGAAAATAGACAAATGAGTTGCTCTATTTCTCCTAAACTGAGTCAAGTTTAATTTTTAAGCTGATAATAGCAGTACTGGTGCAAAGTCTCAGAAACACAAACTTCAAAGAAACAAGAGCCCTTTCTTCAATGATAGCTCTAACCATGTCATGGCCAACACTTGGACATCTGCAACAAGCTTGTAAGTTGGAGGAGTGGAGGGATGGGCTCCTTTGCATTTCTGAGACCACTACCAAGCCTGTGCTAACGCACACCACAGAGAACCACCCTCACCACCAGGGCAGTATTTCTGAGTAGGAAATTTGGTATTTTTTGCCTTCCCTGGCTCTCACACAAGTTTTGTTTCCTCTCTCTTCCAAGAAGTTTGACTCTATTTGCTAGACCAGGATCTAGAAACACAACTTCTTCTGGCATAGGCTTTGATTTGTGAAGAGAAAGGGGCTGTTCAGAGCTGATGCTGTGGTCCAACTCACTGTCTATCACACTTCCCTGCTCTATTTTCACTTTTCTCATGTAACATCACATCATCTCACTTACTACATTTGTTTCTGATTACAGGCTGTGTATAATGGCCCAGCACAATGCCTTACAGTATGCTATGGCTTCATGCCATGGGAAAACATATTCGTAATTTTTATGACCGCAGTGCATTTTCTAAAATACAGAAGAATATATAAAGTAATTATTTTGTAGCAGGATTAAGCATCATTACTTACAGCAGACATACACATTGGAACTCATTAAGCCTTTGCTTTGTTATTCTTGGTATTTCAGAACATGTGCTCTAAGTGTCTCTTGGTTCTTTCCAATTCTGCTATATAAAATCCCTTAAAATTAGGCAGGACTAGGCCATGAAGCTCTTGATCTCAGATGCTGGGGCCAGACTTTTCCCTCCCTGTCAATCTGGACTGAATCTGCAGATAAGGGATTTTTTTTCAGCTTCAGATGGTCCAAAAAAATGCTGAAGGAATGAGAAGAAAGGTGGCAAGGAACAGCAGAATGGGTGGGTTACAGCAAATTAGTACTCACAGCCTACAGTTCCCTTTTGCCATTCCATACTATTCAAAAAAATAAAAATTAAAACAGAGAAGAGTCTCGGTGGACGGATGGATGAGGCGGCGAAGAAAATGTCAGAGCAAGCCCCTGGCTATTTCTCATTTCATTTCACTCAGTGGCAACATGTCAAAAACAAGAAGCGGAGAAGAAAAGGGAACATTGAAATTTGAGGGAGGGGGAGCATGTATGTGAAAAATTCCATAAAATATGGTTCCATTTTAAACTCTGCTGTGCAGAAACAACTGCAACATTTTCAAGGGTTCTTCCTCCTGTTTTTCACTCCTTTCTGCAGGATGGTGCTCTCAGAGGAAACAGGCTGAACCTAAAACAGTGCAAACACCTCTCAAAGTTGTGCTACCCAAGGTCTAACTCCGGAAAACCTACTGACAATGAGACAGGGATCAACCTCAGGCTTGGTGTAACTCCAGTGACATCACCAGGATTGCACTACAGCAGAAGTTATTCCCCCGAGAGGAAGTTCTCTATTTTAAGATGAAAAAGATACAGAAGGAAAATGGGAAGCAGAATCAAATGAATGGCTCCATTCACAACGATGGAAAGTTTTGGTAGTGTGGACTGAACCCTGAACTGTCAGTGCTGCTTTTTCTCCTTGGTGCTGTCTTGGGGTTGTGTTGGAAGGAGAGGTCATTCCACATACACAACTAATTCCCCACTCAACATACCAGGGGCATTACCCGCCTCTGTCCTCCCACACACTGTCATACCCTTATCAGGACACTCACACACATGCTAGCACCAGGACTCCTTGGTAGCTTCGTCAAAAACCAAAGCCAGTCTTATGAGTCAGGATCTGGTAACGCTAAGTGCTGGAGAAAATGTGCACAGACAGATAAGCATGAGGCTAAGGATAGTGCCTGTCTTCTGGGACTGCCTCTGCTTTGATGTCATCCAGAAGACAAGTTGAGAACATGAAGATCTCTGTGGGCTACTTTTACTGGGCTGGAGGTCCCTAGGGCTTTATAGGATGACTGGGATGGAAGCTTTGAACCCAATCTCTCCAGCAGAGCTCCCACATATTTCTTAAAACACCTCCCTATTAAGAGTTTCAAAGCTCTTTGCGTATGAGTTGACTTCTTGTTGCTCAAAAAGCCATTCAGTGAAAGCCGTGTTTCCCAGGTGGTGAGGGGAAATCAGACATGCTCAACCACATTTCTGCTCCATCAGCCTTCTCTTGAGGTTCACCTTACCAATTTCACTGCTTCACACATGTGACTCAGCTTTTTGAGCACTCAGCTTTTTAATGCATCCGGATCCAATCATCTGCCCTGTGTGTAGGGTTTTGAGGTAAAAAGTGTAAATGCAAACATGAAAGTTGGCTCTGGAAATTTGGCCTAGGAAAACTGATTCTGTCCTAACTGAACTGGCTTAACCAGGATGATGAGGAGTGTTTCTTCGGCACTCTGTCTGGCAGAACAATTTTTCCCGAGAATGGAAGTCCTCTGCAGAGGTTCACACAGTAAACGTGGTTTGGGCAGACAAATAATATTCTGATACAATCATTGCCTCTTGTGGGCTAAAAAATGAAAATACTGGACAAGATCCCACCTCCTGGCTTTGCGCTTGTCAAGAATAGGATCTATTAGTCTTTAAAAGAAATAATAATACTACATAGTAGCCAAGGAGAGCTATGTGAACTGGCATCTAGTCAATGTTTCATGGAGGGTTTTTTTTTTCCACTTCATTTTTTTACAGTTCTCAGAATTGTCATTAGAAAACATGATTTTACTGTTCCAGGCTTTCCTCGCCTTCTCATGCAGGGATGCTCTGGTCCTCTGGATGGATTTGCTTTCTTCCTTTTGGGATAACGATCTATGTCCTACTGAAGATGGACCCCCAGAGTGACAGTGCGCAAGAACCGGGGAGCTTTCTTGTCACCCCTAGAAAGCTGGGACAGTCAGAGCTCCTCTGATTTTTTGTCTTTAAAATCATCTCTCTGCATCCTTGAACCACTCTTATGAATGTGAGACCAACTCCGCCCTCAGCAACACCAACAGATACTACCCCTCAGTTGCCTCACTGTTTGTGCAGTCATTTTACAACACTGTCAGATGTTTTGCATCTGTTTTCCCCTGTTTGCAGCAGTGCAATCTACTACATGAAGTGATGAGCAAGCTCTGCCTTCTGTGATTTTCAGTGATGAAATGAACCGTTTTAGACTATTCCTGAACTTCAGAACTCGAGCCTCAGAAAATCACATCCCCAGGTTCTTTATTTTCAGCCCAAATTTTGGGTATGAGGCACTCCTGCATGGCACACCTGGAACAGTGCTTAAATCATCTGCCTTTTTCATTTAACTAGCTGCCAGAGTGTCCCAGGGAGACACCAGCCATATACACCGCGCTGCTGTCATGGACTGACCCTAACAGCTTGGTTAACTATATCGTACCATGGGAGGAGGTATGGCTGCCACCTCACCCCGCTCTCCATCTCTTGGCATTTCCCACCCAGGGAGAGGAGGTTTGCTGCGGGTGCAGCCTCTTGCACTGGGGCTGGACCGATATCATTCCAGCCCAACATAGCTGCAGCCGAATCCTGAAGACCTACTGTAGTTTGGAAAGCCACTTAGGGTGGGAGTTGTTTTATCATGTGTGCACTGACAGTGTCTCTGTCTGTCCATAACTCCTAAAAGAAGTAGAAATCAGTTGTCATCTGGGTAAGAGCCAGGTTTCTGGCTGGTTTTGTTTGCCTATGCCTAATTTCCTTGCTGTTGCTGATGGTAAGTTGGGCAGAGATGAACCTGATGAGGTTCAACAAAGGCAAATGCAGGGTCCCGCACCTGGGGAGGAACAACCCCATGCATCAGTACAGGCTTGGGGTGGACCTGCTGGAGAGCAGCTCTGTGGAGAGGGACCTGGGCGTCCTGG
>Ga0065711_1010081_pt1 | contig 15329 bp, 4 predicted proteins | sample Hoacrofraction12_FD_59098 | JGI IMG/M metagenome (GOLD analysis project Ga0065711, IMG submission 59098) | Hoatzin crop microbial communities from Cojedes, Venezuela - Epithelial fraction 12 v2 (version 2) | ecosystem: Host-associated > Birds > Digestive system > Esophagus > Crop | place... | reverse complement strand
AGGAAGAACTTCTTCCCTCTGAGGGTGACGGAGCACTGGAACAGGCTGCCCAGGGAGGTTGTGGAGTCTCCTTCTCTGAAGATATTCAAGACCCGCCTGGACAAGGTCCTCTGCAGCCTGCTGCAGGTGACCCTGCTTTGGCAGGAGGGTTGGACTAGATGACCTACAGAGGTCCCTTCCAACCCCTACCATTCTGTGATTCTGTGATTCTGTGAGTGTAGGGGAGGGGAATCGGTTACCACCACCACAGATTGGATGATGTCCAGCGATGTCCGGTCAGCTCAGTCTCTGTGCAGGTGTGGACGTTCTGGCGAGGACAGGGTCCGGCAGCAAAGTGGCAAGGAGGAGAGCAAGAGAGAGAACTCAGAGGAGCATGTGCTGTACCTTTATAGGGGCATTTGCCCATGTGCAGGGCATACTGTCCACTTAGACAAGTCCTCTCCTGCTGGTCCATGTGCTAGTCTGCGCGCAAGTGCTTTCCTGCAGGTTGTTGTGGCGGTTTTTTTGCAGGCCAGGAAGAGATGACAATGGTAATGTTGAAAAAAACCTGTTCGTAGCGGTCTTCTACAGTCACAGGCCCACATAGTTTTCTACTGTCACAACCAGGAATGAGTAGCTGCAACCAAAGATTAAAGACTGGGAACCTCTTTGGCTGACTGCTGCTGAAACTAGTATCTCATTGTCTTTTTTTCTGGTTCTGATTAAGATTATGGGACACCCTTTGCTTTTCAAGCCAAGTATATTCTTAAGGTAATACTTCATCTAGGAGTAAGGCACAAAACATTTTTGGCCAATTCGATGCCTGTGGCCCTTTTTGAAGTTCAAGAAAGTAAAACCATGTAAAACCAGCTTACATACACATTCATATTAGCTTGAGAGGAAATATCTATTCTGCACTAGCTCCATGTGCACCAGCTCCAGACATTGCAGGGTAGGGCTGATTGGGATCCAGCCTGTGGAAGGAAGCAGTGCAGATACATTGACTTAGGAGACAGGAAGAGCAGCTGTGGAAGCTGCATAGTATAAACAATAACCATCAGTCTCTACTCAGTACCTTTGATTCAGGGCAACATCCGCAGTGAAGAGTATCTGCAGTCATTGTCCTGGGGATGTGCTGCTGCTGTTATCCCATAGGCATTTCTGGATGTGCAGTGATCATAGCTCCACTGGCCCTGAAGAGGCAAAAGTAAGTGTGGATGCACTGCATCAAACACTGAGATAGTATTCTTTCTCCAGCAGCTGATGGTAGCTGTCTGTCTGGAAAGAATGAAAAAATAGCAGACATCATAAAAAAAAATTCAGGAGCAATATGATTGCTATATTCAAACTACACTTCAGAATATTTGTAAAAGCATAAGGGAAAATTTAACTCTTGGTTTATGTATGTTGTTTCAGTGGAGCTTCTCTGTATCTATCTATCATAGAATAGTTTGGGTAGGTAGGGACCTTTAGAGGTCATCTAGACCTACCCCCCTGCAGTGAGCAGGGACATCCTCAACTCAATCAGGTTGCTCAAAGCCCTGTCCATCCTGGCCTTGAATGTTTCCAGGATGGGGCCTCCACTACCTCTCTGAGCACCCAGGTCCAGTGCTCCACCACCTCATGGTAAAATATTTCTTCCTTATATCTAGTCTAAATCTATCTGCCCTTAGTTTAAAGCCATTACTCCTTGTCCTGTAACAACAGGCCTTGCTGAGAAGATCTTCCCCATCTTTCCTATAGGCCCCTTCAGGTACTGAAAGGCTGCTCTAAGGTCTCCCTGCAGCCTTCTCTTCTCCAGGCTGAACAGTCCCACCTCTCTCAGCCTTTCCTCACAGCAGAGGTGTTCCAGCCCTCTGACCATTTCTGTCACCCTCCTCTGGACGTGCTCCAACAGGTCCATATCTTCCCTGTGCTGAGGGCTCCAGAGATGGACACAGGACTCCGGGTGGGGTCTCACCAGAGCAGAGTAGAGTGGCAGAATCACCTCCCTTGACCTGCTGGCCACACTGCTTTTGATGCAGCCCAGGATATGGTTTGGCCTTCTGGGCTGTACACATTGGTGGCTCATGTCCAGCTCATATATCTGCAAAAGTAAGAAATGTGATTCCTATCTATACAGGGAATGTGTTTGCGCATGTATGTATATCTAAGATACAGGACTTTACTTATATACATATATAGTAGAAGTCAACAAATATATTTAAAAACATGATACACATGCATGCAAATACAGATGACCAGTTCTAATTAATTTGTGCTTTTAAGTTATTGCTGGGAAAATAACTGCATAAACAGGATTGTCTGAAGGATTTTAGGTTGATCAGCACTGTTTTTAGGTAGAACATTTAGTTAATTCTCTAGGTATTGAGGTTGTGTTTAATTTATTGATAACTGACTTAATGTTTAGTTTATAAAAATAGCAGATTATGTCACCATTTTGACTCATTATTGGTGAACCGTGTTCCACATCTGGTTTTTAGCAAAGGAAATCAGGTCTTTGTTCAATCTAAGCCCAAGCTGTAAACATAAAGAAGAAAAGGAAAAAATCCTTCAATGCACTATCAGCCCATTAAACTATGACACATTTCAAAACCATACATATACATGCTGAATCTAGAAAAGCCTATTAAGCCGTGCAGTTTTATTGTGAAAATAACATATTTAATGAAATCTACCTAGGGAAAAACTTCAGATTATTTTTGCTTAAATTAAAAGAAAGGGAAATTTTATTATCTCATCTTTCTGTTTTTGAAAAGCAAGCAGAACTGAACAACAGTTTCAAAGAAGAAATTAATCACAATGCACAATGGACCTTGATAATCCCAAGGGAAAAAAGCACAAACAAACCCACAAAATAAACCAAACCAACAAAAAAAGAACCCAACCACTTTAATAAAGATGTGAAAACAATTTTATCTGTTATAAAATAAGCTATTACAAATAGTTCTGCAAAAAATTAATTATTAAAATAGTGTATGGCAAGTAGGAAAGCTATCTCATAACTGCTGTATAAATAGTTTCTGGGAGCAGATAATGTTTATCCACGGTGTTATAAAATAGAATGATATGCTATAGAAAAATTGCATTTATAGTGTAACGTGTTTCTATCACATGTATAAAAATTTCATGCATTGTGATATGTAACATAAATCAATCACAGACACTTTCCATTATTCCCATACTCTATAAATTCACATATGTTTTGGGTTCCAGGTAGCAAGACATATGTATTAACAATGAATTTATTGTTCAGTCTCCAACATTCACTAGAGCTCTTGGACTGCCATCTAGCATGAAGCAGATCTATCATGGAAATTGCACTGTTCATTTTGTCTGTTAAGGCCACATGGGACCCTAAAACAAATGAAGAGAAATAGTCTTTGCCTACAGGAGCTCACCAACTACAGGTAAACCAAAGAGTAAGTGGGCAGGGGATAATCACTTAGAAGCATTCTACTGCTAAGTATGTGATAATAACAGTATATGACGTACAACTTCAAAACACCCACTTCAATGTCAGATACATTAATAGCAGTGTATCTTTTTGGATGATTAATTATATGGAGATCTGATTGAAAAGAAGAGCAGTGGGGTTTCCAAAGTCTAGTAGGGAAAAGTCTTGGAAAAGTCTGAAAAGCCAAAAGATGAGGAGATCTCTGTCTACAGTAAAGTTAGAGATCACCAACCAGAGACGTAGTTTTGCTAAACATAAATTTGAAATACTCTTCATTTAAATTAAAACAGACAAATGGACATCTCATTTGACAGTTGTGAAAACATGAAATACTGCCTCTAGTAGATCTACTTAAGCAGTTACAGACTATATCAAGGAAAGAAAAGAAGGTTCTGAGCCAAAGTTATCATTGTGAATGACTGGTAATGCTAACTGAAATGCTTCTATCCTCCTAGAGAAGATAAATAAGCTTGAACCCTGTACTGCTTATGCCCATTTTCGTAAGTAATAACTCGTAATAGTCTAGTTTGTAACCAGCTGTGAACAATTATGTGAGAAATGATGAGAATAATAGGGAACACTTGAATTCATGATCACAATCTCAAGGGCTACCAGCTCAAAATCTTTTTTATTAGAACTATAAATACAGGAGTTGTTACAAAATCACTCTGTTGCTCACATCAAGCATAAAGATGGGTGCTTGGATCTAAACCCAGACTTTGCAAGATGATTATCATGCATCATACATTATCTTGTGGAAGATCATGACATTAAGTCACTGCAGAATATGTAACAAATCTTCAACTCCTAGACTTTTTAGTGGAAGTACCACAAACACATTTGCGCATCTATCTTTGAGAACAAATTCTAAGCCCTAGCAATGAGTTTACAGTAGAAGGGAATATCTGCTGTTCTAAAAAGAGAAAAATCAAATCTCATGCATGTTCCATTTGGGAGATTTCTAATACACCTATCAATCTTATATAAAATCAGCTTCACAATCAACCCATTCAGGAAGGCAATTTAATTTGTTTTAATAGGTCTTTTTGTTTTAAGTATTGCAGCATGAAGTTTCTTTGCTTCATATTAGCAAAATGCTGTCTGTTATCTGAAAGAAAGGCCAATCCGAGTACTATCCCAGTATTCACAAAAACAATAGCATTTTCTTTCCTTCAGTCCTTAACTGAGCTAGACCCAAGTAGATATATAAAAAAGTAACAGTGCTTTTTGTCTTCTTTCTCGACATTCTTTCTCCTACGGTAAGTGTACACCAAATATTAAGTGTTTAAGTAAGATAGTGTAACCTGATTAAATTGTAGTGTGGTAAGGCACCCACTTACGAAAGTAAAGAGCTTTGTACAACTCATTTTAGCCTGCTTCCAGTCTGGCCAGTTTGACTATTTATACACTACAATTTAAAGCAGAAAGTGTACACATATATTTAAATTCCTCTGAAGTCATTATATTGACAGGTGTTGAACATTATTACAGCAATGTATGAAAAATAATGGTGCTTTTATCTTTTGATTTTCTTGCTTTTAAATTGTTGTATACTCTCTCTGGTTTTATGTAGTTAATCACTTAAAATAATTCATGAGGTAAAACTCATCTGTACTAGCTAGAGCAAGCACAAGTTGTCAAGCTGATTACTGAGTGCTTGTTAAGAAATGGAAAATGGTGGTAAATCTTTGATCCAGTGCAGAGAGTTTAGAACTTTGTAATCCAGAATTTATTGATGTCCTTCAGCTAAGGAAAATTCTGCTTTCCCTTTCACCTCTAACCAAGCTGGGATAGTCATACCTATCCTGAAAATAGACTTTGACCTCACATTTAAACATGATAAAACATATTTTAGGGAGATGAAGGCAGTTTTGAATGATCCATGTCTAATGTAGTCTCCTAGTTTCCCTATCTTAATTTTTGAACGTCATCCCACAAACAGGTGGCAAAACCAAAACCTGAAGTACACAGATTTTCAAATCAGTTGAATGTCCTAGGTTTGATTACATACAGTTTAGATTCAGTTTTCATAGGTGGAAGGTATCACATTTCTGAGTGGTGCTCTTCACTGAGAATCTTATTTCCAAGAGGTGCTGCCGTGAGATAAGAAATGTTTGGAGCACTGTTGAAGCTCACATTATGCAATGAACACTTATTTTTTAGATTTTTCAGTGAAGAGAAATCAGGCACAGACCTTTTGGTGAAGTTTTGGGACTGTTTTGCTTTGCCCCATATTTTCTTTCACTAGCCTTTCTCCCCGTGCTCTCTGTAATTCCCCTGCACTCATGGAACATGCGTCCCTAGTGCCCATGCCAATGCCATAATGCAAGAGTGGAAGATGGGAGAAGTCAAATTTTCTGCCTGTGCATTCTGCCTGGGTTTTTGTGCCTGGAATAATAACTTTCACCTCATCTAGGGGAGCTGACGATACTCAGGCTTGCCAAGCAGAGCCTGAGCTTGTGGGACATTGGGATCCTCCAGGATCCTGCTGTGTTCTGTGCTCTAGGAGACATGGCCCACTTCATTTCAGTTCATGTATCTAAATCTGGGCTCTCTTTGCTTCTCTTGACTGGACTACTTGCCACTGACTGGATGGCAAAAGACAAAAGCCATTGATTCAGTTTAAAAAGAAAGAAAGAAAGAAAAAGATTATTTCGATGCTCAAAAGTTCTGAAGCATTCTATTCTCTCAAACCTAGCAGCAGACACCTTTGTAGTTTGCTGTTCCCCATCACCAGAGCCACAAGAAGCAGAGGTCTAGGACTATAACATATAATTTGCTGACATTCAGGCAAATGTCTTTTTGACTGCTATCATCTAGCACACTGTGATAGATATTTGGTGCCCACCCCAGATGAGCAATGAATAGAGATAGGCTTGACACTCTCCTGATATATATTGTGGTCTCCAAGACTGCTAAACTAGAGCTTGTGAAAATGTCTTTAAAAGATTCAGTTTCTGCATCTCCAAGATTTGGTGATTTTTTTCTAGCCCATTTTACTGGTCATTAACCTATCCTAAAAGGACCCTAGGAGAAGTAGGAATCTCTTTCCAAGGCTTTAATTTTTGTCTCCTATGTAACACTGACATGAAGGAACACTGTCATTTAATCTGGCAACGCAGCATGCAAACCGCCACAAGCTACATTTTGACTAGTGAAAGATGAACCTCAAAAGCCTGAAAATTATTTTCACTCAAACAGCGTCTAAATGGCAGTATTGTTATTTAAATATCTTTAGTCCATACATTTGTGATGGAAATTTCCCTGCTTTACATTATGCATTCTTGTAAGATTTCCAGGTAAAATGGAAAAACAGAAAAAGGTTTAGAAGCGTTTTTAAGCTTCGATTTTCACATCAAAATGCTTAACCCTTATTTTAACTCCATTTTTTTTTAGCCTGGAAATAAAATCCTGCAAATTAAAAGTACAACAGAAGCCCAGAAACATGGGTTAGTTAAAAATTAAACAATGGAGAACTTCATCTGTTGAAAAAATCTTTTAAAATCTACTTCTCTGCTGTTAGCACTAGTTGTCTATGTAGCAGAACGTTGAAAGCATCTGGCTTGAAGTAAAATATGTCTGTGCATCAATTTCTTTTAAGTTTTCAAATGAAGTTATGGCTATGCTATGGAACATGGCTATAACATAGGTTGCTGACTATCAGCTGAAATTTAGTGAACATCCATGTGTGTACACCTAGCTATGCCACCTGTGAGGTAAACTCTTAGTAGTAGAACAAAACTCTTTCACTGCTAAATAAATTTTGTACTGGGGTTTAAGATAACAGACTAACCTCTAGCTGGGTGATGTAAAGCTGCATACAACACACAGGATGGATTAGAGTCTAGAGATAATTTCAGTAGTTATCATTACTTGATGAGGTTAAATTGTAGAACAGGGGCCTTAAATCCCTTGATCCTGAGAGTCACACTTTTCTTCTGTCCTTTAACAGTTCCTAACACTCTGTCTGAAGGTGAATGGAAGACAAGGCTTTCCCTAGATAGTGAACAAATGCTTATATTCAGCCGTTCAGAGGGTACAAATATCTGAGTGTCCGCTTTGCTTTCCAAGGGATTACATCAATGTCTGTAATTTACTTGCTTCTGTTCCTTTCTTTGTCTTGCTATTTCCACTTTATGGTAAAAAATATCACTCCTTTACATCTGTGATGTGATTGGGCACACGTCTTGTATCAGTTTGAATCAGAGCTTTAAAGGAATGCAACTTTCCTTCCTCTTGCAAAAAACCCAATGGAGTTGACGGGGGTGGGGGGAATATGTCAGAATCTCAAACCTCAGATTAGAGGTTAAAACAGTCTGAATTTTCATTAATTATCCAATTTGCTATTGGACAACCATGCTTAATTTCTGTTCTTGTCTTCTAAGAAGTCAGGTTCTGAGTAAACACAAAAATTGCATGACAGCTCTCAGACCTGAGTAAAATTAGGCTTAAGCTTTATATGGGAGAGAATGAGATGGCTTCAGGTGTTCTTTGGATTAAATACTTATTATCCAACAGTCTTCAAGACCTTAAACAACAAAGATCTTTATGAAGGTGTTCTGCATTAGACCCCTGCGTGTCTATGTTGACTTTCCCAGTGAACTTCCACACACACTTCTGTCTGTCTCAACATGCCCATAGCTGTGAATCACATTTCCTGACACCCAGCTGTCCCTCTGTACTTTAAAGGGAACTTGAGTGTCCAGATGTGTTTGTGCATTTTCATTGAAAAACTGTGTGTCTTAAAATTTATTCTTAAGTATGTGATGCTTTGTCTTAAGTCCCTGGATCTTAGAGAAATAAACCACTAAGGTGCCACTAGATTCCAGGGGATACAAACTTTCTACATTTTGAAAAAGTCTCTAGCTAGCAGATATTTTACTTGAAACATTTTAGCCTTTTCTTCAGCATGGAGGCACCGTGGCCCCATATTGACCAAGAGTTAATAAGCAATGCAAACAAGAACCGAGTGTAAGGAGCCCTGGTGTGGACTATGGGTTGTGATCAACAAGTGACAGCAGAACACCTGAAACTGCTGAAAAGCTGTCCTGTAATCTCATTGTGGACTTAGGTGATTGGCAGTCTGTGCTGGCATCCGGTTATAAGAAACCCTTGCTGTGAAAACTAGGATGAACACCAGTACATGGATGTCTGATACTCTTTAGGAGCAGAGGGCTTGAGGTGACAACCTTTTGCTTTTGGGTCAAGCTGCTACCCAGAGCCTGAGACTGGTCACAGAGGTGCTGCATCTCCCTTGATTTGGTTGCACCCTCTCACTGGAGAGGTACAGATGGCAGGTCTCATCTGACCTGTGTGTGTAAGCGAATGAAAAATTTTCCCTGTTACAGTCTGTCATTCACTTGGTCTGCTTAATAGATTAAACAGAATCACAGAATGACAGAATGATAGGGGTTGGAGGGGACCTCTGTGGATCATCTAGTCCAACCCACCTGCTAAAACAGGTTCACCTAGAGAAGGTTGCACAGGACCACGTCTAGGTGGCGTTTGAATGGCTCTAGAGAAGGAGACTCCATACCCTCTCTGGGAAGCCTGTTCCAGCGCTCTGTCACCGTCAAGGCAAAGAAGTTTTTCCTCACCTGATAGTGTCACATTGTTTAGATTCTTTTTGCCATCTGACATCTCTTGAGTTACTGCCAATATTCTAGGGACAGAAAATTTCAGTATCTGAATATGGCGAAGACTGCACAGGCAACTTGTGATTCCACATCCTGGCTTTTTCAGAGTAACAAATAAGCTTCAACAGTTCTTGAGCATCTTACCAAACAAACTTTTCCTTGATATGTATGATCAACAGCTACATTTCAAATATTTAAATTTTACTTATACTTTACTTGTATGTACTCTACTAAGCATCTTTTCCCAGCTGTACATTTATCTCTCTCTTTTTTTCTGCTTTTTTGTCTTTTTACCAAGAAGAAATAACAGAATCACAGAATCATGGAATGATAGGTGTTGGAAGGGACCTCTGTGGGTCATCTAGTCCAACCTCCTTGCCAAAGCAGGGTCATCTAGAGCAGGTTGCACAGGACCTTGTCTAGGCGGGTCTTGAATATCTCCAGAGAAGGAGACTCGACAACCTCCCTGGGCAGCCTGTTCCAGGGCTCTGTCACCCTCAGAGGGAAGAAGTTCTTCCTCATGTTCAGACGGAACTTCCTGTGCTTCCGTTTGTGCCTGTTGCCTCTTGTCCTGTTGCTGGGCACCACTGAAAAGAGCTTGGCCCCATTCTCTTGACACCCACCCTTCAGATATTTGTAAGCATTTATAAGGTCCCCTTTCAGCCTTCTCTTCTCCAGGCTAAACAAGCCCAGCTCCCCCAGTCTTTCCTCACAGGGGAGATGATTCAGTCCTCTCATCATCTTTATAGCTCTCCACTGGACTCCCTCCAGTAGCTCCTCATCTTTCTTGAAGTGGGGAGCCCAGAACTGGACAGAGTACTCCAGATGGGGCCTCACTAGGGCAGAGTAGAGGGGAAGGAGAGCCTCCTTCAACCTACTGGCCACACTCCTTTTAATGCACCCCAGGATCCCATTGGCCTTCTTGGCAACAAGGACACACTGCTGGCTCATGGTTAACCTGTCGTCCAGCAGCACTCCCAGGTCCCTCTCCACAGAGCTGCTCTGCAGCCGGTCCACCCCAAGCCTGTACTGATGCATGGGGTTGTTCCTCCCCAGGTGCAGGACCCTACACTTGCCCTTGTTGAACTTCATCATGCTCCTCTCTGCCCAGCTCTCCAGCCTGTCCAGGTCTTGCTGAATGGCAGCACAGTCTTCTGGTGTATCCACCACTCCTCTCAGTTCTGTGTCATCAGCAAACTTGCTGATGGTGTAAGTAGTTTCCTGAGTGAAATTCTAGAAAGAACTTTAAACAGAACTATAAAAATTCCCAGTATCTTCAGAAAGTTTCTCTAGCAAGTGTGTTGTCTGAATACTGCTAATTGTTGCATGCAGAATTTAGGCAGAACCTTTTTACTGGTCATCATTGCTATAATACCCTAAAGTGAAGACGTAGATCTGAAAATTTCCTCTCATAGAGCTTTTCTACAGTTAATGATACAGCTCATAAATCAAAGCAGTATTTTTTGCACACTAGCCAGCTGCCCAGTGGACAGATTTTTCGTTTCACTTCATCCCCATACTATCACAAAGTGGAGTTTTGTGACTGACCATTTTCTGATGCAGGTTCCTGTTTCTGGTTCTCACTGAAGTCCTTCCTCTCTGTTCACAGGCACAGGGTGGTGTTCTGCCATGCATCTCAACCTGAAACTAATGAAAACAAAGGAATCAGAAACCATCCTCAGTCACTCCTATTGATCCTGAGTCTTGGTGACAGCAGCTCCAGCACAGAGGGCACAACATTACTGACATTTTCTGTGGTGTTCTTACAGCAATGACACATTATTGGAGTAAGAAACAACCAGGCTGTAGCAAGTGTACAAGCCTCAATGCAATCTGGATGCAAACCAGAACCCAGATCTCAAAATAATAATGGCAGTGATGGATGATTTCTTGATGGTGCAGAGTGGAGAGCAGACATCACTTCTCATTTTTGTTGACCTCTTTACAATCCTTGCTGCAGACAGTGATCATGAGAGATTACTGAAGAAAATGGCAAGGCCGCATAATGAATATATCAAAATGGTCTAACATCTCTCTGGGTGTACATAGCGCTAATAAGGTGACAGGAAATGTCATGTTTTTCCTCTGACTTCACAGCTATTGTTTCTGTCTTTGAACATATTCAACGTCTACGCAGAGATCCTAGAAATGGCGTAGTCATCAGGAACTTAGTGCAGAAACTATACAGATCTTATTGTGCTTATCTTCACTAGAGAGAGCAAGATGGGGTCAAATGTTGGCCAAAAACAACTAATGGATGAAGACCTGTTGTGCCTGAATAAAGAACAGTGAACACACACAAGGCAGCAATTATGCTGAGGGGAATTAAAACAAACTAACAATTAAAATAACTTTGGAGAGTTTACAGCTTCATATCTGCAAGTATCTTTTAGTGAATGCAGTTCAGTATAGCAAAGTAATATCAAAGTGATTTCAAAAAGACTGAATAGCCAGGCTGTGTCCAGTTTTTCCACAAGATCCAGGTCACGATGAAGCAGTGAATAGTAACTCAGAAACTGTTTCCTACCTTTCAGGTTCTTAGGTTTTAGTATTGAAAATCCTTATTTTCTGTGACTTTGGTTCATTAGAGAGGAGGAAGAAGGAGAAGGGAGAGAACAGGAGAGAAACAGAACTGTATTATTTAAATTTTTGACAAAGATGAATGAACAAAACTTGCAAATTTGCTAACATCTTCATGAGCCATTACCTGGCTTAGAGTATTCAGAGCTTCTGCCATTAACTAATTAATTATGAGTTTGCAATGTTAAGTTCCTAGTTTATATAAGGGCCAGAAATGGGTATGTTTACTTTTGTACATAAATACATTGAACCTATAAGTTTTACAGATGAGTACCAGAACTAAAGGAATAATGATTCTAGCTTCAGCTTCTGCATGTTCTCACAAACACTCTTTCCACCCCAGATTCTCCAGCTTTCCTTCTATGGTCTCTCCTTATGCACTCTGTTCTCTGTTAAGGATCTCTTCACTTCCAGCATTTTCTTGTCCTGCTCTCCACCTTCTGACTTATTAGTGTCCCTCCAGGCTCCCAATACAGTGGTAGTTTCAGTTCCCAATCTCCTAGACTGAGACTTTCATTTGATTCTCCTGAATAAAAATCTTCCCACTGAAACCTGTCTTGTTTGGTCAGACTGGGTCTCTCTCTCTCTTAACTTTCTCCCTGGCAACTGTTCAGTGATTTTAGTGACCCAATTTTCCATAGCCAACCTCTTGCAATTTCTTTGTGCACACACGAGACTCCAGCTGCCTTCTTAGGCATCCTACTCTCAGTTACTCCTTTTGATACCTCGGTTCAACTCTTGTATCCTCTTACTTGAAGTGAGGATGTTGATTGCCATGCTGCTTTTGCCTAGTCAGGTGCTCAGAAAAAAGGAAAAAAGGTATGTCTCAGAACGGTTAACTCACTATTGTACTGAGCCTTTGCTACTACCTTACTTGCATCCATATGAAAATCATCTCATTGCGTTGGGATTGATGTTCAGTGCCTGCAGCGAGTGAGTGAGAAGGTGGGCCAGAGCTCTGGTTCTGTAGCTCAGCACACAACCCAGTGCCTAGGGCTGTACAACAGTTTGAAATCACGTGGCAGCTGAGGCAGGAACACTTGCACTTTAGAACAAGGCAAAATTAAACACTGAAAATTTTCAAAGGAGTCACAGATTTTTTTAAGGGCGGTTTAAAACATTCATTTTAATTCTTCTTTGAAATGACCTTCCCTCTTCTTTCCGTTTTCCTCTTTTCCTCTTTGCTCATCAGAAGAAACAGAGATTCAGATGCATCTTTTCCAAACAACAGATGGTGAACTTTTGATCCAAAACACAAATGCCCCAAACTATAGTCATGACATTGTTGTAAGAATTGTTTTAAATATAATGAAAAAACCCATTTTTTGTTTCCTTTTTTTGTCCTAGAACCGGCGGTGTCTTGTCTGTGTGAAAACCAAAATATCAACCTAAGATTGTCAGGGAAATGTAAGGTGTACAAAAGTGATTAGTGACTGAAAATGATTAGCCACTTGACAACTTTATACATGAGTGGTGCTATGAAAATATTAAAAAAATGGCTGAAAAGTGATGAAAGAAGTATGAGAAAAAATATGTTGTAAAGAGGCATAAAATATTAGTGCTTTTCATGACAGCTTTCATCAGTAGTGAAACAAGTAAAATGACATAACATATATGCCTTTAATTACCTATTCTGGATCTTATTTTTGCTCAAAATACATTATTCCACAAGGAAAGGTAAAAGATTTTCATCACAAGTACACAAATTAGTCTAACACTTTGTGTCACAAGGTGAAATAGTGTTTGAAAATAATCCATACCTTATTTTTTCTCTTGTGAACCTAAAGTTTGGCAAGATCAGCCAAATTAAATCAGGTTGCAGAGAAACAAACCTTCTAGTTATGTTGCATTTCTATAAAATATCATTGTCTAGTAATGTAATCAATTAGCAGCAATGAAAGGTCTTTATCCAAACTAACACCAGTAGCTATATTTTTTAGTAAGCATGAGCCCAACTTTTCATCATAGAATACCCTTTCTGAATAGTTTATCATATTAGATTTTAATTTATTTTCCTGGATTTTTTTTTTTGATGATGTTCTGTTTTCATGTAAATTCTAAATGCGTCACTTGACTTTCATTCCAAATCACCAACATAGTTAGCAGAACAAAATGCCCCAAATTAAATGGGAATGCATAACAGATGTGACAAGACATCATTGCTAAAAAAATGTTACATGATGACAAGTAAACACTACATAAGCAGTAGAACCAGAATAAGATGGTATAGTATATACATCAATGCATATGGCAGTCTCATAGAAGACTCTCTTGCCAAACTATCTAAGAAAGAAGACTGTGGGAAAGTGAAGCTTGGTAAATGCTTTTGCAATTGCCATTTGAAAGAACAGTGTAAAGGTTAATTTAAAGAAAAAGGTAGAATACGTATTGATACGGCAACTGAAGATAATGTGTTATAATCCTCTACCTACATTTAAAATAACTCTTCAAACTAGCGAAGAAAGCCAAAACTGCATACAGAGAAGAACAGTGCTCTGTAGTCTTCTGCACAGGAAAGAATTGTCCTTTCTTTGACACTGAAATGAGCAAAAGAATTCACGTGAAAAATGAAGATGGACTATAGTATGCATATGAATACACATAGAAAAACTATGCTTCATAATGTGTAAAAGCAAACATGTCTTACCTTTGTTTTCTCTCTAAAGAGAAAACAATGGGGTAGGAGGGAGGAAGCCCAATTAACAACAAAGGCCAGTGAGAAGAAAATAATTCTTTTTTAGTAAGGGAAAATTGAGAAAATAAAGAACTAATAGAAGTTGTTTGTTGTTCTTTTGTATTTATTTTTGTATTGCACCATTAAAACAAAAATCATTCGAGGGAATAAAGTGAAGCCATTACACCCCAAGATACATTATGCCACAGACCTGTAGCTCCCTCAGGCCACACTCCTTGTGAGTCACCGCCTTCCCTACCTCAAAAATACGCATGTAAGCAATTCATAGGCCACTAAAATGGCTGCAGTTAGTCAGGCAAGGAGTCCAGTTCTCAGGAGAGTGCTATGGCTGCAGTGTGCATTGCCCTGTTAGCAGTTCTTACTGTGAGAGCAACAGACGTGATTTGCCCTGAATGGGCTGCTAGCGAAAAGTGGAACCCTCTTTCTTCAGAAATAAGGACAGGAGAGGCTGCATATCATGTCTGTGCTCCAACTTCTAGCACAATCAACAAGTCCTGCTGTTACTTGGTATCTCTTACAGTCATGCAGACAGACAGCTGTCCTAGAAACTGCCAGCTGTGACAATCGAGTCAAATGTAAACAACATTTCCTTTACATTCAAGTGATGAATTCACTCCTTTTCTTTAAGTCTCCTATTTAAATACATTAGTTCAGCTGAAAATTCCATTATTATTTTCAGCAACAAATGAATTGCGGAAACGACAGGACAATATGAACTCCTTTCCTTAGCGGTAGCTTTGGTTCATAAACTGAAAAAGTGTCTGTGATACTGCAGCCAGAACATTTCAAGTACCTGACCACCTCCCCACAGGTACAGAATCACAGAATGTTTGGGGTTGGAAGGGATCTCTGGGGATCATCTAGTCCAACCCTCCTGCTGAAGCAGGGGCACCTACAGCAGGCTGCACAGGACCTTGTCCAGGCGGGTCTTGAATATCTCCAGAGAAGGAGACTCCACAACCTCTCTGGGCAGCCTGTTCCA
>Ga0065711_1042525_pt1 | contig 15330 bp, 12 predicted proteins | sample Hoacrofraction12_FD_59098 | JGI IMG/M metagenome (GOLD analysis project Ga0065711, IMG submission 59098) | Hoatzin crop microbial communities from Cojedes, Venezuela - Epithelial fraction 12 v2 (version 2) | ecosystem: Host-associated > Birds > Digestive system > Esophagus > Crop | place... | reverse complement strand
CCCATGAACCAGAATTTCTGTTCTTCAGCCAGTTTAAATCAGTAAAAAAAGTGGAAGGAAGAAAAGGAGACAGGAATACTGTTAACCACTATAAATCTTCTTGAGACCTTTATATTGCCAGACTTGTTTTCACATAATCAGAGATGTTGATACCAGAAGGAACAACGACCATTTCTTGTCTAAACATTTATATGAGCTCAGATCAAATTACCAAGGCTTAACAAGTTACCGCATGTCAGATGAACCAAGCAGTCTTTGTACAGCCTCAGCCCTTAAATAGTGCAAGACAATGTGGTTTAACATAATAATTTTTGTTATAGGCTAAACCAAGTTTCATTGCCTTAAATATGACACAGCCTAAATGTACACACACTTAACCACATTTCACCTACAGAATCATAGAATATCTCAAGTTGGAAGGGGCCCAACACATAGTACCTCATTCATCTGCAGCAACTTGAATATATATGTAAGAAAAGAGGGAATAATTGACTTGTGGCACCATTACTTTGCTGCTCTACTCCAGTGCCGTTAGGCATACCACATGAGATCAAAGGTCACAACTCTCTTATGCAACAAACAGGAGAAACAGCTGTTACTCTACCAGTTACCAATTAACTGAACTCATTAACTAATAATCAATTAACTACTAGTACTATTTACCCAACTGTTTCAGACCAAGCTTATGCTTGAGTCTTACGAGAAATCTCTCCCAACCACAAAGTATGCCACAGATCGCTATCTGAGCATATCACTCCTTCCAACGTAAGGATGTGCTGCTATGCCTATTTTACAGATTCAGAAGGGAACCATATTAACTAGTCAAAAAGTCATGCAGGAAGTCTGTGGTGTAACAAAGTCTCATATAGAACAGACCCCTACATCCCTTTTACACACTCATACGTCCTCAGTAATCAGTCCTTTGAGACTACAGTCTGTCTCAGTTTCCCAAGTTAGTTGTCAGCAGTATTAGCTTATGATCATTGAGAATAATGAGATCACTCCTATTGCTCTCATCCAGAACTTTGCAGCTAATTTTAACAGGAACAGGCTCGTTAGCTTCAGAAATTTAAAGATACCACAATGCTTCCCTGATATTGCAAATAGAGCAGTAGGTTAGTTAGTAGTTAGAGTGACTATGTATGTATGTATGTAATAATAGAACCATATATATTTACAATTTGTACGTTGTTGAAACAACTGCAGACTTCAGTTTTACTTGTGTAGCCCCAGAACAATATAAAGACCCATGAGACATCCTGCATCTAACTTCCGCCTTGTTTACTTTCTCAAGGTCTCCATTAACTTAGCTTAGTCCTTAACATTGCAAGTCTGACGGAGATTTCAAACTGCTACCATTTAAAAGGAGCAAATAGCCTACATCTATGGAAATTATTCTAGTATTTTACCTTAAAATAGAGACTGAGGGGAAAAGGTACATGTTTCAACACTGAGGTCAGTATATAAGGGCACCAGCTGACCCTCCTACAGTGACTGTCAAGGATCAAATATCCCATGATTTGCCATGATTAGAGACATGCTCACTTCCCAGCATTTGCTGCAGCTCTGGCAAGTTGTGAGACAGCAAACTTTAAATCTGTAACATGACTGATAGAAGTGTTATTTTTAAAGGTTGAAAATGTTTTAGCACTAAATACTAAGTCACTCAGAGATTGGAATATGTATGGGATCAATTTTTCACCACATTTCATCAGTCTTTTATACTGTAAAAACCAGTGGAGTTATTCTGGCATGAAACCAGTGCAATGGAATGGAGACTCATGCCTGTGGTCACTAACGTGACCTAGTTGTATATACAAAAGGATATGGGGAAAAAATATTGAGAAAGGGTGTCAAAGCCCAAACATGTTCTAAAATGACTTTCCAGTGTGACACTAAGTAAAAGCAACATTGTCTTCTGATAAACACTGTGGTAGCATTTGTTGGAGATAGTCTATGAAGTCTCACTTTTCAGTCATCATTGGGACCATAGAATTTATGCCCAAATCAACAACAGAAAGTTGCACCGCCTTGCCACCGAAGTGGGGCTGTGCCTGCAGCAGGCAAAACTGTGTGCCACAAACAGGTCCCATGCCATCCAAAGTTACAGACGGAAGCAGATTCCAGCAAAAAGCCTGACATCATTCTAGCTGTTAGGCTGTGCTGTCTCCACTTCAATAAGAAACTGTCTGAGAGAGAATTGAATCCAAGACTATCTTTTGAGTTTTGCCCTTGGTTTATGTTCTCATAGTAATTACACACAGTAAATGTCAGAAAAGATTCATGAAGGCCGTGAGGAGATAGGCCAAACAGCACAGAAGAAATTTCTGTGCTAGACAAAGCCATAAGACGCAACTCACGAAGGACTGTAGTCTGGAGAAAAATGGCTTGGCAAGTAAAAATGAAGGCCATAAAGTCACAGCCTTCACTGAGAAAATTCATTTAAATCAACCAAATACAAGAAGGTCCATACTGCTGTTTGCTCCTTTGGGTTTGTTTTTCTCAGTTTCGAATCAGACCTGCCTTCGAGCTCTTTCTGCCAAACTCTTGACCAGTTTCATTTTGAAAACTGACGAGTGTAAGGCCGCTGGTCAAAGTGAACAATTGTCTCAAATCTCCATCTTCAGAAACAGAGACAGAGACACTCAAAGTAAGTAAACTCTGAATTTTAGCTGATTAATGGTTGTTGAATAGTGGCCAGTGTTCCAGATAAGGAAATCTCATGGTTGCAGACATGCTCTAGCGAGGACACTGAAATCACCCCCCATCAGAAGAACAAACACTGGGTATCTTTAACCAAGGATGTGCTGGAGCAACTGGACCTTGAGAAGGACAGTTAATCAGAATGCTTTATATATGCTGCAAATTTGACAGCAGAACTGAGAATTCATGTATCCTTAGCTGAACTACCCACATTATATTACTAAAAATCACACCCCCTGACCTGGAGACCCCAGCCCAAGCAAAGACCCTTACTCACCGAAGATGTACAGTAACAAAGGAGGATGCTGTGACTTTAAACAGAGACAAGAGACGTAAGGACCAACAGGGAAAGAGAGTGATTAAGCGTAACTGCAAAAAGTACTGGTAACTGTTGCTCAAAAGCTATAAATGTTTAACGCATGTTAGCCAAACTGTACTTGATTTTGGGGAAACTACCGAGCACCCAGGCCTGTGCAACCCTGAAATAAATGAGAAGCAGAGTGGGCAAGCTTCCCGGCTCACACCCACTGCCGGAGGACCCCAGCCACCAGCAGAGACCATCGCTGGATCCAGGGTGGTGATCTTTTCTCTTATTTTTCCTTTTGTTTTTCTCGCTTTCCCTACCTCTGACTTTCTGGGCACATAATGGTAATGTTGTTGTCAGTGTGTCAATCTGCTATATTTTGTAGTTTGTTGTAAGTTTTATCATAGAATAGAATCATAGAATACTTTGGGTTGGAAGGGACTTTTAGAGGTCATCTAGCCCAACCCCCCTGCAATGAGCAGGGACATCTTCAACTTGATCAGGTTGCTCAGAGCCCCGTCCAACCTGGCCTCAAATGTTTCCAGGGATGGGGCCTCTACTACCTCTCTGGGCAACCCATTCCAGTGTTTCACCACCCTCATCGTAAAAAATTTCTTCCTTATCTCCAGTCTAAATCTATTCTCCCTTAGTTTAAAACCATTACTCCTTGTCCTGTCACAACATGCCTTGCTAAAAAGATTATCCCCATCTTTCCTGTAGTCCCCTTTCAGGTACTGAAAGGCTGCTAGAAGGCCTCCCCAGAGCCTTCTCTTCTCCAGGTTGAATAGCCCCAACGCTTTCAGCCTTTCCTCATAGGAGGGGCGCTCCAGCCCTCAGATCTTCTTTGTGGCACTCCTCTGGACCGCTCCAATAGGTCCATGTCTTTCCTGTGCTGAGGGCTCCAGACCTGGACACAGGACTCCAGGTGAGGTCTCACCAGAGCAGAGCAGAGTGGCAGAATCACCTCCCTCGACCTGCTGGCCATGCTTCTTTTTGATGAAGCTCAGGATATGGTTGGCTGTCTGGGCTGCAAGCACACATTGGTGGCTCATGTCCAGCTTTTCGTCCATCAGTACCCCCAGGTCCTTCTTGGCAGGGCTGCTCTCAACCCATTTTCCGCCCAGCCTGTATTGATACTGAGGATTGCCCTGACCCAGGTGCAGGACCTTGCACTTGGCCCTGTTGAACCTCATGAGGTTCACACAGGCCCACCTCTCCAGCTTGTCCAGGTCCCTCTGGATGACATCCCATCTGTCTGGTGTGTCAACTGCACCACTCAGCTTGGTGTCATCTGCAAACTGGCTCAGAGTGCACTCAATCACACTGTCCATGTCATTGATGAAAATATTAAACAACACCTGTCGCGGTACAGACCCCTGAGGGACACTACTTGTCACCGATTTCCATCTGGACATCGAGCCGTTGACCACTACCCTCTGGATGCGATCATGCAACCAATTCTTTATCCACCAAACAGTCCACCCATCAAACCCGTATCTCCCCCATTTAGAGAGAAGGATGTTGTGGGGGACCATGTCAAAGGTCTTACAGAAGTCCAGATAGATGACATTCTTAGCTCTTCCTTTGTCCACTGATGTAGTCACTCCATCATAGAAAGCCACTAGGTTGGTCAGGCCAGACTTGCCTTTGGTGAAGCCATGCTGGCTGTCTTGAATCACTTCCCTGTCCTCCATGTGCTTTACCATAGCTTCTAGGAGGATCTGCTCCACGGTCTTCCCAGGCAAAGAGGTGAGGCTGACAGGTCGGTAGTTCCTAGGGTTCTCCATTCTACCCTTTTGAAGAATGGGCTCATTGTTTCCCTTCTTCCAGTCACCAGGGTCTTCACCTGACTGCCATGACTTTTTAAAATATGATGGAGAGTGGCCTGGCAACGACATCAGCCAATTCCCTCAGGACTCTGGGATGCATCTCCTCAGGTCCCATAGACTTATGTATGTTCAGGTTCCTCAGGTGGTCGCAAACCTGATCTTCCCTTACAGTGGGAGGGGCTTTACCCCCTCGGTCCCCATCTTGCAGTCCATCAACTTGGGAGGGGTGAGGAGAGAGGTTGCCAGTGAAGAGTGTGGCAAAAAAGTTGTTGAGTACCTCAGTCTTCTCCTCATCTGTTGACACGAGGTTGCTATTCTTGTTCCCCAGGGGGGGACACTTTGTTTAACCTTCCTTTTCTGGCTGACATACCTGTAGAAGCCCTTCTTGTTATTCTTAGCATCCCTTGCCAAATTCAGCTCCAGCTGCACCTTGGCCCCCCTGACTCCATCCCTACACAATCTGGCAGCATTCCTATATTCTTCCCACGATACCTGTCTCTGCTTCCACTACCAAATCAATATCAGTTCTAACCCCAATGCATTAAAAGTAACATCATTATAGAGTCACAAAGTTACTATCTTTTGTAATCTCACTGAATTCCAAGTAAAACTTTGTTTTTAATCAAGCCTCTTGGGTCATTGTTATGACGCCTGGGCACCACTCACAGAACTGAAAAAGCTCACCTCCCCTTACCCACTGAGTGGGAACACGGGACAAGGAAGCTTTCAACCGTTTTTATATTAATCTACTTCAAACTCATTTTTATCTAGCTAGAGGCAGCGTTTAATCAATTACAGGTTCTTTCTCTAAAATAGGCCTCAGCTCAACTTAACCACAGTTTACACTGTGGCCTACATTACTAAATTCCAATGGCATTTAGCTTTTCAAGGTCTTTCTTTAGAGTGGTAACACTGAGCTTTACATGATACCAGACAAGGGTTTAGGAAGTGCCAGCTGGTTGCTCCTGAAAGGATTCACTGATGGACTCCACCACCACTAATGGAATACTGAAGAATGCATTTAGCCAGAACGATGTCAGACATTATGATTTCTTACTACCCATCACATACACACACAGAGGAGAAAAAAAAAAAAAAAAACAACCACCAAAACTCTTTCATGCTTACTGGGAAGCTCCTGGAGGAGCCCAATTTTGCATTCCCTGCAAACCCCCAAATTCCCTTGGATTTGACTGACAATTCAGAGTTGCACAAGCATAATTCCCTCTCCAACTAGTAACTCTTGCCAGAGCCACAAAAGGCATGACTCTCCTACAACTGTTAGCCAGAAGATTTAGCCTTTTTGAGCTCAAATTGCCAAGCTATCCTCTAGCTCTGGTAGTTCCAGGTTCAGTTCCTGGTAGTGATTAGGACAGCAGTTACTTCTCGGAGAACACAGAATCCACCTCCAAGTACTTCCAAAATTCTTAATATAGAAGAACACCTTTAGTTTTATTTTAGTAGGCATAAATACATACCTACATACTATCTCAAGATGTGACTGGAGGGGGGAAAAGCGTTGAAAACCGATTTGTAATAGGAGATGCAGATTCATAATAAATGGTTACATAACACAAAATGGCACATAATATTAGGAATCATTAACTGCAATAAAAAACAGATGTCACTGTGTCTATAACAACCCTGCAAAATTCTACTTGTCTGTTATCTCTGGGATTTTTCTTTTACATATACACTTACTTGTTAAAACTTTCAATTTGTATGGTAAAGACCAGCAAGGAGATTTTATGTCTGAGCTTGTGAGGTTTGATAATAATTTGCTAAAGTTGCCAAGGATAGAAAACATGAGAACTGCAAGCAGCTGACTCAAAGAATCACATAATATTATCTGTGTATGTATTTACAGCTTGTGTTTAGGTGGAAAAACACATTCAGTGAGAGAAAGGTATCTTTTCAAGAATTTAAACAAAAACACACACACAAAAAAAATCAGAGCAGAATTTAGGCTTACAAGCAGGAAGATATATGGCAATAATTTCATAACAACCTCCCTGCAAGGCTTTCTCTCTGCCACCCTTAAAAGACATGCTGGAAAAAAATACAACAGGTCGCTGCTAAACATGATTTGATTAGTAGGAAACAAATGCTGGTGCAAAAAAATGCAGTGGCTATTTTCCTGTATCACAACAGGATTAATTATTACCTTTTCTTGAAATTCAGATTTTTTTCTTGTATTCTCTTAGTACAAAAAATCTTGACTGTACTTCAGGTTATAATATTAACCCAATACAACTGATTCTCTGTATTGACTTGCTCACTGCATGAGCACATATTCTTTTCCACACTGTAGCCTAACACAGAAGCTGCTTAAAATCCCACTCCGAAAAGACTTCTGAAAGAGCTTGGTTTGAAATTCACTTGCAGTCAGTGGGACATGCTTTATCCATATTTATATGTCTGGCAGCTCAGGACCCAAAAGACCTACAGCAGGTTCCTTTCTCCCCATGCACATTGAGGTCTTTTCAAATCCCACCAACCATTTAGGGAACTCCAGCTCTCAGCTAAATTGAAGTGTACAGTCTAGACAACCCCCATCCTGTGAACATCTTTGCTACCAAAGGGCACCAAAAGTCTTCAAAACATTGTGAAGAGGTAGAGAATTTCCTTCCCTTTGGATTGTGCTTTCCTACCTCCACAAAATGCATTTAAAATTGTATTAAAGGCCTAATAGCAAGTTGTAGGTCCATGTAAACCCCTCCATTCCTGTGGTGACTAACTTGTACAGACAGATACATGAACAAATCTCAGCACGTAAACTGGTTACAATTCTTGTTGTTGGGAGCAGTAAAAGTCTACATATTTACTTTTTTAATCAAGCTGAAAATGATACTCTACAGCAATAGGATGACTTCTGTCTGCATAGAGAAGAAAGTGCAAGCTGTTGCAGAAAAAATAACATTTGCTGATGATATACAAATTCTAAGAGAGACAAGTGTGAGCAAACAAAAGCTGTTTCATCAAATTCCGTAACAGAGATATGCAAAGGAAATGCCAATATGCATTACATTAATAAGATGCAGTTACTGGCAGGTAGTTAACCCTTACAAAATCAGTGATGCCGAAAACCATGAGACTGCATTTCCTCATTTCCCTGCACAGTGCATTCTGTTTGGTCTACCATGGGAAAATCCCCTTTGTTTTAGTCAACTTCAAAGTTTATTTTGGTGCTAAATTCCCCTCAGATACAGCAATGTGACCACCTGACCTAAGCCATGGTGTGGTAACACGCATACATAGCACTCTTCCACCTACAGCATCTTTTGCAATGTATGCAGTTCACATGCCAAAAGCTCTTTCACCAACAGACTGTTTACACATGGCCAACCATGTGTACCAGTTAAAGGCAAAACACCAATAAAACCTGGCTAGAAGAACAGACAAGCAGAGGTTTATAACAAGAGAGAGCAAGTTTCATGGAGGGAAGAGCAGGAAAAAAGATAAAAAGGTCTCTGTAAATTAGACCAATTCAATTTAATTAGTGTATGTATAAATCATGTGTTTACTTGTCCCCATGATAATTACAGGATCCATCAAGGAAGGGTATCCCTGTATGAGCAGAGGCCCACAAACAGTCCAATACTTTTGTACAGGGCTCAGCTGAGAAGACTGGCCAGAAACGGTCTTACCCGAGACCCCTACCAGAACCCGCAGGCGGTTTGTAACGCACTCCCTGGCAGAGCCGAGACACTTGCAAAGTGAGATGACAGCTGGGCATGGTTTTGTGGAGCCTAGCAAGGCCCACACAGGGCAGTTGTGTGCCTACATTCCTTTGCAGACCTATCTGCTAGAATTTTACTCAAGTTTACACAGGCCATCTGTGTAACAGCCCAAGTGACAATGCCAGTGAACCACCGCCCACCATGCCAGTGACTGAACAACAATGCCGTCTCGCTCTTCTCGACCACCTTCTGCCACAGCTCTTTCCACTATAAGCCGCTGATTTGGAAACAAAGATCCATGCAAGGCCATTTCTCACAGAAAGCAGAATTAAATGCCCTGGGCACCAAGCTGTAAGGGAGTGGGGGTCTGAGAGGCAGATGTCCTAGCAGGAGCAAATCCGTTACTGGTTAGAGAGCCACTGCCTCAAGCACATTTTGAAAAGCTTATATATTGCACGGTTCCTTAGCTACTCCACACTGTGCTTCTGTAGACTGCACTATATAATCTCCCAGTGCAGTAGGTGGGCTGGCTATTTTTAAAGTGCTTTGGATGAGTTTAGGCTGATTATCATGCCTCTTTGATTTTCCTCCTTTTCACAAAATAGACTGAGTTTTGACTCAGAAACAAATACGTCTGGCAGAAGAAAACAAAGTCAGGCTTTATATAAAATTTACACTGAACATGAAATTAAGTCTAAGTACAAGACAAATCATTTTGATAAGTGGTTAATAAGTTAATAAAGATACTATTCATCGACCCAGTGGAGTTGAACATTACAGTGATTTATAATTCTCTGGAATGTTTTTTACTGGTGTATTTATAACTGCTTGCACCACATGGTCCTCACATGGCTAACAAGCTCTGCAGGAGCTGTCTGTTATTTAAGAAAAGCATGTTAATGAAATCTTACCATAAAGTCAGTGACCAGACAATATATCAAGATATTATATTTTATAAACCATACATTAACAAAAGCATTTACCAGACCATTCTTTAAATAACTGTTAACATATTAAGCCAGCAGCAGTGATTCATGCATATTAAATAAACAAGAAAGTTAAGGCTTGCAATGGAAAACTCTTCTGTTGCTGTCACAAGTGGAACCTAGCGAGCTGCAGAGCACTAATGAATACATGCTACTGAATCCATTCTCAGGTTAAGGAGTTTGAAGCTCAGCCTCAGAAAGTGTTTTGATAATAAAGCATCTCATTAATTCTTCCTGGCAGAGGTAAGAGGAGGGTGTCGTATGCACTATCTGCATCTTTTGTCATGCAGCTGGCAGCAATGCTGCTCTCTCCTAGGGCTCTGCCCGAGTAGCTAAGGAAGACCTCACCACTGCTCCCTAAGGCAGACACTCGGTGTGCAGATGGCACTGACGGCTGCTGCAAGAGAAGGGTTATGAACTCTTGCACTTCCACAACTCAATTTCAAACAGACTTTCACTGCCAAGAGTCTTGCACAAAAGCTTGTTTACAGATTAGGAAAATGAATAGGAAAATAATGCCATTCCTCCTGTGTCAAAATTTAACTGTATCCTACATCTATCGCCAAGGTCCTACAATTCACATCCAAATATAGACTTAGACACATAGGAATACGGCAATTTTAATACAAACAGAATTTCTAAAAGAGCATTGTTTGAGCTTTATTGACTAGTTAGAAAGACAAACTAAATGGCCAGCTTATCCTGGAAAGCATCAGACCCTTTTACACAACTCGCTGTGATCTGGTAGGACACAAGGCTGGACTCAGCACAGCTATACTGCATGCGCCCTCTGGGTCTGAGCTCGAGGTTTGACCCAACAGACTTAACCATTCCTGTGCACAGACTGGGATGCTTACCTTCCTCCTTGTCTCCCCTATCATCTTTTGAGACAGAACACTAGCTGTATTAACACTTTCCCCTAGCTTCCTCTAGATGGCCTGACTTTGAACAGAAACAGAGCAGAGCAGACTTGCTTGCACAGCAACCCCCAAACTTTACCCATACAGCAACAATTAAGAGCAACTTCTGTCTCCACCTCTTTGCACTGAAGAGAGATCCCTGAACAAGCACACCCCTGTACGCTACCTCTCCCCAGGCCCCAGGATCCCTGAAAGGCTGCAGAATCATCAGTAGGAAAACCCACAGCCCAGAGTCTGACGTGAACTGTGTGGACTGGCAGTAAGCTACGGCACAAGCCCAACTGGTGTTTGAACAAAGTGCAGCTACAGACAACCCCTCCGTTCTCTTTCCAGATCAGATAATTAATGGTTTGTGATTTTGACACTTTTGTTTGTTTGCTTTGCATCTCCTTCTGAGACTCTCTTTGTCTGAGCTCCGTGTACTTCCAAAAGTTGTATCTGAACCAGGACTGTTTCTCACCGTGAACACTACGTCAGCAATTTAGTGCACTGGAGAGCTTCTTTTTAACATCAGATTTGCCCTTGTACTTGGAGTCCTGTGGCACGTACTTGAGAGCATCCTGTGTGTATGGAAAGCAGTTTTTCTTCTGGTAAACCCAAGGCTGATGTTGCAGTGTACCATCTAAAGCATCCCGCTTACAATGTGAATAGTCCAGCACTACTTCTCCTCCACACACATATGGCGTATCCCTCAGACCTGCAGCCACTGCAAACCTTGCTGCTGGTAAAGGTGCAATGCTGACCCACAGTCCTAGGACCATAAGGGGTTGTGCCCAGTCAAACCCTGGTCCTTCTCTCTTTGCATCACAAATACACTCTGTGTGTTTATACACAGTGCTTTGAGCATTTTGATATAACTCCATATAATTTTGAAAAGTTATGAAGTCCTCTAGGACCACAGCAAATTTCTGGAGGAAGGAAGAAGAGCAGGAATGGGAGGTAGAAAAGTAGAAAAATTACTAGTGGTAGTCTGTGAACTTCATGAACCTATCACAGAAACCCCAGATGCAAAATGCAATGTAGGGATAAATTCCAGCACCCATTACTCACCCTGCTTTTTCAACATGAGTAAGTCATGCACGGAATAAGATACTGCTCTGCATGAGACATCCAGTATAACCTGGACCACCCCGTGTGAGGGATTTTCTGTCCCAAAAGCAAAGAAGAAAAACTGAGTGAAAAAGGTAGTAGGAAAAGATGACCGTGTGAAAGTTCTAGGTCAATATATTATCAGAAAGACAAAGTATGAATTGCAGTTACATATACATACCCTGAACTCTGATTTCAGGGTAGATAAGCAGTCCATGTTCATGTCAGTCATTTTACTAGGGGTAGATGATTTTGCTGCACATTAAGTAAATTCTGGGGTGGAGGAGAGGGGCCAGATACTTCTTATCGTCTTTAAACTTACTTTAATTTCTTTCCAACTTTGCTCTAGCTCCAGCTTAGTTTTGTCCAAGATTCTCTCTAAATGCACCCTACCCACTTGTGGGCTAGGCAGACATCAGAAATAGGAAGGAAACAACTGAGGCAATTGCCTCTTGCTTTTTCATTCTCCTCTTACTTTTTCAGTCTTTCACTGCTGCACATAGATTACAAGCTGCATTCCCACTGAGAAATGCAGGGCACTTTAAATAAGGGGTAGTTCAGTCAAACCATGATGTCTGAACACTGCTTTCTGCATGGTCAGTGGTCCAGCTTCTTCCTGTCCCATTCCATCACCAGTGACTCCACTGCGAGCCTCACATTTTTTCCTATATTCCTTCTCTGCTCTCCAAAACCCCTCTCCTTTCCCTTTTCCTCCTTTACTTGCTTCTTTTGCTCCTATATACGCAAGGACACACTTCTGCACTATCATACTCGATCTCTCCATAATAAAGCTGACATTCTGTATCAACATTAAAAAGCTAAGTATCCGTGAGCAATGATGAAGCAGGAGGTAAGACTTCAAGAACAACGCACCAAGGAAGAAAAAATGTCTATTCTGTTCTAATGCAATCTCTCTGTGGTGGCCAGAAGTGAACACTTATGAAAAAAAATGTGAAAACATATTGTTTGGAGCAATCCCTAACCTGACAAGGTCTTAAAATTTCCACCACTTAGTGGTTTGGGGATGTCCTGTGTGGCAGCCAGCATCCAGACTACGACACTCCGTATCCATACATTAATTTCCTCAACGAATTTGTCAGTGCCCTCTCATTTTTGTATTTGTGAGAATCAGTGATTAATTGTTGTTTGAATATTGTCACGGAACTAATATGCGGTGCTTCCACCAGCATCTTGTATGCTGCCGTGCTACATCCAGTCCATACAGCCATAAAGTTTTGTTTCACATCCAGCCAGCAATCACAAACTGGTGTTGTCTTCCACAATAAAACCAAAACGAGTATCATTATATAACATCTGTTTTCTAGCTTCAAGCAAATGTTTAATGGCAACTCTGGAACCATCCACATTTCTCAAAATACCTTTTCCAATTCATCACTCTGTAGTGTCAGTAGTCATATAGCGCAAATTAACTCCTATTTTTTTGGATGAGAGCCTGATGGCGAATGCCAGCCCCTGATTTTCCACAGATCAGGGTACACACATTCACAAATGGTTGTAATACTTATAATAATGCTTTGTTGAATGGCAAGTGTAAAAAGAGGGTTAATATTGCCTTAGGAAGGTCAGATGAACAAGGTAATACCTGTAGTAGATTTAGCCCACTTTTCAAGGGTTGCTGGACGACATGCAATACATTTATAAGCAGAACAGAGCTCGTATATAACTCTGGAAACATGATTTTCAAGAAATTTCAACAAATTTGAATAAAACCCCTTAGGGTCCTTTCAGGTTTTGTTGACAATTTTTCAAGAATTTATGTAGCTTCTGCAGCTGCATATCATAGAATTTCCAGAACCGGTTGACTCAGACACACCCAAGTTCTCTTGTAGGGTTCTGTTACTTACAAGGCGCTCTGTTAAAACAGACAGTTATGGTTTGGCTATACTCACTACTTTATTTTAATTGTCTTCACATACTTTCATAGCTTGGTCTTGATACTGCTGGGCTTCCTAGCAACATGACGAAACTTAAGACTTCATCCTTCAAAGAATTCATGACCCCAAACCAAAGAGTCCCATCAGTCTCAGTGAATTTTGGATCAGGTTAAACATACAGAACACCATCAAGAGCACCAGCAAAATCTAAACCAGAACTTGAGGGATAATATGTTCTGTCTCTATCCTTGTTCTGAAACAATACTACCTTCACAGTGGGTGAAATTCTGACCTCACTAACATCACCGACTAACCTTCTACGGAAGGTTTCACCGATAAGGTTTCACTGATACACACGCCTTACAAGTTAATTCACTCACACTGTTATTTCTCATTTGAGAGCAAGCTGCCTAGAAAATTGTCCGAACGTTTCTTCCTTAATACTAGTTATCAAAAGAAAGATGCGAGGGCCGGAGAATACTGAATAAACTCAAAAGCTTAAGTGGTCAATTCCAATTTTTCATATATCTGATGCAATTTTCTTAATGGTTGCAGCATAACTCTAAATTACTAACAGGGCATTTGTCTTTTTCCTTTCTTTTCTTTCCTTCCTTTTTTGCTTTAAATCTGCAGCTGCAAATCGCTGCGAACTCATTCCGCCATTCCCCAGGAGAAAACTTCCATTTTGTAAAGTGAACACTGTGCTTTCGGGACCTCTCTGAAAACTTTTAACAATGTTCCACCCTTGGGCCTTTTCATCCTCCAATCCCCAGCCTGAAAGCTTGCATTCTGACTAACTGTCCCATTGTAAATATGGTTTTGTAAAACTGCATTGAAGTGAAAAATGTTCATGAAGAACTCTGTTTTATTATTTTAAATAGCAAAGGTAGCTCTCCTGCGTTGATCCTGGAACCTTATAGATTTTTTTTTTTTTAATTTTGGCCTAAGATAGCAATAAAATAGACCAATTCCCAGTTTCCTATGTTACAGCCAACAAACTGATTACATTATTACTGGGTAACATCACTTCTTTGGAATTAGGCTGCTAGCTGAGGTCTTATTATAGCAGTGAATTCACACTGCCACGGTTAGCCATGTCAGCATTTCCGTTATAATAGTCTCTTCCTCCTCCTACTCTCTTTTCTCAAAGGACTGAAATTTGGACTTATAAACAAACTTAAGGTTGAAGCACTGACAACATAATCCCTGTCCGTAAGTCCACAGCTTATCATTTTAGCACATTTCTGACAAGTAGCTTTGGAGTATTTTGAAGTACAGGACCAGTCATAGTCATGCCTTCTTCCTACATCCAAAACCTAAGTGTGTGTCCAGGGAACATAGCGCTCATTCCCATTACCTTTCCGGCCTGAGTTCCTTAATAAACGAGTTTTTAACTGTCTCTTCATTTTAGGGAGCCACTGCTTTTAAGACTGTGCATCCATCCAGGGTGGACTGGAAGAGCTATGCTCCCACAGCTTCACTTCAAAAACCCACTTCAGAACACAGATGTCACGCGTGGAGCGTGTTTCTCACGGGCACTGCTGGCGCTGCCCGATGCGGTGTAAGCGACCAGAAGAAGGCCCCACCAGGGACCCCCGAGCAGAAGCGGGAGGCCCGTGGCGTGCTCGCCATGAAGACATCTGCCATGCATTCTAGCTGGGACGTGCCACGAGGACTCCATGGAAACCACAGGCAGCTGCAGCCCCGCAGCTCGCTGGCTCAACGGGGCAGGCCATCAGCCCCGCATCCCCTCGTGCTCCCCGGCGCTCCGGACCCGGGTCCCTCTCCAGGGGGTCCCTCTCCAGGCCTTCGCCCCCCTTTCCCCCCCCACACCCGGCGCGGTCCGGCGCTGTCTTTGCCTTTGCCCGGACGAGGCACATGGCTGAGCCCCGCCGGGCCGAGCTCGGGGCCGCGGCGGGAGGTC
>Ga0065711_1042524_pt1 | contig 15331 bp, 7 predicted proteins | sample Hoacrofraction12_FD_59098 | JGI IMG/M metagenome (GOLD analysis project Ga0065711, IMG submission 59098) | Hoatzin crop microbial communities from Cojedes, Venezuela - Epithelial fraction 12 v2 (version 2) | ecosystem: Host-associated > Birds > Digestive system > Esophagus > Crop | place... | reverse complement strand
CCAACCCCCCTGCCGAAGCAGGGTCACCTACAGCAGGCTGCACAGGACCTTGTCCAGGCGGGTCTTGAATATCTCCAGAGAAGGAGACTCCACAACCTCCCTGGGCAGCCTGTTCCAGGAGTTGAGCCACCGACTGATCCAGTAGGAAGAATTCAGTGTTGGAGATTATCTGATATACTGACTTGGAAACTATCTGAAGTTGTGGAAATTAAAAGGAATTTTCAGAACTAAAACCATATGTATAGCTATATCTGAAATGGAAGACCATGTGTGTGATGTGCTAATAAGGAAAAAAGACTTACAGTATTGGCTAAAGTGTTGTTCAGGAAACCGAGGAGTAATTTTTGGTATTTTAGCAGTTTATTAAAATAGTTATTTAATGATTCTTTCTAACTTCCATTTTAAGGATGTGCAAAGAGCAGAACAGAAGTCTCGTGAAATCAGGGGGAAAAAAGCAAAGAAAAAATGAAACTAAAGCCATTTTCTTGGGGTTTATGGCACTCTGATGCATCTTGTAATTCTGTGGCAGCGTATTTGCTGTTTTAACTGTATTTCAGAATAGAACTTTCTAGTTTAATAACAATAGGAGCTTTCTGAACATGGTGTGCTTCTTTCTAAAATAAAGCTGACAAGCAAAGCCTGCAGAACCTAGAAAATGGTTTATTTAAGCATAATCAGTCTGATCTCAGTTTCCTCGTTATGTCTTTAGACTTTAGTCTAAAAATGAAGGAAAGGTGTTACATATTTGTCTCTGAATCACTTGTTTACTTGTTGTTGTTGTTGATGATTAGTTCAGCCTGAACACCAAGCAGAGGTGTGTATTGTAAAGCTGTTCTGGGACTGAGGAGAGGTAGTGGAACGGCTTTTAAGTTAAGGAAGTCAAATTCAATCTTGGGTGACTTGCATGCAACATTGCCTCTGCCACAGAGTTCCTAGAAAATGGTTGGTAAATCTCTGAAGCTGTTTATATCTTGTTGCTTTATTTGCCTTATCCACAAAACTGAACTCATGGAGTTGTGTTCTGGTTTTGAGTCTCCGTTGTGCTTGTAACAGTTGTCAGTGGCAATTCTAATTATTGCACTTAATGTAAATCACTTTACGGCATCCACAGTCAGTTGATAATTAGGTTGTTCATCGTCTTGATTCACGGGTGTAAGTGGGAAGAGTAGTGCATGTCATTTAAGTGATAAACATTGCTGGTTTTAGCTTTTAAAAATAATGTAATTGTCTAGAAGTTACGGTAGTCAATGAAGAAATCTGTGTTCATGTGGTGTTTGAATGTCACTGGGCCCATTGTGCCTTGTCTGCTGAGTGACACCCAAGACTTCCAGAAACGTAAACGTAATAAGCCACCTGAATGTAGCTAAAAGTAATTAATAGCCTTAATGTAATGCATATGCACACAAGGAGGATTCAGTTTGCACAGATGCATAGAACTCAAGTTCGAGCTGAAGTACTTCTGCAGTGTTGAAGAGCTTTCTAAAACTGGCTTCCAAACCTAAACAAAAATCTCCACATAGCTGATGTTGGACTTCTTTTTTTTGTTGTTGTGTGAAGTCATTTTGATTGTTCGGTTAATAATCTATTGCTGTATAGTAATTGTGCCATTTTATTCTTAAGAAAACAACAAGTTTATATTTCTCTTGGCCCCATTTGATTTTCTTGTCACCATGTTTTTCTTTTCGTCCCTCCCTTGCTGCTCAGTCCGTGATTTGTGTCCAGGCTTACCTTGCTCTATTCTGTGACTTCTCTGCTTGTCTTCTGTCATCTATTTTTGATCTTTTTGCTTATTGATGGGGCTGTCTCTCTTCCTTGGAGCTGTCTTATATTTTCCACTGTCAGTGGCAGTAGATTCGCTAGAGTAGCTGTTAAGAGCAGAACTAGTTATTCACTGTGCCACCATAGGGTTGCATTTTCTTTGGTTTGTGGAAGTGCTTCAGAGGCAATCTTATCACAGATAGGAGCTGGGAGGGGATGTAGTGTAGATCTAACTTAAAAGGCAATCTTTAGAGAACTCGCGTGTTACTATCAGGTGTTACCAGGTATAAGTGAACTAACATTTTGATAGACTTTGATGGAGATAATGCCAATACTCATTTCTGTGATTAGAGGTACCCTTCGTTCTTGTTGATGGTCAAACTCAAACAGAAAACTGAGAAGTGTGATTGTACTGGAGCTTCTCTGGGAAGTGGCTGGAAGATGTCTAGCACAAGCAGAATGTCATGTCTGTTCTTGGGTTTGTCTTCATTCCTTAGCTGAATCTTTATTGAACTTGAACCACTTAACGCTGGAATTTTTCATGCAGGTTGTCTACCTCAGGGTAAATAGTTTTTCTAGTTATGTAGCTGATAAGCTTGATGTAAAATGTTGGTAACTTTAACAATAGATTGTTGTCTGTGATCTTGTACATGTACAACAGGAATGGAGCAAGTTCATGATCTGTGTTAGCAATCTCTTTCTGCAAAAATTCTTAGAGGGTTAAAAGCAAGCAAAGAAGAACTTGGATGTTTGACCACAAACTGGGACATTGGAGAAGCATGAAAAGCTGGAAAGTTATCTGAGGCTTCTGTTTGGTCTTTGGTAACACTTGCATCTTGCTGCTCTTTCTCTCAGTAACCCCATCTCCTATAATCTGTGTATTGAGGATGGACCCTAGTTTATGCAGAAACCTTAAGGTGCTTGCTGCGTTACATCCATACAACTTGATGAGTTGCTTTTACTCAGCAAGTGAATGACAGCGATGGAGCAGAGGCAAATCTGAAGGATAGCAATGCAAAGATACGGAGCTAAGTACAGTTACTGCAGAGGAACACAGGAAAGTGACAGGGTACAGGAACGCACAAGTGGCTGAGACTTACTGCTAACAAGTTTGAGGCAAAGGTGGGAGTCAGTTTTTCAGCACTGTGAAGGAAATCTGAGTGCTTAAGGCTGGAAATGCCCCTTGAAGGCTCAGTTCCAATCCCCTGCTCAGAGCTGGACCAAATGTCAGCAGTTTGCTCTATGCACAGTGCGTAAATGGGATAGTGATATTTTGTGATAGAAGATGGAAACCACTGAAGGGATGTTAAGTCTGAGAAGCACAAAATCATCAGGGGTCAGTGCTGGGCCAATAGTGTTTGACAACTTCATTAATGACCTGGGGGGTGGGGCATATCAGCAAATTTGCTGATGACACAGAATGGGGAGGAATGGCTGATACACCAGGTAGATGTGCTGCCATTCAGAGGGACCTGGACAGGGTGGTGAAATGGTCTGACAGGAACCTCATGAAGCTCAACCAAGGGAATTGCCAAGTCCTGCACCTGGCGGGAAGAACTCCCTGCATCAGCACAGTCTGGGGGCTGATAGGCTAGGAAGCAGCTAGGTGGGAAAAGGCCTGGGAGTGCTGGTAGATGCCAGTCTGGCTGTGAAGGGCAGTGTGCCTGTGGTGGCAAAGAAATCCAACAACGTCCTGGGCGGTGTTGCGGGCAGGTTTAGGGAGGTGATCCTTCCCCTCTACACAGCACCAGTAAAGTTTTGTCTGGAATGCAGTGCACAGTGTTGGGCTCTCCAGCGTGAGAGATGTGGATACACTGAAGTAAGTCTGGCTTAGGGCTGGAACAGCAGCATCTGACATACAAGGAGGGGCTGAGAGCAAGGACTGTTAAGCCTGGAGAAGGCTTGGGGGGATTCCATCAATGTGTGTAAATAGCTGATTTTGGGGAGGTGGAGGGGTGTGAGGAAGATGGGACAAGACTCTTATCAGTGGTGCCCTGTGACAGGAGCAGAGGCAAGCACAAATCATGTGAAAGACTCTCGTTTTAAGCAAAAGACGACTTTCATGGTTGAACACTGGAACAGGCTTTCCAGAGAGGTGGTGGAGGCTCCATCCTTGGAGACAGCACAGGCTGACTGGATGTTCCTGAGCAACCTGCTCAAGTTAATCCACTTTGAGCGAGAGGGTTGGAGTTGCTGATCTCCAGAGGTGCCTTCCAACCTCTGTTCTGTGATTTTGTGAAAGATGACACCCAGGCTGCTGCCTGGACTATGCCAGAGTGATAGACTGAGAAGGAAGTTGTGTGGAGGAAGTAAGTTGTCTTATGTTGCTTATAATGAACAAGGTAACATTTAACTGACACTGTGTAGTCACTAGACTTAAATTCAGGTAACCCTTAGGGGAAGACAGATCTGGAGAAAGCAGGAATTATTTTCTGAGTTATTTATACTAAGGTTGTGGTTGAATGAGGTTTTTGTTTTACAAGATTAATAATTAGGAAAAACAAAACAGTGCAGAAGCAGAATTCTGAGAGTAATAACAATGTGGGAGAAGACCCTTAATGTTGGAGGCAGTTAGGGAAGGCAAATTTTTTAACAGTGTGAGTCAGGAGGATAAGACATAGACTATAAACTTTGGGTGACAGTATGGTATTAGCAGCTCTGAACGTGAATGATTTAACAGAATGCAAGGAACCAAAGCCTAGTAATGACTGTCTAGGGTAGATTTAAAGGAGAGGAATTGTGACAGACTGGATAATATGCTTATGTTGGTAGGAGGGAAGATGGTGTAATAGGTGTGACAAGTGGGCTTTATAAACAAATCACATCTGTTTCAGCGGTTTGTGAGGAAGGGGAAGATAGAAGATTGCAGGGTTTAGATTATGTAAGGTGAAAATGAAATGAGTTGAGTTACTGGAGCATGTGGAGCTCTTGGAGGCCAAAAAAGCATTCAGCCTTGTATGTCAGCTGGAGTGGAAGAAGCTGAACAGTGGGATGAGGAAGAGTATAATCTTTTTGTTGGCTTTTGTCAGGATGTGAAGATTTCAAAGAAGTCTAAAGAAGCTGAGGCTTTACATGAACTGTGTTTCAGTAAAGGCACAGCTTTTCAGTAACATGGTCAAGTAGACTGGTAGATAAGTAGATAAGTGACTTTAAAAATTAATTTGTGAAATTTCTGTCAGAACTGTTCTTTGGCATTCTAAGTATATATTTCGTTTTACTGGTTTAGTAGAACACCCTTCAGTATTTGTGTCCATCACTCCCTGGGAATTGCAGAATGTCAAGTAGCAGTGTCAGAGTTCGCTGGGATTTTTACATTTTAACTGAAATGAGGTTCAGTGGTTTTAACACATTTAATATTGGTTTTGCATTTTACTGAAGACTGTTTTAAAAGAAATGATTAATTATGTTATTGTAATAAATGTTTTGCTATAGATCAAAAAAAGCTTTTCATTTTGCTAATTGCAAGGTGAATAGTCTTGCACTTGCTTAAATATGTTGCTTTTAATAATAGTTGATCACGACCTAGGCTAGACTATACCTTCTCATCATTGGCCTGAGTGAAGTCATGACTTGAATCAAATTATTGAAGTTGTAGCATGCATAAAGGCAGTCTTACACTGTCCTTTCGACAAGTAAGGTAAAAACATGTTTACGAATGTAGACAAAGATAGAAAGCCAAAGTGAAGCATTGTACTAAGTTTAAGATCAGGACTATCTTGGCAGTGCTACTTGTAACTTTTTTCTTTGGAATTGTTCTGTTTCGTAAGGCTATTTTTGAACACTTGATAGGTCTAGTATACCAATTGTTTCATTAAATTCTTTCATTAAACCAATGGGATAAGTAATAATGTATCTTTGTTGCCAGTCTGTGCTGGTAGTTTGTTTACTCTGTTTTAGACCATTTTATTGTTGCTTTCTGCAGAAACACCTCTTTGTAAACCGAAGACTGTTTTGGGTTGGGTTTTGAAGTTAAACATTCATTTCTACATTGTTTGCAAGTGTCCTAGTTTTATTAAGTGCTTGTCTTGAGGTTTTGGTTCAATATGTCTGTGGTAGTGACTTCCAAGGTGACTGCTGCTTTGGTTTGATAATGGATGGCACTTCGTTATGAAGCAGGAAAAAATACTTGTCATACGCACGCCTTGTTAGATATAAAATAATCAAGCTGCTGAAAATCAGATTTTGGTCAATGTACTTGGCTGTTATTGAGAAGATATCCCAAACAGTTTCTACTGAAATAGTTTTTCAGCTTAAATCAACATACATTTTTTTCTTACAAGCATTGCTGAAGTAAGATTCTGGGTTAAAAAGACATAGAAAACTTGCAGACTCATCTGCTTCATGAGAACATATATTTAGAATTGTTGAATGTTAATAATAACAGGAGCAGCAACAAGGAAGTGAGAAATTTTTCCTGTCTTCATCTTGCAGATCTCATATAATGGGCTAGGGGAGAGGGGGGAGTAGACAGGATTTTCAGGCTGCTGGGGTCTGTGGGGTTTATTTGCTGATTTTTCCCCTGCCTGCTGAGCTGACTGCAGAGTATGAGGTGGTACAGTGGGTGGCTGAAATAGAGAGTCAAGGGTGGTACCTGTTAATCTTTTGAAATACTAATGAGATGTTTCAAAATTAAGATATTCCACACTTCCTTTTTTAAACATCTTTGAGAGGTGACACATATGTTTCGTAACAGCATTTCCAAGCAGATTGTTCTATGTAGATTGTGTAGTGGTGAGAGGGGTAAATGTTTTTTAAATTGCTCTTCTGAAATGCTGTCAAATATGGTGTTGAGTGTAGAAGTGAAACTTAACATTGTCTTTTGGAGGTTTTTTATAATTGCTTTATTCAGTTCCTGATGTTCCTTATAGGAGACTTACTCAAGCTCTCCAAGGCATTTGCAGTGTGAGGGCAGTGACACTGTCGTGCTGACAATTGTGTAGTGCAGACAAGATTTACAGATTTTTCTTTTTATTCCCCCAACTGGTGGTAATAGGGCCTGGCACTGTGTGTTCAAACTTGTGTGGATTGGTGTTCAAGTAAGGTTTCTGCTTCAGTGGTATGCTGTTTTGTACTCTGGAAACACAGCTGAGTTAATTGAATTTAAAATGCCCTGTTATCTGCTGAAAATTAAGAGAAAATATTGGCCTGGTACTTGCTTTATGATTCGTTAATATAGTTTGTGTTTAGTTATTAACACAATTCTGTTACTGGCAGTTAACTGTTTTGGAAGCTTTGAGGGAGAAGAAACTAGAAAGTGTTGATGGGTGGCAGGGATATTTGGCACAAAGGGAGTAACTTGGGGTCTGTAGGAAGCACATTATCCAATGTTTAGCAAATGGTATAATTTAAACTTATGCCTTATGAAATGAATAGGGATGAGCTATTGTAATCATACAGATTTTCAAAATGAAATTTAGAAAACCCAATTGAATAGTCTCACGGTACAAATATTCTAAAGCTTTGTTTTGTAAAAGATCCTGTACTTAGCATTGAGGGGTTGATCCTGTACTAAAAGCTCTGCTGTGGGTGGTTGATCTGGCCGAGTTACTGCTATCCCCTGGAGATGCTTTCATAAATAAAACATAAATCATGCTGGATACAGTTCTCTGAAGTTGCATAATGTTTGTTGCGAGGAGTCTGTAGCAAAAAAGCATTTCTATTTCTGTGCCTCAGTGGCTCTTGATTTGATGCTCAAAGGGATAATCCAAAACCCGTCCAGCCCCTACACCTTTCTAAACATTTCTGCCGTTCTAATCTGCCTTTAGTGAGCATGTGGCTACATGGTGACTCGGATCAGCAAGCTAGCTTTTTCTGTGGGATAGTTCTCTGTTTGATTAGCAGGCTGATCCAATTCACCTTGTGGCACTGACTGTTTTGTAGCCACCGGTAGGCTGAGGATGTGGGAAAGAGAAACGGAATGAATTGCCGTTTTGATGGCAGCCTGCAGATAGACTACAAGGGAAAAGTGTGTGTTCATTTTAATGCTTAGTATGGTCCGGTAATGGCTGTATTGTAGGCAACTTGCTGTGTTTTTGTTAAGCAAGTTTCATTTCAGCTTGCTGAATTGGAAATTGTCTAGGATTCGGACAGTAAAAGGATTGCCACTACTTCAGGTTTAACTACAGTCTCTTGTATGGGATTCTGTTTATTTCTTTTGTCCTGCAGGTGTGGGGGCAGGGAGAGGAGTAGGAGAGGAATTTCTAGATTTAAAGAAAAGGGAGTGTTTGCTGTTTTTAAGTTGAGATCTGTACTGTTTGCTCTTTCTTCTTCCTGAAATAGAAGGGATTTTTCTACTTAAAACTCCAAAACATGTTTGAAAGAAGTTTAAAGTTCCCCCTCTCCCCACCCCTTTAAAAATAGACTGTATGAAGTTGTAGATTGCATCTACTGAACGTGACTTTTGTGATAGCATTTGGAAGATGCTTCTTAAAGAATTTCAGCTGTGTGTGAAGACTTCAAATTCAAAATGTCAAATAGCACTAGATGGATTTCTGATGTTTTGCATTGTATGATTTTGTTTGTCTTTATTACTAGTCACTGGCTGAACCACTGCTTCCCAAAACTGGAAGAGCAAATTGATTTGGAGAATATTTACCATCTGAAAAATTACAATGATCACAGTCTATGTGCTTTCTCACTCAGTTCTGTCTCAAGACTTTTAATTTGACTTTCATTTTTTGGTGGAAAAGCTTTGACTCTTGCTATTTTGGAGCTTGTTTTAAGGTTGCTTTTTTAAAAATCATTCCCCTTCCTCTCCACTACCCTTTGTGATTTCAGTGCATTACATTCTAAGATCTTTTTTTTTTTTCCTGTGGGGTGTGTGTAGTACAGGAGAAAACCACATTGAAAGTGAATGAAATGTTTGGTCCGCCTTCTATCCTCAGCTGGCATGTAATGAAGCACTAACCAGTTGCAGCATGCTTTTCAGTGTAAAGTTCTAGTATGCAAACAGTAGGATTGCATTTTTGTTTTCAGTTTTTTTGCAGGCAGGCACAAACCTATGACTGTTTCTCTGCTGGCAGACAGCCACAAGAAGTCTGTACTACAAAGTGGGCACCTGAATCTTATCCACCGTTTCCTTCTTTCAGACTTGTCTTCTTCCCTCTACCTCTGAGCATTTTCTCAAGGCCAAGTGACATGTTAATTGTTTTTAATTACAACTGCTGCCATACTAGGGTTTCCTCTTATGTCCTTTGCATTTGTCCCCAGCCGTGCAGTTCTGCTCCTCCCTGTTGTTGGATCTGAGTCAGTGGCTGCGTGGATTGACTTGCCGTGTGTGTGTGTGGCTGTGGAATCAGATGTGTGCAAGTGCAAGAGTGGAGGATGGGGCAGAAAGCCCACCTGAGAACAGTTCGGTTGGCTGGTGGGATGGGTTGACCCCAGCCAGCAGCCAAGCAAAGGTGTCCTGAACTGGCACCGGCACATTTCTATGGGGCAAAGTCTTCCTTTCAGCCAAGAGAGCTAGAAGGGTGGCATGCCTTAAGTATTACTTCAAGAGTCACTTGTGAATGCTAGCAGAGTTTTCTACTAGTAATTAATTCTGGCTAGCTGTTTCTGGTGGGCAAATGTGGGCAGGAGCAAGCTGTCAGGGAGTGAATGCTGTAAAGGAAAACTGTGGTGCAGAGTTGGTTGTGGAATAGTTTTCAGGGGACTGGCCCTAATCTGAGTGTATGTTTCTGGAGGAGGGTGCTGGGCCCCTGATGCTTCCTTTGTGCTGACACTGGTGCTCCTCTGACTCTGATAAGTGGACTTATGCTGCTCATCCATGGGCAGCTCAGCTCTTCTGGAAGCCCACTGAAGCCTGAGGAGGAAGGGCACCCTATTCCTCCTCTTCTGCTGTGATCTTGGCAGCGTATTCTCAGCCACCTTCTTGAACACACTCTGCAGCTTCTTGCAGCCTTCCTTAAGGTGCCCTAACTCTAATTTGGCAGAAGACAACCTGATGTGGAAGGATAAAACACAGATTTAATTTTCTGTCAAGTGAGTGAGTTGAAACAGGATTGTATGGGCATGAGAAATAGCATGGTGTCTTGTTTGGCTGGTGTTGATGGCAGCACAGAGAAGGAGCACTGGGGGATCTTTGCTAGCGAAGCTGCCTGATCATCTTGCCACATCCTATCAAACTGTGTACTTGCTGAGTTAAACTAACAAAATGTGAACATTACAAATGGGGTAATATTTATGTGGTGGTTTAAGTATTTCAGCTAGGTCACTGTGGGATCAGACAAGTGTCACCACAACTGAGAAGCACAGCACATCTTAAAAAAAGAGGGGAAAGGAGGAAAGATAGAGTGCCCCCACGGAGGGAGGGAGGAAGTATAGTCTTAGCCTTTAAAGAACAAAAGTTTTGTTGCTACATTTGATACAGGTTAGCAAGAATTCGTCATGCAGTATACCGGGCAGTGATAACTCAGTAGCTTGGATTTTGTCTTTGGAAATCCTTTTTTTTCTTCTGCTGAAAGAAGATATCTAGAATACAGTTGCTTCTGGGGGTTAAATATTATCATGTTAAGGAAATAAGTTTGAGAATATTTTGCAGATGCCTCTTACGTGATGCAGGATAGTTGAACTATGACTCCTGACACCATTATGCGTCCTGCTGCTTTTTTCTTTCCCCACCTACGTACAGTGGCACTGGGCTGGTTAGACAGAATTTCACAGTTTTACTGCCTAGGGATTGCAGGCTGATCCATTTAATATATGTAGTTTGCAAAAGTGCTTATAGATAACCTGGCTAGTGGTCTTTCACGCACAGAATCTGAAAGTGCCTTTAAATAGTACTCTGGCAGCATCTGTTTGATAGCTCAAAGTTGTTATACATTCCTTGGTGTAGTGTTTTTCTGCTGCTTAATGCATTAGGCAGAGGTAGAAAAAAATGCATTAAGCAAGTACATCTGTATAGTTAGTGTTTTTGACTGCTTTGGCTAGTTGTAATGCAAGATTATGTATATAATGTTCTATACATGATAGAAACTTTGTGAAAGGATTGCTTTCCTTTGTAGTTTTGAACTGTATGTGTCATACACACTGCATGGTAATGAAGACCACTGTGATCGCAGCACCTTTTAGAGAGAACTGAACTAGCATAAGCACAGGCTTGTACTCAGAAACACCAGCTTACTGCTTCATCCATTTTACCTCTGCTTTGGAGACTTTGGTGCATATTCTGTAACACACAACTTAATTTAGAAAATACCTGCATGAACAGTGTTAGCATTGTTTAAATTTAGTCTGTTATTTTTACTTTCATGTTAAATGCTAGCCTTAATTGAATATTGTAACTTGTTTTTTATGATGGTTGGTCTGTTTCTCTGTTGGTGGTAGGTTTTCACTTGTGACTTTTAAATTCTTCTTCAGAATATACCACTTCACAAACAGCCTTCCTCAGTGTAAAATGATCTGGTTTACTGTTAATTTGCCTCTTGCTCCATAGAGTCTAGCAGAGCATTGCAATTACTGGTGTGGAAATTGCTTTACCTTAGTATCAAAATACCACAGTGCTTTCAGGATGTCAGGCTGCCACTTTTGTGCAGCGTTATGAATAGAACATGAACTGAAGTCTTATTTTTGAGATAGCATGTTAGAGGCAGGTTTACCATACTGAACCGTATTCCGTCAAAAGTCTCAGTGTATGGTGTTTCATAGCTGAATAGATCCTGAAAACGCTGTGTGCCTCTTTTGCATGTTTTCCAAGGTTTCCCTATCTTACAATTCAATCACCTGCGTAATCCTATGTCCCGGCATGGTTTGTAATACAATGCTTTGCAAGATTCTGCAGTTTTATCGCTTGGTGCTGCTTCTTTACCACAGTCCTGCCTCAAGTCTGTCTTCATCCTTTCCCTCCTTACCTTTTTCCATTTTCTCTGCCACTTCCTTGTCTTTCCTCTTCATCAAGGTTTTTGGCTCTGTACAAAGCTATGTGCATTACTATGGTCTGTTTTAAATGGAGTGCTTTTGTTTTTCCCTTGCATTATCTGCCTTTTGTACCTCCTGGTCAAAGCTGCATTCTTGAGACTCTCCCTGCTTATTGGCACTCAAGCCCTTGTTTGCTGTTACGTTTGTGAAAACTGGTGAGGATATTTTTCTATGCATGCTTTTCTTACTTTGCTCTGACTGTCCCCTGGCTGTTAGTTGCTCAGCAAGACTATTTCAGTTTACCTCTGCAGTGTCCAGGCTGGGACTCAATAACAGTACAAGGACACCATCTACTTTGTCCTTATGTCTTTTTAGCAAGCCCATAGTTTATCCTCTGCAACAGCATTATGCCCTTGGTGTCCAGCTGCAAACCTGCCTGAAATGAGCATTCTGGGGGGGTGGGGATGCGTGAGGTAACACATATAAGGATGTCACTTCCATTTCAGGAAAAAAAATTCTGGAGAACTACTGGAATCTCTGCTTAATGGAGCTTCTTCATAGTTCAGTGATTTCACTTGGTCAGACACATTCTTCAGGAGCATACTTCCAGGGACTTTTTTTTTTCTATTTAACCAGGACGAAGCACTCCATGAAGCAACTGTATTCCCATTTTTGGAGTTTTTTTTTGAGGCAGCATCCTGTGAATTTTAAAGTGTGAAAGTTTTTTTTTTAAGTTAAGAATTGATACCATTAGGTACATGCTGCAATAAAATATTCTTTCAATCTGACTGCTATGTGTGTTGGAGAACCACAGTATGCAGTATGTACACTAATCTGCAAATGCTAAGTTTCACCAAATTACTTTTCTCCAGTTATTTTAAATTATATATATATTGATACAGATTTGATTATATGCTGGCCCATCAAGCTTTCAGAATTTAATTTTGCATTTGTTCACACCAGGCGTATAGGATTAAACGTTCATGGTAGTGAGTTGACATCATCCTTGATTTACTTTGTGTAGTCATTGCTGAAATACTAGTGATTGTTGGGAACCGTGTTCTTGTTATGTTTCTGCTTCTGACAAAGCCTGATGTCCGGTTTCTAGGATTCTTATACTACAGTTGATTCATCCTTATCCTTTTCTTACAGGTGTTTGTTAGCAAACTGATCAGTAGGATCAACTGTTTCCCCTGTGCTTGCATTTTACTATAAGTTTGGCATAACTTAATGCAGGCAAAAGCACCTGACTTCTCCTTTTTTGCCTTGTTTACATTAAGTTGTTTTTTCTGATTATCCTGTTATAATACTATGAGTTTTAATGCTATGGAGGAAGGCAGAAAAATCTTGTCTTCTGTGTAGTCTGAAAAAAGTGATACTCCTGTTGTTCAAAATGTGTAGTGCAAAATGCATTAATCTGAAATGTCTAATAAGTTGAGTAAGGTTGAATTTAACCTACATACAATGCTAAGGTTTTTTTAGGCATTCTCTCTAACACGTCAGCTGTCAGATATAAAAATAGTTGTTGTCTCCACAATCAAAACTAACTTTTTTGCAGCAATTTTAACTTCCAAGCTTAGTTCTGGCTTTATTCTGAATGGAGTTCTTTAGCCTATTTGTCTTATGCGGTGGCATATGTTATTTCTCCTTACAGACGCCTTCACCTCAATAAGAAAGCTACAGATAAACAGCCATATAGCAAGCTTCCTGGTGTTTCACTTCTAAAGCCGCTAAAAGGTGTGGATCCTAACCTGATCAACAACTTGGAAACCTTCTTTGAACTGGATTATCCAAAAGTACGTATACTATTTAATGTCTTTTTTTTTTCTCCCACGCCTCCAAAAGTCATATTGGTAGCTTGGGCTAGAACTACACAACCTGATTATGTCTTGATTATTGTTCTTCCTTCCACAGGAAGTGCATAATTACACATTTTACTTGTTGCAAACAAAACTCACTACTTTGACCAAGGCCTAGGGATGAAACATTCTCTACACTTCGCTAAGACTTGTTTAATCATTATTCCAATATTGTGGTGTTTATAGCAGTATGAAACCTTTCAGTCTTTAAAAGATCATTTCAAAGGCCAGACACCTTCCCCAGTTAACTACTTCCATGTAACAGATTCTCTAAAAGGGAATAAAAGAGAATCTAAAAGATTCTCTTAACTGATAGCCTGAAACTTTCTGGTGGTTCTTACTGATGGCTCACCTAATGAAGAGTTAAGGTGGTGTACTTCACCAGTTGTTGGTCGGTAGGATAGTCTCCAAGCCCAAATCACCTATTGGTGTTGGGGAAAAAAATAGTTAATAAAAGCTTACATTTGCTCTTGAGCACTGGTTGACTTTGAGATAAGTGATAAGTAGTATAAGTGATAACTGTGTCAGATGCTGTCCTTGCTCTAAGGAGCTTATAACTTAAGAGAAATCTGCAAATGTTTACTGCATTGTTCATTACTTCGTGAATTCTTCTGTGGATGGAAAAAGGACTACATTTTCTACTGCATATCTCATGAATTCTAAAAGTTGTAACTTTTAATAAAAAACTATTTTCTTAATTTTTTTCGAAACTGCTTCTGACACTGAAGCTTCAGTTGTAGAAGGTCAAAGGTATGTGTAAGCTGTACAGCGAGTTTCCTTTGTGTATTCTGACCGAGAGCTTTAAACTTACTCCTAAGTAGGCAGGGTAAAACAAACCAAAAAAACCACTCACAATCTGAAACTTGTTAGAAGTTGGATAGTTTTTCTGCAGTGAAGCTTGGGGCCTTTTGAAACGCTTCAGGCATGGATGTTTGAATCCTTTCAACTCAACAAAAGTGCAATAAGTGTGGCCAAGATAAGTTTGAAGCATGCTAGAGGCATGCTGTGTATGCCAATATGGCAAACAGTGCAAAGAAACTACAATAGCATCTTAAGCTATTTTATGACTACAACGAGCATCAAAACATTGTGCAGCTGAAACGTTTAACTACAAATACAATTGGTTTGAGAATTTAGAAAAAGAGTTATGCTGGATCTTACTTTATGAGATAGTCTTGACCCGTACTTTTGATAACTTATACATATGATTGGCAGTCTTAAAAGATTGCCACTCCACACAAATCTGAATTTCAGATAATAAATGACATCATATTTTTCCTAAGGAGAGTTAAAATGGAGGTACGAATGCTTCATTTTACTGGGACACAGGTTACACAATACAAGCAAGATCTCAAAACTGTTTGAAAACACTTTTGTATAGTAACTACAAAAATAATTCGAGAGATTGACATTTTTGACCACAACAGTATTGCCTGGCATTCAAAGTTCAGCTGTCTAGGGAAAAAAAATTATTAGAAAAGAATAATCTTAAACTTGTTCCAGTGAAGCTGAGTTCAGCCTGCAGTGGTACCGATTTTCTAATACTCTTCTGTGATACCCCATATGTGAAATAATCTTGTCTTGCATGGAAGTCATCATGCAGCTTCTAAACAGCAGGACTTAAATGTATTTTTATCAGTTAACAACCTTACCTACAGTGCATATTGTAACTTTGGCAGAAATCTTTCTATTCATATTGTGTCCAAATGAACTTGATTGTAATGTTTATGTAGAATCATAGAATCATAGAAAGTTTTGGGTTGGAAGGGACCCCTAGAGGTCATCTAGTCCAACCCCCCCGCAGCGAGCAGGGACACCACTAACTAGATCAGGTTGCTCAGAGCCCTGTCCAACCTGGT
>Ga0065711_1042523_pt1 | contig 15331 bp, 6 predicted proteins | sample Hoacrofraction12_FD_59098 | JGI IMG/M metagenome (GOLD analysis project Ga0065711, IMG submission 59098) | Hoatzin crop microbial communities from Cojedes, Venezuela - Epithelial fraction 12 v2 (version 2) | ecosystem: Host-associated > Birds > Digestive system > Esophagus > Crop | place... | reverse complement strand
TCTGGGTTGTACGGTTCGTTGTTGTGTTTTCTCCTTATTTGTATCGTTGTTGTTCCTGTTTTCCCTCTGTTTGCTGTTCTGTTAAACTGCCCTTATCCCGACCCACCTGTTTCTGCCTCTTTCTTTTCATCCTCCTCCGCACGCCGGCGGGGGGAGGGGCGGCCGCGTGGCGCTTTTGTTGCCGGCGGCAGCCGAAACCAAAACAGTCAGCCAACATCCATTTATTTCTATAAACACTAGAGGACTAAGGGACCCTGTCAGAAAGAAAGAGAAATTTAAAATAATAACAGTAATAAATAATGGCTAAGATAAATACAGCAGTATCCCATTACAATAAACCAATTTGCAGACCAGTGACGGAAAATATTTGAAGATGACATATGCACAGCCCTTATATCGATCCTGAGGACTGTCAGTAAGAGAGGGGCAAAATTTTCATTATTTTGTCGTTTGCCCTGTCTTGTAAAAGATGAGCTGTTAGATCCTGATAGCAGGTAGATTTCTATTAAAAGTACCCTGGAGGAAACATTAACAATAACCTCTGTATGGACACTTACACAAGGACAACCCTCCCAATATTTTGGGGAGGTCATAGTAAATTTTGGAAATAGAAAGGGAAAAGGAAGAGAATTTCAATGAGGCCGTAAAGGTAGACTTCAACAGCTGGCAGACTGTTAGGACAGGACCTGAATGGTGGTAAGAGGATGAAGGATTTTAAATGTAAGGGACAGTGTTTGCCAGGCTACAACTACATGACTCATATTCGAGGATCAATATACCTGATTTCTCCAGCACCTTAAAAAAACACTCAGCTTCAACCTCAAGAGATTGAGGTGATCTAATTCATCATCACTATATCTGGCATTATTTAGCTGGGAATTAACCTACACATAGTAACTTCTTAGGCTGCTTAAGGTATTTACAGACTTTTAAAAATGGCCAGGAGGAAACAGTAAGGACCCAAGAGATAAGAAGAAGTAAGGCAATAGTACAAAGTATTATTACTAAAGCTTTCCATCTTGGTAAATGAAACACAAACTGAAAACAAATGGGTTCCTTCAGTTTTGCATTAAGCATCAAAATACATAAATTCCCGAACTTTGTGAGAAAATACTGGAAGTTGAAGAAAATGGGATCTCCCTTGAAATTGTGCCAATATAGAGAGCAGATAAGTGCTTAGGTAGAAAACACAAGAAAAATATCTCATAGGGTGACAAGCTCATAGGCATAAGGGAGAGGTGATAACTAGTGTAGATGAGGTGTAGAACACTCTTGGAAAATTGAAACCTGGGTATCAGAGAGCAGTACTCCAGTAATAGAATAGCAAAGAAAATTACTACCTCAAAGACCTATCTTCTCCTTATTTAAAAAGAGTAGATAGATAATGCCTACATAGCTTGTATTGCAGAAAAGCAAAGCAAGGCTTTTACAGGATTTTTAATATGTGCGTTTATTTATTTAACAAAATCAAACAATGAGAAGTAGCTTAAGTCCTTTGTAATAGCAGCTTGGATGGTTCAGATGCTTGAAGAGGGGAGAAACTGGACTAGCTGCTTTCTACAGGAGCTGATTTTATTAAGAAGTGTTGACACAGAGATTCTTGCCAGTATGTTTAGCAAATGAAGAAAAGTGAGTGTATCAGGGTTACACGCAGCCAGATAAACCAAGATTTGTTGTTTGCTGGCTTTCTGTGGAGTGCAGTAAGACCACCCTTGAGCAATACTTGATTTTCAGAAAAAAATAAGTTGTCAGGCTATTTTAGGCTCTGTCTACATGACTGTTACCCTGTTCTTACACACCGAGAGGAGAGTGATAAGCTATTTTTGTGGCGTTTGATCCCAGACATTCAAAAGCGTACCAGTATATGCACAGCAAACACAAACTCATTCCTGCTTAAAGCAGGAAAAAAATCTTTTGACCAAGCAGAACAGGCAGTGAAGTACATGGACTGCAGAAAACAACATCGCTGAGGATTTTAATTTCCGCCTTACTGAAGGACCGCAGAATTTCTCTTTCAGAGAGTGAAATTATCTTCAATAGATTTAAGTTAATATAAAGTACCTGGCAGGGTGCTCTCTGTCCCCCTTTTGGGCATGTATCTGAACCACGAAATCTCTTGCCACAGTAATACCCTGGACCCTCCTACAGGAAGAAGAAATGCTGGATAAGACCCAGATCACAGTTTTCTGCAAATATTTGCTACTTCTTGTACAACACCCCCTGTTCCTCTTGAAAGCAATAACATCCTTGTTAGATCTTAGTTCTAGTTCAATTTCTGTTTCACCGCAGATCCTCCACACTGCCCACAGTAGTGGTTCACTCGAATCTGGGGTAAACCAGGCAGTACCCAGCAGGGAAACTTGGTGTTTGAGAATTAATCACTTTTCATTCCTGCAACCTGAGATTGTCCTTCATCAGCACCCCAGGATGTCCTCTGACCCATTGATCTTCCTGCTATTGGCCAGCATAAAGTCAGTGTTACAGGAATTTTTGGAATTGAAACAAGAATTGTAACCAGTTCAATTCTGAAATCTAAATGTGACTTACCAATCAAAATATTTACACCACAGAATACCAGTAAAATGTTCTTTTATAAATTATGTTAGGTAGTAATCCAAAGAATGTGAAGGCCTTCTATGTCTCCATATAATTAATGTGTCTGATATTTTGAGAATGAATGAGTAATACAATGTTTTGGAAAGAAATTATTCCAACAACAAATAAGGATGCTCTTTCTGCCCTAAACCGTGCATAAGAAACAGGCACAGACACTATTCTTTTGCTTTACTATTCCTGAATAACACTCAATGCCCCTACCAGCAAGGCAACAAAAGTACAATCTATTGACTTACTGAATTGTTAGTAAAATTTAGTATTGTTGATTCATTTTTTGTAATAATTTATTCTGTGACACAGATGCTCATTAGTATCTTCTTCTGACAAGTGATGGTTACAAGCACAAGAGTTTATTTAATGATCTGATCTTCCCCTGTGAATATTCCAGCCATTACAATTCTAGTCAGAGCTAGCAAGTACTTTTGACACATTCAGTGTATCCACAAACAGCTTATTAAATTCTGTTAAAATGACATTTGACATTACCAAAATGTGTTGCTTTCCTTTAAACAATTGTGCAGGTCAGGTACTTTGAGAGAGCTCTGTTACTGCATCTGTCATTCAAACATCACCCTGCAGCAGCCTAGAACTCTCTGCTTTGTACTCAGTGTACAAAAGTCCCCATCAAGCCAAAGGGTAGTGCATGTCCACTCGGTTGGAACAGAAAAAGATGGTCTGACACATTGGGAGCCCCACACTGAGATGCCAGAGCTGCGGCCACATGTAGCGCTTGGCTGTGGAAGCAGGACCTCGGCGCTCACATGGGTGAGACAGCCAAGAAGCAGGGCTTAAATGCAGCACTGCATGAGTGTAGAGGACTTGCCAGCTTGGGTGAGCATGGCCCCTTTGCATGGTGTGCACGTGATGCACAGTGCTGTTGATTCACCAAAGTCCGTGCTGGGAATCAGGGACGGAGAACAAAGCTGAAGCAGAGAATTGTCGGAAAAGCTTAACCCACCAGCCTTACGGTGCTTCCTGTTTCAAAGGAGAATCCCAGATTTAGGTGTCATGAACTTTTTACCATGAAAGTTGCAGGTAGTGCAGGACCTTATAAAGAGGCAATATTGCCTTTCTGGGGCTGGGCTGTCCAAAGCTGCTTGGTGGGGCTTTCATTCAGTGGGAGAACTCAGCAACTGCAGGAATAAGATTAGGCTGATGCTGAGCATTTACAGAGATCTCACTGAGGTTTTTAAAGCAAAGATTTCTAAATATCGGCTCATTCACAGCCAATGGTGTTTAGAAAAATTACAGTCTTTGTACGGTGAGGCCTTTTCTGAAGCTGTCGCAGACTGACCCAAGCCTCCCAGGCTCAGGTTTGGCTCTCAATTGCACAAAGATGCTCTGACTGCTGCACTGCTTCACCATAAGTTTCAACCATACTTTAAAATTAAAGTTTAAGTTTAACGTGAAATGGAAACAGAGATTTGACAAACAACCGATTAGGTCACTGTATGAAGTGAAGCCAGCTAAGGTTTCTCCCGGGTATTTTTAAAAATTCTCCAGTCTGCTGTCTGTTGAAGGCATAAGCAGAGAAATTTCACCACTGTGTCTGAAGAACATTTAGTTCTTTTATGAGTGTCTTGTCTTCCATTTAGTTTATCGAGCTCCATCTACCCTTTTTTACTGCTGTATTCTGAGGCATTACAAATGCCTGGGAAGCTGGGACTAGCAAAAGTAGTATCATCTTTATCAATAGAATAGCAGATAAAAGTTTCTGTACTTTTACCTTTTTTTTCAGTGAGTAAATGTGTGTGATCCTTCACTTTTCAGTGAAGAGTTCTTCTATATCTCTCATTTTAGAAATGTTCCACTTACTTCATTTTAAATTATATTCAGCCCTGAAAGCTTCAGTTAAATATTGTGCTCATCTGAAGCATTTGCTTTGATCATGACCAATGGAAATAATGAAACCAAGGAAAAATCTTTATAAATTGTCATTGCTTGTAAAATCATGATTCCTACAATATTAATGCAGAGCAGCAGATCCCCCTGCTTCCCCCTCCCCCGCCTACCAACAGTGTTCCTCCTAAAGCAGAAGGTAGAAGGTGTGAAGCATTTTTTGACTATTCTTCCCAGTTCCATTAAGAGGAGGTAATAAAAAATAAATGACATTTTCATGACCTTACTATTCTTGCTCCACATTCCAAGAAGGAAACCTGGAAAATTCCTCAGCCTAGGCTATATGCAAATAAAAAATATATGTAAGATATATGAGAAACAAGCCAGAGCTGCTTTGTCTTGGAACATTTTTATTAACATGACGTACAAACATTGCTCCTTCCCATCATGATCTCACATCATTCCAATATTATAAAGCAGCACATAAAAATGACTATCAGAAAGTAACATTGGCGGGAATAAAACATTTTTGGGATGACACCCTACCTACTCCGCCAACCTCTTTTCTCCAGGTTTGGTGTGGTATGTGCAGCATGTTAGCAAAGGAATCTCTTTTTTTCAGTGCTGCCCTGGGTGGGGTGTCAGGCAGTGATAAATCTGCGCAGGGTGAGAGCAGGAGACCCATCTGTGGTACACACTGAGGGAGGGTGTGGGAGTCACCAGGACCTGCTGGTCCAGCTCCTCCTCCAGACAGGGCTGTGTCTGTGCCCTTACAGCTCCCGCTGCTTGGAGTGGGTCAACGAGGAGTGGGAAGACCTCACCCATTTTTCTGATGGTGGCTTTTTCATCAGCCTGCAGCACTGCTGTGCTTTCCCCCAGGAATATGTACAGATGACTGGCAGTCTGGGTGCCACCCTAAAAACACAACCCTGCTGTCTACTGAGGACACCACCCCATGGAATAAACCCCAGTCTGAAAGGATTCCAATGTTTGAGCGTGATATTTATGTGAAGTCCGGGTGAAGACTTTCATTACATGTGTGCAACAGGATCAACAGATACTGACATCAACTCTCTGCAACAGCTCGAAGCAAAGTAATCATTTGGACTAATTACTGTTGAGGCTTAGAAGAAAGAAGCTCTTCATTTCATTAATTTCATCATCCATCTAGGTTCGTAGTCAGGTAAAACAACAGAATTAGTTCACCCAACATCAGAAGGACTCAGCTTTTCCCCAAGGAAATTAGATAGTCACCGCTCATAAAAATGTTAAGTTTGAGAACTAGCCCCATCTAGGATTTACAATGTTGGTCTGTGTGTTGGCACACTGGAATTTGCTGCTGCTTATTTTAGCTTTAATATCCACAATAATCAAGAAAAAGACTAAATTAATCCAATGCAGAGAAAATGAAACCATCATTACATTTCAAGATATTGCCCCCTCTAGGAATATACTAACAGAATAGAAGACCTCTTCACCACCTTTCACATCTGTCCGTGATATGGCATAGTGACCTGTTCAGATACTAAAAAAATTCCATGAGCTCAGTACACAGTTTTGTATAGAATGTTCTAAATTGCCAGAAATTATTTAGGACCCATTTCTCAAGAGCAACTCCAGTAATTTCAACACTGTAGTTGCTTTAAGCTGGTATTTTGCTGAAAACATGATCTGTTCATGTAATGAATGGGGCTATTTGTGTACAGAGAGTAGGATTTGGTTTCAAAAGTGGTCTTGAGCTACGAACTAAATGAACAGATGATGAAACTAAAGCAAAAACTACAGTACATATAATACAATATCAAGTTGTGGGACTGCAGAACATTTATGAAGTGTTTTCTGTAATGTTGTTACTGGGATGATGTTACACTAAGGATTAAAAAAACCCTTAAGATTTCGCCATAAAAACATCTATGGAATCATCCGACTGAAAAACTCTGCCAGAGCCAATAATGACCACCATCTGGGAAAAAGATGCAGATAATTAAGGAAAAGAATTCCTTGAGTTTTATGTTGTCATTCACTAGAAATTAATTTTAATTGAGATGATTAAAGCACAAAATAATTTTCAGCAGTAGAGCATCCTGTAAATTATAACGATACAGTGATTGTAGCTTTGACTAGGTCTGGAATTTTTTCTTGGGAGAGAAATCCCCAAACCCTTTAAGAGATAATGGAGAGGAGAGGGCTGTTCAGCCAAGTATGGTGAACAAACATTAAGTAAGAGGAGCTAACTTATTGTGGAAAAGAAGGTGGCACTACTAGATCAACAAGAAGATAATATATGGATCAGATTTTCTTTATGTTGCTTAGCTAGACAGTCACCGTAAAAGGAACTGATAGAACAAGTATCTAGTACAGCTCTTTTTTGATTCCAGTTCAGCAAAGCAGCAAATTCATTCTTGTATTTAGATACATCCTTTAGTACTTTGCTGTTCTGTAACTATTTGGATTCATATTTTGTCCTGCAGCTTTTAGTTTTGAAATTTAAGCATGCAAGCCCATCTGCATGCTGACACCTATGCCACAGTTGTTCCAAACTAGTCCGCAGTCAAATCTGAAATAACCAAGTTTGTTTATTAGGTGTAATAACCGCAGAGGTAGTTTTGTAGTCAGCTCCATGTTTGGATATAAATACCATCAAGAGGCAAAGAAGCAGGTAAAGATTTTGAAAAACCACAGACAGCATGAAAAAAGGGAAGAAAAACATTGAGATGAAATAGTAATAGTTTCTGGTTCAGCAGAGAATGTAAATAAGTGCTTAGTCGTATGTGCTTAAGCGGGGCCATGCAAGTGCTTACATTTAGGCATGTTCTCTAATATATTTCTGAATGTGTCAGAATGGGGACTTTTTCTATATGACAGTTAAATTTCAGACATATATAAAAATGTTATCACCCCTAAGCTGATAGATATTGCGACTTAATGTTTTCTCTTTCTTCGAAATATAGCCAATGGGTCTCATGTCTAGATATTCTGTGCAGAATTCGGATCTTTGACAAGGATCTTGTGCTGTAATTCACGTCCCCAAGACCAAGCTTGATGCTGCTGCAAAAGTGAACTGTTCTAGCCGGAGTCTCTGTGCAAAGGCACAGCTAAAACCCAGATGTTTATTTCAAAATTAAATTTTACAGCACTGGCATTTTCATTCTGATTTATAGCAAAGTAGTTCTTTTTGCATTCAAATCAATAATTCACAAGGTAGTACGGATACCAATTTGTTTTATGCTACAGTTTTCATTGGATTATTCATGGCACTGTTTCAGGACTACTCTGGAAAGTATTTTGTTGCTGCTTCTGCTTATATACAAAAACATCACTTAAGACTATTTTGACTACCCACTCTAAGAAGCCTTTTTACAAAAAACAACAGTAGGATCTTAGTATAGTTAACAGTAAGGACCAGAAGGCACACTATAATTAACTGAGCCATGCAATCAATGAACAAAAGATAATTTAAAAAAAATGTAATATGCAAAAAGTATATTCTCTTCATTCATTTTGACAAGTGATTCTATTAATCATAATACAGCAGACCTGATGAATGTATTTTATATTGTGGAAATAGGAAGACAATGCTATAGCAAGAAAAGGTCATATTTAAGTTTCTATTTTTATGTGTATTTAAATTTGAGTCTAAAGAGTCATAACCAATTAATGTATTTTGCTTAGGGGATAACCAGCAGCAGTAGATTCCACTGGAAATCCCAAGGATCCACGGAAAGTCAGTGTCTCAGTCTGCACTGCTGTTGACAGGCAATTCTGTGGGCCTGGCATCCATCCTGCTCACTGCTGGAGATCTCCCAGGATGGACGGGGACCAGGAGCAAAACACCCACGTTGCTGGGCAGCAGCCGCTTCTCCCCAGCCACCCTCCCTGCCCAGTGCAGCCAGTGAAGAAGAAACCCATGCTGCAAAACCAACTCTCCCAGGCAGCTTGTGTCCTGCTGCAGCCCAGAGCCCCAGGGAAGGGTGGCAGCTCCGCTCCGCTGGAGCCAACAGCCCCCCTGTGCCACAGAGGGGACGGCAAATGGGCACACGGCTCGTTTCTGCCACTCAGAATCATTAATATGTTCCTGGCCAAAAAGGCTGGCCACCATAGACCTTGAGCATTTTCCATTGATGCATGTAAAACGTGCTGTTGAATTTCACAGCTTGCTATCAACAACTACTGGTTATCTGTTTATAAACCATTTATAACCTTAATATCCCATGACACCTCCAAACTCGTGCCGCCAAAGGAGAAGAATCTGCTTAGGCTGTAATGCAGAAGAGAAAAAAAAGCGAAGCCCCACCTAGAGCTTGGTAAACTTGGCCATCATCATCATCCTATTTGTACTGGCAGCAGACTCTCTTTTAAATAATATTTGCAAAGTCAATATGTGTACAGGCTGTTACTGATTATATGGCGTTGCTACAATGCCACAACTCTAGTAAACCTCTTATTTTGGAGGGAGGTAAAGCATATGGAATAGAAAAGGAAGATTATTTAGAAAAATGAGAAATCTTTCCATTATAAAATTACTGTGGATGACCATCTCTGTGAGATTCTACAGGTTGTTTTCTTGAAGCATCCTTAAAAAAAAATAGTGATATATATTATCATTTCTCAGTGAAAATGTTTTAAGACATTGTAAGGGAGGGTAAAGATAGTTTGCAAAAGTTATCACTAAAATCTATGACTATTTTTAGAAACAGACATTTGTAAGGTTACTTAATTCTCTTCTAATCAGCCCTGAAGCATGGTGTTCTTTGGATTTTCTGTGTCTATTTCTGTCTTATGATAGATGACAAATATTTCTTATACTGCTTTACACGTCATTAAAAATAATGATAGGAAAGACTTTCAAAGCTCAACATGAACCATCTCATGTAAAGCACCTGGTCAGTTCTGTTTGTAATAAACAAATGCCTCTACCTTCAAATTCATGTAACCCTGGTTTGTTTTGCAGAAGTAAAGTATATGCCTTGCATGCACCCTGAGCAGTTCCTGGAAGTAACAGTAAAGCCATAAAACCTTCCATGACCCTTCCTTAATTTCTATGTCACCTGTCCAGTTTTGACAACATGATTTCTGTCAGGGTACCTTCAATCCAAGCACCAAATTAATCTCTTTATAACTAACTTTAACCTCTGGTTCAGTCTCATACAAAACATCATGCAGTGTTATTCTTTCTGTTCACAGACATGCACAAATAAACCTTTTGAGGCTTTCTGCAACAACTACTCGCATTAAAATACACTAAAAAGAAAAATATCAAAACTTTTTGGCACCATCATTTGGACCAGTTGTGCCACAGTGTGATACCCAAAGGAATCAAACATTCATTACTCTTAAACAAGTTCTTGAAGTTCAGTTCATCCAGAACTTATAAAATAAATAATACTATTAGAGTACTTGCTGTGTATAGGGACTGTTGTAACCTTTTTTTGACTGCTGAATTCTATGTTGTGTGGTGGTCAATAAATTTCATTACTACATTCTGATTGCTTGTGAGTTTGGACAGAATCAATGAGAAATAGCTGCTAACCTACTGCCTGTGATGCTCTGAAGTATTCTTCTGAGGGGAGGAATAATAACAAATGAAGAAGAGCAGCAAGCAAAAATACATATCATACTGGGTGTAATTTTGCCGAAAAAGAATCTGCCTGGGATCACAGCCCACAAAACAACTCCACGTCTGAGGTTGCAAATGAACATCTCAGCGGCGCCGGGGCTATACATGGGGTGCTGCATTTAGCAGCTGGCCACTCCCATGGCCACCCACCCTCTGCTGCACGGGGAGCAGAGCCCACCGCCCAGCAAAGCTGCATCCCAAGGGTGTGCAGCGATAGCAACAGTGGAGACCTTTCTGGAACAAGCTTACCGTCCTCTGATGAAAGTAAGGAGCCATCTGGGTGAAAATCCTTGCAAACGAAGTCAGTGGAGACATCCATGTAAGCCATACTGCTCCAGGCAGAGGGGTAGAAGCCAGACAGTATTGCAGCAGTGACAGTTTGGTTCCCCACTCAGTGTGAGGGAGAACTTCACTTGCCTCTTTCCTCACTTGGTTTGCTTTAATGTCTCTGCCATCACAGCTGAGTTGGGTGGTGCACGGGCCAGTGAAGGGTCAAGCATTTCCACCATGGCAAGGGTAATGACCTATAAGTTGCTGTCTTCTTCACACAGGGCTGCAACACAGGTCTATGAAAGGCCTGGCAATGCATGGGGTCCGAACAGGCATGAAAATGATTGAGAACATTCTGAAAAATTAAATCCAATTATTATGGATTATTATCTGCAGGCTTCTCTATTGCAGAGCTCCAGCTTATAGCTCAGTACCACAAGTAAACAGCAGAGATCACCCACCATTAAACCAAAGAGTGTTTGCTAAGGTGAGGCAAGATATTTGAAGCATCTTCCTGAGCCACACAGGTGAGGACTCACGCTGCTTCGTTCTCAGACTGCTACCATGGGTTGCAGCTCCCTCAGCAGTCCCAAGAGTCCCAAACAAGTTGACTTCAGAAAACCCTGATGACAGGAATTCCTTAAACTTTGTCATTCTCTTGCTCAATGTTTTGCTTTATTAAAAAATGTTGAACTGCTCCTTCATTGGCATAAACGTCGTCTCATTTACTGAATGCAAGTCAAACTGGTTGACATGGTCATACTTCTAAAGTACTTATACCTCTACAGGCTATGTCAGAACATGTGTGTCTTGGAGAATTGAAAACTGGGGCACATGTCTCTGGAGGGTTTCCTTACCTTAGCAGAAATTGGTATGAGACCTCTGCAGTTTGGCCAGAAATGTTTAGAATTAAAAATCAGTTCAAAGATAAGTACACCAATACTCTTCTCAATACATATTTATCCTGATGAAAACATGAAAATAATTTTCAAGTCTGAAGTTGAAACTGTTATTTTTGATCAAAGGATTTCATTTTCATATCCATAACTATGACAGATAAGTTACCGTTTTCCAGTAGATAATTTGTTTTATAAATAGATCTTTTAGAAAACTAATGACGTCATTATGATGCTCTTAGTGTTGCAGGTTGACGGCTATAATGGCCTCAGCCCTGACGTTAGAAGGAACACACTTGTGAACTCCTAGCTATAAGCCACTTTTCTTTATTTTCAAATTCTATTAAAACTAAGAAAAGGTTATTCTGTTTAGTTTGGAAATATTACACCCAAAGGAGACATTTCAGCCACAAGACCAAAACCACCAGGGTGCAACCTAATCAAAGATATTCTTAAAAGCTGGTGATATATTACTTTACTGTGAGCAAAATGTTATGCAGTAGTAACTTGTCTTGACGGGTGAGTTCATAGGGCAAAAATATCAATCAGACTGTGAGTCATGAAGTGAACACTGAGGAAAATGACTACAGGGACTTTGTCTGAATTAACCTGGATACAGTAGTTCTTCAGAAACTTTTGCCAAGTTACTCTCAGTAAAACAGCAGTAAAAGTGATAATAAGTAACTGTTTTCTGTTGTTGATCCTGGATTATGTGCAGAAGGCCAAAGCAAATACTTCCATCAGCAAGATTCAGTACAGTGGCAGAGCCTGTTTGGCTCATTGGCCTGCAGAGCAGCAGCCCCCACGGCGAAACGCGTTCCCCTCCTGTTGGGGCCATGCAAGCAAAGGGCAGGTCAAGCTGGCAAGGCGTTTGCTGGCACAGACAGAGTGACATATGAAGGAATCTCAGAGGAAATGAAAAAAAAGTAATTATTCGTGCTTCTATGAACAGAACTTCCCTGAACACATCAACCGCAAATGAATTAGTTGGCAGTCAGCAAATGGGTCTCTGTGTCTGCTCCTCTCCATGCCACAGGCAGAGTTCAAGCATTCCCATTGTAGCCCAAAGAGCCTAATCTCTCCAGATATCACCCTCAGGGAGCACACGAAAAGTCATTTCATTCTACAGGGTCGTGACAACAGCATCAAGACTCTCAGTGCCGCAATCACACTACAGATTTTGTTGGCAAATCAAGGTTCTTCCACATTCAGCCTTTGAGACAGTGATGGCTTAAATGCTATGGAAGTTAGTCACTGAACCGTTACAACATTTTACTACCAATATAGTCCTACATCCAATATAATTTCACGATCAACACTTCTTGCTTTTTATTACTAATGTAGAATTAATTATTGAGTTAAATTTATGTTATATACTCTTATATTTTTATACAATTACTCATTAAGAAGAAAGGTCTTCTTCACATGAAGACATTCAATGAAATTGATCAAAATTAATCTTTAGAATGGGCTGATTAAACTGGATCAAATCCTCTAGGACTGTGCTTTTAATGGGAATTAATGTGAATAGAATGAATTTGGCTTTTGCTTTGGAAATAGAACACAGCTATTTCATTTCTGTATGACATACAGGAAATAGTGTAGTTTAACTGATCCACTATAAATTCTTGCTGTTATTTATTATGGGGAAATTTTCCTAAGCTCCCCACTAGTCACATGCCCAAAGTACCTGCTCCCTGCACCATCAATCACCAAAAAGCTGTGCAGTACTAAGAAGTCAACACGCAGGCAGTTGGCTAATATAGTACCTTTTCTTTTGAAAAAAGCAGTAAGTAGTACTAAAAATGCTAACATTTTCTTCTCACTCATTGATTTGTCTAAAAAAAAATTATGAGGTGGGTCACAATGAGCAGCAAGAGGATTGTATCTTGCAGCATTGTGCAAAGTATGATATTTCAAAGTGTATATTCTTCTCTCTCCTTAATTACATAGTCTATGTTCTGCCCAGTTATGCATCTGAAATTAATGGGAACTAGGTAACATTGTTTGTTAGGGACTGTAACTTGCATCTTTTTAGGGTATCACAGCAGTTCTGGGATGGATGATGTTTGCAGTGCCCTTGGCTGTGATTCAGCTGAGTTTCAATTATGGGTATTGTCCCTCTCTTTCTTGGTCCTGGTGATAAAGACAGGTGCTGACAGCTGTATTCAGAATCCTTTTTCCTTCTGTGGTCAGCAAGGTAACTAGTTTCTTTTGTAGAGCCTGAGGAGCTTTTCCTGAACCTTCGATATTGTTTGACACTTGTTGAACTCTTCAGAAAGTGCCTTTATTTCTCTAGTAGCTGTAGCTGTAGAGGCTTAGGTTTTCAATGACTGTACAAGTCATTGAATACTGACTCCATGCAGTTATTCTGTAAACTCAAAATTTAAGCCTTATTGATTTTTATAATCAATAGACCACTAATGTCATTCAATCTAATTACTTAGCTGTATAAAATTTAAAAAGACAGTATTTCCTAAGTAGTGCTACCTATATTGTTATGTCAGTCATTATATTTGTTTTATTGCCTAAATATAGAGGGAAAACCTACCATTGTAAGTAAGTAATAATATTTGAGAAATTGATACTGTATATCCAACTGAGTGATTTGTTAACCTGGGCCAAGCTATTTATAGTAAACATAGCTATTGAGGTTGGCACTTTCCCTTTTTTTCTTGATTTAACATCTTTTTAGGTCCTCGTGGGAAGATAAGCTATCAGTCTTTGAACGTCAGAAATAAATGCAGCAAATAGCCAAATGACATACTGTCTCTTCTCATCAATACTCTGACTCACTTGTGTCTGTGCTTTGATCAAATCAAACTGCAATTTGTATTCTAAATTTTGCATCCAGTGGGACTGTGCTCGCAGGACAGCCGCTTGACCTTTCCGCGCATGTCAGAGTGAAACATATCTCCCAAAGGTAAATACGCACAGGAGCTCCACTAGACTGCTGGACATTGGTGGTAGTCCGTGTAAACATAAGACTGTTTCTGCCTTAGTGACTGATTTAAATACTATGGCAGAAACAAATCATTATGGATTTTAGAAGACTACTATGAATGTACAGGGCATTACCCAATTTTTTGTTTTTTCTTTGAGTAATTATAGTCCAAGGCTAATTGCAATCAGCTTTTCTTGCAACTGGGGAGACTAACAAAATCAGTCTGGAAGCCCAGGAGTGCTCCCTCCAAGACAGGTCCTTCAAGTGTAGGTGATGGCTGCAGGCAGGGACATCCAGAGCCTCAACCTGCCTAGAGGTAACGGCGAAAATATTTAATGGAAAGGCACTCATTCTCATAGGGCACAGTCTAATAAGTTCTGCAAATCAACAAATGTGCTTGAACCTTCAGCTGCCAGCCCCCACCTTGTGCTTGTCTCCAGAACTAAGCACGTATAGCACCATACTTGCTGCAGGGAACTGGGGATGTCAGCGCTCACTTTGTCTTTTTAGTTGGAAACTGCTCTAAACCCACAGTATGGCCCAGCTAAAGGGCTGTAAGACAGTATTTAACTGATTTGATATATCAGTTAAGAAGACTCTTCTTGAATCTTCAGATACAATTTACTCCCTTTGTCCTCAATTTTGCGTAGCTGGAGAAAGGACATGGAGCAGGCTGTAAAGTCCCAACAGCAAACGAACCATAGCTGATTTTGCACATCTTGTGGCCTTTTCTGAAATTTCCACAGTTCCTGCCTTGCGGTTTTGTTTGACAAGCTCAGAAATTATCAGCAAGCTCTTTGTTCAAAAGTAGAGTTGGCCTTTCTGGTTCTTTTTTGGCAGTGCCTGGCACCCTGCAGCCAGGGGTAGCTGCGAGAGTTTCTATTGGATAGGGGGCAAAGGAGAACAAATATTAATGATATTACTGGAGGCATTTTCTATTTTTCACTTCACAGATTGCTCTAAACTGCCATCTGGCCTATCTTACGTCCTATGGTACCTGACAGGAGCCAGAAAGGATCACTGACCAATTGTCTGAACTTTCCGCTGTCTCCTCTACTCCACTAAAGCTGCTTAGAGCCAGTTTCTGTCCTCATAACTGCACCTAAAATAAAAATTATCCTCTTTACCTTTTTTTTTTTTTTTTTTTTT
>Ga0065711_1042522_pt1 | contig 15331 bp, 9 predicted proteins | sample Hoacrofraction12_FD_59098 | JGI IMG/M metagenome (GOLD analysis project Ga0065711, IMG submission 59098) | Hoatzin crop microbial communities from Cojedes, Venezuela - Epithelial fraction 12 v2 (version 2) | ecosystem: Host-associated > Birds > Digestive system > Esophagus > Crop | place... | reverse complement strand
CCCGCCTGGACAAGGTCCTGTGCAGCCTACTGTAGGTGACCCTGCTTCGGCAGGAGGGTTGGACTAGATGACCCACAGAGGTCCCTTCCAACCCCTACCATTCTGTGATTCTGTGATTCTGAGCATAAGAATTTTCTTGTGGACAAGAAGCTTGTAACAAAGTGGGATGTGCTGAAACAGGAACTTTCTGGCTTAAAGGAAAGTTATTAATGAATTTCCTTGGGGCTGGTCTTAGCCTGTTCCTATTTCATGTTTTCATTAACAATGCTGGCACAAAAAGCTGAAGTATGTTAATGGAATTTGCTTGATGACCTTCAGGATTTCAGCAGAGGAGGTGGAATGAAGTTTGGTAGCGCAAAATGCAAGATCATGCATTGAGGCTAGCAGAAACAGATTTCCTCTATCAACGGAATGCTTATCAGCTGAAATGGGGGAGCAGAAAGACTTGTGTATACTAGCCAGTTACTAGCCAGTAACACGAGTATGAGTTTCCAGAGCTATGTGGCCCCATAAGAAAACGAATGCATTGTGAGGGCATATCAGAGAATACATTGCCAGTGGAGGTAAGAAGTATTTGTTGTACAAGGCACCCGTGAGGCCTCGTGTGAAATTTGCCCAGTTCTTGCCATGTATAGTGAAATGTGAAGTCATGCAAGTCCAAATGCCAGGAAGGACTGCTTGGATGGTCAAAGAACCCATCTCAGGAGCTTTCAGCACGTCTCACTTTTATGAGCCTCCTATCAAAAGCTAGCATGGGAAACTGAGATGTTGGAAATCTCAGGGTGCATCTCTGAGTAAAGCAAGCTGAGCGTGAGCCAAGGGTTTTCGGGGACCGCATCATGGTCACTTCTGGCTTGTCTGATGTGAAGAGATGATAACAACTAGTTCAGCTTCATAAAATGAAAGCAGAGAGGTGCTATTGCTCTCTGATTTCCAACTTACATGCCATTTCTGCTTCTCTAATGCTACATTTCTAAATCCTCTTTATGTATTCGCAGTGTTAACCAGGAACAGCTAGATGTAAATAGTCCAGGACCGGGTTTGGTCTGGGAATGCGACTCATGTTCCTAACCGTGAAAAGCAACCTTCACAAGCTCTTATCAATGGAAGCAATGGCATGTAAAGGGTATTTCAAAAGGGGCTAGGGTGTTTTATGAAGGGGATAACAGAGTGCTGTTACCTGTGCTGGCAGGGAAGGGCGCACTGATGGCTCTCAGAGCCGTCTTTTGCTAAATAAATCAGCAGATCATGTTTTCTGGGTACCTGAGCATCCTTAGCTCTTACTCCTGTGTATTTTCTTCACTGGCTATGAGGCTGAGTTTATCTGCAGATTTAAATATAGAGTTAGATGCCTAACTTTATGCTCTGTGTTTGAAAATTTATGCATAAATCTTAAAGGCAACACGTAGGAAAAACATGTATTAGCTCAGAAAGCTCAGACATATTCATATGCTATTCATGTGCACTCTCTAAAATACTGGGATTAAAACCACGGGTAGCTACATCATTTCATTAGTCTTGGAGCTGTTCAAGATCCAGACTTGATACGTGTGAACAGAATTAATTCCTTTAGGGACATGTAGCTGCTGCACTGTCCTCTCTGATTTCTAGAGACTCTATATTGAACAAAGCATCACTGAAATAAATATTCATGAAGTTGCTCAATAATTCAGGGTATGCTGATTCAGAGTGTTACAGCCCTAGTTGAAATCATGTGCAAAAAATCCCAGTCCTGTAAAAGGCAAAGCGTGATCGCTGTACTCTGTCTTGGGTAGCCAGGACAGAGCAAGGGACAACGGGTGTGATCTAGTTGGCGAGTTTGTTCTGGTTTGATGTGTTTTCTGACAGGACTGTACATTTGGTGACAGAAGACTGTGAGCTGTAATGCAGAATTGCAGAACCCCTGCGGTGGGAAGGGACCTCAGGAGGTCTCTAGGCCAACTCCCTGCTCAGAACAAGGTGACCACTGAGCGCAGATGGGGCTGCTCAGGGCTCTATCCAATGGGTCTTCAAAACCTCCAAGGATGGAGGGCATACATCTTCTCTGGGCAAACCTTTCCCAGTGCTTAATTATTCTTATAGTGAAAATTATTTTCTGTGTATCCTCCCCTTTTTCAGTTTATGGCTGTTGTCTCTGATTATCCTGCCATGCACGTGATTGAAGAGCCTGGCTCTGTCTTCTCACTGACCTCCTCTTAGGTGCTGGAAGGCTGCTGTTTGATCCCCACCTAAGGTCTTTGACTTGCCTTTGAAATACTTCAGTGCAATCTGCATCCTCACAAATATGTATTCTCCTATGTCAAGGAAAAAAGTCTCAGCACTCCCAGTTTCCTTTTGCAGCAGCAGGTCCTCAGAACCATTTTCACTGATGATTTTGAAGGGCGTGTGGCAATGGGATATGTAAAAAATGTGATTATTATTTTAATGGTTATTCATTACTTTAAAAAATGATGAAATCACAGGTCCTAACTCCAAAAGCCTACAGTGTTTTAAAAGAAAGTTGTCAGTTTGCATAGTCCCAGGCCAGTTGTCTTCATTCCTGAAGTAATGACAAAAAAAAAGAAGAATAACTAGAGTTTCCACGAATGTGTTGTTTCCCATTGTTTGCAGTACAGATGCAGTGCTGGGTTTTGAAAGTAATCTTTTTTATATATAATAGAAATCTAAACCAGAGTTTAAATAGCTTACCTAGTATCTCACTTTTCTCATATCCTCGTATAGCTCTACAACATTATTGAACTTACCCTAGCTTCACTTCAAGGAAAGTTAGACTCTTTAGGTGGAAAAATTCCTAATCTACATGCAGCATTTGTGTTGCCACAGGTTCACTTGTTCACTCTTTCTTCTACCCTCTGGATTACCCTAAATTTCCTGCTGTTAAAAGTTGTTTGATGTCAGAGAGTGAGTGATCTCTGAAGACGCTCTTTCTCATCTGTTATTTTTAATCAGGTGTGGGACACTAGTCTTCTGATCAACAGCGATGCAAAAAAAAATAAAATAGTGCTGTAAAGCTTTCCTGAGGTTTTTCTGATAGCATGGATACAGAATTTAATCTGATATTTCAGAGGATATTTTAAAAAAAGGGGGGGCTTGCAATTTCTGCACAGAAAAATCGTGACTTTTATAATGAATCCTAGAGCAACAGATTAATGTAAAAGAAACTGAAGTTGGTGACAGGGAGCATTCCTCCTAGCATGCAACGAAATGTGAGGTTTCCCCATTTTCTAAGTGCTTCCCAGGGCCCAAACAGCACATTTCTCTTGCCTGAAACCAGAAACACAATCCCAGCTGTCTGATTCCAAGCTCTCCCCCTGTCTCACCGACATACTGATACATCAGCAAGGACAACAAAATTATGGTAGGCTGGTTTTCTAACTGCTGGTTTGGAGATTTATGTGAAATAATAAACAACTTACTTCAAACTTCTGTTTACTTCGGGAATGCTCCAGCTCTAAAAACATGCTTAGAAGGAGATATCCTCACGTGACTGGTGTATCGGTATCATAGGTACGAAAAGTCATGAAATGGAGGTTCTCTGTAAACTTCTCACCCGTTACAAAAAGTGATGTTACTGGTTAGTTTTCGAGGTTGGCCTGAAGCTTGTGCTGCGTGAATACGTCTGTGCAGGCAGGGAGCCTTTGACTCCCGGCGTGGGGCTCACCTTACGGATGGAGAGACCTGTATGTAGATGCCTACAATGCAGACATCACCGGATTAGCAGGTATCCAAGATCCTGCTGTGGTCAAGGTACGCAGTGCGTGGGGAGCCTCTGAAGCAGTACAGCTCATGCCAGAGGTGGCACCTGCCTTTGGCCAACTCTGTCACTCTCCAGACACACACCACTGCCTCTGCTGAGCAGCTCCCCACAGGCTTCAGAGGTTGCTTAGACAAGTAGCTTGTATGTACACCACTGTATTTGGATGTCTTACCCTGGAAGTAGTATCCAGACCCTTCTCTGAGCAGGCATGTCCTACAGATTTAGGACATATACAGATTTTATGTGTCAATGGGATAGCGAAAGGGGCAGGTAACCAACAGAAGCTTGTGGCCTATTTGGAAATAGGAAACAGTAGCCGGGTTTTCTTCTGGTTGGAGTCAAAGCCGTGAGACAACATCCCAGAGGAATAATGAGACATATCTAAAATTTTATAATTTTGCATCTCAAAATACAAGTTATATTTTTTTTATTTAATTCTGCTGAAGTCAATGGCAAGTTCTCTTTCAATGTGGAGTAACTGAGTGTCTGCAGGACATTACAGCCACTGTTTTCAGTAAGCACAGTGCCAACATCACAGTTAAAAACAGCAGAAGTGGTGGGTGCTCAGATCCTCTGACAAAACAGTCAGTTAAGTGTTTTTCCTACATGCCGAATGGATGATGTACGTGGTAAGAGTGAATAAACATTGACTTCCTAATGGTGACTGCTGTTCTTTCAGTAAAAGATCTGTAAAGAAACCCATGAAAACCCGAGAGGACAGCTAATAGTATTAAGGTCACAAAATTTTGTAAAGGGTGTCTTAGAAAACCATTCCCATCACAGTGGTCTAGCATCCTGGGACAGATGCTAAGCTTAAGAAACCTGTGTGCTGTTGCCTCATCATCTTTGCAAAAGTTTGTGGGCTAGCTAGAGTCGATCTATGTGGCTTGGTGGATGAGCTGTGTGATGCTTCCTGCAGCCAGATGGACATGCATGTAGTTCATGCAGTGTTTCATAGCTTTCTCGTTACAGTGCTGTTGTACTGAAGAAGAAGTATACAGTCGGTTCTTGTCATGTTGGGCAGGTTATCTGTAAATTAAGCACAGCATAGATCTGTAAATTAAGCACAGCATAGATGCAGTGACATGCTGTGCAACAGTGCTGCCAGCCATGAGCTGGTAAACCTGCATTGCGCTAGGATGACTTTGAGCAGTTTGGATCAGCCCAACAATGTTTCTCTGCTTTCTGCCTCTGCCCACCATCCTTGTTGCATGTTCTTATTCCCTAATTGTTCATGTATTGCATTATCCTTACTTTTGTTTCATCTGTTTACCCTCTTCTCTTCACCATTACCCATACTGATGATATTTTGGTTGAAGAGAGGTTGCTGGTTGGTGGCTAGCTCTGGTACTGCCTCTGAGAACTTGGGCTTCAGGATAAAACTGGAAAGCATGAGGCTTTTGTTCACATAATGCAGATCCTTCTTTACCCTGCATCTTGCCACAACCTCTGTCGTTAGCAGAAGCGTGCTGCCAGGCTGGCTTTTGCTGGGTGTTTCAGACTTTTCCTCAGGAGCACACTAACTTGTAGGACTGAAGATGCTAACTTCTTGTCTCAACGTGGGTCGTAAACTTGACCAGGGCTTTTATTTTCCCTGCTCTCAGGAAGAACCAGAACGTGAGTGGTTTTATGATGCACCTGGGTTTTTCAGTCCTTTCGGTTCTTCTTTCTTCTGTCTGTTAGTGTCTTCCAAAATATTCTCCAGGGACTCTTTTTCTCCACCTCAAATATTTCTCTGTCTGCATCAACTGCTATGAGTGCACTGTTCTCCTTTTATGAAGCTCATCACTCTCTGCACGCCAGGTCCTGCCTCACGCTCTGATAGAAGGGGGAATCGCTTGTTTCTGCTCCTCTCTGAGCCTCGAGTTCTGCGTGAGGTCTCCTTGTGCCACTGCTCCACACAAGAGCAGGAGAGATGGAGGAGATGCCATTCATCCCTCTTCCCCAGGAGGCCCTACAGGATGTTTTTGTTCTCGATGTGCGGTGATCCTTCCCATATTTAGTAAATCTCCCTCAGCCAGGATGTCTGTTCCATGGCGATAGAAGAGGCAGAATTCCCTGGTTTGGGGTCACCTCCACTAACATCAGAGTCTGCTCCTCTGAAATTAATTTCTAAACCAGGGCAATACTATTGAAGGATTAATGTAAGATTAGAGTCTTTATATTAAAATACCTTATAATGTGAAAGAAATACATCCTTAGGTTATAGCTAGAAGTTCGTTTTAGCTGTTCTATTAATGAAAGGTTTTCTTTGCCTAATGCTAATGAAGAGACTGGATTTCACGCGAGTGGGACTAGAGCCTTCTGAATTCCCGAGTGCTTTTTAATTCTAGTGCAGTCCGTGCTTCACACCGGTGCTTGTTTGGGCCCTTGCATGGATCATCAGGCCCTCGCCGTGACTGTCATGGTGCTTAACATCTGTCCAAAAAATCAACTGTCCCATAGTGGCTACTTAATTTTGGTACATTATGCTCAAAGGGAGGTTGTTTAATCTGGAGAAGTTGTACGATGTTTCCTTTCAGGAGGAGCTAACATCGTAACTAGTGGGCTGGTGTTGTGTTGTTTGAAATGTCATCTGAAGTGTTTGTACATGTCTACATGTTTATATAGACAGTCACAAGATTCGTTGTCAAATACCCATTATGCATTTACTATGATTTTTGTTTCATTGACAACTACAGCTTATGGCCAGATTTTTACACATGCACATACACACACATGCTGATATAGATATAGGTATAGATACAAATTATATAGTTATGGCTATAGATATAATTTGTATGGGCTTTAATTAATTTGGAATGTTTTATGTAAAACATCTTCTCACTGACATGCCAGCGTGTTCTGCCTGGCTAGCCTTTAGGCGCTGAGGCTGCCTGTGACAGCAGTTTGAGTAATCAATGATGGGAGTCCATTGAAATGAAGCCAATAAGTCTGTGATGAGTTTGCTTTGTCAAACAGGGTAACAGAAGCTATTACTTAATTCCTTGCTGGGTATTTGCCACAGTGGGTGGCTGTAGAGTTTAATGTAGCCATGTAAGCGTGAGCATGAGTGACACAAGGGGGTCATTTACACCAGCGAGAACAAGTGCGCGTCTGGATTCAGAGTGGCTCAAGCATCTTCAGTATACAGCTGACTTGCTGCTTATTTCACTGACACAGTGAAGAAAGGGGAGACCACTATCCCCAGGTTCATATTTTAATGAACAACTTCTTTTCTTTATTATGAGCCCACTCCTCAGCCGTTCCTAGTGTGATTGAACATTATGTATTTGGCACCAAGAGCTCTGAAATGCTGCTGTATTTAATCCATAAACGTCAACATTTGAGAACAATTTCCTAAGATAATTTTTATCATTTTCCAACTGAAACAAATGTGCATGACCTATGTATCTTTACTTATATCATTGTTCTAGAGACATGACATCCTGAAAGAAAAAACTGTGCCACAACTGCTGCGCAGCATCCCCCGGTCCTCTGTGTAGCATTGTAACAGTGTCAGCTGGACAGTGCCCGGGATCAGGTGGAAGGAACCTTCAGGTCTTCCAACCTCAGACTGGTTAAAAGGGTGACGCAGAGTCACCAACAGAAGGTTAAACAGAAGGATGTAAACTGAATGTAGAGGGGATGGCTGCACTCATTAGTGCCTCGGAAAGTAAATGTGCGTCAGACTGCTGTTAAAGGTTGTCTGCCAGATGAAGCAGCCATGCAGTTGATAACACAAGAAGGCAATACTCTGAGAGATGCACAAACCAAAAGCAAATTAGTCAGGATAGTGAACACCGATGCAGAAGTCAGGTAGTCAGAAGGAGGAGCAGTAACAGACTGGCGAAAGTTTCTTGCCCAGTCTGCAGAAGGGAAGCTGCGGATGTTGTACAAAGACGCGCTGTTCTCATTTCCCTGCATTTGCTTTGTGCTCCTGTTTATTGCACATGAAACACATTTACATATCCAGGGATGAAATGGAAATGATTGATGCAAAGGAGGTATTTTTGTTAATTGTTGTTGCTCTGAGTCATGCCTGACTGGGACTGCTGGAGATGGGTGAGGAAAGGCAGAACTATTATTAGAGGTATAAATAATTGTTAAGAGCCACTTTTAAACCTGTCTGTTACCACATATCAACATCTAAAATTATCCAAAGAGGGGAGGGGCAGCAATACAAGGACTAAGCCAAGTCTCTGTCAACGTAGATGTTGGCAACTGCCTCTGAATCTTTGTCCGTTTTATTTAATTTCTGCTCCCTTGGAGCTTCAGTCACTTTCTGTCACAACCCTGTCGATGCCTGCTGGATGTTGCAACAGCAGTGTCTTCCACTCAGAGCTGATGGGCGTTTGAGAGTTGGGCTGCTTTATCTACACAATACTTGTGAAATGCCTCCACTTTTTGTCCTGTTAGCTGGAAAGCGATTCTTAATGTGCTCTCATGCACGCAAGGTACAGCCAAGACGAGATGAGCATCCAATTTGAGAAGGGAAAGCTGTACTTGAAGTGCTTAAAGACAGTGCTTTTCGCAGTGTAGCTGTACTGCAGAGCACACAGGAGGATTTCTTGTCCTTCCCACTCTGCAGGAGTAGAAAAGGGATTTTAGAAATATCTGTCTATGAATGATTGCGTGGTCCTTGGGCTCACCATTGATGTGGGCTGTGTAAGTAACTGAAGTGGATCAAAACAGCTGAAGTGCCGTTTGGCCATGTGTGAGCAGCAGCCAGAAAACCCAAGCTCCAAATGATTTGGGAAATACCGTCCTTCAGAGTATCATCTAATGCTAACACAAATCATGGTTCCCAATACAAGTGATAATGAAAATACATCCATGTCATTCCCTGGTTTATATCCTTCTACCTGTAACCCTTCTGCTGTGAAATAATTCTTGAGAGAGTTATTTCCATTAGATAGCAGTTCAAGAAATGATTCTGTGGCAGAACATAGTCCGTTGTTTGGCCTCATAACCTTATTCCAGAAAATATATTCTAGATCCCATAGGTGGAGAACTCAGAATTAATAAGGACAAAGCATTCAGCCCTGTTTCCTTCTGCTTTGTCTGCACTGGGGAATATATCTGCATTCTTAGGAATCTGTGGGGAAATACCTGTTTTTTATGAGAAACCTGAGGTTTATGGAGAAGTTACGGGGATTTTTTAGTGGCAGAAAATGGGTGATATCTGAAAAATAAAGGTAATTGTCTCAGTGATTGGTGGCAATTTTAAGATTTTTCATTTAACTGGAGCTAGTTCTTGTGTGAGATGACCCTCACAAAGTATTGGTTTGCTTACAGGGTAGCATGTCTGCAGCAAGCTTACCTGCTGCGTACTTGCTTCATACTTCTCTAGGCTTAAAAAAGAGTACTGAGATCAGACTTTTCTTAACAAATCTTCGGGCTCATGATTTATTAATGTATTGTTTGCAGTCAGATGAGTCATGCAAACTCATGAGCCTATTTTTGTACCAGACCATGTGTTAATTTTAGTCAGGAATCTTCTGCTGGTTATTCCATCTGACAGAAACCATAAGTATTTGGGGTTTGCTCTGTCTTTATGGTATCACCCTGTAATTCAGGTGAGTTGTTATTGAATAAAACATTTCTCAGTAAAAATCCTCAATCTGTGAAAGCCTGCTTGAAGTGCACTCAATTGCAGTCCATTTCAGATTGCCATAAATAGATGTACAAACTGAATTCAATAGCCAAAAGATGAACTGACAATGTGAGTTCTGCAGTTATTTGCTGTATTTCAAATCAATATTTCTTGGTGTCTCTTTTGTATTCTTGACAGGTGAGGTTGAATAATGATAATCTTTATATCAACAAACACTTTTGTACTACACAATTATAACAAATTTCAATCAAGCACTTGTCTAAAATTAAGTTAATTCTATGAATAGATTTTGGATCTCTCATTATCTTCACTCCAACCCATTTAATAATAGGGTTCTTCTTAAGTAGGTGGCTCGTGACAGTCTTCCACATGGTGTTATTTTTAGCTCTTGCAGCATCCACGTGAAATTGCTCATGCTTCTCTTCTGTTCTGACCAAGCGCTGTATGGATTATCATCTTGTGCATCTTGTGCAACATGCATCCCTCAGTCCAGAAGAGAAGTGGCAAGATTCTATAAAACTCTTTTCCCGCTGTTTCTGATATTACTGAAGGTTAGCATTTCAAAGCAGAGGGGAGTACACTCCACTTAATTGACTTGTACATAAAGTAACTACAACTGAACAGTTGACAGGTCAAAGTAATTCCATTTCTCTGATAGCTGCTTGTTTCCTTTCATCTCTCTCTTTCTCCCAATTTACCTTGTATTTTACTCACAGTATTTATGAAGCTTTAAGCTTTTTACTGTCTCAGAAGTAGTCACTTAAAGAGCCTACATTGTGCAGGAAAAAGTGAAGGAGGAGGTGGCGGTGGCTGGTAGTCGTTTTACTGGAGAACAGAAAAGTGAAATCCACTGAATCTTAAAACTGTGCTTAATGATATGTTTCAGGAACTTCTATTACATCACGATGCTGAGGGATCCGGTGTCACGGTACTTGAGTGAATGGAAGCATGTCCAGAGGGGTGCTACATGGAAAACTTCCCTTCATATGTGCGATGGAAGAAGCCCGACGCCAGACGAGCTGCCTACCTGTTACGAAGGAGATGACTGGTCTGGAGTCAGCTTACAGGAATTCATGGATTGTAGCTACAACTTGGCCAACAACCGCCAGGTGCGCATGCTGGCAGACCTCAGCCTGGTGGGATGCTACAACTTGACTTTTATGAATGAGAGCGAGAGAAATATGATTCTTCTCCAAAGCGCCAAGAACAATCTGAAAAACATGGCCTTCTTTGGCCTCACGGAATTTCAGAGGAAAACGCAGTATCTCTTTGAGAGGACATTCAACCTGAAATTCATTTCCCCATTCACCCAATTCAACGTTACACGGGCCTCCAATGTGGACATTGATGAGGATGTGCGGCAACGGATAGAGGAGCTGAATTTCTTGGACATGCAGCTTTACGAATACGCGAAGGACCTGTTCCTGCAGCGCTTCCAGTTCTCCAAGCAAGAGGAGCATCAGAAGAACCGGCTAAAGAGGCGAGAGGAGCGGCGGCTGCTGCGAGAACAGAGAGCTCACCAGTGGTCAAGGGAAGAGGCAGCAGAAGTAGCTGTTACCGAAGATTATAACAGTCAGGTAGCGAGGTGGTGATGCTCCTCCGTCTTGACTACCTGATGAGAGGATCAGAGAGTTTGTACAACTTGGCTGCCTGGGAATTAACCAAGGAAGGCCTACCACTTCGGTAAACAAGACCCCATCTGACAACTACCCCTCCTTGTCTCAGCTTTTCTTGGTTTCTGCCAGTGAGGAGAATGTATTTTTTTCTCAGTAGGTATTGATTAGTGTTATTAAATGACAGTAGAATAGATTCCTGTCCAAAAATACTTCCTTCAAAGCCCAAAGCTATGAGGATGGGTTGAAGAGAGAGCTATAGCCTTTGCGTTAACAGTGCCCTATACAATCTGAGCTACCAAAACTTGTGCAGACTTCAATGAAAAATTGAAAAAAAAAATGTGTTCAGGTTCCTCTGTGCCGTGAGAGCTGGTTTATTTCATCCTGTCCTTTGCAACTGTAGCACTGTGTGGCTTTCCAGTGAAGGCAATGGAGAAGAGCATATTGCCCTTCAAACATCCGCATGCTGTGTTTTGATTAAGGGAAGAATTTGCTGAGGTGATTCAAAAAGACTTAGGGAATGTGGGATTGGGGCTTCGCTTCTTCTGTTCTGTTAGCCAGCAGTCAGAGATGATTTATAAGTGAAGCGATGGAAGGGGTGGGTGGTGGGGGTGTTTAGCTTATTTCTTCGCAGATGTTGGGAGTGCCAAACCCAGCCAGGTAGCAGCCATCTTTCTGGGTGCGTGTGGAAGGGGAAAGCCTTGACAAATGAGATCCACGCGGCAGATGGGCACATGTCACGGAGATTACCTGGCTGGAGGCAATGAAATCAGCCTTCGCATTCACAAAAGGTGAAGAGAGGCCAAGCAAACTACAGGGAAGAGGAGAGAGAGAGCAGGAAAAGCTTAAATATTAGTGTGACATTTTCCAGATTTGCTGTAAAAGCCTGGAGATACACTGTCTATGGAGGTAGGCAGGTTTATGATATTGTCTATTAAAATACATTGATGCCAAGTGAATACAATTTAAATTGGTTTTCTCTCTAACTACAGTAGTGGCTAGAAAAAGAATCAGCTTTTGTTTTTATAGGATACATAATGGATATGTGGAAAGTCTTGATATTTATTACTCTGTATGAAGATTCTTTGTAAATTTGTTGTTTTCATGATGAGAGATCTATATCTGTTTTTCTTCCTTGTCTAGAAAAAAATTCAATGGGTTCTTCCGCCACGTGTTACTTTCTTGTGGCTAAAACGCATCTATTTATTCCAAGATTTTATGTTGTTCCATTCATAATAGTGACATTTTAAAGGGGGTCCTGTGCACCACAGATCTTTTGAGAGAGTTTTTTTTCCTTCTTCTTCTAGCATAAATGTAAAGCATTAGGAGGAAATTTCTCTAAGTGCCTCAACGTGGCTGCTAAATCAAGATGCTGAAAGTATATTCTTGCATGCATGAATGGCTTTTACCTTACAGATTTACTAATTAGAGATACCAGAGTACCTGATGTGGATGCACATTTCTCATTTGTTTTCAAAATTCAAGGTTTTTATCCAGTCAGTAAAAAAATAATGTGTTACAGGAAAAAAGAGGCTGAATTTGAAAATTTGTCCCTTCATTTCTGAGTCTGGTGTTTTTCAGTGCATGCTGTATCTTCTTTTCTTCTGACAATGCTATTGCTGCTTATCTATGCACAATATCAAAAATATGATCTAACGATCCTGTTGAGAGTTAATGCATACAATGATACATTAAAGATGGAATGTCATAACGGCTATTAAGAAGTGAAGAAGGCTACCAGGGTGATGCTTGATTATCAATGTAGTTTATTATCAATATGCTGCTTTATGCCTGATTATCAATGTGCTATGTTTGGGGTGAGTAGACGTGTTTTTTGGTCTGTAATACCCGTTCTGCTGGTGGATCATGTGCATCTCCTTCCACCTCCGCATTCAGAAGGAAGAACACAGGACTGCAGATCGTTATTCTCCTGGCCAAGCGTGGGATGTCTGCCTTAGTGAAGAACGAGGAGCTGTGCACATTCCCTGGACGGTACTGCTTGGACCGCTGTCGCCTGGAAAAGGCGCTCAGACACCTCACTCACATATGGAAAACTACCTTCAGAGATCTAAATTGACATGTTTACAGCCCAGGACTGAAGCTCACTCTGCGTGTCCTGGCTGCAGGGCGGCGAGGCCATGAAGAGCTAAGCCTGACCCGGTATTATCGCACATTATTAATTGGCAGTGAGCTGCTGTCTTGTCCGCCATCACCGGCGCTCCAGGCTGGGCTGGCCCTGGCCCTGCAGAGGGAAGGAGCTTGCTGGCTGGTGAGGCAGGGATGGCGGGGATCTGCTGCATCTCCCTGTACCGGGGCCCGATGCTGCATCTCCTCCTGTGCCGCAGACCCCGCAGCAAGAGAGGGGAAGGATGCCTTTGGCACCTGATGCGCTGCATCCGGGATTTGCAGGAGTGCTGCTTGCTCCCATGAGCGCAGGGAGCTGGGGATGCTGGGGGGGCCCAGAAGGACCCCATGGGCAGAGAGGCAGAGGCATGGCGGGCAGTGGTGCAGGGCATGCGGGAGAGGCAGGGCTGGCAGGAGGCAGGGTGCATGAGGGCAAAGATGTAAGGCCAAATTCACGTTAAGGAGGAAGAGAAGCGAGGAAGTAGAATCAGTCCCAGCCTGTCTCTTGCCGTAAAGCATCCCTTCTTTTTCCTCCTGAGCACAAAAGCAGGGTCCCCTTCCTTGTGTCCCTGTCTCTTTCCCCAGCAGGCCACCTCTCCACACTGCTCGAGGCTGTGGGGGCCTCATTCTTCATTTAGAAAATGCAGCGTTACCTTTTCAGGGGAGAGGAAAGGGAGCTCAGAAATTGTTCCCTGCAGCCTCACCAGTGACTGTAAGTATCAGTCTGAGCTGTCTAAGCACACCAGCCCTTCTCCAGGCTATCCCTTCTGCCTGACACAAAACAAAGCCTAATGAGGAAAATCAAAGCAGTCTTTGGGTGGTTTACAGTAGCTTTAATAGTTTGGCAATACCTGAATGCCATGCCTAACCTTTTCATGAGTCATTTCCCAGGAGCCAAGATTAGGGTCCTGAAGAGCTGCTAATGTGCTGTAGCATCTCCGTTAAGGGAATTTGCCTTAAGGCTTGGGATTTAGTTAAAATTGAAGTGGGTTTGTTGTTTTTTTTTTCCCTGGGAGCCTGTGTAGCAGATAGCCCTGGTTCTGCAGGAGCAGTTGAGGTGGGGGGCAGCCGGCGGTCGAGTCCTTGCCCATGGGACTGAAGGACCTGGCACCTGCTTCCCCAAATCCAGCAGCAGATCCAGGGAACTTGCTGCGCCAACAGTGCTTAGCAGAATCTCCTGGCACATGACAAATAAAACAGTCTGGAAATACTTTCAGGCTGACTTCTAAGACACAGGCTTGCAGCTTTTTACCCCTTGGGCGTTGCGCCCGAAATAATGTAACGCAAAAGCAAAATAAAAGCTTTGGTTCATATCTCTGTTACTCCAGGTTTTCGTTGCTCTTGACAGCACGGACTTCACTGTAATTACACGGGCTTGTATAAGATCTGAGCACAGTGTGTTTCTTTCAAAACCTTCTTAAGCAGCAACGCTATAGGATTTCTGTCCATCTTCCTGGCATTATTTTTTTGCTTAAACAAGGCAATTTGGCTTCTGCTGCTGTGGTGCTGAAACAAATCTCATTCTTCTGTAATGGAGATGTACTTGCTAATCTCTCCCATCAGGTCCTCAGCACTGGCTGCCTGTTCCAGTGTAATTCACTGTAGGCTTGGAGCAGACAGAGAAACATGCTGTGTCATTAAAACTGGTTCCTGGTAATTCAGTGTCTAGTCCAAGAACTCAGCCTGTTGCCTATGGGCCATACTTTATTAAGGGATGAAAATTTGTCCTCTCTTCCCCACTCATCAGTGCTAACAATAAGAACTGTTCTCACCATGGGGAAAGAAAAAACCACCGTTTCTGATGCTGGGTATTCTTCACTGAAGTTGTGTTAACAGTGAGGCTGCGATAGCCTTGCTACGGCTTCTACCCAATATGCGGTAGTTACTTGCCGTTCACTAAAAACAGGAGTAGAGAACAAAAAAGTGATGGAAGTCAGATCCAGAGACAACCTTCCTAACTGCAGCATATCCATTCAACCAAACCAAGTGGCAGATCACATCACCTTTGCATCTGGAGGTGTTTCAGATTTGTCATCCACTACTAAAGCGGGAGGTTTCTCCAGATGGCCTTCCCGTTAGCACATGCTTCCTTCTGTGCTGGTGGGTTCTTCTTTCCCACCTGCCCTCTTGTATCAGGTATCAGTGCTGATGTTATAGAATTTGTCTCATTGACACTTTTTTTTTCTCTCTGCTGCTGTTCCCCTGATATCTGTGCAATTTTTTTTTTTTTTTTTTTTTTTT
>Ga0065711_1007230_pt1 | contig 15331 bp, 14 predicted proteins | sample Hoacrofraction12_FD_59098 | JGI IMG/M metagenome (GOLD analysis project Ga0065711, IMG submission 59098) | Hoatzin crop microbial communities from Cojedes, Venezuela - Epithelial fraction 12 v2 (version 2) | ecosystem: Host-associated > Birds > Digestive system > Esophagus > Crop | place... | reverse complement strand
TGGGCCCGGCTGGGCCGCCCGGCCCGGCCCGCCCCGGCTCTCGCTCAGGCCTGGCGGCGGCAGCGTCATTACCGGGGCCGTTAGAAATCTGTTCGAATGGCTGCTGAGGAAACGGGTGCTGCCCGGTGCTCCGGTGAGGCGGGAGGGGAGCAGCTCCTGCAACCGCTCCGATACCAGCTCCGCTGCAGGAAAACAGTGGGGTTTTGCCCTTTCTTGAGGCTGCAAACTGGTTGCAGCCGCACGGCATTTCGTATAAAGAATCTGCTGGTGTTGGCGAGAGTTTTATCACCCCGAGTGCCCAGCTGAAGACTGCCGGCACCGGAGCATCAGCTGGTTTTAGGGCACTGGCTGTTGCATTTGCGTACTTGGTTGATCTGGTGTTTCAATAACCTAAATATTTATGTGTTCAGCTGTCTGGCTAGCCTCTGCGTCGCAGAGCTTGATTTAAGAGATTACAATGTACAACTTCCATAAAACTTGTATTTTACTGGGTTTAATATGAAGTGATGTAAGTCGACACAAAGTCCTACACACCAAGGTCTGGCGAGCACCTGGCTCCAGCCTGACCCCTCCTTCCTCAAGCAGGAAGTTTTCAGTGTTACAGCTGGCCACAATCCTCGGTCTCTCAGCTGAGTCTGCACAGGGCTTTTAGCTGCTGCAGCAGACCTTCTGCTAATGGAAATCTTGGTGACGCTACAGTACACGAGTTCAGATGACAGGGGACAAAACAGGGCTGCAGCAGGGCCTCTGATCCCAGCGTGCTCTGAGCCAAGGAAAGTGAAGTTCAGAGGAAAGCTGAATCCAAACCTGTCATCCCCATCAAACCAGAATCTGCAGGCTTTGCCCAGAGCAGATACATCACCCACGGTTTGGGCTAAGCTCTCCTCATTTTCCAGCAACTCTTGGGAATGCCAGAAAGACAGAACGAGAGAGCCCTTAGGTATGTAAGCAGCAGCAAGAAGGCATTGAACAAACAGGTTTGGGGTGTCAGTAGTAAGACTTTATTGCAGGTATTCTCTTAGGTAATTTAAGACATCCGATGTCGTCCCGTGCACCCCCTAATTCAGTAAACTATTTCATTTGCTGGTACGCTCACGTAGATTTGCTCTGGAAATGTTTGCAGTAGGCTAAAACCAGTCCTGTAGCTAAGGAAAGAGAGTTCAAAAACCTTTTCACTGTTTTCATTAGTTTCACTTTGCCACTATCAGGAAACACAAAGACAATGGAACAGAGTTTCTGTGGGTTTGGGTTGCTGCTCAGTGGAAAATTTTAATCACTTTTGGTACATCTTTTTCTTGTGTTGGTGGTTTCCTCTGGCTGCCAGGCTGCAGGAATTTTTTTATGGTGGGGATATTGCTTATTCTTGCTTTAAAACTCTACAAAACAAAACCAAAACAGCACTGTGCTTAATAACCACGGTAGTTTTCAGCCGTTTAGATGCTATCCATGCTCGAAAAGTAACATTACGGGTTGATTCTGCAGAAGAATCGATATGCTTCATCCTATTAAGCTTTTTTGGCTATGGTGATAGAAGGTGGCAATGGCCATCAATATTTGAGGTGGGCTATAAATACTTAGGATATTTGATTTTGGTTTTCACTTTTTTCCTCACCCTCCCACTCCCCCGTACTCCTCAGCCAGTTTAAATTGGTGGTCCTGCTTTGATTCATTGACCATTAAAACTGTCCATTCAATTACCTGCAAGAGAGGAAATTTGGCAAGTATATCAGGCTTGCATTCTTCTGCCATTAAAAGGGTTTCAAGTAGTAGCACATCCCCCTTGCTAAGCTGTTTGCCAACAAGGAAGTCTTGTCCATGGTCTCTCAAAACCTGAAAACAGAGAACAAGAAGCAGATGTGATTTTTTTTTTTCTCTTGTGGCTTAATATGATACCTTAAAAGCAAGGTCATACACTGCACGGAGTTGTCTGCGAAAACAAGGAAATGCAGTAAGAACATCTGCAGTACAAACAAATGATCAAACCACGCTGCCATCCTAGGCAGAATTTATCAGTCCTTTCTCTTCTGCATTTTTTCCTGACAGCTCTGTTGTAGCCCTCTTGCCTTCGCTTTTGCAGCTCGTGTAATCAGTGCTGCTGCATTGAATGCTGAGCTTCATGGAATACAGTCATCACTGCAAACGCCTATACAAAATTTGCAAGAGGGGGTTCTGTACTTTAGGAGGAAAATTCACATAAAAGCTGATGTTACAGTGGCTTTTGCCTGAAACAACATGCAAACTGGAACATGGACATTTGGAGATCTCCGCATGTCCTGGGCTTTTGCAGCTCTGCGTCTCTCCCAGAGTGGTAGCACCTTCTGTCCCCCCTGTAGTGCTCTATCTCCATTCTCATCCCAGCCTCACCAAAATCATAGTTTTTATACTTAAGTGATAATTTTTCTTCTTTGTTTTCCTCAATAAAAATTGTTTGTGTAGATCCAGGATGGAGTTTCAGGAAAACACTATTAATTAAGCCACCACATCTATGTCACGTACCTTCTCATAGACTGGGAAGTATCTGTTTGTGGCCTTGTCCACAATAGTAGCTAAATGTTGCTCCTTTTTATCCGCTGGTTGGAAATTATGGGTCATGAGTAACTCATACAGATCCAATAGCCCTTCCACATACATATCAATTCTGAAAAGAATAGATCCAGTTGGTCAAGTCAAACACAGTAGGTCGGAATAGCACGATAGCTACTGGCATAAAACTCTCCGCATTCGTGGATTGGAGCAGTTCCACCCGGAGTGCAGTAGCTTCTGGGGGTGCAGAGGGAGAGTGGGTGAAAGATGAGTGCAAAGTGCCAAACCAAAAACTGAAAGACGGTACCCCTTCCGTTTTTCACTAGAAATTATACGTCTCTGTATTAAGTTTTTCTGAACCCGAGTACAAAATTGGTATGTGTGTCACCCAAACTTGTGTGAAAATTCCAGTCAGACACGGCAAGTTAAACAGCGGGTCTATGCGATTCCTATCAAATATCTTGACATGTATTTACATGTGCTAATGAACTTGAAGCTTGTAAAAGTACTTCAGGTCAAACCATGTGCCCTAAGAGATCTGTCCTTTAATAACCAGTTCCTGGTTATAGAAGAAGTTTTTTGTTTCCATCGAGGACATTTCCCTGAATTTGATGTGGTGAAAATGCCTGCTGCTGACAACTGCAGGGGACAATTAAAAGCAGCATCAGTCAGACAAACAGCCCTCTGCGCTCCTGACTGCTTTCTTCTGATAGCTCTGTTGACCTTTGATCTTCATGAACTCGCTTGCACCATCCTGCCTCACTAATCTAGCTGGTTATTACTGTGTGGACATCACCTGTGGTCACAGTCAACACGTGCTGCGTGAAAAGCTGCTGTGTCACCCTGAACCTAACTGTGAGCTAGGATATTCTGGTGTTACACAGAGAGGTAGCGTGAACTGCTGTCTAACAAACAAAGGTGGTACTGTTACAGTACAGGGCTCTCTCCTTCAGGTCTTTCCCGTAGAGGTTGTACTTCGTTGCTATGTAGTTGCTAATGGCTCTGGTCTGCACCATCTTCATCCCATCAATCTCCACCATTGGCACTTGCTGAAACAGCAGGGATCCACCTAGGGAAAAGGGGACAGGACAGGGAGACATTCAGTCTCTGAGTGAGAACCATTTGTGGGTGTAAAGTAACCACAAGTATTATTTTTTAATTAGAATCACAGAATTACCTAGGTTGGAAAAGACCTTAAGATCATCGAGTCCAAACATAAACCTAACACTGCCAAGTCCGCCACTAAACCATATCCCTAAGCACCACCTCTTCACATCTTTTAAATACCTCCAGGGATGGTGACTCCACCACTTCCCCGGGCAGCCTTTTCCAGTGCTTGATAATTCTTTCGGTGGCAGTCTTCTGCATTCTCATAACATGGTATGGAAAACACTTGCCATGAAACCAAGAGCCATTTCTTAGAGACATGTTAATAGCTCAGTATTATAGCAATCAGCTTCTTGAAGTTTTTTCAAACCTGAGGAAGTACCCAAATGCAGAACTTTCAGCAGTCATACACTGAAAAAGAAAAGTCCCTGCCTGCATGGCCCCAGCTCAGATGATTTTCATGGAGATTAATACAGATGAGAAGGACTGAAGGATCTGACCCATAATGAGCCAGTTTCTGTCATGCTTTGGTAAGTATTATGGAAATCTGGACTGCTTAAGGGCTTGACAACATACAATGTGAATATAAATGCATGTAATATTATCTTTGTGACTACTATATTGACTTCATACAATGACATACATCTGTACAGGTGTGAAGCAGGGAATAATAGGGGGGTTTCATGCGATTCCTGCAAGAGCCAAATATCACTTGGTGTGAGACTGTAGCCATGTAAATCCCTTACTAGTCTGCAGAAGCCTTACTCTAGCAAGCAAGAAGTCAAAACACCTGCAGGAACCGATCAGAGAAGTGAGTCAGAGTATTTGCTTTATGGAATCATATTTCGTGACTCAAATGGCTGATCAGCTATGTCCGTCTTTGTACCACTGTAAGGGAAGCACGCAGAGAAACTGCCTGCTATTAAGGGCACATTTTCATTTATGCTTGTGTCTCAAAATACTTTTTGAAAGCCAGCAGGTGGCAGGGGGATCAAGTCATTGATCCTAAAGGACAGCAGGACTACAAATGCCAACCCTAGCTCAGACTTCTTTGAAAAGCCAAGTGATCTGCAAGCGCACAGACATGTAATTTGGTTTGGAGGAAATGTGAATGTCATGTCCACAAAGATGGAAGCTGAAGATAGCAAGGTGAGTAGTTCCCTTGGGAAACAGGAACGCGTCAGAGGTAGGGGTTAAATGCTGAAATCTGGAACTCTGGTTTCATACAGATTATAAAGCAACAACTTTGTAGGGAACCTAAAATCCTAATTACTTTCAAGATGATCTGATGAGAAAAACCTGCATTGTCGTAGGACAGGAGGCAACGGGCACAAACTGAAACGCGGGGGAGTCGATCATCTGAACTCAAGGAAAGGCTTTTTTATGGTGAGAGTGACTAAACACTGGCGTGGGTTTCCCAGAGAGGCTGTGGAGTCTCCATTGTTGGAGATACTCAAAACCCAACTGGACACTATCTCGTGCGTAAATGGCTCTAGGTGGCCTTGCTTGAAGAGGGGGGTTAGAGCAGATGATCTCAAGAGGTCCCTTCCGTGATCCACTGAAGACTGAAACAGCTGTGTGGATGATACCATCTGACAAGCTGCAGTGTGCCTCTGTGATACCTCATGTACAATCCAGTCCAGATTTTCTTTTTAAGAGATGCAAGATTTCTTAGGTGTTCTAAGACAATCAATTCTACTTATTGTTACTATTATTATTATTATCTAATTATTAAAAAGTGAAGGAAACTTACCCTTCTGTAACTTTATCAGATCATCCTTTGTTTCCAGAAAACATTCTTCAAACTGCAGGAAATACAGAAGAAAAGTTGTGTTGTCACTGCATGTTTCAGCTTCTGCTTTGTGTGAGATGATTGTTAAAACAGAGAGAGCTGTGTTTTGGGGAATTTCATTTTGAAAAGAAAATAAATCGGATTTGGAAGCAATATCTTTAAGAACTTATTTTGCCTCTGCCACATCCTCTCCTCTTCTCTCTCACATGTGATCCATATTTTTGTGCAGATAAGATTTTGGCTGAAGCTTAGGTGACTGAAAGGCATGAAACCCCGTCTGCTGAGCAAACGAGGACCACGCCACTTCTGCTGTCAGTGCTGGCAACAGATGGTGCAGGCAGAGGAGGGGACAGGTGAATTCACGCAGCAGAACTGTGTCATATTCCCTTTGCCCCAGGCTGGCGAGAGGACAGATGAAGAGAAGAGTTCATGTGCCCCATACAGCTTTCTGGCACGTTACCCATCACCACAACAGAAACTCACAGCTCTTAAAACACATAGATCCCCACGCTCCCTCTCCAGTTTAATGTCAGAAACTGTTAGAGGTAAAAACAATTACTCCGTGTTTTATACCAGACAATACATTCAGGGGTAAGCGACACTGTAATAGGCATAATAATTTTTTTGCTATTTTGGACATTGTCATTTAACTGAAATTCTTCAGATTTGAAAGTGCTCAACCCCTGTGATCAGAAGATAAGAAGCCAGGTCCTGCTGCTGTGGTTTTGAGCTGTTTCTTTCACTAGCTACAGGGGAGAGGCATTTCTGGTGCCACCGGTGGGCTTGGCACGTGATGCCTGGGAGTGAAATGGGAACTTGCCCCACTGCTTAGGGTAAGCTAGTGGTCATTGTTGGCTTCAGCAGCAGTGCACTAAGTGCAGAGCTTGACACTGCTGATCAGTCACATTTTTTATAAGGAACAGTAAAAATATACATTTGTCACATGCTCTTAGTATANGAAACAGAGGCAAACCTCAACCCCGGCGGCTGCTAGTAGCCACCGTATTGGTTCCATTCGGCCTCGCCCATTGAAGTAGTGCAGCTTGGGTTTCCCAGACATGTTTCTATGTGCCTGATGTCCTACTATCTGGAATAAAGAAGTAAGTTTTGCAAAATAAAGANTCAGAATGCTGGTTTTGAGTCTCTAACTGGTTCTCAAGCATTGTTCAAAGCTGTCTTGTTTGAAAGCAATAATTTATGGTCCAAGACTCTCATCAAATTAGTAGAGGAGGTAAAAGACTACACTGAGAGACTGCATTGTATCGTTTTGCCTTAAGATGTCTTTTATATGTGCAGTTTAGTTAAGCAGAACGCTGTACCAAGAGCAATTGGCCCATGTCAGAGAACAAGCAAATTAAAAACCCTTTTGCATCCCAAAGTGTTCTGCTCTGACTGAAAAGCAGGGTGTGCAAGATACACTGCCCTGTTTACTTTGGCATTATCTCAGGATAGTTTACTGTTTAATCAGATACACGATACAAACTCAGCAATTGCTGTACTTTCTCCAGCAGCCATTATGCTCCATTATAAAGTGACAGGAAGGATCTTTTCCCCCATTGTAAGCATTCAATATCTCATTTACAATGCTCCCTGCTCCTCTCACTTCTTTGGGCAAGCACTTGAAGTCGTGGAATTTATGTCTCTGGTAGCATTAGATTTGCCTTTACCGCAGATGGAGCCGAAGTGCAACAACTGCTCAGTTCAATTCCAACTCTTTGCTGGAATTTAAAGCAACAACAATTTCTAAACAGACTGCCACCCCCCCTGTTCAGAACCAGTACATGCACATCAGCAGCAAACATGTAGACAGTGCCTAGTTTGTACTAGCTTCACAGTTATTAACACCGTGTCAACAATAAAGATGAAGCATTGACAGCAGCAAAAGCAAATGGCTAAAAATCCCCATATTCCCCTTGTAAATAACATGTCATGTTCCCTGCAATAGGAAGAAGGGGATGAGAGGAAGCACTCCACACTTCTGAGATCTGAATTTCTTTTTCTTAAATCTGTACACCTAGAAAGCAGTTGATTAATAATTAAAGATTTGATGCACACAACCGTGTTAGTAAAGAAAATACATAGAAGTCCATAAAACCCATTCACTGACTTAGTTTCAAGTACAGTAATTCCCTGTGCATGTCCAAAATCCAAAAAGCTTACCTTGTATGCAGTATAACTCACTCTAAGCTCTCAGTAGCTTTGCCTTGAGATTATATAGCTCTGTAGCCCCTCCTACAATGACTGCAGACAGTTCTCTGCCAATGGAAAACTCCTAATAAAAACAATATTAGGTCTGTTTAGTTACTTCTCACCTACAGAAGATAAATTCCCGACTAATACTGACTATACAAAAATGTAAGATTCACGAGAGTTCATGATCATTGGGAACATCTGTGTCAGCAGAAAATTGTATGCTTCCTATTTTCATTGTCTGGCAACCTGCTAGTTAAAAATAATCAGAACAGCTGAAAATCACCAACAATTTTAAAAAATACTGTGATAGCAATCAAAATTTTATTTTATTTTAATATTTTATGTTTTTTTCACTTCCACCAGATTGCCACTCTACGTAAGTCACATCAACTAAATCAGCGTGAGTCCATCACAAGCTTCCTTCCCTTCCTTAGTGATGGGAAAATTATTTCAGGACATTTTTTCTTCTGAATTTCGTTCTTGGATGTAGAAGGCTTTTTTCTGTTTCCATCAAAAATGTTTCCTTGAATTTGACCTGGTGAAAACGCATGCCAGAGACAACAGTAGGAGAAGGTGAAAGAAGAGCGGCATCAGAAGACAAACTGCCCTCTGCACTCTGCTTTCTTCTGATAACTCTGTTGACTTCAGAGAATCAATAGAGCATAAACTCCCGTGCACCATCCTGCCCGTCTAATCTAGCTGGTTAAACATTGTTGTACACATCATGTGCCAGCAAGGTAACGTGCTACATAAAAATCTGCTGAATCACCCTGAATGGAACTGGGAGGCGAGATATTTTTCTCGTATTACACAGGGAGGTTGTACAAATAGTAGTCTATCAAACAAAAGAGATAAGTTATTACAGCACAGGGGCCTCTCTCCTTCAGATCCTTCTTGTCCAATGTCTGTGGACATTGTGCTTTGCTGCTATGTAGCTGAAAACGTTCCTCATCCCATCAGTCTCCACCACTGGTGCCTGTTAGACCAATGTGTTCCATGCTTGACATTAAAATAAGCGGAATTATTTATTTAGAGCTAGAACCACAGGAGGACGAGGCATCAAAATGGTCACTGCTGCAGTGTCTTGTCTTTCAGGAGGTGCCTAATCCCCAGATGGAGCACTCCGTAAGCTCCATGGCCGGTGAGGAGAATCAGCCTTCACAGAAGGGGACTCCTCGCTGACAGCACATCCTATGGACTCTGCCTTCTAATTCAGGCTCTTTGCCTTTCTTATTTTCCTTTGTCCCCTTCCTACATTTGGGGAAGTTCTTCTCTCCAGACTCTGAAAGCCTGCAGCAGGGCTCAGTCACCTTTGCAGAGCGTGGCTCTGTGCTGTGCAGCACAGCACGATGGCCAGCCCTGCAGGGCTGTCAAAGGGGAGCCGCAGGCCTCTGGGCTAAATGCAGCAGAAGCCCACCCTTGGTATTGCTGTAGAAGCACAGGCTGCCCACATTTTGTTTTCTGTTAGCATCCAGTCTGAAATAATTTGTTCGTATTTTATAATGAAACAGAACTCTGCATAAGAATGTGTTATTTGCTTGCTTGAGAAGTGGCTTCTCTCCCCTCTAGCCTTCTGGGCATGCTGACATTTGCTGTTAGCACAGGGCTTTTTAAGAGTAAAAGGTCAAACTACACTGCTGGAAACAGTGTGTCGGCATTGTTGGACAGACACGACTTATGATCCAGAATCTAGGATAATGTGGGAGATTGAAGGTTTCCCTGCGTAGACATGTGCACCAAGGTGTGCCTGATGGTGTTGCACAAATCCAAACGCACTCATAGGTGGCTTGGCTGGATTAATGATTTGTAGGCCTGGCCGTGATAAACTCTAGGAGATAACACAGAAGGTCTAGTGACTGCTCCTACAAGGAGTTGACATCCACTGTGTCAGGGGACTGCAGGGTAGCGATACATGAGTTCGAGCATGAAACTTAATCACAGTGTAGACAACTTGAGAAAACTCATCTCCCCGAACTTTGTAGCCACCTGTGTATAGTCTAGCTGTCAAAGTCTCCTTGAAACAGGTGTAAATTCAAGCAGGCAGAGTCCCTCCCCATACACTTGAGCTACAGCTGATACCCAAACCAAAGCCAGCAGTATGTACTCAAAAGGTGGATGGATGCTGTCTCAGCTGAGGCAGTTAAAAGTTTAGATGAAGCCAGTCCTTTCAACCTTTCCTCATGGGTAGGGGAGAGGAGTTTTCAAGGGGTGATTTATCCTGATACTGACATTTCTTACCCTATGAGAGGTATCCACCAAGATTTCAGAGAAGTCCTCTTCAGCATAGTTACAAGCCTAAATAAAAGTGAAAAATGCAATACAGTCTGTCTCCCAATTTAGCAGGACTTCTGGAAATGTCACTTCACTGAGCTTGTAAAGTATTTTGGAAAATGCTATAGAAGCGCCATTTTTACCTTGCATGCCTGAAGGCACTTGATCTCTTAAGTACTTATAGGTTCAAATTGACCATCCAGGAGTTAAAACCAGGGGAAATGTCAAAGATACCCTGATAATTTAGGAGCTAATATTCACGCCAGCTGCTGCTGTTGCCCACCAGCTTGTTTCTGTTAGCCTCTTCCTTTAAAACAATAAGATATCATTTTTTTTTAATTTTATTTTTCAGACATGGTACTAATTTCTTGATAAAGCATTAGAAAATGTTTTGTGTCATCAGGCTTTGTGAACTTTCCTCTCTACATAAAACATATCAGAATTATGTTAATTTGGGTTGGAGCTGTGTTCAAAATTATGAGCCAATATTTAAAATGTGCTTGCAAGGGAAACAGATGCACACACAAACTGTTGTGCCTTATTGCATTAGCAGGGGGAATAGGGACTGTAGAGAAGGGAAACTCATCTGTGCCTAACGAGACCTGCTGGGACATGCCCAGCCCTGCCTTGCTGCAGAAAGAAAGTGCAGCTCCAGTGTCTCATATCATTTAAAACAAAGGTCCCACTTGTTGTTTTTCCAAACTGGCGCTGCCTATGTTCAGCATGCTTGAAAAGTGCGGCTCACACAGCAAGTCCCATGAAACATTTCTCCACACTGAATTACGGCCTCTGAGCCCGGCAGGGTAAGCGTGCAGTGTAACCATCTCATAAACGCATGAATATGTTTACAAAAGAGAGCTCTGCATAGAGAAGAGAGAAAGAGAGAAAATGTCCTTATCTCCAGTGATCCTCATGCTGCCTTAATGCTTGGCTTCAGGTGTGTGAAGGGCATTAGGTGGTTTCCCAACCATCTTGAAGAGCAAGTGAGTTACCTAGAAACGAGCAGGTGTTCTCAGTGCTACTGAGCTTGAATTATTTTTACTATTATGTATTTTTGCCAGCAGTTCCTCCCATGACAGTCTGAATACCAAACACAAGACCTTGCCTAAGCAAAACCAAAACAACACTTTGATATTCAGTGAAAATTAGTGACCATCTTTCTTTGGCTAACATCAGCAGCTCCTGCCATCTCCATGTGAGGCCCACAAAGTGAAGGTTGTGAATGGAGTGTTACCTGCTCACCGTGGCTTTTAGAGCTCTCTCCCCACATAACAGTATGTTAAGCTTTCAGATTTCCTTCTAGTTCCCTCTAGCTGGCTCCCTTTCTCTGTCTCTCTCTCTCCTGCTTGGTTTTGTGTCTTCCTGGCAAATTCCGAACTGTCTCACTTACCTGTGGTTATTCCCTATTTTCCACTCCAGACTTCAAGCCTCTGGACCTTTCTCCTTTCTGGATCTGATTCTGTCCTCGTAGAGACAGTCCATACGTAAGAATAGAATGTAGCATACCAATGATGGACAGGCAATATCAGGATTTCCAGAGCATTTCATACCTGAAAACCTTCTCTTCAGCATCTTTCTTCTTCTTCTCTCAGCTTTCTTTCAGCTAGCACAGAAAGGATCCTCATATTTGCAGAACTTCAAGCATTTCTTAGATCACTACTAGTACTGATTTCAGACTCCTCCTCTCCGAACCCAGGGTTAAAGGATTAACTTCCTTTGCAAGTATCCCTCCAAGCCCACTCCAGCAGTAACACGGTACAAACCTGCACGACTCCACTCTAAGGTCACTTATGGCCCAAAGCAAAGGTGCATTGACCGTTTTGACATCTGACCTGCAGGTCCTCACCACCCTAGAGAGAGGGGTGCCACCCACTTAACCCTGCTGTGAGCTCTTCCTCCAGCAGAATTTGAGAGCAGAAAACCGATGGGAAAAGTGACCTCTGTTTTGAAACCCAAGTTGGGTGTGGAAAGGAAGACTGACGTACCAGGTACCAGAAGCCTACATTTATCTGCCTTCTCCCGACAGTAACCTCCAGCCCTCTTGCTCCGTGGAGCCTGAGCATGCCATATGGCTCCTTGAACTGCTTGTGCTCTCTGCCCCTACAGTTTAAGCCAATATATGTCCTATACCAGTGGTGGGAAATGCAATTGGGCTCAAGTTTTTTGTAACTCTTGCAGGGCTAAGCTGCAAATAGGGTACGCTAGCATTTTTCCAGCAACCTTATTTTGAGAAGAGTTACTCTCTTGTTTAGCTTGCTTGAAAGCTTGACAACACTAAGGAACATGCTTTTTTTTTTTTAAATCCTGGTTGCAAAAGTAAAATTTTACAGGAGTGCCTTACCTTACACACGTGTATCACATCAGTATATTTTCTACTTCAGTTCTATTTATGCTTAAAGCATAAAGGTGCACTTGAGTACACAGTTCACTAGCACTCACCGAGTTCTGTGTGTAAGAACACACTTGCCCTCAGATGAGCAAAGATGAGTGTTTGCAGGTCATAGCCAAAAGCCTGCAAAACAATATCAGACACAGAAAAAGAACAACTTGCCTCTGACAAAATGCAGAGAATATTCAGTTAAAAAGCCCACCTCATCTAGTTGCGTCCTAACAGAAATCAATAATTAGTTGTCCTTCTGCAGTCTGCTGCATGGGAGAGGCGTGGGGGAATGCTGGAGAGTGGGCAATCTGAAAAGGAAGTTCATTCTGCTGTTTTCTTCCTACCAGCTTCATTTTCCAATATTTTTTTTCCCTTTTTCTACACTTTTATTGTGGCAATATTAAGCATCAGATTTGGTTACTGACATCTGCTGAAATAAAGTTTTCCTTCTGTGCAGATGCTGCTCTGACACATCAGGACCCGTCACTAGGAAGTTTTTGTCTGCTGTAAATGTATATTTTGTTGTGAAATCAATAGAAGCTGAACCTCTGTTGCTCTGTGTTCTGTCCTACAGCTGTAGAAATAAACCACCTCTGCCTTACCTGAGCCTGCAAAATAGATTGTGTATTTCTTCCGTGATGCCTCGCTCTCAAGGGATAACATATTTGTAACCTGCTTGTGAAATGCTGGTAAGATCATAAACAAGGTTTGAAATAATTGACATATGAAGAAAAATAATCAATTTTTCAAGGAACTTTGCAGAGAGATCTTAAAAAATCCAATTTAACCACAGGCCTTAATTTAAAGATAGTAACATTGACTACATTTTGACCTTCTACAGGTGTGTAAGCAAGTGATGTACCAACCAGCTCACAGTAATTCTACTTTCATGTCCAAAGCCTATCCTGTTGCTCAGTGTGGAGAGGTAGAAGCTGCATGAATTGCATGGAGATGTACATCGCTGCAGTGGCATCTACCATGGAGATGGCATCCCTGCACCAGCAGGCACGCAGTCGCTTTCTTCTTGGGTCAGCCCAGAGGTGCCTGGTGACACAAGGTGGCAGGGTGCACACAGCACCGAAGCCACACAGGCATTCGCCTATGTCATTGCCAACTGCTGACAGATAAATCCAGGTACTTTTCCTATAAAATCCAGCCTTCTGGATTTTACAGGAAAAGCAGCTTCTTCCAGGAACTGCCTGAGACCTGCTGCTTTCACTCCCTAGGGAACCAGGAGGAGACAAAGCACCGGCGGTGGCGGTGGCAAAAGGAGGCTGGTAGCACAAAGCCGAGCACTTGGGTGGCCTGGGGAATCGTGGCTCAGAGTGCCTGGTGAGGATGAGGCACACTGGGTACATGAGGAGCCACCTCGAGATGAGATCTTTCCAAGACCTCCTGTGACTCCCAGAGGATTAGGTAGTCCCGACCAAGTAGGATTGCCAGTCTTGAGGAATAAGGCGGCAATGCCAGCCACAACGCCTGCCACTGTGGTGCCCAATGGCCCAGTGTTTGGAGCAGAGATCTGGGGTGAGGGCAATGCAGGTCCATTCCTCCCTCCAACCTGAGCGACCCTGACATCAGACCTGGGAAACTTTTGGGTGGCACATTCTTCATTGCTCACCTTGGAGCAGAGCCACTTTCCAGGAAATATTAAATTGTTTTTAAGTTAGAGATAATGAGCACAACTCACTAAATGGTTAGTGAACGTACCTGCAAGAGGAGAAATTGATAGTAAGGGAAACTTCAGCAACCTTTTTCCACCTTTAATACATCTGAGCTGTCTTAACCATAAAACCTGTGCTGCTCTGTGACCCCACTCCTCCCTTCCCCATTGCCACCTATGAGCTGTCTCCACCATTGCAGACAGGCCTCGCTGGAAGGACCTGTGACCACCTTGGTGTCACTGGTCCCACCACATTGCCACAAGGGCAATGCCAGACCAGCAGCACCTCCAGGCTACCCACATTTCATTCTGTGCAAAGTAGCAGCTCAGGCTCAGATTTTGCCCTCTGGAGTTCTCCAAATATCACGAGGCAGTGCCTGGGCACTGGAAGATGCCATCTGTGTTACTGAATTGACAGCGGGTTGTTGGTCTGAACCTGCAGCTCTCACCCAGATGGCTCCCAGCCATGGTCAGTCCACTCCAGGGCCCAGACGCAACAGGCTGTTGGGATGTAGCTACACAGCTCTGGGTAATAGGAGAGTTTAGAAGTGTGTCTATGGCCTCGTAGCCAGGGAATGGAGCCTGGTGCTTCTTGTTTTACTAGGACAAAGATGTAGCTGGCCATTGGTGTCCAGAACTGGGGCTAGGAGGCAGCTGAGAGTCTCCCAAAATGACAGATGAATGCACAGAAAGCAGCATGAACAAATATTGAACCTGAGCGATCATCTGCTTGAAGATGCAGCTCTGCCCTCTGCATACTTTGAAGACGTTCATCACGTGAAGAGGTGCACAGACTCCAGCGTGTGGCGGACAACGAACTAAGGTGCCTGGAAGATTCACATTAAAGAGGCAGAGGAAGAAAATAATGGAACATCGTAAGAGCTGGTTCCTGGACAAGACCTGGGAAGCGTGAGAAACCAAAGAGATTTGTGAAACTAATACTAAATTAGAAGTTTCACTCACACAACACTGTAGAAATAATGCCATATAAGTACTTACCAAAACTGAAACAAATCTACTTCTTTAAAAGGATAACTGATTCAGTGAGCCACCTTCTCTTTCTTTTCTTCCATAGCTCTTATTCCAAAGCCTATTTTCATCCAGAAAATATCTTTTTCAACTAGTCACATTTTGACAGTACTAACCCAGCATCGATCTTTTTCCAAATGAATAAATTTCCTACTCTACAAATAGTTCTTTGCCTCCATAGTCCTTTATTATCATGTTTTGCCAAGTATTTTGTATCAATAAAGACAAATCTGCTGTCACATTGCCAGAGTAATCAGAATGCTTTATTTTGGTTTTGGAGGGGTTTTTTTACCATTGGTTTTAACTACAACAATACTAATTTACTGAGCTTCCTAATTCCTTTGGTTTGGGGCTTTCCCCCCCCCCCCCCCCC
>Ga0065711_1042521_pt1 | contig 15332 bp, 4 predicted proteins | sample Hoacrofraction12_FD_59098 | JGI IMG/M metagenome (GOLD analysis project Ga0065711, IMG submission 59098) | Hoatzin crop microbial communities from Cojedes, Venezuela - Epithelial fraction 12 v2 (version 2) | ecosystem: Host-associated > Birds > Digestive system > Esophagus > Crop | place... | reverse complement strand
GAGGGAGAGACCCTCATAGCCTGATGTTACTCTGGTAAAGATGAGCAGACCACTTTTAATTGCCTCCGTACCCAACTTCCTTTTTACAGCTAACAAGCCAATAGTCCCACACTGGGAAGAGGTCAAACAGAGGTAACTGTGGTAGGGGGAGATCGCAATCACTGACTCAATTTAAGACTGCAAGGACTTGCCCCCCCACACACCTATAAGGAGCATGCATGCTAATTTACGTGGGAAGCAAGGCTAACTTAGCCTGTAACAGAAAAGGTGGTTACCACCAACTAATTGACTAGCACGAGAAGCCGAGAAACTCAACTAAGGGGAGGGGGTTAATTACCTATAAATGCTGTGAAAATCACTGTAAAGGTGGTGTCCCGCAGGACCTCGACCCCCCTCCTCTGCTGGCCGGATCAACACTGGACTCAGGATTGGTGATATCTTTTTATTTCTTCTTCTTCCTCTTTTCCTCTTTAACTTTTCTTTTCTGTCCCCCCCTTATGTTCCTTTCCTTCTCCTTTGAAACTATAAAAGCAAGGCTTACCATAATCGTACCACAGTAGCTTGTCTATCCTAATCATACCACAGCAGTTTGCTTGTTGCAATCGTACTACCACGGTTTGCTTGTCATAATTGTACCACCAAAATTTGCTTATCACAAACGTGCCTCGGTAGTTTGCTTGTCATTATTGTGCATAATCTTGCTTCAGTAGTTTGCCTGTCACAATCATGCCACAGTAAGTTTATTTATGATAATCGTGAATAAACCTTGTAAAGTGATACAGGATCTCTGGTGTTGTTTGACCTTAATCCAACTGAAGGGATCGGCAAATCTGAGTCATTCTCATTAATGGAGTGGGGCATTTGATCACTCTTGTTATTGGGGTGTGACAGTCCGGCATATTCCAAAGATCTTGGGTATCATATGCAAGGTCAGAGATTTGGCAACCAGTCTGAATACCAGAAATTGCAAATGACTGGTGCTCTTTTGCATATGCTTCACATATAATAGTTTTTTCTTCAAGGAAACACAGTTAACAATATGCCAGATCAAAGCACAGGTATGAAATTCAAATTTTAAACCAAAATAATCACTGTGACTTTTTTTATGCTCTTCTATATGCCTAGAGTGTTTTTGCAGAAAAGACTTTACACCAAGTATATCCTTGAATACTATAGAGATCAACATCTAGGGATAGTTTATATACAGTAAAAAAGAAACATATAGCCTCTAGAGATTGCTGACATGTACACTCTTCAGGAAGGGAACGTGAAGTGTTTTGAAAAGTGATGAATACCCTACATATGTGTAGCGGATCAATAGCAGAAGTGAGTTCATTGGCATGCTCCTGAACATTTTTTGATGCCTTAATGATATTTAACAATGACTCTTCTTAACCTCTTGGAAAAGCTTAAAAGATATAGTTTACTGTTTCTGGGGAAAAAAAAGCATGCACAATTCAACTTCCTAACCTAACATTATGTTTTCAGCTAAGTTTGCCTAAACCACAAGAATTTCTTCAGTCTGTTAGGAAATTACTTTTTTTTTCTCATTTTGTTCCTGCCCAAATTTCTCTTTGCTGTTTCAGAGAGAAGTTATGCGACTGTGTAGCACTTCACTGAATCCATGCTGCAGAGTGTTTCTGACAATGCAGTCATTGGAGAATACTCCCTAGGGTTGCAAAGCAATGCAAACTACAGGGTTCCGTAAGAGATGGACAACATTCAGTAGTTTTATTTGCCAAATACAATGTATGTTCTTGCATGGATCACAAACTCATATAGTGAATTGAGATGAAAAGTAGCCCTATCACATACAAAGATTCGAGTTTGCTCTTTTATTGTCCTCAATTTTTTACATATAAACCAGAGCACTTAAATTATTGCTGAATCTAGAAATCTATGATTACAGAGGTGTGGGCTATGCAATATCCATCTAATGGAAACTGGCAAACACACTTGGCCAGAGACAGCATTTCTCTTGTTCTGAAGAGATTTGGCTCTGCAGAGCTTGCATTCGTAAGACTAAACTCTCTTGCTCTTCAAAATATGATGGCATCATCCAAGCCAACTACTGGCAATTGTTCCTGGCCCACACTAACCCCCAAGCCATTCTAGGGTCTGCCTGTGAAAGAAATAATTGTCCTGAGCCACAAAAAAACCCTTCAAAATACAAACAATTTATCAGTATGGACAATTCACTTCTGAATCTGAGAAACCATTGGTTTAAAAATAAAGGCTGTATTCTAAAAGCATATTTTACTATTACAGTGTATTAGAAAAAGTTCTGAGAGAATTCTGGAGACCATCAGGCCATTCCTTCTTATCAGAGCATGGGAATCATAGCGTAGCACTTGAGTAATGTCTCGTCTTCAGGCGGCTGGTGACGAGTGGTGTTCCCCAGGTCTCAGTTTTAGGGGCCAGTTTTCTTTAACATCTTTATCAATGATCATTGATGATGATTCTATGATACATTTTTCCCCTATGGTAGAAGAAAATCTGGTTTTCAGTGAGAAAGAAATCAGTGTCTACTGAATTCTTTTGAGTTCATAAATGGTGGGCGCAAGGATCTATTGAGCATCAAGAGTAAGTCCAAGAACATACTTAAGCTTACTATGCAAAGTCTGTCACTAGGACAGTACAGATCAGTGCAGTAATTATCTGAGGAGAAAGCACATAGTTCCAGGAGAAAACAAAGAGTTCCCAAAATAATTTCTCTAAGGTGTCTTCTATCAAACTGGACTAGACGTTATGACTTTGTCTTAGCTTCCATCTAGATGATCAAATCAGTCTATATGTTTCCCTTCCCTATTAAAGTAATTAAATCAAAAGTATTTTGGCTTTTTTATACATTGTATACCAAAAATAGTCTTTTGATGATCATTATAATCCTGTAGTGAAGTGTAAACACAATAAATTTAACTGTGTTGTGAAGATCATCTGAACAAAAGGTAGAATAACACTCTTTTCCTCCATGTCATCAGAAGTTGTACTGTTGCATAAAACAGGAATGCAGTAACACCCCATACAGTATTAAATGTATACATTTTAAAGCAGCTCAGATATTCACATAAATTACACTTTTTTGTAATATAAAGGATAAACAATCTGAGAAAATAGTCATGTCATTGCGTGAAGTGGGGTCAGGAGTGAATTTTCTGCAAAAATGTTTTGCATTTTAAAACATAAAACAATAAATAAATGGAAGGATAATAAGCATTCTTTATTCTGTCCTATGAACCTCGTGATACAATCCAATGTTCCAAAGAAAGTGAATGGATGATTTCAGAATAATAAAGCAATGTTTAATGCCATAATCTGTGAACAGTGGGAACAGAGATCTATAAAAATTAAAACACTGTGAAGGAAAGGAATAAGGAGAAAGAAGCATCTATGCATCTGAGGAAAAAAGTCAAAATATTCAGCTATTCTAATCTGTGTAATTGCACATTTTACAACTCCTCCTAGACAATGTTTTACTCTTTTGTACATGGATGTCCTGGACTCTTCCTGAGAAATCTTGCTTTGTTTCCAGCAACAGGGTATCCAGACTGCAGAGTATTGCATATCTGTCATTCAAAAGACATTTAGAAGAATGAAATGATGTATCTGTTAAGTGAGACATTCATTCTTTCTGTAAATCCTTTTTTTTCTATGTGTTGACACAAAATAATTTTTCTTTCAGTTTTCAAAACTACTCTTTGGCTGCTGGGACTCCAATCTTAGTCGTACCTTCTTATAAAAATGTTCATCCATGGCATGGAAAAATGTCAGCTAGGAGTTTCATTATTTTCATCTCACCAGGTGTTGAGAGAGTATTAGTTCAATTTCTAGGGAGACTGGCTACTCTTGAGTGGGAACTAATAGTAAATCTGTCCGCTACAGATCCTATGAATGTGCCTGGATCTCCTGCTGCATTAGGAGGAGTATGTAGTTTGCTCGTAAAAATGTTTACATACTTCATTGGATGCATTTTATGGGATAAAAAATACTCCTTCCATTGCTTGAGGGATTACTCAGAGTGTGAATAAAAGAGTAGGAAAAAGTTGCAGAAATTATTATAATTTGAAACCTTGATAAATCTAATTATATGGATGACTGCCAGCTTATTTTCATAAGCCTTGGAAGAGCAATGCAACACTGACACTAATAAAAATGGAACTTACCCTTCAACTGACAACCATAAGGATGAGTCTGAGGTAACATCATACATATAGGAGAATCAACGATATTGTGGAATCAGTGAGGTGATGACACCACAATGACCATGAGAACTATCAGTGTTTCTTGCTGAATTGTCCCTGAGTATCATCAAGGACTCTTCCTATGCATGCTGCTAGGGACAACCTGCAGCAAAATTGTTTAAATGATCAGCCAACTCAAAAAAATGTAATCAGCTATTCTTCCTAAGGAAAGGGTGGGAATTGCCTAGACTTCATCACTAATTCATTATGTCTTGCACATGGCAGTAGAAAATCTTTCAAGTCTGCTACTGCAAGAACTATTCACTACCACATCAGTAAATACTATTCTCAAATTAAGGAATCTTTTCAGCTCTTTCTTCCCCTGTGTTAGGAATTGACCTTTACACACTCTTTGTCCTACTTTACTTTTCCCATCTTTACACTATTTTATTAATCTTGGTAGTCACCATCATTTATTTTTGTCTATTTGGATAGAGGATATTTCCTTTCTTTCCTGTAAAGTCATCTTCTGAAATAGGTTCACTACCCAATTTATAACGTTTTGATGTGATTATGGTTGCCTATGCCTAAAAAACTTAGAAAGGGAGTTGTATTATGTTTCTGTCATTGTAACTCACATTGTCTTCTTTGCTCTTGGAAAGCTAATGAGTTCATAGGAACAACTGGATTATTTCCACATGTAGATGTTTAATTTACATTTGATTTATATAATTTTACAACATAAAAAAGAGTGCACCAATATGTGCAACACCGGCCATTAGTTTCAGCTTGGCTGTGTGAGATCATCTTTCCATAATTCTTATATAGGTTAGCTTCTGTTGCAGCCTTGCACAGGGATTGCTTTTCATTCTTTCATTTCAGTAAGATGCTTACTACAAACAATCAAGTTTCATTCGGGTGTGAGTGCACCTTTTGTAGGTTTTACTTTAGGATTACAAAGAAGAGATATTTCAAAACTGAGAGATGAATGAGTAATGAAGGATGATTTCTTTGCATTTCGACTATTTGAAGAGAAAGACAAATCAACCCTGTGGAAGGATTCAGTTTGAGACACTTGGATGTAAGCAGGCACATAAGGATCTAAATTACCATTCTAGCTGCAAAACTTGATTCATTTTTCTAGTATCTACGGTCATCTGCAAAGACCTGGAGTCTCTCACTTGGCTTCTGCATGCTTGTCCAGAAAGGTATAGATATCCTGTAGTTCTTGTGTTGTATTTTCATATTCATCATCTTCACAGAGATAGCTGATTCTTCACGGCATCTCAGCCAGCATTAGATGCCTAAGTTTAGGCAAGTCAGTAGAGCTTTACAGATTGATCAAGACAGGCAGTTGACCCTACAATATGTGTAAGTATGGGCAAGTGAATGAAGCCATCAGTACCTCCAACAGAAAAAATAGTTTTGTTACAGTATAACTTTACATAAAGGAGAAAATAAATCTTATAAACCAGGAATATTTAAAACAAATGCAGAATTCCAAGTATGATGAAGAAAGTGTATCACACTGTAATTTTAATAACGCTGCACCCATTAGACATTATGAATATAGCACCAGATACAGCATTATAATAACTATTGAAGACACAGATAGTGGCTTGTGATATCCCGTACTATTAACAATGTAAGTTAAAATTAGAATTTAATATGGATTGATTTTCATTCCAGTTGATGAATCAAGTGGCAGAATTCTGAGAAGAGTCTGGGCACCTTTCTGAAAACACGTATTAACTCTAACTGTTGAAAAAAAAAGAAATTAAGACTCACTGTTTAAAATTAAAACCAGCTTTTTTGTTCAGAATTTCATTAAGTTTTGTGGAGAATGCACACACAGAGCATGTCCCATGCCAGAAAGCATAGATTATTTTATTACACATTATATATGTACATTCTCATTCCTGAAATCCTTGATCAAAATACTGCTTGGAAATGCTACCAGATTTTCAAATTATTCAGTGAAATTTAGGTCGGACCCTGTGGTTTGTTCTGCAAAACTGTTAGGGTAGTCTCAGTTATCCCTACTAGGACTAATAATGTGATAAGTTTTTGAGCATACTCTTAAGGAGTCATCACACCTAAGTTCTCAATATTTTTCCTTACATGTCTGTCTTCCTGCAGGCTTCACACCGCAGCAATGAGGGTGAAAAGCTTAGAGTTGAGGGGTAATCACAGTCTGAAGAAAAACTGCCCATACCATTCCTCAGTAAACAGAGAAATTAAGTCTCTGTGTCTGCTACCAGCTGTAAGTAAAACTTTCTGAAACATTTTTTCCTTTTAAAAGAAAAATAATAAAAATAGTTAAATTTACTATCTAGAGGCTGTGTGGATGAAGTTTTAGAAAGACAATTTGAGTTACTATCCTTCATACCAGAAAAAAGAAGTAGAGGTCACAATAGTCCTTGGTGAGGACTTAGAGAAGTAAGTCAGGGTGAAGAGGTAGGCTTAGTCATCAAGCTGAAATCAGCTCTAGAACCTAACTCTTTCAAGCTATTGATAGCAGCATGAAATACACAATAAGAAGTAAAATTTATTTTCCCTGGAAGAAATTTAAATTTAATCTCTGATTAATATAAACCAGAAAACATAGCTGGGGCATTAAGTGGAAATTAAATAAAAATAGTTATTCTTATCTGGAACATAAGAAAGCACATTTCTAAGGCAATTAATTTATCCTCTTGTAGCTACCACAGAGAATTATTTTTCCCCGGCAAGATTTAGAAAGTGTCTTTGACAAAACTTTTCTGACTACCATTTTTGGAAAACCTTATATTTAAGTACATCTAGGATTGGTCTTGTCTATCCTTTACGTAGTGTTTGTCTCTCATCTGCCTTTCCTTTGGAGTGCTTGAGCTTTGCCTTTTTGTAAAATAAGGCACAAGATTTTCAGATTATGAAGAAAAAAGTAGCTTAATGATGCCATAGAACTGAGGCTTTTCTTAAAAGACATGCACATTATTACAGAAAACTACTGGTTCTTGGAGCTTCCTCTCAGAACTGAATAACCTGTTAAGGACCTCATGTTTCTTTGAGGAGATTAGCTGCAATCCGACTGTTCACATAGCTTCCACAGGAGCCAAAACTTCTCACTTCTCACTCTGGCTACAACACACACTTCTCTGACCTTACTTTCAGTGGCCTAGACATGTAAGAGAATGAACATCTGGAAGAGTAAAACCTCAAGCTGCATCAAAACATTGTAATTGAAATATAGCTCCCTATCTCCCCAGGCAGAAAATGAAAGAGAGAGGACTACTTCTGGCAGATGGTCAGCTCACTGCTTAGTGCATCCATGTGCTGGGACACTAAGATGACGGTGCTGTCTGGAACAGACTGGCAACCAGCCATCTTTTTTTTCCCAAGTATTTGACTGAGTTTAGGAGAATCTCATCACAAAAAAACAAATTACAATATCAGCATGATAAAGGCACTAGTCTCTAAGGAGGGAAAATATTATCACGGAGTAAGAAGTGTCTGATGTGCTTTCAATAAAAAGCTAATACCTTAGCAAAATGTCCAGCAAATGTAACATCCTAGTTAGCAAAGATAATATTGATGACATCCATGGCATTCACACTACTTTTAGGTCTTTAATTTCTCTTTCATTCACTTCTTTGTTTTCTTGATGCATTTCTGAGAACGTCTGTGAGTATTTGTTTTTATTCCAAATAAAAACTGTGTCTGGTTTTAATTATAATGAAATTTGGAAAATAGTATGATCTTATTTTCTTTATTCAAAACCCTTAGAGAGACATGTTTTGACTGTAAAAGTAGTTACAGATCTGGGCTCACATTGTTTTTCTGCCACAGTATGAGACTTCTCCACCATCAAACACAGAGGGTTATACAACACATGAAATTTTAGGACTCGAATCATCAGCATTGTGGAGCAGCAAACTGGTCTGTCTTATTTCAGAGAAACACAACCAATTTATTACCTTTATGCCATGAGGTTTTTCTGCTACATGTTAATGTATTCTGTCTTCTTCCTTATCTTTAGTCATCACCACCACAAATAGAGTCAAAATTGTATAGCCTTACCATAAGGTTATTAATATTACCATATTATTATGCACTGAAGAAAAAAAAGAGTGTTCAAATGATCTGTTGTTCTGCTGCAAGAAGGCTCTCAAAGAACTGTAGGAATTGATACCGACAGCTACTTTCAGTAACCTGAAACATATTAGATAACAGAGTATCTACATTCAGGAAAGTGTAGCATTTATTAAAACTTGGATATGTTCACTATTTTTTTTTTAGACCTCCTGCAGCTACATTCATAGGAAAAAATACATCCGTTTTAAAAATTTGCTTTGAGTCAATATTGGAGAAGAAGGAGTTTGAAGGAAAAGGCTTTCAGGTGTTACTGATACTTCAGTCAACTACAAATCCCTCCCATAAGCCTTACTGCTAATGACTGCAACAACAAGCAAAACATAAGGTCAGAAGGGTCCTCAGACCTCCATAGCACTGGAATTCAACCCAGGAGAAGCTTACACAGAGGTAAGGAAGAACTGAAGCCAGGCTGCACCTTTTCCCACTTGGGCTCACTACATCCAGGCCAAATGTGCATGAGCCAAGAGAAAACACTAAACTTTCTCAAACTTTCCCTAAGTTTCCCTCTCAGCAGTGACTGGGATTTTGACCTACAACCACGTTTGCAAAAAATCCCTTTTAAATCATGGGAATGTCTTACACCAAAAAAGTTTTATTACATTATGTTTGCAAGAAAGTAGAGACTGTATTAGCTTGTGGTTAAAGGACAAGCTCAAACACAAAAGACAAGGGGACAAGCCTGAGTTCTACCTCTGCAACCTCAGATAATCTAATTTCCTTCTCAGTTCCTGAAAAATAGAACATAAATGATAATCAATAATGTTTCATGACCTTACAGAGATACTGTGTGCATCAATGCACGGCAATGTAATGGAAATCAAGTCTCTGAAGAAACTCCTAGTATCCTTATTTCTGAACTCTGCAGGAGTTTCACGATCATAACTACCCTGAAAATTTCCATGTCAAAATTACCATGAAGTTGCAGTTGTTCCTGCTGTAGGCAGAAGAGAGAAACTAAGAAAAAGATCCTTAAAAGGTAATTTTCTAAGCCACCATCTGCTGTCGCTATGCACTTAACAAAGGTTTCAAAAGTCCAGTGAATGAAGTAGTCCATCCTCATGTTTTTGTTAGACAAGGCTCAGTGCCTGCTAGGTCCAGGCCTTGCTCCACATGATGGTAACATAGTTGAAATTGCACTGCCACAATTATGCAACTCCACAACTTCTCCTGTGTTGTATGACCTCCTGAGCAAACAGCATGAATGAGGAAAGAAAGGGGGCTGAAGGGGAAATGGGCAATATGTCCCCTGTATAACATCCAGTAAATACAGGCTAATTCAGCTGGAAAAAGGTTGAAGACACTTGAACTGTTTCAACATCTGTCTGTTCCCTGTCTACTGCATCAGTAATGGCCAGAGCAGGCTAAAGCATAAATTAAATGAAGTCTGCTGGATGCTAATAAATTCCTTTCTACTTTGATATGTTCTGAATTAATTGTGTTAGCAAAAACTATTATTTAGGATACGACAGGTATCATTTCCCTCATGTAGACTCTATCAAAGAGTCAAAGGTAGAAAAACCAGATATACTTGCTCCTCTGTTCACGATATCCACAAACAAGCAGAGTGAATAGGCACTGCAGAATTTGGCCATGTGTTCTTAAAATTACAAGTAATGATGACTTTGAATGATAAATCTACAGTGCACAGAGTTCTTAAACTCAGAGAGGCAGCAAGGACTCTTTACATTCCCAGACAATATAATTTTAGGACTTACTTCCCAATACAGAACTTTTCCACACTGCCACTCCCAGATATGTCCCATATATCAGTACAGACAATGTAATTCAAATTTTGGCAACTTTCCAGGAGGTCTATACAGCTCATTGCTGAAGAACATAAAATATAAATTGAATGGGAGATCTTGTTTTGTGGAGCTTATTACTTTCCACTGCTGTTAGATGTATTCACACATTCCAGCTGACCTTTCTTAGCTTTCACAGCAGGAGAGGCTAGCTTGTTTTTTCCACCCTCATTGCCCCTTTTATCCTTCCCACCAGAAATTTAGGTAGCTGAAAATTACAGCAACATGAAGCTCCAGGGAATCAATTCACAAGGACTGATATTAAATTTTCCTTCAATCTGGAGGCACATGCAGCCGTGACTCTTGGATTTTAGATAAAACCATGAGAAAATGCTCTCACCAGGGGGTCGGTCCAGGGAAGAGATGGAGGAGAAGGCTGGTATCGGCTAACTCCTTCCTTATTCCCTCTACAAGTGGACTACTGTGACAGAGCAATGTTTCTGGGAAAAGACGAGGGACTTTTCAGTTAGGACACAAAGATGCAAGGTAGCTTGATTTGCAGAGCCAGCTGCATTAGTAGTACTAGAATAAACATAGATAGCTCAAGGTTTTGAGCTGAAGATTTCCAGAGCATCCAAGAATTCTTATAATCCATGAAGTGGGAGAGGACAGACAATTTATAGTAAGCCCTGGTCACTAATGTTTGCTGTCACCCATGTGCCCTACCTCAAGCCACACTTCTTTGTAAAGCTTGATACCCAGCATGCAGAACAGCAAGTGGATTGTTTTCATTCGAACCCTTGGCATCCTAATCTACAGTAGTATTCCAGCTTCTGATATCTGATCAACAAGGTCTGAACCAAACCAAAATATCTGCCTAGTCACTCAAAAGATACCCAGTTTCATCCTCACTTGAGACATCTACATAGAGAGGTTGGTTTGTAACTAAAGGCCAAGCAAGTTTATGTTTCTGAGTTTATTACAGATATATGACTGTTCTGCTAATGACATAATAACTGTGGTGGCATTTATTTGATGACTTCATAATTGATAACAGTATTGAGATACCGATATTGAGAGAATACAAAGTGTATGAACTCTCACTTACCTTCCACACTGCTTCACAATACCATCCACCAAAGCGAAATATCTTTACAAGACAAGTAGGAGTAACCACATTTTTACACTCTTGCCCCAGAGGAGTTTTTCATTAAATACATATTTACTTACAGAAATAAAGTTCAATGGTAATAGTTATTTCACAAATAGTGTCCTGCAGTTTATGTTTATTAAAGTCATCTAGTCAGCAGAGGGCACTGAAGGGAACATTATAATAGATTCTATTGATATAATCACCGCGGCCACCAACTCCTGATAGCTTGAGGCTCAGTATGAATGAGTGTCTGCAGCCCCTTGTATTTTATTAATATTGTTGTTTGTCTAATAAGAAAGTCATTTACCTGCTGTGTGTGATAAGGTTCCTTGATAGATGTTATTGCTTACTTTCCTCTTGCTCAGTGTTATGGCTGTTGCAGAAATATGGGAAAATTACATTTTGTTTTTACCTTTTTTTACTTTTTTTGAGGTATCTGAGAAAATTATATACAGTATCCTCTTTCAATATTGCTGTCTAAATAATTGCTATTGCTTACCCCTAGTTGTATACCTATCCACATTATCTTTTAAATATTGGAATACTTCATCAGAAAGCTATCTGGTTTTTAATCATTGCTGAACTCAGACAATGAATAGCAGCTCTTTTCCTTATACAAACTGTTGTATTGTTTCAGACCGATGTTATGAAAATGATTTCAGTTTTCTACTTTCCTTTTCATGTCTAGTGGGTTTAGACCGGTATTCCATCTAAATGACAAGGTCTGATATTCCAAAATTTATGATGAGTTTCACTATAATGATTCTTGATAATTCAAATGCATATTCAATCCTCTTTGGTATTTTTCATTTTGGGAGCCTAAATATCTTCTTGTAGTAATGAGCTTAACCATCTAGACAGGCAATTCTTTTCATTACCCACCAGTCATGGTAACAGTATGTTAAGATTTGTGAGGATACTTCCTATGACATTACATGTGTCACGACTGGTACATTTAGTAATGGGCCTATTGAGAATGTCATAACTCATCCTCAATGGTGCTGAGATTGTTAGTCTTAATAGCACGATTGGACATGAAATTTAATACTTCTGCAGAACTGATTTTATCTCTTGTCTGCTAATATCAGGAAAGACAGGTTTATGAAAAGCAAGCATCTGTTTTTTCTTGTTGGTAATAAACTTCCTACAATGGAAAAGATATCACAGTTCTATAGAATTTTAACCTTCTGTAGAAATATATAACACACATACATATAGATATTAAATATATATATTACATATTGCATATCATTTTGCAGTGATACAGGCTGGGCATTGCCTGGCAGGGGAGCCTAAAAGGTCCCTGGGATCATCTGGGCACAAGCTGGAGCCTTGAACCCCAGCAGCACAATAGGCTAACTGCATCCTAGACACTACAGTCATGAGCAGAGATGGGAGACTAAGAGGAGTAACCATCCTCATCCCTACTCAGCACTCATTAGACCACACCTAGAATATTGTCCCAGTTTTTGGTTCCCCAAATACAAGAAGGATGTTAATAAACTTGAAGACGTTCAGGAGGCTGGAGCACATGGATTACAAACAGAGTTCAAGGCAGCAGAAATGGAACTGGGAGTTGAAAAGTGCACAGAATAAGATGAATAAAAACAGCATGGCCACCATCTCTATCTCTTGACAAGTAGAACTGCTGAGTTTTCCACAGCTCTAATACTATTCCACTCTGATTTTGAGGAATTTGAAAAAGTCTTAAATCAGTTTGTTTATCATCCTTGCCCTACTGGTGTTTTTTGATTATTGTTTTAGAAAGACTTTAATGGTAAACCAACATTCTCTTGAGTATCCAAGAAAAAGTTTCTGTAAAAAACATAATTTTGAAAGTGATGAAGGACTGGATGAGCAGCAAAGTATTTTTCAAAACTCCTAGCAGTGTACATGATTATTTAAAATGCTCTCCCTCATTTATCAGCCAAATGTTATGTCTGTATGCTGCAACCAATCTCTTCAGTAAACAAAACATATAACAAGTTTTATCATTTTCTGCAGTTACCTTCTGTAATGACCTGTACATTTCCAGTACTTGATCATTGGTCAGGGTAAGACCATTTGGCCAATCCACTTAAAGAATAATTCTAATGTTATATAGGGGCTGTGGTTATATATTGATTTAGTTTGAAAGCCAGACCTAAAATTATCAATGTTCACTTAGAATAAGAGAGGCAGAGTATAGACTTCACACTCCAAAACCACACCTAAGTGGCAGTTTTACTAATTGTCCAGATGTGTCCAAGCCCTAGGAAAGACCATCTTTTTGTCTCAAAATCAGGAAAGAGGAAGTTTGTAAGAAAAACATAGTCACTCACTGAAAAAAGGTACCTTCTCCAAGCACCAGCCTTTTGTACTTTCTCTTATTACTCCCACAACCACACCATCCCTTATGGAGAAAGCAGTTTGTTTTGACAAATGCCAGAATATTTGGCCAGAGATTTGTAGATGTTGATGGAATATGCAGCTAAGGTTTTAAATGAAAATAGCTTTGGAAATGGGAAGTGGCATTTTAAAATTTATTACTGGGATCCCCTTTTTAGATTCTGATTCGGGATAAGAATCCATTTTTTTTTTTCCCCATATCAAAATCAGAATTGTACTGTATATGATTTTTCCAGTCTGTATTCTGAGTTGTAAGTGGCATACAGTTTTCCAAATTGAGTCTGTGATTTACAAATGCCATTTAAATGTCTTCTGAATATGTGTTAGAACACTTAATTTCTTTGCATAATAATTTTGGTAAACAGAGAGCACTTTCAAAGAAAGCATCATTTACAATAATAAGTAAAACAAATACTGGTGTAAAAATCTGCAAATGCAGTTTGTTTTGAAACCCGTTGACTTGCCATTTAGATTAAAATCAGTTTAACGTAAGCACTGTGGGGCTTTAAACAGTGCAATTAAACCTTATTATGTATGACAAATAATGCCATTATTAATGATATTTTTCAAAGAAAAAAGATTGTTTGGTTGAATTCAAATGTAAATTGCTTCAGGTATAATAAAAGCTACTGTTAAGCTCTGCATGCAGCACTCAGTTCTGTCTGACAGTGCATGGATATGCCAAATAGAGGGCCAAGGGTGAGGAGCCTTCTGCCCTGCCTTTCACACAAAACACAGGTACAGCCTAACTGAGCCTCTGTAGCTGCAACAGCTGTGCTAAACTAGCTCTGCAGGGTGTCATAGTTTAAGCTGGCAGATGGCAACTAAGCACCAGACAGCCGCTTGCTCACCCCTCCCCTTCCCCCACAGAAGTATGGAGAGGAGAATGGACAAAAAGTAAAACTCTTGGGTTGATGTAAAGACAGTTTAATAGGACAAAAAAATAAATAATAATAATAATAATAATAACAACAACAGCAACAATAATAGAATAGGCAAAACAAGCAATAAAAGCAATTTTTTTCTCACCACATGATGACTGCATAGCCAGTCCCCAAGGAATGATCGCAAAACCCATGGATTTCCTGGAGCTCACAGATTTTGTGAATTATGTAGAACTCATGAATTTCGCAGAACTTGCCAAACTCATGGAAAAAAGACAGAACTCACTGGAAAAGTTTGAACTCACAGAAAAGATCAAATTCATGGAAAAACAGAGTAGTTGAAACTGTCAGAAAAGAGGTTCTGCCCCCCCCGGCCAATTCCCATTATAAACTGATCATGACGTCTATGGTATGGAATATTTCCACTGGCCAGCTTGGATTTGCTGCCTGGCTGTGCTCCCTCCCATCTCTTGTACACCTGCTCATTAGATGAATACAGGAAACTGAAAAAAAGCCCTTGATATCTTAGCAACAACTAAAAACGTCAGTGCTTTAATCATTCTTCTTGTAGAAAATCCAAAACACAGCAGTTACTGTGAGGAAAATTAACTCTATCCCAGCCAAAACCAGGATACAGTGAAAATTTGGCTCTGCATTGTGCTGCCTGATATTTGGGTATGCCCTTAAATTGTCTGATAAAAATTGTATACAAAGTGCTGCCTAAACAAGGAGCTTCTAGCGGAGATCAGGCAGAAGAGAAAGGTGCATGGCATGTGGAAAGAGGGACAGGCCACTTGGGAAGAGTACAGAAACGTAGTGAGAGCATGCAGGGATGCGACGAGGAAGGCCA
>Ga0065711_1042520_pt1 | contig 15332 bp, 7 predicted proteins | sample Hoacrofraction12_FD_59098 | JGI IMG/M metagenome (GOLD analysis project Ga0065711, IMG submission 59098) | Hoatzin crop microbial communities from Cojedes, Venezuela - Epithelial fraction 12 v2 (version 2) | ecosystem: Host-associated > Birds > Digestive system > Esophagus > Crop | place... | reverse complement strand
GCCAGCTCTCTCAGCACTCGTGGGTGCATTCCATCGGGGCCCATGGATTTGTGGACGTCCAGATCACTTAAGCGATCCCTCACACAGTCCTCCTCGACCAAGGGAAAGTTGTCCTCTTTGTAGGCTTCTTCTCTTACCTCTGCGGCCTGGGATTCCTGAGGGCCAGTCTTAGCACTGAAGACTGAAGCAAAGAAGGCATTCAGTAGCTCTGCCTTCTCCGCATTCTCCGTCACCAGGACACCCACCTCATTCAGCAGCAGCCCCACATTGTCCCTAGCCTTTCTTTTGCTGCTGATGTAGTTGAAGAAGCCATGAATGTCCTGAAGGTCTGCAGAAGCCACTGAGTCTGATAGCACCCTCTAGATAGTTGACTTTATCAGGCTTAAATGGTTTATTTTTCCAGGGAGATGGTGCAGCTCTTAAGCAGCTGGGTGGCTTGTGAAAACCTTTAGTTGATGAGAGGAGGTGTGTCAAAAAAACTTACATTACTGTCATTTATTTCACATTACTAATGAGCATCGTAACAGCTGTACGTTTTAAATAAAGTACTCTCTGTGCTGTCTCTTAGTGGGTTTTTTGTTACTTCTGCTATCATTGTTTCTTTGTTATTGAGAAAAATCTCTTGTCTTACATCTAGTTTTTCCTGTGGTTGTGCTTTGCTTCTTTCTCCTGCTGTTTAAGGTAGCAGGAGAGAGATCCAGAGTATTTGCACAACTGGTTTCACACTGAAAAGTTAGATCTGTTACAAAAAGATGCCACATCGTGTCCTAATTTTTTTTAATTCTGTTTCAGATACCTCCTATATCTACAAATAAAAAGGGACATTTTCCATGGCCGTTTGCTGTGTTCTTTTTCTGATGCTGCCTACCTGGGTGCCTGTATTGTCCAAGGTAAGTACAAGCAGCAGGCTTTCTTAAATACTTAACTCATAGGTGTTTTCAGTATATAAAGAGAAACTCGAAACTGTTGTGGGAACACTGCTAGCAATAATTTACATTGGTTTTTTTTTTTTTAATTGTATGGTTTCCCTGCATTGACATCCACTGTAAAGTGTTTTAAGTAATTCAGCCATTTGTCCAAGTAAAACCAAATTGGAACTTAAAAGATATTTAAAAACAACAGGCTGTCCTAGCATTGAAGTGAAAAGGTATGGTATCAGTATTAGATGCAAGTTATAAACAAAGCAAAATTCTGTTTTGAATCCAGAATGTAAATGTATCCCAACCATTTGAACTAAGCAGGGAAAAGTGTCATTCAGTGCCCTTTCTTATGGTAAAGGAGACCTGTGTGATTATGGAATCTCTGATAAAAATACTAGATGTAATTCAAGGAGAAAAGTCTTTTTTTTCTTTCCTTTTTTTTTATTCTCCTCCTGTCTCTCCCTGTCATTTCCTTAGGGCCAAATTCAGGTGTATGTCTGGGATTGCACACAGGTTGTCTGGGATTGCACTAGATGTCTGATTAGGGACGTCGTATTGTGGAAGTCTACTGCATTCTGCCTTTAACATGAATTAAACTCTTAATGCATTATAAGGCAGCGTATCCAAACCAAGACTGAGTCTATACCAAATCAAAAGAGGCTTATTTAGAAAATGAAAACAATAAATGTCATGTTTGGGTACTTAAGTGATGCATCTTTTAGAAGAGGAATCAAATACCGTGAGCCACCTTAAATAATGTTAGAGTCTGTGTTTCTCTGCTAGAACAGAATTAAATCAGTCAATATCAGCGAGGATAAATCAGTGTGAAAAAACAAGAGAATCTGAAGTGCATTGTTTTAGTTCTGCCTGGTAGCAGAATGACAAGTAATCAAAGGGGGAACATTACCAATGCCTGTGTTCTACAGAGCGTGTTTCTGCCACAGAAAATGGTTTAGGATTGCTAAGTACTGCTACAGTTACTAAGCCATGAACTTCACTTGCAACTCGTTGACTGGCAGTTATAAGGATTTTGTTCTTTCAGTTAACTAGTAATTCTTCAAAGTATCATTTCTTGAGAGGTGCTGGATTCTTACTGATTATGGAAGTATCTTCAATTACACTGTATTTACTGACTTTTACCTGTATTAACTAATGTTGCAGTTGCATTTTTCTGTTTTGTTTTGTATTTTGGATCTCTTTAGCTGAGCTTGGTGATTATGATCCTGATGAACACCCAGAGAATTACATCAGCGACTTTAAGATTTTTCCCAAGCAGTCACAAAAGCTCGAGAAGAAAATAGCTGAAATGCATAAAAATGACTTCAGGTAATTTAGAAGGGTGTTTGGTAAAAAGACAGCTAAGAAATACTTTTGTCTGTTTCCAGGTAGTATATGTTACCTTAGGAGGGTTAGTTCCTTGGATCATAATAGATGCTTTACCAATATACTGTATCATATGCTGTATTTGAAAATGCAGGTTCAGCTTAGTGGATTTTCTTTTCCTGTTAACCTTTATTTAAACAGCCGATTCCTGCATGTGTGCTGGTGATTTAGACTGCATTTGCTTGAAATGTAGGTCTGGTTAGTGGGAGCAGCTCACATCATGAGTACTGCTGTGATTGATTAGTGGAATAACATCTTTCATTTAGGAGTCACACGTCTTTTGCTGTGAAATTTCTGTATGTAGTGCAATTATAAAATTCTTAATGGGTGTTGACCTTACTCAAACTGTAATTATGTTATTTTATCTGTAGGTTGGTAATATAGTGATGAATTGCAGAGAAATGTATTTATATAACTTCTTTGGAAGGCTAAGGAGGTGAGGTTCAGAACTCTGCATGATCTTTTTCTGTCCTAAACTTTTAGTAGTGTGACAAAGGGGAACGGAGACAGATAGATTAATCAGTCTTTTGGTTTCAAAGTTGGATGTGTCCCTGAAGTATGCTGTTTCAGGAAAGAAGTAGCGTGCGTTGTGCGACTATACCCTCTTCAGGATTGTCAGCGAATGACATCCACAGTGGTGACAGCAGTGGCTTGCATGGTACTCCAGTCGCTTAGCTGAGGGTATTCTTTGGGTAACTTGGGAGAGGAATAGGAAGTGAAGAAAATCAGATGAAAGGAAGCGATTAATTACAGGAAGTAGAAGGACAATTTTTGTTCAAAGATTACAATGCTCTTTGCACTTGCTTAAAACCCCTGTGTTTTGATTTCATACTGTGATATATGTGAAATACTTTGCTTAAGTATATGAATACTTTTTACACAGAAATGAGATGGTGAGGCACCAAGTTCCTGAGGGAAAAAAAAGTAGATGAAAAATTCCTTTTCAGAGGAGTTAAAGCTTAAAGCACACTTTTTTCTTTTCAGAAGCGTGTCAAATATGTTGTTCAACAAAAGTGCAACATTCATAGCAGTAAGCTTGCCAGTATTAATGCATCTTCTCTTTTTTCCCTTCCCAAAATCGGTAGAATTTTTTTGTATGTCTTTCAGTGAAACGATGTTTTAAATGGCACAGCTACATCTAATACTTTTAGAGCAGTCCAAGCTGTGCTTTATGCAGACCCATAGAAACAGCCTTTTAAAAAAGAAGACAGAATTTCTCTTACTTTCAATACTGTTCGATACAGTGGCTGCAGATTTCCAAAAAATAAACTCAACCTTTAATAACCAAGATCTTTCATCAATTAAGCCAAGGTACAATTGAAAAGTTTTTGATCAATTCAGTGTTTCAGTAACAGGCTAGTCATTTATTTAAAGCTAGGAGAAGGGAATGAAGGATGGTTAATCAAAGCTGGTATTTTTTATGTTTTGTAGCCCTGAGAGAGATGTATTTTTGTGCTTTGTTTTTTTCTCTTGTGCCCATCCGTTGTGAATTTACTCTGCTAGTTCCTATGTTATGAATAACCACGAACATTTTGTAGCTCCTTTTTTAAACCCCCTTTCCTGTTAGTGTAATGTTGCTGATCCTGTGACAGTAAATGTTACAAGCCTTTGCACAGGTCCTGCTGGAATTCTCCCAGTCATGGATTCCTCCCATCAGTTGCTGCTCAGCATGTGAATGTGTCCCCTGAATTTGTTCAGTAGTCTTGGTGAGGTACGCTGTTCATTTGCCTTTTGGAAATTGGATGGTATCAACCTAACTTCTCAGTAACTGAGAAGTTAGGTTGATACCATCCAATTTTAGGTTGATTACCTAAGGTTGATTTAGGTTGAATTAGGTTGATACCATCCAATCCTGTGGATCTGCTCATTTCTGCAAAGAATTCCAGGAGGTGTTTGAGGCATGACTATAATTTATAGCAGAACTCTTCTCATATATCCCATTTATACGTATATGTTCCTTAATTCTCTTTCTATTCTAGATTTTACCAATTTGTGTGTTATGAATATTAGGCTCAGTGGCTTATAGCTCTTTGCAGCCCTCAGGAACGGTTTTCTTTCTTTTCTGTTTTCTTTTGCTTACGTCAGCATCTGGTGTGCCTTACCTATTTATCTGGTTACAGAGAGCTTTCTGGATAGCTACTGTCTGGCGCTTTTCCACTGTAGATCTGTCTTCCCAAAACTGATCATCCTGTTACATTTTTTCCATCAGATATTCGCTAGTCACGTAGAAGTTTTACCTTTTTCCGGATATTTAATTCCATGGATCTCTGTTCTAGGAGTACAAATTAATAAAATACATCTGTCATACAGTGAACTATATATAGAAAGGTCTAATGCTAGAGGATCAGATTTCTGTGTCTAGCTGGAAAAAAAAAGATGATTAGAAAAAACACTGAGCTTACAAGGTTCTGTCTGGCACATGGGTTTCACTGCATTCAGCAAGCTGAATTTCCTGATAAGAATTAATATTTTGCTGCTCAGTGAGTATTTTTATAATTGCTGCTTGAAAAAATGTTCCCCTGGCCTTTTTTTGACAAGATCCTTGAGTGGTGCATTAGCTGAGAGCCAATGTGAGGAGCGCAGAAGAGACTTAAGAGCCATTTTAATCCAGCTGCCATTCTGCTGCCTTCAGAAGAGTTAATTCTGAGTTTCAGCACTGCAATTGAGTCTCATTGTTTGTTTTCCTCACACGTGTAAATAAACAAAGATCAAGGCATCTCTCTCCTGCAGCAGGCTCCCATATAACCAAAGCTCTGTGGCCTGGAAGGGGCTGGTTCTTCTCTGATCCCTGTCTCTGCGTCCTCCGAGCCTGTCCACTAGGCACATTTTTTATTCTGTCCAACAGCATGATGGCATAATTTGCCTTTTGAAAGATGCATGAAGACAGTGAGGGGAATGTCTGGGAAGCAGCAGTAGGGTACTGTGACAGCTACCAGTGGCTTAGTGACTCGTGTCATTTAGAAGCCTTGTTCTTATTAATTAAAACAGATGTATGACATGGTGTCTCTATTTCTTATCCTTTGTGGCTGCAAGAACATCACTGGATTTTAGCGAAATGTGGCCTTTTATGTGACTTTCCACTGTCACATAAGTGGAAATTGCAAAATTATAGATGTGATAGACAGAAATGCATGTCAGCTTTAATGAGCTGTTATTAATTGTCTTGTGAATTTTAATTAATTATTCTTCCCTCACTGAGAAGGGGGGAGGTGCAGGAATAATTCCATTGAACCTTACCACTGGTGGGGCAAACGCCTGCCTTGGTATCATCATGGTACATATTCTCATTTTCCTGTCTTTCCATTTCTTTTGAAGCACTGCTAGAAGGTGGAGAGATAATGCTCTTATGACTTAAAATCTTAGAATATGTGAGGATGCACAAAGAATTAATGAGACTTAGAGACTTGTTCTTAAAAGAATTCATAGTTGATTCGAATGCTATGGTTTTGGGTATGGTTACAACAGAGCATAGCTACTGAAGTAACAGCTGCTTACATTTCTGTTTCCCTACCACTCTTAACAGGCTGGAAAAGATTTGGGCCATGAAAATCTAGATACTCTGTGAGTGTATTCTGGTCTACCTTCTTCAAGTGAAGTGAATACTAAGGTCCTTCCCCAGGTTGTTCACTTGCATGCCCCTTACCCTTTTAGTTAGATGTGTGCAAGTGTTTTGTAATGTTGCATTGTAAATCACATCAGTAAAATGATCCAAGTTAAAAGTAACTTACTTTTACTTGACTTCCACACAAATGTGTATGGAACTATATGTTCAATTCTCATCTGTTTCGGCAGTATTGAAGATAATTAGTTCATACTTCCTTAGTTCATTTCTGGTGACCAAAAGCCCCCAGCTTAACACAAATATAGTGAAGAATTCTGCATAGATTCAAAACAGAACTAATCCATCAAGTGAGGTTAGGCAGAGTGGTGAAATCTTCTAGGCAGAAGAGAGGAAGGCTGAGTGAAAGATTAATTCTTCAAGCATAACAGCAGGGATTACTAGGTTTTTACATGAAAGGTTGCTCAGGTGATCTTAATAATCTCTTTGGGATTTGAAGTTTTGTTTTGTTATGGTTTATTTTAGCACATCAGGAGTTTGCTCCTTTCAGATATTTCCAAAACGACTGTACTTTTTCCATGGAAGAATTAGTGCTGTTTGTTTGTTTGGGCAACCTGCATTAGTACCTGGCTCAGTTCTGCTTCTAGCTATTGCTGTTGGATTTTGTGAGTTCATCTTACAAAAGACTGGACTTTGTATGTACATACGCACCTGTGTCGGTACTAGTTCCAAATTGACTTCTGTTGCAACTGTGGGATTTGCTTCAGACAACCAAACAAAACATGAGATGTTTTTAGTGCAGTCACATTCCTTTCTCCCTTTTCCAAGACAAAAATTCCTTCTTGTGAATTTATATCAGATCTTATATGCTTTAACAGAACATCTGTTACTCTGATGATATCCCTAGACTTTTGAAAGATACCTGTCAGGCAGAGCTCCACGAGGCCCTCACATAAATCCCTATCAAGAGAATTTATATTTGTATGCATCATGGGATTTTTTCCCCTTTTTTTCTTTCCTCAAAGGACTCAGTGGTTGAAAATATTTTAATTTTTTTTTGTATCCAACGTGAAAACTAATGATCCATTTTTACTTATTTCTGATATGAAATATTATACCACGTAGTTTATCTGAAAGAGGTATATAAACAGCCATTAGTTTATCTTGAAAGCCCTGCACAAACATTAACTTTGTCCAGTAAATTATAGAGGTACATGACCTGTTCAAATACCTGTTTCCCAGGCTGACCTCATATAGGTAAATGCAAGTTATTTATTACTGTTTGGGATGGCCAGTGTGGATACAAGTTCGAGAAGGTTCAGTACTACTGAATTGGCTGTCATCTCCATTGTGCATATCAAATACTTGAGCTTTTGCAAAAGCCGTATATAGGGGGACATCTGGATAAGAAAAAGTTGCCTCTGGAAGCATGAAATCACTGCCCTATTCTGCTATGAACTATCTCAAAAGCAATTTAAACTTTAAAGGGTAGTATTTTCTTGAAACCCTGAATAGCAAATTAATGCTTTTGCTTAGTCCAAGCTAAATGAGAAGTGTTGTTTAAATTTTATTTGAAAGGCATATGACATTTTCATCTTTTGCTGCATCATGTACACTGTAACTACTTGGTGGTGATTTAAGCACTTCTAACTTTCCTCTGCTGCTCCAACTCTTTCTGTATTCCCTTTGCTGTCAGTTATCATGGGTGCTCAGACCCTGGTACCAGCAGGAGTACAGGATTTCACGGTCTATGCTGATCTGGCTCTCCATCTCCTGTGCAGACATGGAGCTGTCAGTGGAGCCACTGGCAAGTGTAATTACAAATGTTACTATCAGAGTGTATTCTGGGAGGCTGTCCTAGAAGGCTTGAAAAGGGTTGCTAGAAAATTCTTCTCTTTGTGGGTGTTAATATCACTTGGTCCAAGATTAAAGCAACTTCTTCCATGCTGTTGAATACATTAAAAAGTGCTAAAACGAAATTCCTGTTTAGCAAGTCCAGAATAAGGTGGATCTTGTATTTTATTTAAGACCTTCTTGCAGTTAAAACTACATATTATCTGCTTTTATGCTGCTGGCAGCACACTCCTCTACGCTTTATATTTAGCTTCTTGTACTACCCTAATCACAGTGGTATCTAACAGCCTCATATACACGAAGGGAATGTGATCGGATGGACATATGGTGTGCTCCAAATCTTGCAAGTCACGTTACAGGAGGCAGAGGCCACTTTGCTGGAGACTGAAGATCTGTTGAGGTTTGCGTGGCGGTGAGGGGGGAGTTTGGAAAAGAACAGACTTGGGCTACAGGGATAGCTGACTTCCAGGCCTAAGGAGCCAAAGCCTTTGTCGTTCTGAGCTATACAAAGCACACCAAGGATTTAGGAGGGTTGGAGATTATGATGGTGTATAGTGGGAGTTCACAAGCAGACAGTGGTAACGGCTGCTTGGAATCCCACCTACATGACAGCCCTGGACTGCACTGAATGTTCTCTTCAGCCTTGATAGCCCATGCTGGCTTATTTACAGTTTCCCAGTGTAAGCATTTAGATCAGGCTGTGCACTGGCACACATCAATGCAGCTTCACAATTATCTAATTCTCTCTAATTTAGGAATTTGGTATTAAAATGCCATTGTGTTTGCTGTAATAGGTGAATAATTTGTTTCTATTCTGCTATAATTACCTGTTGTATTCTTTAACTCTGTAATTCTTATCAGTTACAATTTGACTGAATTAGAGAGATCGCTGGAGTGTTTATTTATTAGAAGTTTGAAATAACAAGTTCTCCTGGTCACCTGGTCCTTTGCCTGAAGAATGATGTGTTGATTTCCCCAAAGCTTTGCTCTTCTCAACCATTTGTTTTCTTATGAAAGAGTGCTTAAAACCAAATAAAATTAACAGAAATGTACTTGTATTTCTGGATGCACTTACTAGAAAATGGTAAGAGGGAGATGCTGTTTTGTTGGATTGGTGTTTGTAAGGCACAGAGAGTATTTCCGTAAGCTTGATGGTGAGGAGCAGCTTTACCTAAGCATGATTTTAATGGAAGATGCAGTTGTAGCAGTAATCTAGAGAAAGGGACTTCACAGACAGAACAAGTGTCTTCTCCCTCCCCTTTTGCCAAAGATCCATCTGATACAATGAAAATGTGAAAAGATATATCAATATATGTGATTTTTCTTTTAATGGGAATTCCAAGAAGTATTCAGTACAAAGGATACATGAATTGAAAAAGGTAACTTTTTTTGTTGTAACATTGATAATTTTTTACCTTTAGGAAAGATTTATTTTGTGTATGTGTCTATGTGCATGCACTTCGTTGTTTTTCTTTTATTTTCTTTTTTTTTTTTTTCTTTCCACCCCTGGGAGGAATGGTCATAATCATGATCCACAGATGTGTTGTTTTCTTTACCAAGCTAGTTGTTGCCAGTCTCATGGTGATGTTTGGATTCAGGTTCTGTATATTTAGCATACTGCTAAATTCAGATGTCTCTGTGAATTTCTACAATGTAGAAATTTCTTCATCGGCTGAAAGAACCTATTTGCTCTGCCCCTGTCCTTCCTCCCCACCTCTTCTTTATTTGGGAGAAGGCTTTACAGGCCAGATATGTCTGGACTAGAAAGATAAATCTACTGTGATATTAAAAACAGATAGCTCAGTAGATGTCTGTGCATCATGGGAATACATTTCACATTACTGATAAGTAAATTAAAACTGCATCTGCTCTGTAAATGTATTCTGTCTGTTGAATAGGCTTAAAGCTATTGTGTCACTGCATCAGCTTACAAGGTAAAGTTTAAATAGAAATACCTAAACACAGACTTCAGAGATACTGTCTCAGCCTGATCTCTGAAGGCACACAAGTAATTTGAAATGTTCTGATAGAAGGAGTTGTGTAGGTGGCACATGTCATTAGTGTACGTGGTGTAAAATTAAACCCATAAGGATTTAATAGACTCAGTAAAGGAGTTTAGTTATTGTTTTAAGTGACCATTTTCTTGTCCTAGAATTCTGTCTGAGAGAAAACACATTTTTCCAGTATGAGTTAAAATTGATATTTGAGTGTTTTCCAGTTCTTTTAAGTTTTCTGTGTTCCAGCAACATTTCAGCAATTCAACTGCTTGCCAGGTGATAAGGTCTGTTTTCATATGCAGACCCTTTTAAAGGCTTTTCTCTCCCCGAAAGTGGCTCGGGTAGTGCTCAAGGGAGCCTGGGCAATGTGAAAAGCCTGGCCTTGCTATTCTGACAACCGAGCCACAGCCTACAACATAATTTTGTTTACCAGTGTCTTCATTTAATGCTTTTCTTTGAAATGATCACCACCATTGTGCTATTGTCTCCAGTACAACTGAAATACTGATAACTGTAGCAGATTTTTGTTTCAGTACCACGTAGTCCTCCTTAGCACCTTCGTCATGACTAAAAACACTAGCAGACAGACTGTATTTAAAAACGTCTCCACAGTCTGCCAAAATCTCCTGAGCAGAAAAGTAGAAACTGCTCAAGACCTTTAGCAGTATATTTGTATAGCAATTGAAGTCTCAATCACCTGTGAAAAGAGTTAAAGGAGCAACAGCAAAACCTTAGCCGTGTGTTCCATGATCAATATATGGTGTAGCTAAACGTGTTGATTCTTTATGCAAATTTCTGGCTTTTCTTTAGGTTAAAAGGAAACCCTGTGTGATGTCCTGTACAAGATCTGGGATATAACAAGGAGAATATTTCATAGATCAAGATCCTTCCTGAAGTACTCACTTCATTGAGACTGCAGTGAAGTCTGTCTGCAGTTGTAGGGCAGGACGAAAGGTGTTTGATGGAGACTGAGCCTATGTTCTTTAAAGCTTTATGGCTGCTGCTTTTCCGTGGTTTGCATGGAGGTGAATTCGTAATGTTTCTAGAGACCAGATCATTATGTGTATACTTACTTACACTTTGAATTAATTACATTGAAACACCTTACAGACCATAAATACCCAGAAATTAGTTGTGCATAGGGCATGCTCAAGTCCAGTATTGCTAGTGTATTCTGTAGCAAGTAAATTTGTTTGACGTAAAGACAAGGCAAAAGGATGGACAATAATTATGCCTTTTATTAGTAGTGGTAGTATGTTAACAGTAGTATCTCACGGCACTTTATATGTCAGTAAGAGAATCAGAGAAGACAGGTGAAGTGACTTCACTACTGTCATTCAGAAAGCAAGAAACTGAGAATAGCATTGAAAACACTGTTTCTTTGCTGTTATTGCTATATAGTCTTCCCTGTTTATTAACAGGAATTAATGCTCAGTCTTGTGCTATCTCCTCCTTGACTTTCACCAAGTTTCACTGCTTGAGTCTGTAAAAGATACAAACCTCAAAGCAAAGGTGTGAAAGGGAGAAAATTCTAGAGTGAATTGGTGTGGGCAGCCAGCAAAACAAGTAGATCATTGCTGTGGCACACCCTGGAAGTATTCCCTGTTGAGCATCCTGGCCTTTGAAGTGGTTCAGAGTTGTGGGCCCTGTGGGGAATAGGCAGAGCTTGTACATCATTTACTGTGTACTTCTCACGAGCCTAAAGGAAAAAACAGAGCGTGTTACAGACTTCTGAGTCTTCTATTGAAGTCTTTGTTTCATTAAATTTTTATTAGGAACTTTCAGATTGATTGATTCCTAGGATGAACCATTAATTCGTAGCTAATAACTGTGGAGCTCAAGTTTCACAGCTAATCTGCATTTTATTATTTGTGTGGTATACAGAAACTTTTCAGTGTAACAATTTCTTTTACTGGTCCTGTTCAAAACTTTTGGGACCCTGCAGCTGGGTGCTATAGTGACTGCAACATATGGAAAGGGAATGCATCTTGCATTTAATGCTGAATACGTAGTGAAAAAATTGGGAAGTGATATAACGTCAAAAGGAGTGAATGCACATAGAGAGAGACTTGACTTTCCTGAGAGAACTGAGTTACAACAAAGCAAAGATGCATTGTCTTAAGTATTCGGGTTTTCCCCTGTAAGAGGCATTAGTTGAAACACTTGCATAAGTGAGGAAACTCCATACATTTTTGTGTAAGGCCGTTGCGTTAGAAAGCTTAAAGGCTTTTTACAAAGCCAAACAAAGGCAGATCTAATGTTAAATCAGTGACTGATAAAGAAGCGTTGCCTTTTCTTTGCTGATAGGATTTGCTATAGTTACATTTTTATTTAGTGAGGAAAATTTTATTGCTAAGTTACAGATGAAAAAGTGTGTGATCAGGGCTTGAACATTAATCCTTTCATAAGGGATGAATGATGATTTTTCATTTGATACGGCTCTTGACTCTTCTGCTTTGTGATGTTCTTCTAAGGCTTTGCACAGTAGCCATTTGTAATCCAAAAAGATCAAACTTGTCCATGTCTTCTCCTTTTTTTTCCAAGTACCACAGCTTATTCCATTTGATGTGCACAAAGACAGCATAGTTTCAGAGGCTATAGCTAAGGAGAGTGTGCTAATTCTTTTTTAATATGTCTCTTTAATAATAATTGCAGTTTAATTTTTTCCCTTCTGGAAATGCCAAAACCCCAAAATCACATTGTTCCAAACTATTTGTCGCTTTTTGATCCTTTCAAACCAGAAGACTAACTGCTTTCCTTTGTACCAGCAAAGGGAGGTGGGAAAAATACAGATTTTGTGTTCGTATTTTTTTGTAAGACCCAATTTCCAGTAAGCAATCAAACGGTCTATTTGTGTTGCTTTTCACTGTGCAATATAAGCTTTCTAAGTAATTTAGGTCAAGTTAGTTAACTACTTCTGTCCTGTGTAGTTGGTTGGTACATGAAACAAACTTGTTGCCTTTGAAAGGCTCATTTATGGTCTTAACAGTTGTGATTACACTTAAAATTGTGATTTCTTGGTATTGAAAAGGGAGCAAAAAAGTTTAGTAGAGCGGTTAGGAAGTTGACCGGGCAAAAGAAGCATTTTTGTTTTAATCGCTGCTTGCATGCTGTCTGCCCCTCAAATATTTAGCTGTGTAAATGCACGTTTGTAGTTCCTGATGTTCCACTTGATATGTGTTCTTCTCCATTGGAAAGAGGTATGTGAGAAAGAGACCAAAAAAGGAAGGAGAAACAAGGGCACTTCTTCTCCTATCTTGTGTGGGTTTTTTTCTTTAAAAGCTAAACATCAACAAAGATGTGGTCCAAAATAAAGTACAGGTAGTGTGGGATCAAGGAGGACCAAAAGACCTGTGGAAGAAGCCAAAGAAGTATCATGGACTTGACTGGGAGACAATGAGCAGTGAAGTACAAATGAGCATGAATTAAAACTTTGTCACAGAAAAGGTTCATGACATTTACACTGCTACAGGGTATCAACTCGGTCCATTCAGTACAGGATTTGACATCTACAAGCATGGTAGACATTGTCTTAATTGTTGAACTGAACTTTGGGCCAGATACTGAATCTTGTGTGTCAATGCTTGTTACTGGGGCATAAGACACAGGGAAATTATTCTACAGCAGTGCACAGAGCAGTTTTTAAATGCCAGTTCCTGGGTGCCATTGGTCACAGGGTGAGACTGGCCCCCCAGATGCAGGGTTAAGATGAAGCATGACTATTGCTGCGTTCCTTGAAGATTTATCTATGTCTCATTTTTTGGATAATTGTCATGAGAAGCTTTTATGAGCCTGGCTTTCTAAAGGTCCTAAGCACTGCTTATTGTCACAAAACAGTGTTATGTCTCAGAATCACGTAATCTAGTCATACAAATACATAAATAAAACAATACTCAGAACATTTCACTGACAAATAGGCATTGTAAATCTGTGTTAGAGCTTATTGTAACAGCAGGAGTTAGAAGAGCAAAAATCAAACAACAAAACTTACTCTAGAACTCAAGTCTTGTGTGCCGTGTTTCAGGCTTTAGTATATATTCATGGTTGATTATAGACACACTAAAAATAGGGGCATATAATGGAAATACTGGCAGATTCTGAACTATCATGATGGTAACAGGCATTGCTATAATTAGGCATGCATCTGAGTAGACAGTGTAATATGATTGCCGTGTTTATACCCTGTGCTGGAAGGAATGTCTGTTAATCTGCGCAATCCTTTTAAATGAGTTGGAGAGCAAGAGTTTGTGGAAAAAAGATGATGAGGTTTATTTCATATTCAGGCTGATGTGCGTGTATATGAAAAGACAACAAATACTTGCAGGATATTGGATAACTTTGGTTAATTGTGTAACATGTCCTTGTCTCAGGATTGAGAAGAAAACATCAGAATTTACCTGAAAACATCGGGCACTGTACAATTCAGCAGGAGAAAACATGTGAAAAGTTTTCTGTGTTTATATTATAAACAGAACATGGTTGAAATAGTTTGTATTTCAGTAAGAACTATTCTTTCCTCCTTTTCTTGGTATTTAAACTTTACAATCAAGAAGTCTCTTTATCCTGTTTTCTTTTTGCTGTCAAAGTATTGTTTCTTTTGTAATTTCAGAGGTCAGAGTCCAGCTGTTGCTGAATTTAACTTGCTCCTGAAAGCATATTCTTTGGAAACTTATGGTGTTGATCCTCATCCTTGTAAGGTAACAGTTCTTTTTACTAACATTTAATAAAAAGTTCTTTTTACTAACATTTAGTAAAAAGCCATTAATTGAATTGATTTAGCTCTGTTTTATACCCAGGCACAAATAGGAAGTAATTTATAACAGAACTTGCCCTGGAACTACGTATTACATTTAAGCCTTGGAAGATCATTGAGTGGTTGACATTTCTGCATCAATCAAAATAAAGGGCTCTCCAGACGAAGCAGAACATCATGGGAGAATGTAGTAGAATATTGTGACAAAAGCTTTGCATTATACTTCATAATTTCTTTTCGTTTAATGCAAAAGGTTCTCTAAATACTCCAGGTGTGAAATATTTTGTTTGCCAGGATTTTCAAGACTCAGTGTTATTCTGTCCAGAAGACGTAACAAAATGTTAGTCCTTGGCAATTTAGTTTTTCAAACACCATCAAAATATGCAAATTTTAGGAAGAACAGAAAAGAAATGTACAGAGGGAAGAACCACATATATATTTGCCTATTTCTCTACTTTGCTGTTTTGTGGTTCTCTGTAACAAGGTGATTTTAGTTACCAATTCTGACTATCCCTTACGCCTGCATGTTTAATTACTTGGTTTTATCTGCATAACCTGCAGTGTGTGTTTTTAGTGTTACTTGCTTCATGTCTCAACTGCTGCTTTTACTTTGGCTTGTATACCATGTCATTTGGTGGATCAGTTACAGTGTTGTCCAGTTAGCTGTTATGGTGGTGAGTGCTCTTAAACATCCAGCTCTAACCTAAAGCTGCGTCGAATTTCGCATATACTTTGCTAGGAAGTTCCGTCTGAACATGAGGAAGAACTTCTTCCCTCTGAGGGTGACGGAGCACTGGAACAGGCTGCCCAGGGAGGTTGTGGAGTCTCCTTCTCTGGAGATATTCAAGACCCGCCTGGACAAGGTC
>Ga0065711_1042519_pt1 | contig 15332 bp, 4 predicted proteins | sample Hoacrofraction12_FD_59098 | JGI IMG/M metagenome (GOLD analysis project Ga0065711, IMG submission 59098) | Hoatzin crop microbial communities from Cojedes, Venezuela - Epithelial fraction 12 v2 (version 2) | ecosystem: Host-associated > Birds > Digestive system > Esophagus > Crop | place... | reverse complement strand
GTATTTATGTGCAAATATACCTAGACTGCTAATTCTTAGCAGCTGTTGATAAGAAACATTCCTTCAGTACCACAGCAAGACCTGCTGTAAAACCTCTAAAGAATGCACAGGAATAGCAAAACAGTTCTCCTCTGCCTTTGATAGTCTGTCACAAAGAAAACCTAGCCAACTGCTGAATTGTCTATAAATTATTTCTGATATGTAAATATCATTCTGCTCAGCTACAGGAACTAAAACACTTCTTACTGCTGTTTAATTTTGTTAGCCCTTTCTGAAAGAAAAAAGACAGACAGAAAGAAATATCCCGACCTTAGGAACCTTCAGGAGGTGTAGGAGAGGGAAAAGAGCCTTGCTGAAGTTTATGAAATTATTCCATTAGCATTTGCTGATTTTGTTTCCACTCTTCAAGTGTAGAGCGTCTTTACGAATGTAAACCTCATGACCAAAAGAAAACTACTGATAATCAATGTCTTTAGCATGATTCGTGTAATGTTCTGTTGATGTAAATTCAAGAGATACTCTGTTCTCTTGTCAATTGTTGACATATAATTTTGTAAAACTTAAGATGGGCTTCTGATTACTGCTTAATGTTGCAATATATTGGGCCAAACATATGCTACTGACAGTCAAATACTTTCCTGAGAGAGAGAAAGAGAGCAAGGGAGATAGTGAGAGCTCAAGGGGGAGAGCTGTGCCCTTCTAGTAGGAGTGTTTCTGCAGCTGTTGTGTACATTAATCCAGAGAGCAGATCTCCCAACACTAAATATAGCCAGTGGGGTCATTTTACACGACAAAATAAATAAATAAATAAATAGAAAGTATTTAGCTATGGGGTCACATTAAATTAGGTTTAATTTTGCTTAAGAAGGAAATCCAAATTATGGCATCTGGGTTTAAGGGTGAATACCAGAATGTAAATATTTCAGAATGTGGAGGGAAGATAAACGGGAAGAAGAATACAGTCCCGGCAAGGAACTTTTCAGGTCGTTAGAATCTTCTGTTGACTCCGTGGAGGAGTCAGACTGTCTCCGAGGGATTTTGAGAAGCCCACCAATGCTATTCAAGCCTTGTATAATGCTGCAGAACATTGTTTCTGTTTCACTGCATACTCATGCCTCAGCATAATTTAAGTCAGTCGGTTTAAAAAGTATTTGTTCCCTGTATTATTATCAGCAATAATTAGCATTCAAATATACATGCTCATCAAACCCTTCTGCACCTGTGCTGCAAAATCAAAATGTAAACCGATCTAAAGTTGAGGGATTACCTTTTTTAATTCTTCCAGATGTTGCTGCCCAACCGTGGCAGTTAGTAGCGATGACAATTATCCAGAAGTGTGAGATTAAAGTTAAGGAAGCGAGAGAATTCTTCAAGTCCTCAGGAACAGAAACAGCTAGGAGTCCATACAGTGAAGGAAGTTAACCTTCGTTATTATGAGGATGGCTGTAAGAAGCTGGACAACCTGTCACCACCGGAGCAATAGCATTTGTCAGTTTGCAGGTCCCAAGTTATTTTGAGCAGCGTAAACCATGTGCCCGTGGAGCATTCCACCTCATTGGACAGGGAATCCACGGCTCTGACAGCACCTATGGGCACCGAGTGCCTTCACTTGTGAAACGTCCCCTATAGATGCTTATGTGGGTTTTGCTGATTCATCCAAGAGGCACTGTAGTGGCATTGTATTGCTCTTGTCAGCCAGTTTAGACTTCAGCCTTTTAAAATTACTGGTTATTGCTGTTGTCTTTATGTTTTGATCAGAACTCGAAGATTACAGTCACTGGGAAAACCCGTCAGCTGGTAACAATGTCAGAGTTTTGTAACTCCAAAGGCAAACTCAGCAAATGCGTGTGACTTAGCAGTACAATATTACCAAATTCTTTGAAGCATGCAATTTAATAAACACAGTGCAAGAATGCAGATATCTTTAAGGATGGCCTGTAACTACAAATCTTCAAAAAGCTAGAACTTCTAAACTTGTTACTGAACACACAGTGATAAACTGGGGTGGGAGTGGGGAGTAATTAAAAGAGGCAAGTGAAACTTGGCTGTAAATAAAACTCAGATATAAGCATAGGTGGAATAATTTCAAAATATTTTAAGCATTACACAGAGAAACATTGTTACTGTATAGAATTTCATTTTGTAAAACTGAGCTACTGGTTCAAACCTTGAGTAACTAAAACCTACCACATTACTCGGAAAATGTAGAGACTGGATTTTCTTTTCTGCTCATCCTATACACCAGCAACAGAAAATAATCTATAATTCTAATCAGTTCATCTTACCAAAAATGCTGCTTGGTTATTGATATACTGTTTTATTAGAAATGCTCATCACAATTTCGGTTTTAAAGGATTACTAAAATGTTATGCGTTTATTATGGGGAATTGATATATAGCGCTTTCCAAAGCTAATGATGTAATTAGCTGGCTTTTTGACCTTCTTCCAATTCTCTGAAAATGTTATCGAGTGAGCGTCTTTGCTAGAAAACAGGTTCTCCTGTGGGATGTAGTTCTTCAGAAAGTCATTTTATGAGGCATAACAGTATGAAAAATCAGAGATAAAGGCAATTCTTTTATGAAAAATTTCCTGATGCATTGGAGTTAGTGTTATTTCTCTCTCTTTTTGTAAAATATCATTGTCAGAATAGCTTGTGAACGTTAGTTTGTGGTGTGGTTTCTTCAGTGACAGGGAAAAGTTATATAGTGAAGTCAGCCCTTCTTTTGGGGACAGGTTAGGCATTTTATGGGTTGGGTAATGCCTAGTGTAACTTTATACCTGGAATAGACATCTAATGTATTCTTTGTAATATCTGTAACGGTAGATGTGAGCCATACAGTGCTGACAGGAACTGCATGTTGATACTATACTGCACGCTACTGTGGCTTGGACATGACAGTATCTGTAGATCTGCAGGCTACAAAGTTTGAAGCCTGAAAATAAAGTCTGATGTGTCTGATAAAAGAACTGTAGATCTATGTGGACTTCTGCTGAAATGCAATTATTATAAAATGTGCATGGAGTCTTGTTGAGCTGTGAACTGCTATTTCTGCATAACATGCAAAATTAAGCAATCCAAAGTAACTATTCAAACTGATCCAAAAAAAGTGCAAAAATTTTCCATTTTAAGAGTTTATAGAAGATGCTGGAATTGCAAAATCGTTGATTAATCTGTGCAGCAAATGAGCTAAGGGTTATGTGGAAAGTACAACATTGAGAAACTATAAAAGTTATGAGCCTTTACTGTGGCAGACTGACCACTGTAACAGCACGTGGTACAAGGAAAAAACTTCTACAAGAAGTCAGAGCATACACAGTAAATGTGCCAGGTCTTGCCGAGCTGTCATCTTGATCATCAGAGAATTTCAGATTCACCAGTTTGCAAATAACAGCGTAAAGCTCGTGAAAATACTGTTGTTCTTCTGTCTACTTTTTTAGAAGATGGTGCTGAGCACTTAAAAAAACACTTCAAGATACCATGACCTCCAGCTTTATTTCATTTTGTCATTGCTGACCGGCAGAAGGGAATATCTGCCTCTATCTAGAATAAAGCATAATGTCCTGGAATAAATTAATGAGCACTAATTCTCTCCAGATACTGTCTGTCAAAGCCCAAAGTACCTTTACGAGCAGAAGGTGTGTGTCTTAAAATGGAACTTTGTACATGGCTTGTTGGCTGTTATTCCACAGTGGGATTATCAGACTGTAATTGTAAACCTTCAGGGTTTATTATAAATGAAAAATTCTTGATCTTCAAGATAATAGGATGAAAGTAATACAAGCCTATTAATGGCATGTTCTGAACCATTAATTGAGAAATGAGATGAGTTACACAATATTTGGTGGAGAACAATTATTAGACATCTTTGTGGACTGCCCAAAATTACATGAGGAGTCTGCACTGTCTTTTGGGGGTGATATGAAGGCATCTCTTAATACCACATATATTGTCCAGCTTAACAGTAAGCTTGTGAATACGTCTTGGGCTGGAAGAAGCCATCTAAAGTACAGTGCTGGAGAGTTTTAGAGCCTTAAAAAAATAAAAAAGAAATGGCATGTGAAGATCTGAAGAAGTCGTTATCCTTTACAACATTTATCTACCACCCTTTTTTTTTTTTTTTGAAACAGCTCAGAGAAGAAGCAGGGCTTAGCTTACTATCCCAGAGTAACTGAGGCAGATGCGCACTTCTTTGGGGCATAGGCTTGCCATAGTTGCAGCGATGTCAAGGTTGCAGTTAAACCCACAGTACATGTAGGTCACTATCATGTACCTAGCATATAGCATATATTTGCTTAATTAGTTTGGAGTAAGAAGTTTTCCGACTGAAGCTAACTCAAACTCAGAATTACACGTGCAAAAGTTTATTTCGGCTTTAGATGTTAGTGCTGGCAATAGTGCTGACAGCTGCAAGCTGGCAGTAAGCTTTGGGACATATATTACATGGCATCCTGATTAGTTAGATGCTTATCACAGAAGCTAGTGATGAAAAACAGTTGGACAAATGTCAAGATTGTATTCTGAGCAGGAATACCACCTTAGAACAAAAGACATAAAACTGAGTGCTGCTGACGTTGAGGCTGGAAGCAGGGAGAGGACGAAGGCAGTACCAGAAGACGGACCCAGCAGAGTGGGCATACACATGGAGGCAGACTGAGCCTCCAGCAGTCCGGGAAAGAAAAAAACTTGCACCAAGCTGAACATTACCAGTGCAGCTCACGGGAAAGAGGGCATCAGTTCCACAAAGAAAAACTTGCTGGCAATGTCTTTAACAGCTGATTTGTGAAGTGACTCTGGTTCTAATTAAGCTCAGCCGGACTAGACCAAGCTACTTTCAGATCAGCTCCAGTCAGTTTACACACAGCAGCTATCTGTGTGCCTGTGGGGAGATCAAAGTAGTGAGTTTCTGCTGTTACTCTTTAAGGGCAAGTACATGAAATGGTGCTGTAGCTCAGGTGATGCTTCCTAACTCATTCAACCATTATAACTTGATCTGAATTCTTAAGGAAAATGTAAATTTATCAGTGATTTAATTGCGTAGTGTGGACACACCAGTCAAGAAACGTGCAGAATTAGAAAAAGATGTTGAAGTCATGAAAAGACCTAAGAAGCACAAGTCACAGATCGTGCCATAATTATGCTTCCTTCGGGAGCCGATAGGACACTGCCAGCAACCCTGGCCACCATGGAAGGAGTGTTCCCTCCCCTGTATAACCAGAACTGCTGCTGGTCCTTACAGTCTGTCCTATGTTTCAGATAAGCATCTATTATCTGAAAGGGTCTGAATATATTCAGGTACCTTTGCCTACGAGAGTAGCTTGTGATACTTCCTCACATGGCAGTGTCTCTGGGAATGAAAGCTCATTCTAATGTCCTCTTGCCTTTGTTCTGTCATTATTTCAGAAGAACATAACAGTGCTCAGTGTGTTTACTCTAGGGTGTTCAGAAAGTGCCACCAGAGTCTACAGGAGAAAGAATTTTCTGGTTTACAGCTCATTGATCTCTTCGCTTAATTTTTAAACCGATAAAAGGAGTTTGCAGTATGATTAAACATATGGGCAATGATGTGCATGTCGCGGGTTGTGATTCTGTACTCAAAGTGTTGGCTGATGGGCAAGTACAGGTTGCTGTTGCCATGTCTGCCTTTGTAAGGGACAGACAAGAGTGCTGAGGCAGATCCAGAGAGAGCTGATGTATTCTATATATCACACTGGCAAAAAAATAACAAAAAAAGATGATGATGGTCCAGCACTGCTTCTACATTGCAAAAAGCAAGTAGACTGTCATTCAAGCAACAGCGGGCAATTTCCTTGCTCTAAAAGGACATCTAAGTACAACTAGACTATATATTATTGTGTTGAAGGTCTGCACATTCTGAGAATTGCAGTTGGGAATGTACAAATGAAGGTGTTCCAGGAGCTTTGTGTGGAACTAATACACAAATGGTAGAAATGACAAATCAGTGTTTGGATTATCAGCAAACTCATGTCCCGCTGTCTCTCCGAGACTGACAAAGGAGCTCACATCCAAAGGGCTCCAACAGATAGCAAGAAGAGCTGGTATCAGATATGTCATAACAACATCTTACCATGCTGTCACAGAGTGTATGTGCCATTAAGCTGATGAAGATGCTGTACAACGCAATAGAAATTTGCTCTTGATTTAGAGGAACACATTACATGCTTTTGAAAATCAAATACTGCCTTTAAGACATAATTACAGGTTTCACATGGTCTTTATTAAAGCCCAGTCTACAAAAGAAAAGACATTCAAAAGAAACAGTGATATCATACTAATAATTACACTTGTGTCTTCAATTTTCATAAATAAGAAAAAGTTTTGAGAAAAGACACAAACCCCATCTTTTGCATACCAGTTTTATTGGGTTTTTTTTGAGCGATGATTGGGAAACACCCAAGATACAACAGGAGACTCTTGTGCATAAATATGTGCAATAGCAGCAATAATAATTGTATTCTTCTGACTACCACGTGACCTTCAATTATACAGAGCAGGAAGATTGTGTTTACACAGCTATCTCACAAGCAGAAAATGTGGAGAGACAGGGAAAACTTGAAAATCGTACCATGTCTAAACAAGATTTTCTACAAGATCAGTTTTTTGCCTGTGATTGTAATCCGATTCCAAATTGTTGTCAAAAATTGTCTTTGTAGTTGGTCCTAGATTTCTGAAAGGGTTTTAGATTGTGATTTTTTAAAATTCCCATTGAAAATTCTGGAACCAAAATACTAAATGTTCCATTTCTTTGAAAGTTTCCTTAAGATTCTTTGCAGTCACGTTCCAGGGAGGTAGTGATTTTGCAGATCTCTCCAGAGCCCTGTGGAGCACAGGGTTACTACTCACTTCTGGTCTGCATCCCCCCAACCACTGGGCTTGCTCATCCCAAGGCTGAACTCATTTCTTTCCAATGTGGAGTATGAAATAGTGCATTAGACAAGTTTTCTCTAATGGGCTGAAGGAGTAACTTCAGAAGAGAGGCTTAGCAGACCTGTAACCATTTTGCTGGTTAAACATGAATGTTGACACATAAAGTACCCACTTTGTCTTTTGTTATACTGTTACTGTTACATAGTTATGCTACCATATTCCAAGGGCAGTGATTTGCTCCCTACCTGTGCAGCTTTGGACAATAGCAACAATGTCTTTTCTTGAAGCTTCTAGTGGCTAGCTGCTGCTTGAGGTATGACATTTAAAGGTCTGGGAATTTGACAGTGGTGGCAAGCCCTCTCTCTCTTTTAGATTATAGACTTTAATAATTATCTAAGGCCATTATTCTTTTGGTAAGAAAAGCGTTAATAGCAATTTTCTGGATGTTTCTGGTAAAGCTAGTTCAATAGTGATTTGCAAACCTTGTGTAAGATAATATGAGTTGGATATTTTCTATTCATATCATTATGCAGAACATCTCTTAGCATAAGCCTGCCAGGTATTGTGTGATTCTAACTCAGATTCTAATTTTAGTACTGGAGACACATCAGAAGGACGAAAGAAATTGTAGCTCTTTTCTGTTGAAGGCACAAATATTGATGTTGAAACATTCCTTCAGTGCCTTTTTCTTTTTCACCCAGGCCGAAACAGGCTTTATCATTTAACAGGGCAGCGCTCATGTAAGGGCTGCCTGAGTGTTACTACAGAATTTTGCAGTCTCGTGAATTATTTAGACGAAATGTACTAGTAATTTATGGGGCCTGATGCTGTTTCCAATGAAATCAATGCTTGTTCTGTCACTAACATCAATAGGAGATGAGTCAGACTTTTCCAAAAAGTTAGTTATAACCACAGTAATGAAAGCAGTCTTTGAGTAATCCGAACAGAGCCACAATCTCTTGTACTATTCTCATCCAGTTTCATCCAATGTTCCATCTATTTGCTTTTCAAAATGAATCAATAGGTAAAAATATACCAGTATTTCACTTTCTTGCTGTAGAAATGGTACAGCTGAAAAATGTTATGAAGATTTCCAAAAAACACAGAGGTAATCCCCAGAACATTAAATAATTGATGTTATGGGTGGCAATTGTAAAAGAGGATTTAAAAATCCCTTTTTTGTAAAAAACTTTTACTCAGTATGTGAAAGTGTCAGATTCTTTAAGGTGGATTCCCTGCCTAAAAACATGGATGACACTGTATCCTTATTTTAAATTATGATCTTTTTTCTCTTGTGCAGTACTATCCATTGTACAATACTATCTTGTATAATATTAACCTTTCACAGAACTTGGTCAACTTGCAAAGTTGCCTGTAATACAAAAGAGTTAGCAAAAAGTGTGTGTTTATAACCATTTTACTGTTCCCTGTATAGTTAATATTTTATTAGGTTCTCCTGCATTTTTCCTTTTGCAAAGGAAATTATTTTTTTAAGTTGGGATATCTAAACAACATTCTACAAGCAGCTGGGTTCTTTAATTTGCTAGCGTTCAAATTTTAAAGTGGATAGTTTCCATTCATGGCTCAAATATAAAGTGCGTGAGCTCTGCTTGGAAGCGCTCACATGGCTGAGTAGGATCGCCTTGAAGTTACCACCATCTCTGGGTGCAGGGTTTGGCTCACATCAGCCTTCTTTCTGGGGTCAGCGCTACCAGACTTCAATGATTTGTAGAGCACACAGCAAATATTGATATACAGAGAATGGCGGTTGCCCAAAGAAGCAAAATTTTGATGCAACCTGTTCTATAAGATTGTTTTTAAAAATTAAATACAGAAAAAATTGAGATAATACTAATGAGGACTCCTATCTAAAGCATCCAGTGACTTGGTGGAGACTATGTCTGGTAATCAACAGAAACACAAGATCAGAAATCAATGGATTAAAATTAATAACCCAGAAACTTTTTGATTACTGAACAAAATATCAAGGGGATGTGCTGTTCCATTCATTACTTTCTTTGGGCAAGTGAAGCAGGAGGAAGCTTGATTTGACATTAATGCCAAAAAACCAGCTTGATTGAAAGGTATGAGATTTACAGTCAGGGTTACTACTCCCAGCATCGTCAGAGACTACAGGATCCATTCTGACACTGTAGGATTTCACTGTCCTGATTGCGAGGCATGACTAGTTCAAACAGACCGTAAAAGAGGATCTGATAATGCCAGTTCTGCTGTCTTCACCTAATTTGGGACGCTCTGTGATATGTGAGATTTGCATTCCTACTATGACCCTCTCCTTCCCTATCTTCTTTTATTTCCTCACTTTATTTCTTGTCTTTCATGTCTTTCCTTCTCTTGTTTTTAATAAGAACCTGACTTAGCACACAAGACGAATTTTGCTGTATTGTTTCAGGTCTCCAACTAAGAGAGCACCAGGTGGCACTGACTCAGTCTGCTGCTGGTACAGGTTTGCCAGATATTGCTCTAGCTAATACGATCATGGACTTGTTTTCCTCACATTACATGTAAGAAAAGGGCACTAAACCAGACACTTTGTTTGTACTTTTGCTGTTCCTTTCTGGGTTTTGCTCTTGCCTTTTTTGTGGGTTGTCTAATTTGTTCTTCAGATAAAACAGGATTAGATCCTAGCAGCTACAGATCTATCCATTTCAATGGGCTTCTTTACCTTTCTTCAGAACATACATCTCCAAAACATCTAAAAAGGATGTTTGTAGCCATGATTAATACCAGTTGAACAGATTGTCAGAGGGACTGCTACAAAGAGTATCTTGTTACCTAAATCTAAAGGAAAAGGAAATACAGGAATGTTACTAAAGTGAAAGCCATATTATACACTTTATATTTGAATATTTGAACTTTTTCTTCTTTTATTTCTATTGTAATAAAAGTTTTGTTTTTTGTTTTTTGTTTTCTCATGGTAGCTATGTCTATGGTTGATATTAAGCAGACCTGACATCTACACTATCTGCCTTCCTTAACTGCTTACTGTTGTCCAGAGACAGGGTCACATACATGAATGCTTTTGACCTGGGTTGAGATTAGCACAACAACACATTATGGATTTTACTTTTAGAAGTGGATTAAGAGTCAGTCTAGTGAGGTGTATTTTGTAACCACACAGTGTCTATTTCCAATTACACATTCATCAAACAGAGATTTACAGTGCAGTCCTCATTCTTATCACTTAAATGGCATTGCACATCTAGAACAGAGACAGAATTTCATCCTGGCTTCTTACAAAGAAAGTCCAAAATCCTTAAGAACTGAGAGACTTCACTGAGAGTCCATCTGTAAGTGCTTTTAACATAAAAGAACAAAATAAGTAAGGTTGTTTGTGGAAACCTGATAACTGTGAGTTGCACAGTAATGAGGCAAATACGCTCAGAGGCTCTTGCCTTCTGTCTGAACTAAGTATATATATACCATTTATATAAAATACGGGTACCTTCAGTATCTTTTCTTCTAATTAGGTATAGTGGCTTTCCAGTGTATGTCTTTGTTTTATATTAGAAGCCCTGAGGCCTACAGCAAATTAAACACAAAGGGCCAGGCAGGTGGCAGGAACCTGAGGCAACTCAGCCTAATGGTAGTGTAGATCAGGACCTTTAGGATTTTAGAGTAACCAAAACCGGAACGAATGGCCGGTGTTTTGAGCATCAGAGGCTTTGATGCCTGCTATAGACAACTAGAACTATAGAGAAAATCAGTAAGTTAGTTGCCAAAATTATTCTTCATGAAATACTCCCCTAATCAGAATGTCTAAAAGGATTGTTGCTAGAAGCGAATAAGGAGACGGCATTCATGGATAGTCTACATTTTAAAAATAATTTCTTGAGACCTCTTGCTTTTGAAGAATTTCAGTGGTTTATCAGCAGTGTGCATGGCAGCTCATCTCTGAACTTGTGGTCATTGGATCACCTCAGCGAGGTAGGCCTGGGATAAACAGTTTGGAGGACGGCAACATGATTGTTCATTGAGGTGACCAGCGGAACTAACTAAAGACGAGAGCTTGACGTGCATAGCTTTGGTAGCAGGAGAGCATAGTTTGATAATGGTTTGCTAAAATACGACAGAAACAAACTCCAGGGAAAGCAGAGACTGTGTACAGTGTACTACAATGGTGCAATAGGATGAACTGGGAAATGGTCAGTCTGAAGGGCCACAGCTGGGGAAAAGACATTATATCCATGCTTACATGGAACCTATCATCTCGACACGTGGTGGCAGCAGAAAAGCATGGCAGTCTTTGTGCCAACAAATAAAATGCAGTAATGGCCTGTGGTGCTAGGGGAATCGTGTTGCCTGGTTATAGCTAGGAGAAGGAGTGCTTAGCTGCTATTATTTGACCCCTTGTGCATAGCATTCTGAAAGCACTGTCTCTGCCCAGCTCTCTGACTGTACAGACAAGGGAAAAAAACAACTTCTGCAGAAGCTCTATGGTTTTTAAAATTTTCCTCCTTTGTATTAAAACAGTGCCGTTTTGTAATGAAAATGTAACTAGGATATGATTCCCAGACTCTGAATCTCATTAGGTGACTGGTTTGAGAAATAGTTACTGTTTTACCAGCACTTTAATGTGTCACCTTACTATGTACACTTGAGATCAGCTTACCAGCCCCGTCCCGATGATTCTGGCACTCTTTCCCTTATGCTGCCTCATCTGTCTGGAACGCCTTCCCTCAGGCCACTGAGTCACCTTCCCACTTTAAATGTTGCTTTTTTCATTGTAATCTTAAACTGACCTGCATGATAACATATTTTGTAAAAGTGTATATGAAGATGCACTGCAAAAATTCTATCTATAGATACTGATGAAGCTTCAAAAATGTTTTTTTAGGATACAACTTTACTGACAGAATTAATTTTAAAATAAGGGTCTTTTTTGTCAAAACACAAGCAAACTTTCAGAAGGGACAGAGATGAGAATTCTCAGTTGTTTGATAGTACCAGCTTATTAAACACCAGAAGTATCAGAATCACTCTGTCTAGCTAAAGAACAAGTGATATCCAGATAATGTAAGCTCACTTACTGAAGTAAGGGTCATGACCCAGAAAATTACCTCAGAGCGGCAATAGCAGGAGGTACTGGCCATTCTGACTAGCTACGCAAATTGTGAACTATGCCAAACATGACTTTTTCATAAGTATATAAGACAGAGAAAGAGAGAGAAAGAACAGCAAAAAGAGGAGGCTATACCTTTTCTAATAGGAAACTAAATAAGACCTCTAATTCATTTCAGATAAATTACCTAGTAATCAAAAATGTTTCTGACTACTTTCCCAGGTCACATTTAAGCCAGTGGTTCTGCTTATGCAGTTGTCAGTCTCCAGAACCACCTAATTTCCAAACAGTCAAACTATCAATTTACTCAATGGAAGGAGTCAAAAGATAGATCACAGGATTTAAAATATGTTCTGATCTTATAAACCGCACATATTACAAGCATGTTTAGACCAACTGGTACATCAGTGGCATGTAAGAATGCCATGTGCTATCACACAAGTTATAAAAAGGAATTTTCTTTCTGCCTAGGGTGCCTTTGAAAATACTGTTTAAAATGTCTCACTTCTTTTTGTTTCAGAAAAGGAAGAATATTGGAAGATTCCAAACTGTAACACTTAGAAAGAAAATGCAAATATAACGATAAGTACTTTTCATTTAATCTAATTAGTAAAGGCCTCTTAAAGCACAACAAAACCTTTTTGGCATGCTTAATTGGTGGTGTGAGGCTGTGGAAATTCGATATTTTAAATAAATTTTAGACATAATGCTCTTAAGCATATGCTTAATATTAAATCAGGACAACATAGTAAATCAAGAAAAAAATCTATTTTATGAAGAAATATTTACTACTTTGGAAATTCAAAGACAGGATATGAAGCCCAAGCCTACATTTTCATTAAGTAGTTAAAAATATATACTTTCAATTTTCTACATATTTGTTGAAAAGCTAAGGGATTACTTGTGTAGAGACAGTTGTATATTCTCATTTGGGGTGCTTATATAACTTCACATTGGCCAAGATTTTGACATTCGAGTGACTAGAGACAGTCACCTAAATCTTTACTCACCATTTTTTGAAAATCAAAATACATATTTTGAAGAGACATACTTTAGAAAATCTCAACCATAATATTTATAACTCATGAATATTGTATATGAAAACTATCCCTCTTGTATAGAGCTGATTTGTTTTGTTGTGTGTTGAGCTGCTGAATAGGATTTAAGGTGTTTGAGTGAACAGAGAAGTTCAAGTGCGGGCTGGATCAGGAAGGGGAGCCAGAACTGCTGGTATCGTGCTGTAATGGATAGAGTTTACATGAAATGCATTTCAATTTGCTGTCTGCACTGCATTAAAGGAGTATAAACATGTATTTTTTCACACTTGATATACTCAGTTGTGGGGTTTTGAGCTGTGATATGAAGCCATCAAGACGCAGCTAGTTTGAATTGGCATTAGTACCACTGACTTCCATTGAGAAACAATTTACCCACCTGAGGGTTTGACCTAGACGAAAGGGAAGCCGGGAAAATTACAGATTTGACTTATCGGCCAGGGAGGGCCAAGAGAAAGAACTCAGTCAGAAAAACTTTCTGAGTTTTCCCAGCTTTAGTGAAGATAATAAAGTTTAAAATCCAAGAAACAATGAATGAGGCCTCTAGTAACAGTCTCCACCTTGCAGCTATAGCTGCTTTCTGTGCCCTCCCATGAGCATTACTGAACTATTAAGGAGGGATAACAGTGCTCCAAGCAGTATTGTTTCCTTTCCTCGTTTTGAAAAACTTAAGAAAGAAACTCTTTACATACTGTGTGGTTCCTAATCCTGAAATATTTGTTCTTTATTAATGTGGCGCAAAAGAAAGCCTTTGATTCTTTTGCAGAGGTGTGAAGATCTCTCTGGTCTAGATCCTGAGATGCAGGATTTGATGCAGCCAAATGTTTACATCAGAAAATGCGTGATGATGAATAGATTATTAGTTTCCGGTTTTATTCTTTTTATGTTGATCACTACATGTCCAAAGAAATTATGGTAAAGGCAAGCATGGTATTTGAATCTTTAATTTCTCAAGTATTTAAAAAATTATGAGTTTCCTGCAATACAGCTATAAACATAAATTTATTTGGTAATTCTTGAACTTTTAAATCTCACTTGAAAATACGTAGATTTAAATTATATTTTAAAAAACATTTAAATGCTATTAGTCAAATGACATTTCTTTTAATGTGCTGTGGTTTTGTTAGAAAACATCAGGAAAAATAATATATTAACAGTATCTGTTGTGTTACTTGGGTGAATACTGAGTTTGGGTGAATACTGAGTTCTGTATCCAGGCAAAATTAGCTGTAAAACTAATGGTGTAGGAACTTCTAAGTGAAGAATTTAAAAGTGCATGTATTGCTATTAACTATTCTAAACTGAATCTTAGCCAAAAGATAACAATTTTCATAAATTAGATTTGAAGATGTGCAGACACTGTAATCCCAAATATTAGATTGTTAAGCGATCATTGCTGACATAACTCACTGGAAATTATGACTGTTTGTAATGGTTACAAACAAAACACTTCTAGGTTCATGTCTCCTATAATTCTGCAGGGAAGCCAGTAGGGATTATTATAGTTATGAACAGACTATTTTAATGCTTATGTTTATTATAAACTCAGAAGATAACACGAACGGGTTTATAATGGTGATGAGCTATTTAGAGGCTCAAACTTGAACAAGAGGTCAGGAAAAATTATAAGGATTAAATGTCATTTCCCTCTCAGGAAAAGTGATTTTTAATTCTAATGGTGTTTATTACAAAGCAACCACTTGGCCATAAGGCCAAATAAGCATTATTTTCATTCATTTTATTAAAAAAAAATTTATACTCAAATTTGTAATATATATACTGTCTGTTAAAGAGCCAGTTTGCCTGGCTGAGTTTGCTACAAGATTACAAGCATACAATATTGTTTGCATTGAGTTGTTTGTATTTGCAAAAGTTTTAACACATTGGGCACAATATTTTTTTACAAATGTACTGCCTAAAAAAATGTTGTGGAGAAGTTTTCTGATGAAACTGGAGTTTCAAGCTGACATTCCTGCTGGTAATCTGTCTGGTTTTGGATGCCTCCACTGGGTTATGGGGTGAACAGAAGCTGCTATGTCATAGCTGGATACTGTGGAAATGCTGTGCCTTTTCCTGAGATAGAATCACAGATTCACAGAATCACAGAATGGTAGGGGTTGTAAGGGACCTCATCTAGTCCAACCCCCCTGCCGAAGCAGGGTCACCTACAGCAGGCTGCACAGGACCTTGTCCAGGTGGGTCTTGAATATCTCCAGAGAAAGAGACTCCACAACCTCCCTGGGCAGCCTGTTCCAGTGCTCCGTCACCCTCAGAGGGAAGAAGTTCTTCCTCATGTTCAAACAGAACT
>Ga0065711_1007403_pt1 | contig 15333 bp, 14 predicted proteins | sample Hoacrofraction12_FD_59098 | JGI IMG/M metagenome (GOLD analysis project Ga0065711, IMG submission 59098) | Hoatzin crop microbial communities from Cojedes, Venezuela - Epithelial fraction 12 v2 (version 2) | ecosystem: Host-associated > Birds > Digestive system > Esophagus > Crop | place... | reverse complement strand
CTCTGTGGGTCACCCAGTCCAACCCCCTGCCCAAGCAGGGTCACCCAGAGCAGGCTGCACAGCACCGTGTCCAGGCGGGTCTGGAATATCTCCAGAGAAGGAGACTCCACCACCTCCCTGGGCAGCCTGGGCCAGGGCTCCGTCACCCTCAGAGGGAAGAAGTTCTTCCTCACGTTCAGACAGAACTTCCTATTGATTCAAAAAGCAAAGTTTTGGGAGCGAGGAGGTTGGTTCAGCAGGCACGCTGGTCCCACCGACCCCGGGGGGAAGGCGAGTTAGATATTGTCGCTGGAGTCCCACGAAAAAAATTCCTGCTGGATTACGAAGCCGCCCAGTCTCACCCCTGTGAGGCGACCGCCGGTCGCAGCTTTCCCAGATCCATTTTGTATTCAGCCAGTCTCGCTAGCTAGTCATTTTTGGTTTGCAGTTCACTGAAGAAATGCTGCAGAGCCACTGCCTGGGCACCAGCTCAGGCTGCGCTTTGCTGAACGTCTGACCCAGCCGGGGATGGGTTTCCTCCCTCACCTTCTCCGAGCAATAAAACCGATGTTTAGACGGGGCGTGTGGGAGGCTGGAAGTTTCCCTGTGCTGATACACTAGCATTTTTCTCATGCGTGAAGCGACTCTTCGTATTTTAGGAGACTGTGGCGTATTTTCTTGCTCAGGAGAGCATAGGGAGATGGCTTATTTTTTGATGGGATCAGGCATGTGTTTTGTTAATGCTCCCTGCGACGTGCTACCGGTTTTATTTGCACCATTTGCTGCAATTCCGGGGCTTGGTGACCCAAAGTGCTTCTGCCCTGGCTCGCAGCACCAAACCCGAGCATCCCGCAACCTCAGGCTGTGTCCCTGGAGCTTGTGTCATCCTTTTCGCTCCTCATTCCCCCCGTTTGTGTGTAGCGTTTTGTACCTTGTGCAGTTTATTAATGCTCCTTTGTCGCTGCCTGCCTGATGGGTTTCTTGCTGCTTTCCTGCAGCATCCCTAATCTTACAGTCTTGGCTTCGTTTAAGGGGGGGGAAACAAAACCCTGCTGCTTCTGCTAAATCAAGTGGTGTTTGTGTTGGGAAATGAGAGCGTGATGCCATCAAACTCACTTATTCTGGAGATTGGCTGCGTTCGCATCCCGGCTGCTTGCAAATCGCATTTTGTGGAGCCGGGGAGCTCGCTGCTCGGCGGCACGTCTGCCCCAGCCTCTGCCCTGCCCCTGACGGGAGGGCAGCTGCTTATTTTCCCCCGATATTTTAGGAAAACCGTGGGGTTTTGACCTCCCACGGGAGGTGAGACACCTCTGCGGTGCTGCCCCTCGTCCCGCACCCTCCTCGGCAGCGCCCAGAGCTGAGCCGGGGCGACGTCCCCCGGGGCTTCCCCACGTCGTACCAGCAGGTCTTGTAAATGTACAGGACCATTTAGGCTTTTAAGACATCCGAGGCCACTTTTCATCGCAGGCTAGGCCTGCTGCACAGTTTTACAGGGTCATAAAAGCCCTGACAGGAGTCATAAAAGCCTCCAATTGCACTGCACAAACCCACGGAGTATATTTTAAGGGCCCCTGAGTTTTCATTTTGCTGCTTTTATGGGAACTCATAAAAGCCTCGATGAGCACAGCCCCTGATTGGCTCCTCAGCACGGAGGCAGTTAAAATTACAGCCACCGACAAATTGTTCCAGTCTAAATAAATCAGGGCTTTGCATGGAGCATGGGCGAGGACCCCCGCTCCCCCCGGCGAGCCGGGCTGCGTGCAGACGGGGACACGTGTGTGCTCCTCGCGCGGGACCGCGGCGAAGTCCCCCCGGCGCCCCGCCGTCCTTACGGCCACGTCTCGGTTGTCCTGCTACCAGACGCGATGCGTCTTCTGGCGGAGCTTTCTGCGGGTACCGCTGCCCGCGGGCATGGCTTTCTGCCGCGTCGCTCGTCTCGGGCTGTGCGTGCTCCCGCCGAACGCACCTGTAGGTACCCGGTCGCTCCAGCTCTCGGCTGCCCGACGGCTCTCTGGCATCGCTCACGTTCCCCGTGCCCCGGGCTGACACCCCAGCGGCAGGGACAGACCCCGGGGCACGGCAGCGGGTGCGGTGAGAGCTGCTGGCGTTTGGCAGGGGGTTTTTGGCTGAATTGTGTTTCTATTCAGCAAGGTCAGTTTGTCAAAAGGGAAATATTTCATAGAAATAGCTTGTTGTGGCTTTTTTTTTTTCTTTTTTTAACGTTACCTAGCTAGACTGACATAAATAAGAGTGGTTGAAATTCAAATGTGATGTTTAGAAATTCCAGAGTCAGAGCGCTTGGTGTGACGCGACCTGGAAGCAGGAACGCTTGGGGTGGGTCCTGCCTTCCCTGACTATCTGGGGCAGGGAGATGTTTCTCGGTGCTGGGGTCCTCACCTGCCCAGCTGCTGTGACAAAGTGGTTTGCGAGCGAGAGGGACGTGCTGAAGGTCGGCGTAGCGGGAGGAAGGAGGCGAAGCACGTGCGGTTGGAGCCGTGGAGGGGTTGTGGCAGCGAGTCACAGAATCACTGAATGGTAGGGGTTGGAAGGGACCTCTGTGGGTCATCTAGTCCAACAGAAACCTTTTCAGCCGTCATCCTCTTCTCTGCACCGTGCGAGGTGATGGCCAGGTCTTGGTTGCTGGGTGAGCACGGTGCTGCTCGCCCCAAGCCCTTCCCTGCCCCTCATTTCCACGGGCATCTGCTTCTCAGCAGACGGAGTGCTCAGCTGGGGTGCTTCTACCCTTCCCCTGAGCTGGTCCTCACCAGAAGGAGGACAACTCAATGCTGGTGGCTTCCTCCATTGCTTTGACCACCTCCTTCCCCTCGGCTTCGTGGCCAGGGCATCGCCCACCGTGCAAGCCCCTCGCTTGGCGTGGGCTGCAGAAGCCGTGCTGGGTGCCAGGGCCGTATGAGCAAAGCCAAGCCCAAGGGGCCAGGCTCGGGTCCCGTGTCCCCGCGGAGAGGGACCAGCAGGGTCTCAGCTGTGTGACCTTCCAGCCTGGAGTCCGAGTGTCGCAGCTTGGGAAAGAAAGGAACTGATCAGAAAGGTTCTCTTTGCTCTGCAGAGAGAAATGTGTCTTATTTCTGTCTTGCCGTAGCTTTATATAGTAATTATATCAACTACAGCTGATCAAAGCATTTGTTAAAGAGAAAACTCTCTCTCCTTTGCTTTTGTTACTGTTTGCAGCCAATTTGACAGGCTTTCTATCTCCGACTGCATTTTCTTTTATTTTCCACGCTTGATTTCCCTTTTTCTCTTCCTTCCCCCTTGTTGGCACCTGGCACATAGATGTATCTCCCTCCTCTTCCCCTTCCCCCTCTCTCCATCTGGCTTAATAAAAATGTTTTTTAAGCCATCCCAGGGACTCGGGAGCAAACAGTGGCAGTCGTGCGAGTGATCCATTTACCTGTGCCCCTGCTCCGGCCGGGCAGGGAGGTGCGAGCGAGGCGGCTCAGCCAAGCCGGAGGGCGAGCGGGGCAGCTCCCCTCCCTCCTCTCCTCCCCTGGTTTTCTATTTTCCGCTGTTATTGTTTCTTCAGGTGTTCATAAGGGTTTAACCTCTCACCTCCGAGTGCTTTTCGTGAGGCTGGCACAGATGGGCTGCCCTTTTGTTCGAGCCGTAGCCGCAAATCCCAGCAAGCGCATCCTCGCTGCTGCTTTAATATTATTTTCTTTTTTTAGGATCCCCTTTTTTCCCCGTTGACTTTCCATCTTTCTTTAATCTCATTTAAAAACCTCTCTCTCCTCCAATGTCTGCACTTCTTTCTCTCTGTCTCTCTGTTATTGGCTTTATGGCCAAATGCTTTAATTTATTTGCCATACAATATCTCTTTACCACCGTTCTGGGGATACAAATTGTTTGAACGACGTTACAATAATATCAATGCCTGGCGCATCTGTTTTGTCAGGGCTCTGCCTTTCCGGCTCAGGGGCGGCTGGGAGAAAGGTATCTTCCTCTGCTGGAGCATCTGGGGAGATGGGCTGCGATTACCCGAGCTAAAACTTTGCTGGGATCTGGGGTTCCTAAGACAAAATCTGCCGGGCAGCCCTTCCTTTCCCACTATTAGCACCGCGGTATTTGCATCAGCCCCAGTGAACTGCACCCTGGTGCTGGTTAGTGATTAATTCCCTCCTTGCGCAGGAGAAGGTTGGAACCAACATCTGGAGCAAGAGCTCTGGGGCGAAACCCGTTGCTCAGCTGGGAGCAGATGTGTGGAGGGCGGCAGCGTTGGGGCCAGGGCTGCAGAGGGTCTGCCGCGTCCTCGAAGCTGATTTATTGCCGTTAATGCCTGTTAGCAGAGAGAACCCAGCTGCCTTGGGCTGGGCTGGGGCTGAGCCGCCGGCTTGCCTGGGGCTAAGCTGGGTCTAGCGCCGTTAAAATCCCCTCTGAGGTTCTACCAGCCAGCGAGTGCCGCCCCCGTGGTGTTTTTAGCTTTCCTTATCAGCGCACTTCATAACTGCTAATGTGCATTGATTGCTGTCTATTTCTCCTTTTATTTTTGCGTTATGCTTGATTGCTGCTTTTGCAATAAGAATAGGGCTTTTAGCCAAAATTGTCTCTTTTGGATTGTGGAGTCCTGACTTTTTGGCTCTCCAATAAGTTTTGTGTTACGAGCCCACATTTCTCTGTTGACATTTTTCCTTCCAGCCAATTTCTCCCATCATTTTCCCCAGTGTTGGAAATGAGTCCTTCTGAAGCACTGAGTATATATATTACTGATTGGGGCAAGCCTTTATTATCCGTTGTGAATGTAATCAGGTCCTCATCACTAGTTTCTTGATAATCACTGAGCACCAGTTCAGTCATTAATTTCGTCTTTATCCATCATGTCTTCTTTCCACGTTATTTGCTAAATAGGTTGGACGTGATTGCGACACCCAGCATCTGAGCTTGTAACTCTTTGCTTCCTTAACGTGTTTACGTTGTCAGTGTAATGCTGTCCCCGCTACCCCGCTCTGCGGTATTTTACTGTGAAGGATGCTCCGCCAAGCAGAGGGAGCCTGCGTGGAGGAGATGAATCCTCCTTTGTTAGACCATCATCGCTGACGGTCTTCAGACGCTGGTGTTTCAATACTGCCTGCCTGCGAGCTCGAATTTATTAGCTCCCCAAATCAAGCTCTTTATCTTTCCCCTCGTTTGCAGCGTGGTGCTCGTGTAGGAGTTCATCCCGGTCTGTGGTTTCCATTCACGATCTGTGCCTGCTTGGGACGGTAGCAATCGGACGTACCCAGTGGGTCCAAGAGATCAACAGCTCTAAAAGTAGGAAACGGAATGGATTATAGCAAAGACTTTGACGAGCCAGTCGTTCCGATCGCTCGGTGACGCCAATAATATCGCCTTTCTCCTCGTCAGAGAGATTTTGCAGTTCCCGCTGCCTCTTAGGAAGCCCTGCGGCACGGACGGGCGGAGAAGCAGCGGGTGAATGGCTCCTTGGGGTGGTATTTGCCAAGAAGGGCTGCGTTTGGCTTTGGAGTTTGTGCCCCGCTTGCATTTTTTAAGCCTTCCCCTTACATCGGGAGCGTAACAGCACTCCGGGCTGCTCAGAGCCGTGGTATTTTATTAGGAAAGGTGCTGCCTGGCAGTGGGCACTGATTGCAGGGGCTAATTAGTCAGGACAGGGCTTAGTGCAGCCACGGTCTCAACTTCTGGTACCCAAACCAGCTTTCTTACCCCTACTCGTAGCCTCTCTCTTCCAGTACTGCATTGTGCCAATTAGAGAAGACCTTCACTGTCTTTCCAGAAGGGTTTTCAGAGCTCCTCTGATTTCTGCCAGCAGAAAGCTAAGGCTGCAGGCATTAAAAAACAGCAGACTTCCAGTTGCTGCTGATCCTCGCACCGGTCTAAAATGAGCCGAGGGATGACAGGGGCCTCAGGGGGGAAGACATGGTGACTTGCAGGATTGAGCCGAGTCCTGGAGACACCTCTGCTGTTCTCCTCCTGCCCCGGTGATGTGCTGCTGCTAACTTATTTTACCTGACAAGCTGCCATGCTCCCTCCTGGCCACTGCTGTCTCCTGCTGTGACTCTGTCTGGGGCAATTAGGCACTCCATACAGGGAATGAGACCATCCTCAATTACATTAGGGTCATAAAAATTAAAAAAAGCAAATGCGAAAGGGCTGTGAAATCCATTTCAAACCACAGACTGGTTTTCCAGTGATGGGGGTTTGGAACAAACTTCCCCAGAAGCTGGCTGTTTGATGTGTCTTGCTGTGTCCTGCCCAGCTGGTAGTGGCTGTCCGCGGGCAGAGGCAGGAACACGCTGCGACAGTCACCCTGCTTTGCGGGGTGCCCATTCTTGTGGCTCCCCGTTCTTGTTTGGTGCATTGGGTTTTGGTCTGAGGGGAGCTAGCAGAGGGTGTTGTCATTGTATGGGTGATAGCAGCACGCAAGAGGAAGCACCAGCTCTGGTGCTTCTTGCTTTTCTGTACCTGGCTGCTGCTGGAGACCATGAAGGACGAGCTGCGGATTTTGGAAAATGGTCCATTGCCGCTAGACCAGCGGCATGCTTGGGACAAAATTCATTTGACCAAAGTGCAGAGCTGTAATTATGGGTTGTTGGTGGGTGAGGAGGTCCTCTGAGCCCCGTCAGGGATCAGCAGAGAGCATCTCCACAAGGACCTCATCCCAACCTGCGTCAGATGTTCGGGAGAATTAGTAGGATGGGTGCTCTGGGAGGGCCTCGGACCGCTGCCGTCGATACAAACAGCACGCTGTTAGAGATCTCCGTCGGAAAGGCAAACCCCACCGTTCAGCAGGCGATGCCTCTGGACAGTTAGGTAAAAAGCCTGATGCCCTGCCTGCGAAAGCAGCGGGCTGGCGTGTTGTCAGTCCATCCAAAATCAAGCAACAGATCTCCAAATGGACTTCAAAATTCTTGATGGTGTCCTCCTCTCTTCTAATGCGCGTCTCGTTCGGCGGTGCTGTCTCCTCTTTCTCGCTCATAGTTTCAACTTTCCATTCTCCAGAGGCATCAGCCCCTGAGGATAATGTGCCCTGACAGCTCCTCTTACCAGAGCTTTCAGCATCGGTTTGCAGGGCTCTGTGGAAATGGAAGAAAATCCACCTTGTAAGTGCTTTTATGGGCTGAAAACAAACTGCATCGAACAACCAGCCCTAGCGCCTTCTGCCATCCGCGAAGCCGAGCAAAACCTCGAGAGGCTGAAAAACGTGTGGTGGCTGAGCTTTGGGATTTTTCTTCTCTTTTCCCTCCTTCTCTTTTCCCCCACGGTGGTGAAAAATGAAGGGTGCGGGAGATATTTTACCAAGAGAAAATTGGATAGTCTCCCGGGGAAGTGGTGAGAAGCGGGGAAGCGCGATAGCATCTGCCTTGTCTCTTTTCTCAACCCACCCCCAAGTCCCTCGGCCCTCATGGGGCTGGAGAGCTGGGAGACCCTCGTGCCCTCGGCACGGGCGTGGGTCCTGTGCCGGGACAGGGCACCTGTGTTAATAGCACGCGGTGCCTGCAGGATGCCTGTCGTGCATCTCGGCTTTGCCAAATCCCCATCATTTCTGAAAGGATTAAGCCATGCTTTCAGAAATCCCTGGCTTTTCTTCACCCACCCACCCCCCTCTTCTTCCTCCCGCTTTCTGTCCCCTCCATCTCCCCGCGCACCCGACGCTCCTCGCCATCATCCGTCTCTTTGCCGTACGCACACGGAGAGGGTCCGTTCTGTTGTCCAGACCTCGGGAGCTGCTTTTGCTTGTAGCTCAGAGCAAGCGAAGGCAACGAAGTGATTTGCAAGGGGAAGCACCCAGCGGCGGGATGCTGGGGCAGGGGTGCAGAGCTGGGTCGCGTCCGTGCCGCTGGGGAAGGAGCTGGGTCTGTTCCATTTCGTTTTATGCTTTATAATTTCATCTATTGTTTTAGGGTAATATAATTTACTTTGTTTTTAATGCAAGGGCCACATAAGCTGCCATCTGTAATATTTTGTGGACTCTGACATAAATTTCCATTACGGCGCTTATTAAAACCTCTCTTTATTGCCCTGAACGTCCACGGCGCTCTGCAGATTTGGGTTTGTTGGGTTTTTTTTTCCCCACTGCCTTGTGAATTCACTAGATTTACACCTGCCGGGAGTGTTTTGGAGGGTGATGCTTGGAGGCAGGGAGCATCTTTTTTAATCTCAGCCTGTGCAGTGAAGCTCACGTCCCGTGGAGGGGCTCCCGGGCCACCTCGGCGTGAGTAAGCAAGGGCAGCAAGTCCTGCTGGGACTACGCAGCCGTGAAATATGCCAGGATTAAAATGTGGAAGAGCTTTTATGAAATCTGTGTCTGTCTCTCTCCTTACCCTGCCCCCAAGCCCAAAATATTTCCCGCAAGTGCTGTTGTTTTAGCAGAACAGGGCTGTTCCTAGAAGGGACCTTTTTATTCTGCTCAGTGTTTGTGCTGTGTCTAGCCTCGCAAGATCCTGTTCTCCATGTGTTCGTAAGGCATCCTTCTAATAACCATGATTAATAATGAATGACAACCATTAAATCACTTTAAATATCTACGAGCAGTGTGATGGAGGCCCCTTGCTTCCCGGCAGCGGTAATGCCATCCAGGTGCCGATGAGCACGTTGCTGTCTTGTGCCACGGCCACGAAAGGGGGGAACCCTGGAGAGGACCGGGGCAATCTGTCTGCTGGTGGCTTTAGTTAGCAGTAATGCCTGGAAACGTGGGGTGGGGATCGGGAGAGGGATTCCCGTGTCGGCTCGGTGGGTCGGGGGCGCGTTAGCTCGTGGCAGTGCTGCCGGAGATTATGTGAGGGAGCAGCTGCTCTGCCTTTGCGGGCTTCAGCCGGGTAAAGCTCGCTTTATGGCGGCTTTATGGTAGCTTTACGCCTGGAAAGAGGGCTTCCTGCGGGCAGAAATAATCCAGATTATAGGGACCCGCTGTGCTTGTGTAAAATGGTGAACCGCCGTCCAGGAAAGCCTCTGTGCCCAGGAGCTTTCTGTCTGGTTAGGGGCTGTGCTGGATCAGGGCTAGAACTGGTCCCTTGCTGTAGTCCCTGTCTCCTGCTCTGGTGATGGACCATCTCTTTCTGGCAGGATCCAAGTGATGCTTTAGCCTGGTCCCGCTGAGCCTGTATCACCACTGCTCCATCAAAGTTGGGCCATGCTTTCTGCCTTTTTCCCATAAATCTGCCCATGTCGATGGTTAGAGGAGCCAAGGGGGGCACACACCATCCCCGTGAGGTGGCACAAGGTGCCTCCCAACCCTCGCCAAGCCCCCCGCCCCGTCGTAAAAGCCAGTGCAAAATTAAACCAAGGCTCCCCTGTTGCACCCTGCCAACCCTGCCTTAGCAAAGCACAAAAAAGAGGAGAATTTCTACCTCTCGGCTGCCGGGCAGCCAGCGCTGCTGGCTCACGTGGCTGAAGACACCGGCCCGCATTTTCCACTGCCCTGCGCCTTGTCTTTCTCGCTCCCGTCATCACGCTCGTTTGGTCTTCGCGTCCCGCTGAAGTTCAGAGGAGGCTTTCAAAGGCGAGGTGCCCAGATGCTTAACTCGCGGTGGCTTTCGGAGGTGTCTCCGTGCCACGTGCGCCCGGGGGAATAGCAGAATGGCTGCACGGGGCGGGAGACGGTAAAAAGAAGAAGCTGTTGTTTCGAGATGCTCGGCGGAGTAGAAGGAAATGAAAAGCCTGTCCCGCTGTGATGAATTCCCCTGGTCATCGTTTCTGACCACAAGCGGTAGCTGAAGTGGGGCAGAAGGAGAAGTGCTGAAGCGTACTTAGGTAATGGTGAGTGAAGGGTGGGAGCGTAGAAGGGGAGTGGATAAATTATTTAAGGTACAATCATTAGAGCAACGGGGAAGCAAATTTTTTGCTTAGCTTGCAGTATTGAAAGTGGGGAAAAAAATCATTTTGGATCAAGCTGCAAAGAAACCTGAATAACTGACAGCTGAAGGAAAATCAGGGAATTGATGCTAGGTTGACTATTCTCATTCAGTGAGAACGGGGAGAGGCTTTGCTGCAGCGTTTTCACAGCGAGACAGGCCAGAAGGCCAGGAGAGCAGCAGAGTCCTCTGGGATTGTGCCCGTCGTGGTCTGTTCCTACCCTTGCTCTCAGTCTGGAAAACAGCGAGAAGAGCAAACTGCTGTCGCCTCTGCTTCGGGCAGCACCTCCTGCTTTGCACGGACAAATCCCCGGGTTCTGGGCAGCACCCTGAGGCAGAGGACGCGCCTGGGATGCGGCTTGGCAGGGAGAGCATCGCTGGCGTCCCTGCTCCGTTGGTGGTGGGCTTCCATTCCTTGAACCGTGTAGCCGGGAGGACTGTGTCCAGTTTTCTCCTTGCTTCTCCCCTGCCATGGTGGGAGACTTCCTAGTGACAGCCATCCCTCTTTTCTGGCCTTCTCTTTGAAGGGATGAAGCTGCTATGGTCTCCCGAAAAGCACGTGATGCTTCTTCCCATGCCCTGGCAAAGGGCGATACTGCAGGCTCTGGACAAGTGCTTTTATAGTCTTTTAAGATTTCCAGAGCCACTCTTGGAGGGCCGTTAAGACCTTCGGCTCGTGATAATTGGATTTGTAAGACAGTGCAACATGTGATAAAGTGCTCTTGTTGGACAGGATCCCAGTTTTCTTCTATCATTCCTATTAATGTGATAAATGTCGCTGTCTCAGCTGATAGGGCCGTGTTGGATAATAAGATTGGAATCAGCTTTGATTTCTCCAGCTCGGTTCTGCATCACGGCTCAGCAAGAGCGGGCGGGGAGAGACCTGGCAGAGGTGCCCGTCGGTGGGGCAGGGGGATGGATGAACATCTTCACGCCATGCCGTTTGCTAGCTGGCAGGGCAGGAGATGAGGAGATGGGTCCAAGGCAGCGGCTGCGAGCTTTTGAGCCGCTCAGCACGGAGCGGGTGAGGAAAGTGGCCTTGGAGGAGCTGGAGCCGAGGGTTGGATGTGCCAGGGAATGAGACCGCTCCTAATTAAAGCCGGTAGCAAACAAATGCGGGAGCTGGAGTGCAGCTGGGAAGCACGAGTCCAATTTGGAACTGGGCAGCTGTGAAATTGGACCCATCGAGCACAGCTGGGGCTGGAGGAGGAGAAGCCGGGAGTATGGCTGGGAGAGGGGGCAAATCAGGGCTGGGAGCAAGCCCTCGTGGCTGTAGGTAGTATTATGGCTCCCCATATGTCTTGGGACCATAGTCTGTAGGAGGTCCTACTTACTCTGATCCGTGGGGGTTGCGTAGCTGACCAAGCCCTGGGCTACGGATGAGTAGAGGTGGCACTTCGGTAGCCCAGCATGCTCCATCTCCTCTGCACTGGTGGTGGTGGCCAAAAGGGGCAAAAGCTTTCTTGATGGATGGGCTGTACTCTGAGGCAGAAAAAGGGGGGACAGAGCAGGGGGTTTTTCCATGCCAAACCTCCAATCTGTCTGAGAATTAACGGTTACTCTTGTTTGTGTGAAAATGTGAGAGATTTCTTTTTAAATCAATTATTCTGCTAGTTGGGAGATGTTCTTTTCCCTGTCCTTCTCTTTGTGTCTCTCCCCTTGGTCCCTCTGAAGATGTGTTGTGCTTGACTGTGCCTATTCCTTGGGGATGGGATGTGTGTGCTGGGGATGAGGTTTAATAATGCTGCAGCAGCAATCCAGTGGGCATCATGCTGTGGGTGAGCAGTAAATAGTTATGACAGACTGCTCATGGTTTTTTTGTAGGACCTGTGCTTTTTCTTGCTAAACCAACGCCAAATTAAGCCTGCTTTTCTCTGCAAGGGTGGTTTGAAGAGGCAGCTGGAGGCACCAGCCTTTGAAATTAGGTGGCAAACTGAGCCACTGTCCATTTCTGCTTAATATTTTGGGCAAAATGAGGGCAGCGGGAGGAGAGTGCGATGCGGGTGCCACGTCCAGCCTCCTGCCTGCCCCTCGCAGAGCCGTCAGCCCTGCTGCCAGCCATGTATGGGGACAGAGAGCTGCTCGAGGCCCGGGTTTGACGTGGAGGTGGCTAGGGGACAGAGGCAAATCGTTTAACGCCTTCCATGCACCAAGTCGGCTACATGGACTTTGCTAGCCATGGAAGCAGAGATCACGGTCGAAGCACAGGCAGGCTGCTGCAGTGATCATCACCAGCGTTATTATCCTCAGGTACCCTTACTTAGAGACCGGCTGTTTGCTGCACTCAAAGGGAAAGAGGAGCACACACTGTTCAACAGCCAGGCAAAGTACCCTGGGCCTGCTGAGCCCCGGTTTTGTAAATGTTATTTCCAATCTTCATTGGCTTCCTGGCGTGTCCTTTCCACTAGCTCTTGATTGCCTGCCTCTCCCGCTTTGGGGAGCTGGGGTTTTGTCCTCGTCGCTGATTGCTCTGATCTACGCGAAAAAGGGGGGGCCAGCAGGCAGCAACAAAGAAAATCAAAATAAAAAAACATAAAAATAAGAAATTTAAAAAAATCCCAAGCCCTAAATGATCTACGCTGTTGGTACTGTCCACAGCTTGGAAGTGATGTCCTTGAGCACTCGAGCGGGCTCGGGCAGGACTGCAGAGAGCGAGATTTGCAGCAAACTGCTCCTCTTCTGGGGTTTTGGAGGCGAGCTGGGGCTCATGGAGGACTGAGAGGAGGAAACTTTGCTTTCCTCCTTCTCTGTTGAAGGTGCGTGCCTTAAATCTCCGTCTGCTCACGGATGGGCTGCATCCGTCCCGTGTCAGCGGTCCTGTGCCGTCCCGACAGGGCAACCAGGAGGGTCTGGAGCTGGGCTGTGTGCCTTATCTCAGCCACGCGTGCTCCGCTCGTTGCTCACTGTCAGCTGTGGCAGTTTTTGCTTGGGGACGAGCGTCAAGCATACCCCAGAAATGTGCTCTGCAAGGACGAGAGATCCCGGAGCGGAATCGAAAAGCAGCTGCTTCCTTATTACACCTGGCCTTGTAGCCAGCGAGTCCATCATCGCCTTGTCGGGGCTCTGACACTCCGTGTAACGCAGAAATCCTGCCGGGCATAATCAGCGTTCGACGAGCAGAGGGGTGCTGCCCTGCTTTGCCGGAGAGATGCTATCGCAGGGTGCGGATTTCCAGCTGCCAGCTAAAGGCTGGGCAGAGGAGAGGTGCTGAGGGGCTGCGCGGCCCCTCTGCCGCTGGCCAGATGTTTGCCAGCGTCGCTCCCACCCGTGGTTATTTGCGCCGACATCCACTCGCCGTGTTTTGCAGGGCTGCGTGGCTGAGCGTGCGTGCAGCCGGCTTGGTGGCCCGGCCGCTAAGCACCGACCCTCGGTCATCCTCTATTTTAAGTTTTCTGGGGTCTGGTGCGTTTTATTGCAGCCCTGGAGCAAAGGAGTGCTCCTTCATGTAGCACTTTATGTGCCACAGTGCAGTCTTTTTTATAACTATTATTATTATTATTAAACATAGGGATTTTTAATCTTGAGAGAACGGATATTTATAATTTACCACCTAGGGCTTGGTAATTAATATTTGTGTAGAGCTCTCAGTGATGTCTTGGATGTGAAATGTATGATATAAATAAAGGCCGTCTTGCAAGCGGCGGGGGAAGAGGGGAATTAAAAAAAAAAAAAAGGTTTCTGCGACACTTGTGGCGATAGGTGAAGCCTTGAAGTGCTTCAGAGCCCCCAGCACCCAAAGGGGCCGTGGGGAAAAGCTGTGCGGGATGCGGTGTGCGTGGGTCGGAGGCTCCCGGCTGCAATCTGGAGGCTGCTCACCGCATGTGAAATGAATTTGTGTTCTTGCACCGGTTCCTAGCGGACCATAAAATACGATCCACTCACCAGGTCTTGTACGGGAAGCCCGGGGATTAAATGGGCTGTGGCGATGGAGGTGCTGCGGCCAGGGTGCCGTCGCTGCCGGGATGCTCGGGGCGTTGGCGGGTCCCTGCTCCCCGTCCCCTCGCCCCTGCCAGCTGCAGAGGGCCAGGGCTGGTGGCCGAAGCCTGCTCTGCCAGATCCCTGGGGATAAAGGGGGTACCGCAGGGCAGCGAAGCGGGAGAGCATCCTTCAGCCACCCTCCCTGCGCCTGTGGGGTCCTGGACCTCCGCTGTCCCTGCCACATCTCCAGGCTTCCTCAGGTCAGACTGTCCTGGTGGCACCGGGAGGAGGATGCGTGGGAAAGCCCAGCTGCCCCTCGCGAGGTCCCCAGTGGCTTTTGGGGGGCATGAGGGGTTCCCGATGTCCAGACATGGCTAAAATACTTGTCAGCAGAGAAATGTGCCTGTTCAGAGTTAAATTCAGAAGAAACCCACCAAAAAACCTGAAAAAAATAGTTGCAAACCCCAGCCTGGTACCCTGCATCTCTTAGCACACAGGAACCGCTCATGGGGGTGGTTAAAAACTTCCATCCAGTTGATCCCATTACAGGTTTTCTTGATAATATTCATTTCTCTGGAAAAGGGAGGTCTGGGTCCACTGGAAGTATTAGTGAACAAAGCTCAGGCCAGCAATTTTGGGTTGGGGAAAGGAAAAAAACAGTCTGGAAAATGACTTTTTTTTGCTTAAAAAATTTAACAGACTGTTGTTATTAAGGTTAAGCAAACACGCTAACTAAAAAGAGAGAACCTGACAGTGAAACAAAACCTTTATTTTCTGCTTGAACAAAATATTTAATTTGACCCAAACAATTTTTCACCTGATTTTTCACTTCTGTCATAAAATCAATTTCCTGCATAGCTCTGCTCTCCCACACTGCCGGCATGATGGGGTCGGGGAATCCTTTGTGCCTTGCCTTTCTTTGTGGTATTTTTTCCTTTCCCTCCCTTTTTTCACTTTTCTATTTTTTCTCTTTTTTCTTTTTTTTTTCCCCCTTTTCTACTCTTCTTTATTTTTTTTTCCTTTTCTACTTTTCCTTGTTGCCTTTTTTTTCCCCTTTTTTCTCTTTTTCTTTTCTCTTTTCCTTCTGTCTTTGAACCGCGCTAATTAGAACGTAGCTCTTATGTAACTAATATGTGCAGGTAATATTGTGATTATATATAGAAAGCCATATGGTCCTGTGCAGTCACTTTCAGTGTTGTTAAACCACTGAAGCGGATAAACTCCGTGTCCGTGCACAAAGTAATTGCACAAAACTAATTTGTGTTTGCAAACAGAACTGAAATTAAGTATGTAAATAAGCAGAGCTGCCGACTAAATATTATAGCAGGGGAGGAGGGGGGTGGGGAGGAGAAAGGGGGACAACTTCATAACTGCGAAGCACGGCCAGTGTGTGAGATGGGAACGGTGAGCGTTCATAACTGCGGAGAGCCAGCGCTGTGAGCAACTGTCGGAGGGTTTGGGGCTCGAGATCCCCTGTGTTTCTCCTTCCCTGGCCCTGCCTCCAGCTGCAGCGCCAGCTCCATCGTTTGGGGGCGAGTACATATCTGTTATAATTTAATGCTTTTTGCTGGGAAATAGACAGAGTTTAACCCCGTGTCATTCGTTGAGAGACTCC
>Ga0065711_1042518_pt1 | contig 15334 bp, 7 predicted proteins | sample Hoacrofraction12_FD_59098 | JGI IMG/M metagenome (GOLD analysis project Ga0065711, IMG submission 59098) | Hoatzin crop microbial communities from Cojedes, Venezuela - Epithelial fraction 12 v2 (version 2) | ecosystem: Host-associated > Birds > Digestive system > Esophagus > Crop | place... | reverse complement strand
TCTCCTCGTAGGGGAGATGCTCCAGTCCCCTCACCATCCTTGTAGCCCTCCGCTGGACTCTCTCCAGTAGCTCTTCATCTTTCTTGAACTGGGGAGCCCAGAACTGGACACAGTACTCCAGATGAGGCCTGCAAGCATCATGAGGCTTGCATGCATCATGAATGATGCATGCAAGGAGCAGCTGAAGGACATTCTCTGTCTGTTTTGGGGGATACCAAATTATGCCAGTTATTAGACATTCTTGTATAGCTGAGAAATGCTTCATATTTCTTGATGCTGTTTCTGGCTTTCCCACAGTATGAGTTTCACATGAAGCTATATCAAGTTGGGTTAGCTCTGATTGTTCAGCATCACTGCGTCTTGCAAGGTCAATGGCTGCAGAAATGCTTGGACCAGAAATCCTCATTTTTTAAGATCACTGAGAAGAAGAAAGTCAGCAGTTTCCAACCCCGGACACACAACTCCCACCCATGAGTTGCAGAATACTTTTCCCTGTGTGTGCGGATATGCAAGTACCATGTATTTCACCTGTAGAGGTTGCAGGTAAATTGACATCAATGGTCCTGCCTGCATTTGACAGAGAGGACAGTCGGTGTGACTGCCTGAGTCCCGGCTGATAGGAGCAGTACATGCTAAACATAGTTCCCATGTTTCCCACACTGAAACCTCAATTTCACTTACGTGCGAGAAGAGAAAAGATGGTTAAAGAGCTAAGGAGGAAGTAAGGCTCATTCTAGTTTTGACCGTGTTCTGTAGTTATGCTGAGTCCTCAAAATTATGTAAAAGCTTAAATGGCCAGTTCAGCTTTTTTAATGTGCGCAAGGGAGGGATGTTACATGTCCTACTGTCCTTCAAGACAGGCCAGGAAAGATCGGTGAGGACTCGGAGTAATACGTCAGAGAGACTCACTATCATAGAGTACACATTAATAAGCCTCCCACATAAGGACCGACCCAACAGCATGCAAAGTTGGCAGAAACTCAGTTATTCCTACAGAGCTTTTACAGATCTGTCAGCATGCACTAACTGATAACTAGCAGGATGGAGTACAGATGAGTGTTTGCTATTAAATCAGAACCAAATCTAGCTAGCAAATTGAGCTGTTTTTGTCCGTGAATAACTGGGCATTTTTTGCTGAAGTGTGAAGTCTGAGTCTATCTCTTGGGTTCATTTATGTTTGTCATGTTTTTGCCATAGTCTTTTAAATATTCACACAACCCTTATTAATTTGGCTCATATTTCCAGCATTTGCTGTCCTCCTCAGGAGGTTAAACATGTGTGTACTTTTCCTCTTTGTGCAACACAATAGGCATCCGTAGCACAAGCAATATTCGCAGTCATTAGTGATGCCAATAAATAGAAAACCCATATTTTTTTTATTTACATTTATATTTATCCTAAGTACTCCTAAAGTAGCTTACATTAGGTGGAGTCAGTTTTAATAGGAACCAGAATAAATTTGCTTTGTTTCCCTTGTGTGGGGGAGGATGAGAAGTATATCCATTATGTAGTGTTTGATGCCTGTTTTGAAAAGGTCTATGAGTGAATGGTTTACAGAGTAAAATAATATTCTGCCTGTTGTATTTGCAATCTTGTATCTGCTTTCTCCTGTATAATTCACACTCTCACGTATTTACTGGAGCTAGCTCTTCCAAAATTAATATTTCATTACATGTTTTTTGGTTCATGTATTAGCTCTACAGTGGGGCAGAAAAAAGGGAACTGGGCAGTAAACAGTCTCAGGCGTGGGATGCGTTGTGATCGCCTGGCCAGGCTCTGTGTGTGTATATGTTTTCTGTTTTTTTTCATGAAAACCTCTCACAGACTGTTGAGAAAGAACTTTTTATTTTCCTGCCAGTGTAACATTTTCTTTCTTTAACGCTTGTGATATGATCCCTGCCACTTTACCATCCAAGCACATCAGGTTCCCCTGCTGTCTCTCAGCACAGTGTAGCCAGGGAGCAACCTTTGGGGAGCAAGGGACCAGCAGCCATCTCCCCCTCGCACCTCCTTCAAAAGCAGGAGCCGTCTGCAGGCTTTCCCAGAAATGACTCATCAGAAAAGCCTCAGACCAGCAGCAGCAGCAGCAGCAGTTTTTAGCACCACCGGGTGGGCCAGAGACCCACAGGGGGCTGAGAGGCATGGCGAAAAGGAGAGGTGTTGCTCTGGCGTCCCTCCTGTCTCGCAGAAGCACGTTCACCGCCCCAGAGACCCGAGAGGCAGCAGTTTGGTAGCTGGGCGCGGGCTGGGGGAAGAGCGTGCAAGGCAGGGATGCTCACTGTGGAGTTAATATTAACGGTGATCGCTTGGTGGTGGCCTTTGCACTCAGACGACGGCTGGACAGCAGCAATTAAACGGTGCAGGCCACTGTCTGAATCTTGCGTCCTGGCCTGGGGCGGGAAGAGTTAGTGTCAGTGATTCAGTCAGGAGCCTCGCGGCATTTGGAGGGCTGCTTGCAATCCTGTTCCCCAAGTCCAGAGATTAAGGGGTGATCTCAGTTTTCATGAGAAGTAATAAGAAGAAAGTGGTGTTCCAGCCCTTGCGGTTGCAGAGAAAACTAGGAATATTTACAGAGTGCATCCCGAGAGCTCACAAACCAGGCAAATAAAAAGAATGATAAATGTATACCCCCTTAAAACAAAGAGATACAACCGCTGATTTTTCGGGCAGCATGCTACTGCCGAAGCTTGTGCAAAGCCGTCTCCCGGCAGCCGGCTCCGGGAAGCCGGGTGGCTGCCTGCAGGGTCTTCCCTTCCCCGGCTGCCGGGAGATGGCTTTGCACAAGCTTCGGCAGTAGCATGCTGCCCGAAAAATCAGCGGTTGTATCTCTTTGTTTTAAGGGGGTATACATTTATCATTCTTTTTATTTGCCATTAGGAGCCATGGCTCTGGCTCCTTCCCCTCTCCCCTCCCCGCCGTGTCCTCCTGCGCTGGCAGGGCTGTGCGGTTCCGCTGTCCTCCCGTGGGCCGGCGGCACCGCGGGCCCACACACGCTGCCTCGCCACAGCGCGGTCGCGCGTGGAACACCCTGCCCCGAGCCTGGCCCCGGCTCCCCGTCCTTGGCCCCCGTGCTGCCAGCCACAGCTGGCCGTCTGCCCTCACTGCGGCTGTCAGCTGGCGTGCTGCACCCCGGGCCTCCGCCGCCGCCGGCCCGCTGCAGGGCCTCGCTCCTCGGCCACCAGCAAGGGCCATATGGGAGGAAGACAGGAGCCCAGACCGGCTCCGGTGGCCGAGGAGCCTCTGCTCAGGCAGGAGAGGTCCCTCTGGCAGCGTCAGCCCTTCCTGCAGCTTCCGGACAGTCCCAGCGGGCACGCTGCCCGCCCGAGCTGGGCTCCCGCAACTCGGCTCTGGATGACGTGGGGAAGGAGTTGGTGCCAATACGAATGTGTGGCAGTGGGGAGAGAGGGCGACCGTCGCTCCTGCTGGCATCGGTCTGGTCTCCAGCGAGCCACAATGGCAGCCACCAAGGGGCCTGGTGGACCCTGCCACCCCCGGGCCTGTAGCCGCAGGGATGCCACGGCAAGGGAAAGTGACGGGGGAGGCCCATCCCACAGAGCTGGAGCAGGATGCCCAGATGGCTGGTCTGCCAGGAGGGGAAGCCATGAGAGAGAGACAGAGGGGTGGCTGGCGGGCACCTCCACCAAAGCTGGTGGTGGATGCTGGCAGGAAGAGCAGGGTCCCTGGATTGGAGGCTGTGCCCAGCTATGTCTCATCTCCCTGTCCAGAAGGGACCTGGCCTTGGTCCCAGAGGAAGGAAGAGGAGCTCCCAGTGAGTCAGCAAGGCATGGCTTTCGGTCGCTTCTCGCAGGGGCGGTTAAAGCAGCAATGGCAGCTCGCTCTTGCCCCTAGCAGATCTGGCCCTCTGCATCCCTGCCTGGGATGCGAGAGGCCCGAGCTTCACTGCCTGTCCTGCCTTCTGCTCCCTCCCAGCTCTTCCTAAGCGTTTGGTAGCCTGCATCTGTGCATCTTCTCAGTCCCTGATGGGAGGGTCTTCTCAAGGGAGAGGTTGTCCTCACACCATACGTGTCAGCGTGTGTGGCACCATGAGTCCTCACCTCCACTGAGAGCAGTGGCATGCCTTAAAGGTAATGAGCATTTAAGCAAGCGACTGACTGTTTGTCTTCTCATGAGATGGACGAGCCTTTTTTTCCTTGGAGGATATTGTAATGTCTGCTCTGAAACACGGTCGTACTGACTTCTCTTCTCTGGTTTGCAGGAAGCGTTATCAGTGGTGAGTGAAGACCAGTCCTTATTTGAGTGCACCTACGGATCACCCCACCTTGCAAAGACAGAGATGACGGCCTCCTCCTCCAGTGAATATGGGCAGACGTCAAAGATGAGTCCGCGTGTTCCCCAGCAAGACTGGTTATCGCAGCCCCCGGCCAGAGTCACCATCAAGATGGAGTGTAATCCAAACCAGGTTAATGGGTCAAGGTAATAAGCCCACTGTTACCATGGCTCAAGTACACTTTTTCTTGTGATGGGTATAGCTTAGCTGTCTAAATCTGTGAATCTAGCACCATTTTAGAAGACCCAAGATATCCCACCTGGCTATCAGCTGCTGTCCCAGAAGCCTACAGGTCTCCCGTACATTGTGGGTGACACCTACCAGCCCCATTCAGGCATTACGTAGGGTCTCAAGTGGTGCTACAGGCAGTCTTCTCATGATCTTGTGCAATACCTTTCTGTGTTTCCTCTGGTAGTGGATAATTTTGGATGTGAGCTTGCATTGCACGCTAGGTGAAAGAGCGTACATTAAAGTCAGCAAAATGTGAGTTTGCTGTACACTGGGGTGACGCCATTAATCCATCTAAGGATGTGGTGTATGTGATCTAACACTCAATGGAAGGTGTCAAAATACAGTAATGTGGGCAGTTGCCTTTGCTCTAAACATAACCAAACAGAGAAGTATAGGAAGTAAATTCTTGTAATGACAGAGGGAGTGAACTATTGATTTTTACTTTTTTATTTACTGTATACATAGTGCCAAAAAGCATAACTGTGGAGTTGGATTTAAGAAGCACTCTCGCTGAAGAAATAGCATATGTATGAAGACAAGTAGGGGAGTAGAAAGGAACAGGCAAAGAAATTAACTCAGCTCAACGGGCAGTAGCCACAGCATGTCAGTGCATTAAATGTTGTCTCAGCGCTTTTTTCATGAATGTCACTATAAAGGAGAATTGTATCGATTCAGTTAAAAGAGTAGTGCAGTGGATTTCTGGATATTGACTGGTAGCTCTCCCAACCATAGGAGCACTCTATGGTATTTCTTCCATCTGAAAAAGCACAATGAAGAATTTTTTTTCGAGGAAACTATCCAAACAAGTGCTTTCCTGTTTAAGATGCCTGACTATCAGAACAGTTTTCCTTAGGTGTTACTGAAGGGCAGAGGTCCAGAGAGTTGTTTGTTCACAATTGTTGGTGATGTACCAGTGAAGACTGTGCGTCACATCTCTGTCGCAAACACCTGCCTGCTAATCTCATCTCCCAGCATCAGTTTAGAAAAACCTCAGCCATGGGCACTGTGGTTACTGTTCACACTTGCCGTGCTAATGTGATGAGCGCCACAAGCAGGGCAAAGTGGTTTGACAGCTTATCACACCTACACTTTTCACTGGTAAGGATGGAAATTGTGCTGAAGTCAAATGAGAATTTCCAGTGAATAGTCAGAGAATTGAGATACGTAGAAATAAACGGTGAACTGAAGTTACAAAGAATTAGAGGAAGTCTACTGGTAAGCCTGCTTATTCTGAATTTATTCAGAACCAATTTCAGTGAGGGTTTTTTTTTCTTTTTTTTTTTTTTGCTAAGCAAATGCACAGATATAATCATAAAAGGAATATTGATTCAAAACCAGTTTCTCCTGCTTCCTAAAATTACCTCTAAGTATTTGTTCTGGCATTTCTGTAAGAGAGCTGATCATAGTTTTTCTCAGTGTAAATTCTGTAAAGTACATTAGAGTGCATAATTAGTGTTAATTGTTAGTGGTAATAATTTGTAATGCTATACATAACTAAAGTCAGTCATACGCAGACTCCTACTCTGACATACTCCCAGATCTTAAGGAAAAGCCTAGATGATACAGATTCATTTGAAATTGTTGGTCAATCACATCTTTAAAATAATCAATCCAGAATCCTGAATTTGCTGTCTCTTGGATTCCTGAAATACATGACTTGCCTGAATATTAGAGCTCAGTTTGTGACTCACAGGTATTTGGCTGTTGCTGTGATGGTTTAAGGACAGAACCGTAGGCAGTAGTACTGTCTTTTATTAGCTGAAACCTTCTCCTGTTCTACTCCTTGTTACCAACCCTGGTAAGGTTCATTCTCTGATTTAGGAGGTCAGGACCCTTAACAAGACCGAAACGTGCGCCCATAGTCAGATCAGCTAAACTGGGTCTCCAGGCAAACCCTGTTGAGGGGCACCTGGGCAGGCAGACGAGCCCTGCCTTGCTGTCCAGAGAGGCCTGAAGGTGGTGTTGTCGGTGAATGCATGTTTGGGAATGCAGCTGGGAGAGGTCCTGCGCTCAGTGGCTTTGCTTCGCTCCTGGGGGCTGCGCCATCGTTGGATAGAAACAGAAATAACAGAGCAAGCAGGGAACAGCAGTGCAGCCACCGGAGCAGAGCATCCCAACCGCAGGGCTGGAGTTCAGCTCCCCATCGCCTGCCTGAACCCACAGTCGACATGCTGCTGCCTGCGTGGCAGCCGAGCTTCAGCAGGCAGGACAGGCAGGCTCGTGCTCAGTGTATTTTATGGCCTGGTGGATGGGGGCATGCGCTTGTCTTAGGGGGTGGCTCGCTGTCCGTATCTCCCAAACCTAAGATGTGTTGACCTTGTATATGTGAACTCAGAATACTTTCCAGGGATGGATAAGCATCCAGAAGCCCTGAACTAAACGGGCTGTTCAGGCATATCTTCATAATGCCTGTCATTTCTCCTTACTTTACGCTGTTTTCTGTCAGTGTTGTGTATGCGTTAGATCACTTAGGGTGGCACTTAGGCTACCTGCACAGCCAGTAGACGGGAGTTGGCCGCTGGTTTGGGCTGCTCGAGTTGCTCTTTGCAAAGAGAGATATCCACCTTTCCTTCAGGGGAATCCTGGTCTCTGCACTAGCTGCATGAAACGTTTGTGCATATGGGCTGCACTGATACTAGCAGAGCAGGCATCTACTTTTGCAAGGATATAAAATCTGAGCATTGGTGGAATTGTCTTTAAATCAAACTTTTTTGATTAGTCGAGACAAAATTTTGATTCATACTTTTCCATCAGAACAGTTAATTGTTATAAAGAGGTGGCACCCAGGAGTTGCCAGGGCATCTGGAACCCCAGTGACACACTTTTGAACCATCCTGACCACCTTTAGCACCATTACAGAAGTAAAGACATGAAAAGAAGAAATACTGCCTACCTCCTCTCTAAAAGAGATAGCATTAGGTCTGCCTACTCCATCATTAGGACTTTGAGTTTAGTGAAAATGAGCTGAGCAGCACAGGAAGACTAAGTTCTTGATGTTTCTCTGGACGGCACCACTCAGAGGTGCTTAATGTGGCCATCGTTAGAAAGTGAACAGCTTAGCGGTGGCCATTCTTTCCCAATATCAACCAATGTATGAGCTGGCACATGGACTACGCTGCCGGAAGGTGCTGTACAAGCTACTGCTCTGAACTGTACAATGGTTTTGATCAGAACACTGGTTTTCTAAAGGGCACATTCTGACTGATAATATAATGGGAAGAAATGTAATTCGTTCTACATTAAATTAAAAATAACCTGCAGCATTGGACGCAGGATTTCATTTGTTAATCTTGGATTTGACAGCCTCCCCTACTGACAGAGCAATGTGGAGTTGCTAACTGGGGAAAACAGGAAAATTCATGCTTCACTTTTGTTCGTAAGACATGACATTATGCTGAAAAATAAACAAAAAAAAATCACTTATAGACTACCAAAGATAAGAATAGATTAACAGTACAAAAAAATTCATACACATACTGGATGCTTATGCTTAACACAAAAATGAAAAATTATTATTGTCATTAACATACACTTTTTATTTCATGAGAAAATTATTGTTTTATAAGGCTTAACTCATGCCCCAAAAAATAGATCTTAGTATTACAGTTTTAATGGAGAACTAATTTTGCCAAGTAACAAATACAAATATATTATGGAATTTCTAAAACTGATGTACATGCATCCATGTAATATACGTAGCGTTAATACTTTGGGAATTGTGATGACTTCTAGTATGTGATATTCCTGCCAGTTGTAGAAAAAAGTGTGTCTCACTCAAGCGTTGCATAAAATGGAATTACTTATCAGTAACATATTCTTGCTAACGCGTCATAACAAGTATTCTGATATATTGATTAGTACTGTCAAATTGGAAGTCACTACAGGTCAGTATAATACACTACAGTATAATACATGCATCTCTTACAAATCCGAAAACCATTTTTTCCTTCCTGAAGTCCCACTAGGCCTTTGCCATCTGTATGTTGGTGTTTCACTGGTTTCCTGACAGATTATCTGCTGTTCGTCACATATATAATATCAGCCACAATTTATATGCGCAGATTAGTGGCACCCTGCCATTCTGTAGGTTAGTTTGCATTTTATTTTCTGCAGAAGCCTTCCCCATCCTGCTCATTTGCAGTCCATAAATTTATTTCCTTAAATTAAATGCTCAGTTCCTTAAAATGCTTCGTATGTTAAAAATTAACACGTGCAGTAGCTATACAGCTTGGAACTGCTTTTCGTTTTTAGTAAAACTATACTTTCTCTGTTTACACCCATTTTAAAATCTGTGTTGTCCCAAAGGAGTCTAAAATACCACAGCCACACTGCAGACCCACAGAAGTTCTACCTCCAGGATCTCCAAAGTATCCTCTCCAGTCGTCTTCCTACGGGAGATCCTGGGTCTGGATAATACAGTGTAAAGAGGATGCCAAACAGGGTAACAGACCCCACAAAGTGGTAACCAGGGAATAGTTACCTTTTCAATTTTTTGCTGTCCGGCTCTCCCTTCTCATTGTGTTAGGCTGCTTCCTGGCCATATATTCTGTGATCTGGAAGGGGGTATAAAATTTTAGGAGCACACTAAACCTCTTACATATCAACAATTAAGTGCCCACTCAAAGCAGAAATGTACTCACTCTGCTAGGACTCTCCCCAGATATACTTTGGCTGTAATTGCCCTACATTAATCTCAAAACTTAACAGTCTCAAAAGTGGCATTCCTGTGAATACTGAAGGAATAACATTAGAATGAAACTAAAGGGTTATTTTCAGTGTGCTGCAGAGGGATTAGCTACACCATTTTCTTTAACAATAACAGTATTTTTAAAGCTAAACCCTGCTGCACAGCACCAGAAAATATAGCCTAAGGACCTACCTTAAATTAAATAACACAAGAAAAGTTTAAATTAAAGCTGTCATTTACCTGGCTGTTGTTGCATATATAATGCAGATTGTCACAGGCGGTATCAAATTGAGTTTCTTCAAATCGATTAGGTTGGTACAGCCATTGTATTTCTTCCAGGTACATAAATCTAATGAGACCTTTTGTGCCACCATATAGTCAGTCTTTCACCTGAATGTAATAATATTGTTTCCTGCTATTTATTGCTCTTGAGTCAGACCAAGAGATTCACCCTGTTACAGTAAAGCACTATAATATAAATCTAGAGATTGCATATGTCAGACTGTTACTTGCTTTTCTTTTTATTTTTCTTTACATATTTTATCAAATTAGGTATGAGCAATTCTATTAAAATGAATGAATGCAATTCGTGATATGCATTTAGGGTGAAACTCACTCCTGTGGAAATGCTCTCGTGAGACCCTGGGTACTACTTAAACAACTTTTAAATCCATGGATTGCTCAGTGGTCTCTGAATATGCTCACGCATGGGGGCTCCACCGTGTCAGTGGGTGGGACTATACAGAGGTAGCTTGTAAGAACCACATTTAATGTGTGGTGGGTAATCAATCTTTTTAAGGGACGCTGAAGTGGAACAGAGAGTCTTATTCAGGCCACAGATAAATTTCGTTTGCCATGAGCAGTGTGATGATTTCATTGAAAAAGCATTTTGAAAGTTAGCTGCAGTTAAAGTACAGCAGAAGTTTTCCAACATCAGCTTGGCTGATACCGAAGTTTTAAAGAAATGCCAGAAATAATTAGTTGTTATTAAGATTTAATCATGTGCAAAATGTTGTTTTAAGTGCTACCAATGGTTGCTCAGAAACCATTTGAGAATGAAATTATCACTTAATGTATCTTTTGTGCTGGCTCGTTTGGGAAATACCATTTTTCTTTGCATGTTGCTGTCCTAAATTTTCATCAAAGAGCCTCTGTACTAGCTGGGTTGAGTGCATCTGACACACAGGAGGACTTTCCAGAGTCCGAAGTGACCTCAAGTTTTTGTTTGCTTTTTTTGCTTTTCCCCTTGATGTAAAGTCTCCTAAGTGGTAGCTATTTTGTGCTATACAAACCAGAAATTTGAACGGGTGTCCCTTGAGGTACCTTGTGCAGTCCAGCCATGTGCCAGCTGACGTGCCCAGCCACTGCGGAGGGAGCATTCATCCATGTGGAGCATGTGGAGCATATGGAGCTGTGTATCGCCACCACGAAGGAGCCATCCTTCTCCCAGGATCCAGGTGGATGTGCTTTAAGCTGCGTGAGGCACCCTCTGCATTATGCTTCAGTCTGTGGTAAGGTACTGGTGGATCTAGTTAGAGCATTACACACCTTGCGTGTGTCCAGCACATGGAGAAACAGGGCTGATCTGCAGTAATCACCCTGACATCACTTGTTTTTCAAGGACATGGCTTTTTCCATCCGTGGAGCACAGCCCTGCAGCTGAGGCTCGGTGCCACCCCTTCCACATCTGGTGGTGTACCACCGGCATGCAGCCCTGGTATTCTTGGTAAACCTCGGCTCAGACTAAACAGCAAGCATGGTCCAAAACCCATGGCAGTCGATGGGACTCTCTCCTCTGTCTCCAGCAGGGCTTGAGTCAGCCCCTGCGTCAGTCCACAGCAAAGCTGGGAGACCTGTCTTAAGAGGATGACTTTCCTAATGCACTTACTGGAGCTGCCTATATGAAGTGAAATTAATCTTGGGTAAAAAGATGTGATGTTAGTTATCTCAGACTGATAATTTTTTTTTTCCCACTGACTGGGTGGTTGGTGCAGTGGCTGCCTACCAAACTGGAAAAACTGCAAATTCAAGACCTTCTCCGTGTAGGGCTTTATGTGCGACTACTTTCAGAAGTTCCACTTTACTCTGAAAAGCCACCAGCTTGACGTTAGTGCATGTGTGTGGGTGTGCACAGTGTGGCTCTTTTCTTGAGGTGAACATGTTGCCAAGGAGAAAAACAAGCCTAGCTCACCACTACTATAGCTACTTCTTTGCAGCTTTTTGGGGTGTGCTGCACTGGCAGGTGCTAGCTAAGAAGCTTTCCACTCTGGGATAATGTGTTCATTCATCACTGGCATGGTTACATTTTGGATTGACCACGGATGCTTAAATTGTGTGCTTAGCTTCAGGGGTTTAAGAGGAAAATGAGGGAAAGCCAAAATTTCAAAAGTGCTAAGCAACCAAAAGCTCTCATACGGGTAGTGAAATATAAAATTAATCTTCCAATAGTGACATAGGACCCCACAAGAGTTATGATCACTGTCATTACTTATGACTATTGCTCGTATTACTTCTTTATTTCCAGTACAGTATCTACTGTGTCTAGAGCGTTCAGAGCCAGAGGTTGTGGTGTGCCCCTGGGCTGGCACGGCACAGGCACTGTCAGTAGGTAGGTTGCCTCAGCGCAGTTGGCGATGAGTCTTCTTCTTTCCCCCTTCATTAGTAGGTGTTTCGTTTTGATCAGCGTAGTATTAGTGGGGGTGTTCAGTATTTAAAGTTTGGGAATAGCGTTTTAAGATAAAGCAGAAGGCAAATAAGAAAAAGTGGCTAATCATTGACATTACCATTTCGCACCCGTCAGCCTCACAGCCCGATAATGCTGATCGTGAAAATCAGTAGACATTCCTCAGACATGGGGGATTACAGTTTCCATACAAGATGTCACTTCTGTTTATGGCTGGCATGCTCTACATCGCTAACTTTCTATACGATCTCTGCCCACAAAAGACGGCATATGTGGTTTGGGAAGGGCCCCGTCTCCCAGCATTTCATATTTTATGAAACCACAAATACAACAGTCTTACAAGCTCTTGAAATGAAATACAATTTGAGAAATGTAATCCATTACCATTATAATAGAATTTCTATAAAAATAATAAAAGAAAAACAAGAGAAAATACATCCTGAAAGTTATAGGCCAACTGGGAAGTCGTTGTGGCTTTGGCCTAGCTATCACCATGTCAGGCTTCAGCCTTCTCTCAGGCAGCAATCTAATTGTAAATTATGTATATACAGAACATCGTTTCTTAGCTTTGGCTTTTAGTGACCCCCTTCCCTTCTTTCCCTTTCTTCACTCCAACCTCACACATAAGAAATATTGAAGTGTTTGCACTAATGGAGAAATGACAACGTGCAGTCAAACTTAAACCAGCTGTTTCCCCACTCTGTGAACACAAAGAGCCGGGCCGGTAATATTTATAGCTTGACTGGCCTCTAGTGAGCCAGACGCTGACTGCCTTAATTTGCCATGATGGCCTTAAGGCTTGAAGCGGCTGCGGACTGCAAGATAGCCAGGGAAAGTTAAGCAAAAAAAAAAAAAAAAGAAGAGAGAAAAGATTGTTTCAATTAGCAGAAGTTATTGTTTGATTGAAAATGAACGGCTGCTGCATATACAACTCAATAAACAAGCATCTTTTGTTTTGCTTACAGAAAGCCAACGACGTTGCATGTGTTGGCATGTGGTGTTTGCTTTCTCCTTTCGCTGGAGGAAGGAACCAGAGGCACCTCTGCATGCCACGCTGGGGCTTCTCTGAGTGACCCCAGGGCAGGTCCCACGCAACCCTGAGCTCCTACCGACCTGAGGGCAGCCCACGTCGCGGTGTTTGCCCCTGCTTTGGACACTGAAGGAGTGTGTTAGCGTGTCCCTGGCCTGCTGGGGCTGCTGAGGACTGGTTTGGTTGCCCCTGCATGGCCCAGCATGGAGCAGTGCACCTCCATGGCTGTGTGGGCCTGTAAGGACTTCAGTTCTCCCTTTTTTTCTGTTGTTTTGTCTTGTGAGGACTGCTTTTGACGCTCACCGTATAGCAAAGATAAACAGACTGTCACTGTGGCTTCAGCATCAGCTTAAGCCGGCTTTAGCTGGCGGCGCGGGTCCCGAAGGGCTTCCCTCCCTTCCACAGACCTCAGCAGCTCGCTCCCACCCCGGCTGTCCCCTTTCCTGTGGGCGAGCATCGCCTTCACGCAGCCGCCCTGCGTGGGTGGGGGAGTGACTCGGGTTGAAGCCCAGCACGGAGTTACTCACCCACCCATTTATTTACTTACTGCAGTTCTTGCTGGGGAAGCCGTTCCCCAGCCCAGTTCACTCAGCAGTTGCGCGAGAGCCTGTCTGAGCACCCCGGGGGTGCTTTGACCTGCGTGCATTTTCTGGTGCTTTGATGCCGCTGTTACGCTGGAGTCCTCTGCAGAGAATTTTACGCTGCCTTCACAAGAACCCTTGGAAGCGAAAACCTCTGTCTTCCCTTCAGCAGGTTAAGCGCGGTGGTGCTCATGCAGCAGATTTACGGGCAGGTGCCTGCGCGGGGGTGGAGGGCTCGGTGCGCTGGCAGGACTTGCCCTGGTGTGTGCACAGAAGAATCTGGGCAGCTGCGTCCAGCTGCGGTGCTGGACGATGAGTGCATGTAGTGGAAACCGAGCTCTGCCAAAGCAAGCGCTGGGGCCTCTGGTATCACCACTGAAAGCGCTTTTCAGAGTCTCCCTTTGCAACCGTGGGGATCACCGCTGATGCCAAGGAAGCAGCCCCCAGCTCTCTGCAAAGCTCCAGCAGCTGGGGAGCATGGGCTCCTTCTCACCAGGGAGGGTCGGGCTGTCCCCAGTGGGTGCTGCCAAAGAGGAACTCAAATGGGGATCCGCAGGACCCCTCTTTGCATGTCACTGCTGGGTCAGGTCTCAACAGATGGGAATCCCAAAGATGCATGAAGAGGGTGTGGAGAGGGGCAGGGGAGAGAGTTGAGGGCTGCAGCTGTGTAACCCTTTGAATTGATACTATGGACTAATGTCAGTTGTGCTTTAAGAAACACCAGTGTACCTCAAAGTAAGAAATCTCAGGGAAGTTTTGGTTTTTTCTTCATGGACCACTTTATCAGTGACAAACCGTTTTTGGGGCAGAAGCACTGACCAGATTTACTACAACCTGAGTAGTTGCAGTGAACAGAGAGGAGCCTGAGCATGTTTTGCAATACACTCAGTATGAGCTGACCTTTAGATGGTGTCATTTTGGCTAAATAGAAATTTACATATGTTGGCCCAAATTATCTGAGTGAGCTGGCTTTGCGGAGTTCTCCCTCTAGTACGCAAGGACAGGGTGGGCACATCACAGCCCCGCTGGGGTCATTCAACTCTTTCTCAGACCACTGGCATTGCAAAATGGGAGAGGAGAGGTAAGGAGGGGGATCTGTATCCTGCAGGACAGTGTCATGGTTTGTTCACCAGAGCCTTATAGAAGAAAAGTTTCTAGTAGCTCAGTGTGTCCCCTGACCTGACCAGCCACAGGCTGGATGGGGACCATGCATGGAAAACTCTGCAAAGATACCCTTACACCACTCTACTCTCCTGAGACCCCTTTCCTATAGGTGGCCTCTGTAAGGAAGTTATCCAAGCTGTGGCCATTAAATAAACTTACAAAGATATGTAGATATTTGGAGAATACAATTTTTCTCATTTATTTCCCACTGAAATTCAGAAATATTAAAGAAAAGGGGTTATGTTATGGGAACGTCCCAGAGATCATGTAAAATTTTGCTGACTCCTAATCTATGTTTCTCTGACACCTTGCATTTTAACACAGCACAGGTGTTTTATGTCATGTGGGGAAAATAGTAGCATAGTGAAGAGGAAAAAATGTGTTTCATACGCTTATTTATGAACTTACATCTGCTTTCATCAGAGTCAATGGCTGGCAAAACTCCAGTCAGCTTCAGTAGGAGTGGGTGCTAAATTTAACCATCAAATCAGCTTGATTCTAAGTAACCCTGAATAAAGACGAGGCTTCCAGGTCCAAGGACCTGTGGAGAAATACTTTCTTCAACAGTCATTTATCAGCAATCAGAACCGAATCAGCTCAGGACTGGACAAAGTGCTCTTGGGTAGCATGATTGTAGTCTTTGCACCTTTTTTTTTTTTTTTTTTTTTTT
>Ga0065711_1042516_pt1 | contig 15334 bp, 7 predicted proteins | sample Hoacrofraction12_FD_59098 | JGI IMG/M metagenome (GOLD analysis project Ga0065711, IMG submission 59098) | Hoatzin crop microbial communities from Cojedes, Venezuela - Epithelial fraction 12 v2 (version 2) | ecosystem: Host-associated > Birds > Digestive system > Esophagus > Crop | place... | reverse complement strand
AAAATAAAGAAAGCAAAAGCTACTTTCCTGATACCATATAAAAAGTGAGATAGTCATAGGCAATACTCTAGGCTTCTTTTAAAAATTGCAAGGGTGAACTGGCAGCCCTGCTGATGCTACTTATTTATGCATAATTAACATGCTGGAACAGCAAAGCTGTCAAGCTGCTATTGAAAAACATCAATCATACTTTTATCTTTACGGCTGCAAGAACATGTTTAAGAACGTGTGTTTCTGTCCCCTGAACTGGCAAACACTTTGAGAAATAAGACTCCTCCAAAATTCATAAAGCATTTGACCCCCTCAAAATGTAAAGATGACTCAAATATTTTACTTGGGTGTCATTAAGTACTATGTTGTGACAAATCACCGAGCAATGTCTCAACTTCAGGCAGGTAGAATATCACATGGGGATGTGAACAGGCAGGACCACTCACTGTTTAACCACACCTATTCCTCCAGCTCAGTCACCAATAAACAGTGCTACTTAACTTGCCTGAGTGAGTTCTGCAGGAATTCACCAATTTTTTTCTCCTCAGTTACAGATTTTAAGGTTGTGGTTCTTTAAAGTTGCCAAGTTGAGCTCAAGAAAAGTTGAGATGCCTAAGGCTAACATCTCTCCCTCACAGACACGTCTTTTAGAAATATTACAGGATTTGAGCATCTATTTACTTTCAAACTCTCTAAAACAAAAGTTGCTTTCTTGATGTCTTAAAGCTTAGTAGTAGATTAAGAAACCAGTAAAAGACAAACCACAGAAGATTTCAGTTATGTCATGTTCTTTCCTTTCCCATTCAAATATTTTGGTGGGTTTTTTTCCTTTTTTCCCCCAACAGCTTTTCTAGGGGATGGGACTTTCTGAGAAGCAAGACTTAACTTTTCAAGATCCGACTCCATTAATGAGAAAAAGTAAACATTAATATTCGAGAACTGGCTCCTGCCTTAGAACATCAACTACCTCAGGAGTATGTTACTTGCTCATCAAAAATCACAATGAGGCAGATGATGTAAGTTATACAGCTATTACAGATGCCAGGGTATTAAGTTAGCTTTTGAAATTCAGGAACAAATCTCACCACAGTGTGATGTATTTCAGTGAGAAGAACCTCTCCAAAAGAAGAGGCTCTTCTTTGCAAAGCAAGCTGGATTGCTGTTAAAAGACAAAGGAAAGTAGCACATGCTTTCTCCTCATCTTTTTCCAGACGGAGAAGAAGGAAGCAGAAAGAATGGCAGCAACAGCACAAGAGCACAGAAGCAAACTGGATACGCACAGGTATTCCAAGATTGGAGAACAACACAAACCAGACAGTAGAAGAACAGTTAGGTAAGTCACAAAACAGTTTAATTAAGGTTCAAATGGTAGAGGTAGCTTCAGAATATTCAGAGAAGGAAGAGGCATACTACTCCTTAAATGGCTAGAAAGCTCAGAATTACTGCCTTTCATCTATGGAAGACACCTAAAATGAGCTAAATGGGATTCAACTTGAGGGTAAGGTCAGACTACTCAGCTACTGTCATCATGAAGATACTGCTCACCACTAATGGAAAAATAAGACTTTTTATTCAGACTTAAAGCTCAATCTCTGTCATCTACATGACTGACAATAACTGCATTTGTTTAATGACCTTGACCCACAAAGACATCTAATTTAGTGTTAGTCTCATATGAGCCTGGGATATCAACTTGAATTGATATTTCAATACCCTCCACTATGTTCTTTTCTACTTTAAAAAAAAAAACACAGCGGGCAAAGGCTACTGATGAAGCAATGTATTCATGTCCTAGAACATACTGCACGCTGTCAGTATGTCGTTTTGTTGTTCGCTTTCAAACACTACTATGTACACAACACGAAAACATTTCATTAGATGGGCTGCCCACACTTGACAACTAATCTCACTGCCTTGATGTTTCTTGTCTGTTTACTGCTTCCAACTACTCTCCAATCTGAAACGCAAGCCATTTCAGGACTGAGTCCATCTGTTCTGTTTGTACCTGCCTAGCACAGTGGGGCCCTGATCCACAACTTGGTCCACAGCAGCAGACGATGCTGTGCTTGCTCTTCACAGCAAAAGGATGACTTGGTTGATAGATAAACAAGTCCCACCCTAAATCTAGATTTTTAGAAAACGGCATTTACAAAAGCTCAAAAGCAACACAAAGTTTTAAATTGCTTTCTCTGTAATATTTTAACAATCCAAGTTGGCTGTTTTCCCATACAGTATTCAGCTCACACACTGAACCTTTGTGCCAGAAACTGAAAAACCATTCAAGTATCATTTGATCACCGTCTGACATTCGCATCACTTATTTACAAACTACTGTACTAATGAAACTGCTGCAAAATGCTGAAGAGAACTGACTCTCACATACATTTTCAAACATCTGGAGACCATTCCCCACCAGCAGGGCCTACAGCTCATCACACAGCTAGAATAAACATTTGGTCATGAAACAGTAAGAAAAATCCACAAGGCAACACAAATTTCAGCTATGAATCTTCCTTGTTCCTAACAAGTCTCAGTCTGTGTATAAATTACATTAAAGCTAGATTTCATTGCCCCAAATGACGTCTAAGAGAGCAGCTAAAAACCAGAAGGCATTTCTTATTGCTGGAATACAAGAAGCATTGCCCTGAAGCAAAACCAGATTCATCCGAGAAGATTTCTGAAAGCATTAAAAAGAGTTTAAGATGACAGCAAACTACAGCAGGCACTGGCACAGACTGTTTGGACTGGAGCACGGCCAATGCCCAGCAGCTTGCAGCAAAGATATACCTTAAGTTCTGATAGTGTTCCATTAAATTTCTTCTACAAAAAAAGGCCAAAGATTATTTAGGGTTCATTTCTTTTGGCATTTCTTTTTAGGTCAGGACTGCAATTTTGAAGCAAATCTCCAGTCACTTCCTCTTACTACAGTTTTGTTTGCACCACAGAATGCTCTTGGATCACCATCTGGATTCCTTTTGGATTATCCCAAGTTGAAAGATGTGATTTAGGTGCACTGCTAATGCTCTTTACCCAGAAATAGGCACCTATTCCAGGTGACCAAACTTTAGACAGTCCAAATAAGACAGAAAACCCCGAACTATGTGCAGTGTTGGTCACGTTCTCAGCACCTCTTTCAGTCTACAGGTCCACTCCTCTCAATCCACATTACTTGCTAATACAGACAGTATTATTCTTTAAGTAACACTTTTTTCCAAACACAGTATTGTCTTCCAAACTGATGCTTCCCACTGTACTTTGAATTATTTCAGCTAAAAGACTGAACAATGGTTCTGTTGCCTTTTTGAAGTCCATAGGCTATGCAGTTCACCATGTATACTGACAAAACACTCACTCTCAGGGTATGCTTACGTGAAAAGCTAATTAGAAAAAACATTAAAATTTCTTACACATTAGCAACTAACATACCACACAATAAATAGCTTCCAGAATTAATTTACATTACACCAAAGAGCAGTCTTGACAGGCAACCTTGTGTCACCTAGCTTTGTTATAAAGGCAAGTATAACCGTTTCTGCAGAGATGCACGTGGTCAGAATGATGCAAGTCCTCCACCTACTGTAAAGGCAATTTCTTCCCAATAGATAGTACGTTTCAGATAAATAATAAAAAGCACTTGAAGAAATTCAGGATGAAAACTAGTAAGACTAGTGAAGTCTAGGTCAACTCTTAACAAGAGAGCAAGTAAATTGAACTGAAACTGAATAAATTTTCAACAGTTCTTGACATCTGTTTTCTTTGCTGTGATGGAAACAACTGTTACTGTTCGCAGGTTCATAGTTTTTTTGTTTAAATATTCTCCACAGAAAATCTCTAGAATCTATACAGTACTGGGAGAATGTTGTGTCAAAGAAATCTTTAAAGCATTCCCTGACAAAACGACCGCTATCATCTCAGAATACACTACCCTCCCATTTTCCCCACTGGAAGACAATAAAAAAAGAGTTTAAGAAGCTGCAAAGGTCATGTGGGTTAAAAATTCCTAAAGCTGCTTTTTAATTAAAAAAAAAAAAAAGGAAAGTTAAATAATAACAGATCTGATCTAGAAATTTGCATTGTTTACATTTCACTGGTATGTATGAAAAATGTGGATATACAAGCACTTACATGTACTCAGAACACCTGCATACCATTTCTACATTTGAATCCAGTACAAAGTGAAGAGTTACATCTCTTATGTGTCAAAAACTAAGAACCATCATATTCTGATATGAATTTAGTGTTGATGATTACAATAAAGGACTAGAAAAAACAACCACAAGCAATAATATTATCAGTTATGTTACTAACTACATCCCCTAGGTAAATATTACAGCTGCACTTATCAACAGAAAGTTGAGGGCAGAAAGCACGAAGAAAAAAAAAAACAAACAGCGTGAAGGGGAGCACCAAGAACTCTTACTCTTCAACTGATTTCTGGCTAAAAACATCAATGTTCCTACAACAAATTTTTCTAAGTGTGACTGATGCTTCAAGATGAACTAGCCAAATCATTTTACAGACTCGTAACCGAACATTTGAAGTACTTTAAAGAGTATCAGAGAGCTGGGGATTGCTTCAATCTCACTTACCCTTGCATTAAATATGGGAACTGGTGGCTTGGTATGGGATTGCTTTGTGCTTGTGGAAGATTACGATGCCTCATTCCATCTGCACTAGTGTTCAAAGATGTAGATGAAGCTTCTTGATTTGTGGGTGAGGCAGCAGTTGATCCAGGACGGTCCAAATTCTTAAAAACAAATACAATTGAGGTTGGAGATCTTTTTGCCACGGTTACAAGATTTACTACTTTATCTCAGAAAAAGCTATTTGCTTTAACGCTTTGTCACAAGTTTTATTGAGAATTATAAGCACCAGACAAGTCTTCTGGGGTTTTATTGGTTCTGGCAAGCCTTTAGTAAAAACAGAAATTCAAAGTTGTACCCAAGTGCACATATAAAAAGTGAAATTTTCAGAAAGACTGAACACTTCATAGGTCCCAGAGAAAATCACAAGTCACTGTGAATCAGTTTCAAAAAGCTGAAACAAACTAAAGCTTAATCCAAAGGATATTTAGCAGTAACAAAAATTTTAGTGGCTACCATTAACAAAAGTGACTACAACCTCAGGATACAACTTTACATTCGGAGACAACGGTGCCTGCAGTGGCTTAACATACCATTCCTCTATCCTGTCTTCGGTTTCCCCTTGTACTCTTCTGCTTATCATTCCCTTCCCTGTGCCAGCTGCCCCATCCAAATTACTGTGCTCGCTGCTGGGACGGGGCAGGGGGTGGGAATAGGGAAGTAGCTAGGAACTACTTAGGGTCCCAGAAACACACCTAAAACTATTGTGTCAGACCTTGAATGCTTTCCAAGATCAATACTTAACCTGGGAAGCAGGACAACAGCTGGCTCACCTAGATTATTTGTCACTATAACAAGAGTGCAATTTGGCCACTGAGATGCACTATTTTAATTTTAATAAATCCCCAAATCCTGTTGCTAAGCATTACTGTAATGTTTACTCATTAGAAAATCCTCTTCAACTTTGACAACTCAGGAAGTGAGGAGCTACAATTACTGAAGACATCCATATCACATTTGCCCTACAAAGGAAAACAAGAAAAATTTACCACTAGACAGTAGGGGGAAAACAAAAATAAAACACTAATGGAAGAACAAAGGCCATTGAAGCTTTTGGTTTAGGTTGTTTCCTTCAAGGTATTATGAACTTAACACCGTGCATACCGACTGCTTTAAGCAGTCATTAATACAGTCATTTAAATATGACATTTACTACTAATCTACATAGCAGTAAAACAATCACAAAGGAGGCCCCCCGTGTTCTGCTTGCAAACAGAAATATAGATACAGCCTTTGAAAAGACTATGTAATCACTGTCCACTTTCTAGTGTTGCTTAACACTACAGCAGTCAGAAGCAGTACCCTAGGAACAGAAGAATGAAGACAGACCACTTACTACTGGACAGATATTTCCCATATGCTGATAATCAACACACCACAGATGGGAAGGACCTACAATGGTATTGTATACATTGCTTTCTACCTAACCCTCAAGGGTTGCTTAGCAATACTGCCACTCTGAAAAAAGCCAAGAGCATTACAGTAATGATGACGAAATCGTCAACAGAAACATTAACTGCCCTTCTGTTAAAACAGCCAAAGAACAATCAAAGAACATCATCATTTTTGGACGGTGTGAGGAGAGGAAGACTCCAAACACCCTAAACAAAAGTGTTCTGTGAACAGCTTAACTAATAAAACGTTAAGAACACTTTCTACTTCTGTTTTACAGACACTATGACTACTTTGAAGCTACTATATAAGTACCAGCCAATTCCTGTCAAGCAGAACGAACACTGGCCAAGCTCCACCTGTCTGTCTCACAAGGGCACTAATTTGACTGGTCTCTCTTCAGCAGTACAAATTTTCACACAATAAATCAGAACTTAAGTTGTTTGTTTTTTTAAAAATCTGAATACACCGGTCAATTTCTGCCAAAGGTACAGAGATATGGAGAGAAAGCAAAACGTACTTTTTGGTAAAGTATTACAAATAAAGAATAGCTTAGAAAGCGAGTAGTGCTTTATCATCTAATAACTGTCTTACAATTTGAAAGAAGATCACCTTTGATTAAATAAAGTGACACCCTTAAATAATCAAGTCTAATTGTACAAATTCATGTGGCATGCTCTACTTTCACCACACTATTTTACAGTCAAATTTTAAAAATTAAAAGAGAAATTCCTAGAAAGCTTCCTTAGTGTAAAAGAAATTCATGTCCTGTGTATGAAAAAAAAAAACTCACTGAGCTACTGCTGGAGGTTGAGGCTCCGTGACCTTCTCTACTGGTGCTGGGTTTTGGAGAACTTGGGGGTGTCCGGGAAGTACATACCAGATGAACCATATGATATTCATCTTGCTAAAATTAAAGAAATTGAAGAGCTAAAGCAACAATATTTGAGAAATTTACAAGCAAAAAATGTCTTTAAAAATCAACTTTCAAAGTTGCATTTGCAATCAGTAAAGAAACATAATACAAAATTGAGAGACCAAAATGCAAAACTTGAGCCTAGCACCAGAGAAGTCTACTGTTTCACAACTAACATTTTCTTAGCAGCTGCCCACAATAATGTATTCAACATTCACTTACCCCCAGCTTTTCCTAGCAGTGCAATCAAGCAGAACCAACGGAAGATCGCACAGACACATGAGGAAACATATCCTAAGCTCTAACTTTTATTTCAGAAAAATCTCAAACTCTTTACAGGACTCGGTTTCCCGAAAGTTAAGAATGCTTACGCGCATTGAAATCTAATGAAGGGTGTTATTCATTAAAGACATCAGGGTAAATGAAAAATATAGGCGCTGGAATTCCACACGCAGACCAAGGTAAGACAAATGTACCAGCCATTGCCTCCACCTCACTCCAGCCTAAGCCTAACCTGCAGACGCCCAGCTGAAGAGCCTCTGACACCCAGGGAATGCTATTCAAAGCACTGGATGGGACTTGAGTATTCCCAAATATCTGAAAGTGAAGAAGCGAATGAGTGGCGCCACTTCAAGCCATGTCAGCATGCAAATAATCAGCTCACGCCAGTTCTTCACGAATATGCTCCCCTCCGCAACACAGATGCTGTAACAACTTAAATCTGAAGCTATTTCACTGTGCCAAACAAAACCACCCCATTATATCAGCATGGCCAAAGCTCACACGCCACAGCAACTAGAACAGCTATGACTGTGTATTTAAATTGCACACTACAGCTTCCAAAGTAAACAAATTTTAAACAAGAAAAGCAACAAAAACACCTCTCTGTCCTCTTCTGGAATCAGTGTGGTGCTGTCAAGTTGCTGTTTTTAATGAGATGACATTTAGAAATACCAGGTTTAAAGGGGTTTCTTAAACTATTTAAAAAAAATGTTAAAATGCATAGTCACTCATTTTTAAGCTTTAATCTTTAGGAATAAAGAAAACTGGATAACTGCATTATACACCATTGTGCATTACTGCTAGCATAGGCTATCTACATCCCACATTCATTTAAACTCCTCCACATGTGTCAGCTTCTAATCCCAAGCATAGCCTCACTATTACGTTAAATGTAATTTCTTACTGTTTGGTGATAGTAAGCAATGATCAGAGAGCACTGAATGCAGGTGATCAGCATTCTCACCATGTCAAAAGCCTTTAACCTAATTAGTTACCTTCTTTCTAGGTAAGAACTTCTGCCACTCAGAAGGGCAAAGGAAGTTAGACATACTACTTGTAAGCTTACAGTGTACAGCTTTATTCAGAGTGGCAGTTTATTGTAATGTATTTCTATTTATACATAACGTCGGACATCACTATGCTTGAAGAGTGCCACAACTTCCATCCTCAAGGTATCTTATATCAGCAAAATGACACTGCTCAGTATCAAAGAGCAAGTATCACAAAGCTAAATTGAGAAATTTAGTAAATCCTCAGATAATATTAGGAATTTATAGCTGACCAAGTAGGAAGAATACGCCAGAGAATGAGATTAACAGTAATCATACCTTTTCTTCCAAAAGCTCTTAAAAGCTTAAGCACAAAAAACTTCTCTTCCTCCAACTCAAATAATTAACTGTGCGATTAAGACTGATGAGTATGTTTCTGAATTCACTAAGTTTATTTAACTAAACCCACGGCCTTTAGCTACTAAAACACCTCTGAAGTCAAATACAGCCCCTGTAGAGTGAAGCAAGACATTACTTGGGCAAAGTTTCTCCTCCAGCACATAAGCAAGGTCTGAAATTGTGTTTCCTAAAACTAGCCTGCTGTAAGCAGGCCAAGTGAATTTAAGGGATTCTGATTTCATTTCGTCCTTCACAAGAAAAACTAAGTTTTGAGGTAAGTTGCATAACCATTTTCATGAACTTTTAAGTGTTAGAGGACACATACTGTTGGCAATAGTCCAGCTCCAGTTTTCTAGTAAACCTATACATAGTAAATTTCATTTTAGTAAAAATCATTTTTTTGGTGAACAATTAAATATTTCAGAATGAAGATTATAAAGTTAAAACAGTGTTAGCCTGCTCAAGCAATACTCAAGACTCCTCTGCACTTAGTACAGAAGTTCAGTTTCCCACTTTCACTGAAGCATTACTGTCCTTCAGAGACTTTCCTCCATACTGAAGTGTAACCCACTCTTACAGTCCATACATTGTTTTCTTCTTTAACACACTACAAAATAAGTATCATTACCAACACCCAGGTACTGTATTACAGAGTTTACCTATTTCAAAGGATTAAAAACTGTATCATTGTTTAATGACCTATTTTCTAAATATTTCTGTTGATGGATCCTGATCTGTTTACAAGAAGTTTAAAGACTACTTAGCATCATGCATTATGTTTTCTGTTACCACTGAAACAAAGTTCTTGATCATCTGCTCTAAATATCATCTTATTCTACACATTTTTAAAAACTTTACTAACTTAAGGAAGTCCCTATTACTTGGTAGCACCAATACAAACTATTTGAAGTATTTTGAGAACGAAGTGCATGTATTTCAAGATTACCTACATCAGATCTCAAGCATATTCAGGATTTGGATTTAATTTAAATAGTGATTGGATAATCCAAAGTTAGGTTAGTAAAACAATTTTTTCCCCAAGATGAACCAGCAGAATAAAAAGAAAAAAAAACCCACATGAACTTTCAAACATCATCAGGAACAGCTGACAAATAAAACCAAGACAATAAAAAGCTTTCCGAGCAAAACTACTCAAAAATTTACAATTCTCGTTTTGCATGTAAATATATTATTTTTAATCTGCTTACACAAGTGCCATTTTTAATATAAGTTCTTGGATTTAAGTACATACAAATAATGAAATAATGTCCCAAACAAACACAAATCTTAAATAATTCCATTTAGGTCATAGTGTGAACTATCCAAAGAAGTCGCTCTACACTACATATCACTTGTTTGGGACTTACACAGCCTACTTGCTCTCCCACTAATTGGAAACATGCCTCAAGCCACACGTATCACAATCCTACATACAAGGGATATCTGAAAATATCAACATTATATGGTTACATCTCTCTATACAACAATGAAAATTTGAAGCTAAACAATACATATCTAAATTTCCATTTCCCAAAAAGGGGTTTTGATCAAATATCATATGGTGTTGATATAAAGCTTACTTTTCTGAGAACATCTTTCAGCTGCAGATGATCAGGAAGCAGTCTGCCAGAATACACCAGTCTCTGATCCTTTGTAGACTAGGAGATGGGACAAAGAAAGGAATTTAGCTTTTTCCTGCTGTACAGATATACAGCTGGAGATAACATTTGCAGATGAGAAAACCCCGTATAACTCCAACCACCAACAGATAGCCTTAAAAACATTCCAGAGGCTTCACAAGTCCAACTCTCAAACTAATTCTGAAAAAGAATTCTGTCATTATGCACTCAGCAAGAGTGCCATAACAACTAACAACACTTAACTGGCAAATGCTGCTCAAAAACACTATCACATATTTTAAAAAATCCCTTTCTTTTAAAGAAGATTTGCTTTTTAGCTTGCTCCCATTCCCAGCCACTTGCTGAAAAAGTAAATGGAAGAGTAGCTGGAGCAAAGGAAAAAACAAAACAAAACAAAATAGAATGATGGAATGATAACTAAAATATCCAGAAGGGCACAAATGTCAATCTTTTTTTGACATGAAATTTCCCAGCTCGCATCCCCACTTTCTCTGCCCCCTCAATAAAAAATAATAATAATAAAAAAAAAAAAAATCACGAGACAAAACAAGGAGGAAAGCATTAAAAAGCATGAAGCAGCCAAAGGGTGGTTTTTTTTTTTAAGGTAGCCTTCAAATTTTGGTAAGCTTTTATGCCTGTTCTTCCTAAGGTATCTTGAACTGTGAAAGTGTAATGCAAACAAAGATTATTTAAAAAAAAACAAAGGATATCCTAGTCATAAGGTAATAACTTTTAACTACTCTACACAGAAGACAAAATGATGAATTTCCTTTTAAAAGGAAATTATTTGGGGTACCTATCTACACTAAGACCTCCAGTACACTAAAGCAATACACAGCTTACTTGGTTAAAGAAAACAAACAAAAACCCCGACACCACTCAATTCAGTTTATGCTGTCAGAAACTGAGTTTTCAATAGTCTTAATATTAGCAGGTCACTAATATGCTATAACTATGCAAATAAACAGCGCTTTTTCCTGAAAAACGCTCCTAAATATTCACGCATGATGAAAGCATTTTACAGAGAATTCAACTGTTACATCAGTTTACCTACTGCTTGCATCCTAAATTAATACAACAATGATTATCACTTGAAAGAAAGCACTAATACAACCAAATGCCAAAATGAAGAAATCTAGCCTAACAACAGTGGAACAGACATGCATTATCAGCATGAAATATTTTAAGAATTTCATGGAATGGTTTGGGTTGGAAGGCACCTTGAAAGGTCAGCTAGTCCAACCCCCCCATGGTGAGCAGGGGCATCTTCACCTAGATCAGGTTGCCCAGAGCCCTGTCCAACCTGACCTGGAATGTTTCCAGGGATGGGGCATCTACCACCTCTCTGGGCAACCTCTTGCAGTGTTTCACCACCCTCACTGTAAAAAATTTCTTCCTTACATCCAGTCTAAATCTATCCTCTTTTAGTTTAAGACCACTGCCCCTTGTCCTGTCACAACAGGCCCTGCTACAGAGGCCTGTTAAAGAATTTCCCCATGATCCAAACAGTTAGTCTTACACCATCTCTCCTCTTTCTCTCCCATCCCTTTGTTGCCCACTCTGCAATCTTATTCATGCTAATACTGACACAAACACCCTAGATACACATCTGTGCAGTTAGAGAAAGCTTTCACAGAGGTCTTGGGATTTTTTTTTTTTTCCTTCCAATTGCCTTTTACAGATTCCCAATAACTTAGCAGAACTTTTGTCCCTGAAAAAAATCTAATCATTATAAAAAAATTATAGATACTCTAAGCAAATAATTATAAAAGTACACATTAAATCTGAGAAGCTGTTGCTTGAACTTTTTTCCCCAAATTCATGCCAGCTATTCATGATTAAACACATCTTTAAAAAATGAGTGCATAACCTACCACATACAGCACAGAACTATTTATCACTTCTGTTGAAGAATCATTTTCTATATTCTTCTGCATTTTTCTATATTTCATTAGTGACATAATACACTATTTTTGTAAGTCCAACAACACAGGGAACTAGTTATTTGCATCTCTAATGGCTAAAATACCGCAACACATTGAACATCAATGCTGTACTACTTCTACTCACATTTAAAACAACAACAAAAAATAGCTGTCTTATGTCAGACTAAGTTCTTCTGAACTATACCATTTTGGTTGCTCCTTTCAAGCAGGAACAGGCTGCTAACAGAATACAAGCTTAGCTGCATCTTGTATTTGGGAAAGGCCTTCTTAGAAAAAACAGAATCTGCATCATGCATCAAGATTACAGAAAACCTTGATTTCCTGCAAATTTGAAACTTGTCGCTTTGGAATGATGAAGGGACACAGAAGAAAAGTCTCAGAAACCTTGTTTCTGGGTCCTGAGATAGGTAACCTGGAAATTAGACCAGATAAGCAGTTGAAACAAAACAAGTAAAACACAACAAAAAAAAAAACCCCAAACTCTAGATCTTTGTACCATCATCCAACACAGCAATGGAGTGCTGTTTTTCCTGTCCCATTCATAATACAGCTTTCTACACAGTCAAAATCAGATTCTTCTCTTCAGTACCTTGTATTTGAACTTCCCCCCAACCCCATCTAACTAAGTACCTTCTCAAACAAAATACAAGGAGTACACTTTTTTTTTTAAATATGAATACTTTACAGAGAAGGAACTGCTAGATTAAAATGGCCCCTCAAAGCTGACTATTACACAGCCTTCAGTAATGCATTTCAGCCCCTTACAAAACCACAAAAGAAAGGCTTACACATCTGTTGAATATTATTAATCATAATAAGCTAGAGACTCAACAAGGCCAAGTGCAAGGTCCTGCATGTTGGTCGGGGCAATCCCAAACGCAAGTACAGGCTGGGCAGAGAGTGGGTCGAGAGCAGCCCTGAGGAGAAGGACTTGGGGGTACTGGTGAATGAGAAGCTCAACATGAGATGGCAATGTGCGCTTGCAGCCCAGAAGGCCAACTGTATCCTGGGCTGCATCAAGAGCAGCGTGGCCAGCAGGTCGAGGGAGGTGATTCTGCCCCTTTACTCCGCTCTTGTGAGACCCCACCTGGAGTCCTGCGTCCAGCTCTGGAGCCCCCAACAGAAGAAAGACATGATGTGTTGGAGCGGGTCCAGAGGAGGGCCACGAAGATGATCCGAGGGCTGGAACACCTCTCCTATGAGGACAGGCTGAAGGAGTTGGGGCTGTTCAGCTTGGAGAAGAGAAGGCTCCGGGGTGACCTTAGAGCAGCCTTCCAGTACCTGAAGGGGCCTACAGGAAGGATGGAGAGGGACTTTTCACAAGGGTGCGTAGTGATAGGAGAAGGGGGAATGGCTGTAAACTAGAAGAGGTCAGATTTAGATTAGATATTAGGAAGAAATTCTTCACCATGAGGGTGGTGAGGCACTTGAACAGGTTGCCCAGAGAAGCTGTGGCTGCCCCCTCCCTGGAAGTGTTCAAGGCCAGGGTGGATGGAGCTCTGAGCAACCTGGTCTGGTGGAAGATGTCCCTGCTCATGGCAGGGGGGTTGGAACTAGATGATCTTTAAGGTCCCTTCCAATCCAAACCATTCTAAGATTCTCTGATTCTATGAAGATGAGGTCTTAAACCCCATACTCCTCTCTGTGTAACTTAAGTTCCCAACCACGCAGTACAGGATTATCACTTGCAATTCTCAGGGTGAAAGCCATCCTGGAATTCTGAAATGTGGGTTTGTTGTTTGGTGGTTTTTTTTGGTTTTTTTAATGCAGATGGAAGAAGAGGCAAGAAATATGAAAACACAGTAATTCACATATACGCCAAAGGAAACAGAAAAGGCATTCAACTCATCCTCTGCCAGAGGAGGTCCACTACCACACCCCCTGCGTCAATGAACAGCATGCTCACTGCTAGCTTAAACACTGAACCGTGATGGAAAAAGAGACTTTAAAAAAATCATATGATTAGAGAGGCCCCATTCCCAGAAGCAAGCACATAGCATCAGGTAAAACTATTCCAGAACCTAAAGTTTAGAGTGAGGTGGAATACAGTTTTCAGAAGACAATGCAAAAGGTATGTATTTGAAACTAAGAATTCATCAGCTAGTGGGTTTTGGGTTTTTTTTCCATTTTTCACGCAAGACTCCTTCTGCAATGCTTAGCCCAAGTTAGCTACGTCCAGCACGTTACCGAAACCACTAAACCTAAGCTAATGCAGCAACTTCCTTTAGAAACACAGACAAGCTCCGAGCTATCCTGTTTCAGCTACGAGACATCCACTATTCTGGTCACTCAGCCCCTCTCCCATTCTTCCACAGGAAATAAAAATCCAAACAACCACACCTGGTTAGAACTGTGGGCAAAGTATATGCTAGATGACAGGTACTACAGAAAATGAGAAACAGCAGTTTTAAATTAAAGTTTATGGGTGTAATTGATGCAGCGGTTAATGCACTGAATGTAAGATCTGCCAGATTGAGACATACAGGTTGATTTTCCAAGTTTGCTCTTCTTAAATAAACATTCCATTTAGGGACACTGTAACTGCAGTACTCTAGCTATGAAAACTTAGTCCAGTCAGGGGAAAAAAAAAATATCAACAAATGTGAACCTTAGTATAGACCCATACCATTGTATAGTATACAGTAACAACAACTAAACCAATTTAAGTCTGCATACTCTTGGAATTTGTACATACTAAGCTAGGTCATTTCAACAAATTAATCTGGAAAAATCAAACACCACTGTCTCAAGGCCTAACTTCTTGCTAGCCTGTTCTAAGCGTCTCATTTTCTGAAGATATACTGTTAATAAGTTGTAAATTTAATTACATTTACAGCTACCATCAGTTTACTGACTAGTTTACAGATGTGTATAGGAGGATGAGGTGTAAGTCACATGTGAGAACTTGAAAGGCTATGTATAGCAGTGATAGCAATCGATTTCTATTTTACACCCTTAACTTCAAGAACACTGTAATACCTGTACAGAGCATCTGTGTTCTGATGTACTCTGGCACTCTTAAAATAGCATTGTAATAGAAGTTATTTCTAGGTCCTACAACATTCAGGGAATGTGGAAATTTGATCAGTAAGTTTTTGACACTGATCTGGTTTAAAAGATAAAAAAAAAAAAAAAA
>Ga0065711_1007552_pt1 | contig 15334 bp, 6 predicted proteins | sample Hoacrofraction12_FD_59098 | JGI IMG/M metagenome (GOLD analysis project Ga0065711, IMG submission 59098) | Hoatzin crop microbial communities from Cojedes, Venezuela - Epithelial fraction 12 v2 (version 2) | ecosystem: Host-associated > Birds > Digestive system > Esophagus > Crop | place... | reverse complement strand
TGCCGCGGGGCTCCGGCCCGTCCCTTCCGGGACCCCTGCAGGCACAGGGCTGCGGCTGCAGCGGGGGAGACCCCGGCCCCGCCGGCCCCGCCGCCCGCCCCGCGGACCAGCACGCGGGCGAAGTTGCCCACCAGACCCGGGGACCGCTCCGGGGGCGGTGCGTGTCGCCCCCCCCCCTCCCGGAGAGCTGGCAGTGAAGCGTTTGGGGACCGCACCACTCACTCCCGTCGCGTTCGTCCTCCGCGGCCCTCCCTGCCGGGGCGGCGGGCGGCCCCCGGGGCGGCGGGGCCGCGGCTTTCCCGCAGAACGCGGGTTTCTTCTGAACCGCCGCGCCCCGCCGCGCACATCTGGGTGAGGAGAGGCCGCTCTTTGTCCCCCGCACCCAGATGTGCACGGACGCCGGGAGGAGTCGGGTGCCCGAGGCAGAGCCTTCCTCCCGGCTCCCCCCCCCGGGCTCCTGCCGCTCCCTGCGGCCCGGCGCCCCGCACTCAGCTCCAGCGTCGGAGCAGGCAGCCGCCGGCACGGCCCTGCAGTTCGCTTGGTTGCGTTGTCTACACGGGGTTCCTCCTCATTGCCACCACTGGCTTTTTAACTCTTCTTTTTTTTTTTTTTTATTTACCCTAATATGACAGTTCTCCAGGTGAGGTGTTGTCTCGGCTTATTTACATCTGGAGCGTCATGGGGTCAAATCACCCAAGGTGATTTCCCTTTCCGTGAGGTGCTTCCAGGGCCTCCGGTACTCGGGAGGAGGGGCGGGTGAGGGCATCTTTTCAAAACTCAGGCCAAAGGTTTCTCGCTCAGGCGCTGTGCCTGTGAAAGGACGTGCAGGATAAACCAGCGTTTTGTCATCGCTGTTCTCTGTCGCCTTAGGGACGTGCACTCGTCTTTACGCCTTGGGTCGTTGGGGTTTTTTTTGTTGTTGTTGCTCTTGTTGCTGCCATGTTACATTCTCAGCCGAGATTCGTAAGGTGCACTCAGGGGTACCAAAATAAACGGGTAGTCATCTAACTGTGTAGTAGAACTTGTTGTTTTAAAGGAGAATGCCATTAAGCGCTGCTGCTGCTGCTTTTAACCCTGTTTGTCATCGTCTGAAAAACAGTTCGGGAGGGATTCGAAGAAGCGTCCCCGTTACCAGCAAGCGAGCTCTGCGCGCTCGGCCGCGGTTGTTGTGTGGAATATCCACTAGAGGTCACGGTTAGTCGTTCTTCGCTCTTCGCTTACCGAGATGGCAAGAAACCCACCCAAACTCCAGTTACAAAACGTAGTGAAGGATGCACGCCAGCGTGTTGCTCCACAGTAAGGTCGTTTCTGATCTCCGTTTGGTCGTGCTGGTGTCAGTTTTCACATAGCCGGGAAGGTTTTTCCTCCCAGCAGCTGCGTTCGGTTAATGTGTCTTGGCTGCCTGTTAGTTTTATAAGCAACAACCGCTATTGTAAACCTCTTCACCTTTCTTTGATGTGTATGCTTCTGTATTTCATTCTTTCAGGAACAATTACTAGAACATCTGTTTGAAAAAAAAAAAAAAAGTAGCAAAACCTGCCTAGAACTCTGACAGTGGTAACGAGTTATCCAGGTGCTTCTGGCTTTGCAATTTGTCATGCCTCCTGCTCCAGAACTTTTAACTCCCCCCATCCCTCACAGGGAGCTTGCAGAGGGAGAGAGGAGAATGCAAAGGAGAATGCAAATAACATGGCCTGAAGACAGGTATGTACTAACGGTATACAGCTATGGGTTGGAGTGTGTGTTCTAGAAATCATTTCAAGCTGAACAAAGCTTTATGTGCTGTGTTGTGGAGCTGTGTGGTAAAACAGGTAAAGTGGTAAAGACAGTATCTTTAATGTGTGTCACTTGAGGAAGTGTTGTAGGTTGATTTTTTTATACCTATTTCTGGTTTTCAGTTTCTTTTAAGTGTAGGATGATTGTACAATGGTTTCCTCCTTCAGAATAACGTTGTCAACTGTTCAATGTAAGCAGAGCTAACCTGATAACAGCAATGTTTTCTTTTCCTCTGTAGTCTGGCATGTTCAAGTTCAGTTATTTTAGTTATAATTACTGACTTTCGATTGAGGAGACTTGTTCTAGCAAGCTGATGTCAATAGCTGTAAGCACCACTTTCTTGCACCAGGAGCAGTGATTTACTGGGAACAAAACCTTGGATTTTAGGCAGGATTTGTAATTTTCCAGTAAATGTTCTGACTTTTGGCATTTTGAGATTGGTCACCCTATTGCAGTTGTGAAATAGCTGGTTTATAGTAAATTTGAGGTAATTCACATTGTTTCATGGGAATTACTCAGCATTTACAAGTGTCAGTTCAGTGGTTACTGTGGTATATACATTATATTTCCCAGGAAACTTCAGTGAGTGTAACCTTTTTTTGTTGGTGTTGAATTTTGTGACTGAAAGTCTTAAGAAATTTGAAAAAATAGGATGGAGAGCCTGAAAAAGACAAAACACTTCAGACTGTGTGACTGTAAGCAAAACACTTAGTAGTATATTAAGAAAAAGACCTTTTTAAAGGCTACTGTGGGGAAAAAAGTGTGTTTGGAAGTTCCAGCTGTCCTGACTTGAAAGAGCCAATAAATCCATTTAAATATGTCAGCATAGAAATTTACCATAGAATGGTCAATTTACCATTAACCAATAGTAAATTCAAAAGGTTTACCATTGAACCTATATGTTAAATGGTAAAATACGAGGTGTAAAGTGAATCTTTAGAAAGACAGAACTGACTAATAATCTAAAATATAATAAAGACCTCTTTCAAGTAGTTGAGTTCAGGTGGTTGGGGGGTTGGTTTGGGTTTGGTTTGGGTTTTTATGATCTGGAGATACACGCTGGGTTGTTGAATTGAAGCAATTACTCTTTTCCTGGTGTTACAGTTGTTACCGTTTGCTGCCCAGGAAGAACTTCACAATTAATAGTCATTATGTAAAAATAGTTTTCTTTGTGTCAACATATATTTTCATGGCTTACACTGTGCTGTTCAATCCTAGGAGTTTTTAATGAACTTGAAATATTTTCTACGGTTTCCAGATCTCTCTGGCCCTGTGCTGAGACCATTGCTCTGTGTTTTGAGTGCAGCTCTATGTTTGCTTTTAGAAAAGAGATTCTTTATTTACATTTAGTATGTGAACAAAGAGGTATATTTTGATGCAGGCATTTTTCTTAACTCAGGATGAGATTCTGTTCCTACTTGAGGTAGCTACTGAGTACTATTGACTTCAGTGTAAGCAAAATTGGCTTTTGGTGGGGTGTCCTTTGTCAGGAACCTCAGTTATTTTTACGACCACAACACATAGGAACTCTAGCTGTGGAGCAGATTGCCATGATGATAGACTCATACACACAGAACAAAAAGATATTCCTGGCCAGGGAGTATACAGTAGGTAACATGTAAAACTGTGGGTGGGAAAACACAGTGCTTTCTGGTATTAAACATACTGTGTTTGGTAATATCTGTCTTAATTACTTGAAGAGGCAATACATAAAGATTAGTACAAATTCTTCAAAAGATTCTGTGTGCACAGATGGACTATGGGTTGCATTGATCTTTAGTTTAGGTCTCGGGGAAAAATGGTTTCAATTAGATGTTTTTTCTTCAGTCGAGCTTCCCTGCACCAAAGCCCTTCTATGTCAATGTGATCTGTGGGCTATGTAGACAACCTTTCAGGAGATGAGCCTGTTACCACATATAATTACCAAACAGTCTAATGAGAAATGCAGTTTGGATTGTCGGTGGCACCTGACATAAGAGTACAGGTTCCCTTGTCACTGAGGCACTTATAAAAATCTGAATAATTTTGAATATGAATGTTTCTAAAAGGGGATGAATGACATTTAGTAAAGAGCTGGGTATTCACATATATGTACATGTGCACAGAATACAATCTGCAGTTGACATTTATAATTAGACTAGCTTATTTCATGAAACATGCTAACAGTTTGGGAAATTTGGCTGTGAACAATTAAGACTTGATACTGGAGACTCAATGTATTTGTAGGTCAGACTGTGAGCTTTTTTTAATGTGAAAGACAACTGCCTTCTCTGTTGTCCTTCACCTCCACATTGAGAAAATCCCAGCAAAACTTCTTGTACCTGATGCTGGGCAAATTGCTGAGGGCTATTAAATTTCAATCATCATTTCATGAAATTAAACCCTCTCAGACGGAGATGGCTATGAGCTGGGGTAAACCAGCTGGTTCCATCTCAACTCCAGGCAGACAGATGCAAAGCACATAGAGAAGGACGTTGCTTGCCTGAGGAAGGTGATTAGAAGGAGACATGCTAATGGGGAATTCAAAGGCATTGAACGTATTCTCACAGGAGAGTAAAACACGGGAAGGTGTTTTCACACCAGTGAGATCATTTTCTAAATGCTCACCAAGAAGAAGGAAAACTGTCTGCAAACAAAATGGAGAGAAATACTGGGATTTGGAGAAGCCATGTGTGGGTGAATCCAAAGTATGCTCTCAGAAGAGGAAGAAAACTGGGCCAGATGAATGCATAGAAACATTATTTTGTCAGTCTTACATTTTTTGCATTAGCTAACATAAAAAAAGCACAACAGTAACTCTTCGTAGGGTGGTGGGTTTTTTTTCCCCCTCCCGATTGCATCCTCAGCAGAGGCTATGAGCTCAGTTCACTTGCCTAAACATATGTGAGTTAATGCCTCTTGAGATGCCCTCCGTTTTCCCTGTTCTCTACCTGCTGTTCCAGTAGTGCATGAGCCTTCTGTGTCCTGTCCGCCAGCTCCCATGGATGTCCTGGATGCCATACAGGTGACACTTCATGCCAGGTAACTGAATTGAGCCTTAGGCATCTGCCGCGTTGAAGAGCAGGACTGGAAACTTGGAAGTTGCGTTGGCTGGGACTTGGGCAGATGCCCTGGTGAGTCACCCACGGTCTTTGGGAAGGGAATTCAGGCAGCTGTGACTCTGAATTCACATTGCTGGGGACTTCTACAGGGCCATTGAAGGCAGCACACACAGCCCTGCCTGCTCATTCAGAAGAGGTGATAAGCCTGGAGGTCTAATTAGGTGAGACTTAACTGCAGTGAGTTAGTGTCCCACAAGTAGGGTTTTAATGGATTTGTGGAAAAAATAAAAAGAAATTTCTGGAAATACCAGTTCATTTCTCTTATTCCTTAGTGAGAAATAGTATACTTAACCATTTTATTTATCTAAGCTCTCAGGGGAAGGAGAGGCGAGTTAGAAACTCTGTCTTGCTATTGCACGGCTCTAAGCTTCACACTTCAGAGGAAATGAAGTTTAAATAAGGCATTTTTGAAAACCCTTTCACTTGTTTCCTGATGAATAGGGAATTACTTCCATCTTAAATACTGCTCTTTTCAAATGCTGCATTGTTAACTACTGACCACTCGATTGTACTAAACTACAATAAATGATGCAGAATCAGGTCTTATATAACACTTGAGCATACAAAATTCAGTAACTTTGACCCATTACATACATATATTTATTTCTAGAAAGAATTATTCATCTTTTTAGTCTAATCCTATGTGTTCTTCCAGAAGTCCCAAAAACTCTTCATGTTGACCATACTGGTTTATAAAAATGATTGAGCTTGCTAAATTACATAAATGTTTGCATAACTATTTTAAAAGCGAAGATCGTACTCAGGTTCTTAAAATACTAAATCTGAAGTCAAATACTCATCCAGTTAATATTAATAAACCAGTAGTGTCTTGTGTTCTGTTCACAAAGAAATCCTTTGACTCTGTGAGAATGAGATCAGACCTCTTTATAAAAATCCTCTTTTCTTGAGCCTCTCGCAGCCCTGGAGAGTGTAGTGTGCTCGCATCCTACCCCAGGACATAAGCAGACCTGGTTCTGCAGTGCAATGAGGTGTTAAAACCTTTGCGTTACTGGAGCTTCAGGAACAACTGAAGCATAGCTCCATTACAGTTACAGGGAAGCCAAGAAAGCTGCTTCAGCCTGAGTCTACCACGTAGGGATGTTAAATGGCAGCTTGCCTTCCATGGCTGTGCGGAAATAAGTGAAAGATCCCTCAGCACTTTCTGTAACTTCTCTGCAATATATTGGAAAGGACTCTGGCTTCTAGCAAAATAGGTTATATTAAATGGGGTTGCATGTAAGCAATTGTATACAGGTCTCCCCAGGTGCCTACATAATCACTGTCAACATCTAAACAAATTACATAGATGTTCCCTGAGTTCACTGCTGTACCACTGGTGCAAGGTTGTATCTGCTCCCAGGAGTGGTAACTTCTCACCCCTTACATCAAATGATTCCTTCCTAAATCACACAAGAGACCGGCTAGTGTTCTGAAACTGGAAGTTAAAGTGATCATACCATTATCTCCATTACAGAGCTGGAAGTGTCTTTTATAGCCAGAATGAGTCTGTCTGTCTTTGCCTTCATTTTACAAAGGTGTAATATTCCTCATGATGGTATTTTTCAGCGGTGACTTCAAGATGTAACCACTGATGGTCTGGATCAGGTCCAAATTCTTGCAACAAAATCTGCCAGAATGATCCAGTAGATTGATCACCTTCTGGCAAAATATCTGAGAATCTGGTTCTTGAGATAAGGCAACTGCATGAGAAAATATTTTTTTCTTTCACACTGTAAAAAAATACACATTTGTGTACAGTTTTTGTGCTGTGTTGCTCTCCGATATGAGTTAATATAGCTTCTTTTTGTGTAATTACTGACTTCGTATTTTTTTAACACTTTTTTCTGTTTCAACACACTTTTGTTTCTCTGCTGGCAACTGCAGATCCTACCTACATGCAGACCTGCCCCCACATTTTAAGTCAAGTGTCACTAAAGTCACAGTTCCTGAGTCACTTCTTGGAAAGCTGCAACATGTTCACTAATTGTTCTTTTCCTGCTAATTATGGGAGGGGAAGGTGGACTCCCCACACTCCCCTTGGGAGGGAGGTGGGGGATTCAGAGAAGTGTTCACCAGTGGTATTCCCCTATAATGTGTGCCAAATCCGTGATGAAATTGCAGTTGAAAAAGATGCATTCCTTTGCCATCATCATGGGGTTTGTCAGGACGTACTGCAGGTGGACTTGCAGAGCTCAAGCAGTTGCATCATGCTGAAATGCAGCCAGCAAGAGGGCCACCTGCGTTGCAGTAACGGCCACTACCTCTCTGACTCAGCCACTGATATACCAGCAGGATGTAAAGCTAATCAACCGACATCAGCAATTTAGACATCCCCTAATTTCCCTGCTTCCCATTGCGATAAACTGTGGAACCAAACTGCTCAGGCTCAAGTCAGTTTGGCATGAATTTGCCATCAAGCTAGGACTGATTGTAGCCTGGATATAGCAGAAAAGCAAAATGTCACAACCTTCGTGACAAACCACATCTTTCCTGAAAATTATGGCTAAGAAACAAATTATTAATGCTGTCTGCAGAGCTATGCAAATTTATTCTGATAAAGATCTTCGGTAAATTTTCAGTACGACTGGGTTTTTGCATGTTCAGCTACCCAGGTAGGTTTATAGATGTGCCTTTCAATTGCAAGAGACAGAATAAAATAGATCGCTCATTTCGGGTTCTAAATCATGTTTTCCTTTGATCCATGGGAGTCTTTTTTTTTTTTTAACTGTTGCACAAACAAGGCAGGAGAGATTGGTAATCCTGAAATTGAAGTGGTAAGGAATTTGTACATGTCTTTTTAGAAAAGCTTAACATCCTTTAATGAGACACGCTGCGTTGTGTTGCACTTCAGTGAGTGTGATATTCATATTCACTTGTGCCGTGAGTAGTGGTGTTCCTCAGGGGTCAGTACTGGGACCGGTGCTGTTTAACATCTTTGTCGGCGACAGGGACAGTGGGATTGAGTGCACACTCAGCCAGTTTGCTGATGACACCAAGCTGTGTGGTGTTGTCCACATACTGGAGGGACGGGATGCCATCTAGAGGGACCTTGACAGCTTGAGAGGTGAGCCTGTGCGAACCTCATGAAGTTCAACAAGGCCAAATGCAAGGTCCTCCATGTGGGTTGGGGTAATACCAAGCCCAAATAAAGGCTGGGCAGAGAATGAATTGAGAGCAGCCCTGAGGAGGAGGACTTGGGGGTACTGGTTGATAAGAAGCTCAACGTGACCTGTCAGCATCTGCTTGCAGCCCAGAAGGCCAGCTGTATCCTGGGCTGCATCAAAAGAAGCATGGCCAGAAGGTCAAGGCTTTAAACTGGAAGAGAGGAGGTTTAGATTAGATATAAGGAAGAAATTCTTTACTATGAGGATGGTGAGGCACTGGAACAGGTTGCCCAGAGAAGTTGTGGATACCCCCACCCTGGAAGTGTTCAAGGCCAGGTTGGATGTGGCTTTGAGCAATCCGGTCTAGTGGAAGGTGTCCCTGCCCATGGCAGGGGGGTTGGAACTAGATGATCTCTGAAGTCTCTTCCAACCCAAACCACTCTATGATTCTATGATATTGCCCTGGTTCTCAGAGGTGGGGAAATTACAGTAGCAACCACAGAAGCTTGTTTCAGAAAGCTTCTACCTTTAGCAGAAAGGCTCTGCCCATAGACTGCAGCGTTCTGGTATGCCACAGGGGCTGGAGAAACTTCTTTCTCTTTGGGGGTTTGGACTTTATTATTACTAATACATAGTTCTGTTTTCTGTTATGGTCTTATGCTGAAGACCGCAAAACATGACCTTAAGATTGTGTAGCTTCCTTAATTTTCTGAAGAGTATTGTTATCAGATCATCAACACATTTTTCCCCCAGCAGGTTTAAATGTCACTCTTTCTTCTCTCTTTTTTAGATATTTCATCTGTTTAAACATTTGTGCTGCCAAACAGATTTCAAACTGGGAACAGACATCTCATGTTTGTAGTGCCTTGTTTGATTTCTTTCCTCCCATAGTTACATCTTTAATTCTGAGATCTATCTTTAATTCCCCAATTTATACCACTGGTTTTCTGTGTCTTCTACTTAACACTTTCTGTAATTCATATATTAAAAATTATTATTTCTTCAAGAGAGAAGATTAGGCAAAGGAAGCTTTAAAAAACAAACTAACAACTGCCCCCAGAAAACAAAACCAAAAAAGCCCAAAAACCAAACTGAAAAAACTCCTCCAAATCCCAAGTCCTAATTAAAACAGAAGATTGAAATCATGTACTTCTGTTCTCCCGGAGCTGTATTGGGAGCCCTACTTTTGAGTGTCCTACTCGATAAGTCATAGGTTCATCTTCTCAGCCCCAAGCATCTTGTGCCTCTTTCTAAAAAGAGGAGGGTAAGGAGTTCCCCGCTAAGCGTGGAGAGTATTTTGGAGGGCTGTAGTCACCCATTCAAAGAGCCATATAGCTGCTGTGTCCTGGGTCCTAGCAGTGCCAGAGCCCGGTGCACTCTCTTTTACTATTTCCAGAGACTGTTTGGAAAATAGTCCTTACAATCTCCTTGTCTCTGAAGTGCAACGTTTCTGTGACTTGACAGAATGTGAAAAATACTCATCCACTGTAAAATACATAATCAGGTTGTCTACTCATACAGCTGATTTTTACAGTCTCTTACATTTCCGCTGTCCCCAGAGGAGCAGTCCTTGAAAGCAGAGAAAACGACAAGCTTGTAGAGCTGTGATTCCTAACCCCCCACTTCTTGGCAGCTTTGTGGGAGGAAGCTTGTTGAGATGCGCTGTTGATTCCTTCTCCCAGCACGCTGGGGAGGTCTAGCAGACCTGTTACTGACCTGGAGCCTGTGGTTTCCCACCCCGTGCTGGGAATGGAGCAGATAGATGCGCAGTCTACCTTCCATGGGATTGGGCCTTAAAGATTCAGTCTAACGTTGAATTTTGTAATCGCGTAACCAAGTTCTCTTGCTTTCCCCAAAACTGTGATTCCTGTGGATTAACTCAATGGTATCAATAGAGTTGTTCTGAATTTAGTGGTGTGATTGGGAGTTAATTATGGCCCAGTATTTCTGAGTCTCTGTAGTCAAATAAAATAATACATTTTGATTGCTAATAATGATGATCTGCCTAGTATTCCCATACTCCCCGTATTTAAGGAATTTTTACCATGTAAATAATAAATTCTATTGAAAGGAATCTGCATTGCAGAAATTGTGACCATTTAAGTCAGCTGGCTCAAGACAAATTGCTTGGTACAACTGTGGGCATTAGATTCTTTGCTTATTTTTGTTGAGGTAAAAGCAATCCTCTGCCTCCTACAACTGGAGAAGTAATTCCATAGTAAAAAAGAAAATAGCTCTTGGGTTCCTTAAACCTCACAGGATAGATTTCAGTCTAGCATGAACTACTACTTCAAGTTATGAACCTTGGAACAGAAGCTGGTAATGGAAATAGTGATGGAGAAAACTTTAGAGTTATGAATGGTGACATGATAGATTCTCTGTGCCTCCAAGTTTTGCATTCTGAGGGGATTGCAAGACTAGAGTGTCTGAAATAGCAGCATTACCTTTTGCTGCTCAGAACAGCAGACTCCCAACAGAAAGTGCGTACTTTGATTTAATACGCTGTTCCAGAAATATCGTGAAGAACTGTAGTTACTTTTGTCCTCTCTGATAGGGAAATAATATTCATGAAAGTGTAATGGGGTTTTCCGGTGTTTACAGGGAACAGCTCATCGCTGAACGATGAAGTTCTTGAACTGTGCACTGCATTCAGAAATGTATTTGAATTTGTTAAGAACTAATACAGCAGCAAATACTGTTTTCAGTCCTTGTGACACTTCCATCATAGAAATCTGTAGGTGAATAAGAAAGCTGCTCAGCGGCACAGTTTGTCCCGTAAAAAAAAAAAGAGAAGCTTAAACTACAAATTGATACTTTCATTTTTACATTTCTGATGTATGAGGTCTTTCAAAATGACTGGTCACCTTTAAGTCATGATTGCTCTTAAACAGTGTACCTTCTTAACTTTTAAAGGTAGAACTAACATAAACTTAACATATTCTGTGCTTTATAGATTTGTATTAAGCTTGCTAAAGAGCTAAAGTAAAATGTCAGATTCAGTAGTGTAAACTGCAGTGTTCAGATTCCACCTTACAGAAGGTAACACTGTGCCCCTTCCCAAACACCTTGTCCTCCTGCTTTCCCATCACAACAGATCACTATTCTATATTCAATCATTTGTTATTTTTTTTTCTGAACAAAAAGGTTGATAGCCAAATACACAATGATTCATGTTCAGAAGAAACTATGCATCAAACAATCGTAAATAACCTTCCTCATCTCAAAATGTTGGGCAAGTACCAAAGAGGAACCCAATAAAACCATGAAATCTTCTTAAAATATTCATTAAAAATGTCATATTCTGAAAGGCTTGACAGTCACTATGGCTAGGATATTTTTATTGCAGTTTCCCCTTCCCTGTCACAGTGTACTGTTTTCGACTGTTTTAATGGAGCAGTCTGTAGGGAACCAAAGTTAGGAATAATTATTACAAGAACTTATACACTAGTCTCCAGCACTGCAAAGTTGGAGGGTCTTCTACCTGTATGGTAATTCCAGCTGATGTTCATGAAAGCAGATGGCATTCAGCACCTGTTAGAACTGAGCCCTACAGTGGTGGGTCGAGATGTTGAGCACTGCTTATTCACGAACCCAGCCAGTCCTCACAGGGATATGTGTCTTCATTTGGGAAGACCACCAGAACTTCTGGAAGCAGATCTGAGAAACATGCATGAGCAGGCCTCTTCTGTCTTGGAGTATATGTGATTTAGCAGCAGGAGCTGTGTTTGTTTTTTCTCTGATGTCTTCTGGGTGTTTTACGTACACAGATGTTTGTACTTTGACCTGGCTGCTGGTTGTTATTCTGGTGAAATTCAGGAACTGGCTTCAGTGAAAATAGTCTGGAATAACTTGCTGCCTAGTTCTTGGGGTTTTTTTTTTGGTTGTGTGTGTGGGCTTTGCCTTTTTTTTTTTTTCTTTCTCCTCCCTACGTTGCTGTTGATATGCATTAGTTTAAAAACTTTTACAAGTCCCTAAAGGGAATGTAGCTGTAACAGTATGAAAGGGGGTTATTCCAGTATAGCTTATTCTTGTGTTTACAAGAACAGGAAAACAAGCACACTGTATGCATGTGAGCCCAAGACTCATTCTTTCTTTCTATGGACCATTAGATATTTTCTGAGTTCTATGGCAGAGCTACTGGATCAAGGAATTTAGGCTATTTCAAAGAGCATATTGTAAAAGACACTTCTTTAGTCATATTCTTCCTGAAAAGCAAGAATTTATGATTTCCCCTGGCAGTTGTCCTCATTGCCAATTCCCTAGTTCAGAGCAGTTGGTTGGATAGCAGGGGAATGGAAACGTTCAATTCTGGCTTTGCGTTTTGTTAGTCTCAGCTTTATGCTGTACTCTTGCTTCCCAGTGGAGCTTCATAAGCAGAAAAGGGCTGATGCACCCTGCTTTTTTTGTTTATATTGAAATATAAATGATAAGAACTTGTTTGTAAGCACATAAAATATTCCTTGGTATTCTAGGCAATATTGTAGAATATTAATAGTCTGCAAGTTATCTGAGTTTTAATCTCGGGTATCTAGATTTTACTGCTTTCCATCCCCAGCTGTAACCAAGACTCAAGTTGCAAAGGGGTCTAGTGGCAGCGGTTACAGACTAGTGAGAGGCTCATCTGATAAATGGGCCTGAATTCTGTAGAGCTAAAAATCTTCAGTCTGCCAGGGAGAAGAGTAAAGACAGACCTGTTGGTAGAATTGCCATCTGCCTTCCCTGCAAAGAAGAGAGACTTAACTGTGGGGAGATTTTTGCTGAATATGGATGTTTCAGAGGCAGGTTTGTGCCTGTTTGCTACCAACAGTCAAATTTGCAACAAATTTTACTATTCTTGTGTCTATTTCAGCACAAACAACCATTATGAAAGAACTTACGAGATGTATCAGTTTGCATGACATCCAGAGTTAGGCTCCTTGCTGTAGTCCTGTTTTGGAAATATACAAATTCCAACCCCCACTTGCATACAGGGGGAATTCTCAGGGTGTTCTGAGTGCACGAATGTTCTCCGTCAGTCCATTGTGCATTGTGAGGAAGAGGGGTTTCAAACTGTTTTTCTTGTTGCCAGGCATAACACATAGCTGATTTTAAACAAACAAACAAAAATCCAAACAACAACAAAGCATTCCTACAATATTTTTTTTGTCATCACCTGTTGCCTGGTATGGTAACTCTAACTACCTGAAGTAATCTGGCTCCCTAAAGGTATGTTACTTGTTCTTTCCACTCATCCTGAGAAAACACTTCATGTGCTTCACTGACTTCAGCCAGGTATGTGATGGTCTCTATGTAATAAAAGACTTCCTTAAAAGCGACCGCCAGTACTTTGCAAAATAGCAGTATTACTACTGTTCTGCAGGGTGCTGCTGTTCTTCCTCGCCGGCACGCGGATTGATTTTTAGAGACGAGTCACCTAGTCAGAAGCCTGTTAATCAGGCAGGCAAACTGACCTCCTTTGTGATACTGCCTGTTGTTAGAAAGAAAGGTCGCTTGAACGCAAAGTGAAATCCACCGTGTGTTAGCAGGCATGAGTCCCCTGATTTAAGAGGAAGATGCATATCATACCACTGATAAGTGTGTCCCTGAAATTCACACAGCCACTTCAGAAGTGAAGTTCCTTCTACCCACAGAATAACGAGCCATTGTCACTGCACTGACCTGGAGGCTCACTACCTGCATAAAGAACTTGTTGGATTTTCTAAGCTAAAAGTAAAAGCAATACTTGAGAATTTCAAGTCAAATGTGTAACGGAAACGCAAGGCACTGTTTAGAGGCACGGTAAGGGACTGAGGGTACATGTGATCAATAAGTTGTGCTTTGGTGTTGCCTTCCTGTTAGCTTTCAATCCCCAGAAAAATTGAACTGAACAGATGCTGAGTCCTTGACTTAAATTAATTCTGCTCAGATGAATGTACTGTACTCTACTTAAATATGTGTCATTAAGCACCTTTGACAGCTTTTTAGCAGGTGTTTGGCACAAAAAATAGATCAGTTGAGAGAAAGGGAGAGATAAAGATTAAAACCAGTGTGGTTTAATGTCTGTCTAGTGTCACGGTGTTCAAGCCCAAACAGCTTCATTTAGGAGCGCTGCAGACGTATGCAACGCTCCAGCGTGCTTCCAGCCGCTCTGATTTGCAACCTCACTTATGTCAAAGGTAACAAATGTATACGATGATCTCATCTCAGTCCTGCTGGAGTCAACCCCAAAACCCACCTTGACAGAAGCAAGAGGTCAACCTAAGTTTTCTCTAAAACTGGCAAACAGAATAGGGTATAAAACTGAATCCTAGGGCCACAGGCTTTTTCTCTGTTATGATGTGAACTGCAAAATAAATGGGTAGCTGTAACAAAGGCTGTAGATGGGCAAATTTTCTTTTTGTTTTTTAAATCTGATTAGAAAATAAGATCTTTACTCTTATTGAGATTATTATAAAAAAGTGAGTTATAATGCATTTCTTCCACTAAAAAGGGATCATTAGTAGTAGATTAATAATAAAACCCTACTTTACCACCCATCCTTCCCTCTCTCCATCAAACCTATTCTATTATTTCCATTGCAATAGAATGGTTTGCACTCAAGCAAATTCAGTCAGACAAGACGACAGGTACATACAGGTCCATATCTGACTTACTTTGCAAAAAAAGTCCTTAATTCACTTAATATAATTTCCCATAAATCATACATGTGTGGTGTCACAGCAGTGCCATATGGCAGGCTATGGCATCTTTCTATATAATAGTATGATACTTATTGAAAAACCATTATCAAATATCTCTTTTTCTCTACCCACTCAAATAATAACTTGTTGCCAGCCAAAAGCACAATTTTTTTCTGCACATTGTGGTATTCTTACAACTTTAAGATTTGGACTGAACATCTAAATCTACAGACTACTGATAATTCAGCAATTAACTTTAAGCTATTGTTTAAATCATATTTAATGAAAATAGTGACATATTTAGAGAGATCTGACTCATAGAGTCAATAAAAAAGCCAGCGTTATTTCTGATGCCAAGAGAAGATGATTTTCTGTTGTGAGAAGGTTGGGATTTTTTTTCAGATTCATGAAGAAGTTGATATGGAAGCATCTATCACAGATTGCACCTAGCTTTTGTTTCAGTAGAGGCAGCTAAAATTTTCTGTTGCTTACAATAATAAACATTGAATTTCATATTCCTATAAATTAAATAAATTATATAATGTCTGTTACAAAATGGAAGTTATCTAAGGTTTTTATAAATATAATCATGAGTATTGACATGGAAAAATGTTTTGCTTTGGCGACTAAGTGACAGCAATATGAATGTTGTCTCTGCTACAAATTCATTAATGAGGTTTTGCAAGCTATGGTG